>ENA-OUQO01000010-OUQO01000010.1-human-gut-metagenome-genome-assembly--contig:-NODE-10-length-137111-cov-7.192301_pt1 | contig 137111 bp, 111 predicted proteins | sample MGYA00237944_ERZ548825 | MGnify/ENA primary metagenome ERZ548825 (study PRJEB26490, sample SAMN05194700) | human gut metagenome | biome: terrestrial biome; feature: human-associated habitat... | reverse complement strand
ACTTGGCATAGGACAGAGTTCCAGAATACTTACAGTAGGCGGTGAGGGCGCACTGCGCCAGCATTTCCTGGATATGGGAGTAATCCCAAAGGCCGAAGTGACAGTAATCAAATTTGCACCGATGGGAGACCCAATGGAGCTTCAGGTGCACGGCTATGAGCTCACCTTGAGGCTTGATGATGCGGCACATATTGAGGTAGAATTAATTGACAGCCGTTCAAGAAAACATGAGGGGCCTAAAAAGATAAGCAACACAGCCCATCCCGGACTTGGCGAGGAGGGCAAATACCATGTGAAGGGCAGTGGCAATCCCCTTCCGGATGGTGAGAAGCTCACGTACGCACTTGTGGGAAACCAAAACTGCGGCAAGACGACGCTTTTCAATGCCCTCACCGGCTCCAATCAGCATGTGGGCAACTTCCCCGGCGTGACGGTGGATCAGAAAATCGGCGCGATAAAGGGCGAGAAGAACTGCTCAGTGGTCGATCTGCCCGGCATATACTCCCTGCGCCCGTATACGCAGGAGGAGATAGTCACGCGCGACTTCATAATAAACCAGAAGCCGGACGGGATAATAAATATAGTAGACGCCACGAATATTGAGCGCAACCTCTATCTCACCTTGCAGCTTCTGGAGCTGCGCGTTCCGACGGTGCTTGCGCTGAACATGATGGACGAAGTGCGTGCAAACGGCGGCTCCGTGGACGTCAAACGCATGAGCGAGGAGCTGGGCATCCCGGTCGTCCCCATCAGCGCGGCAAAGGGCGAAGGCGTTTCCGAGCTGGTCGATCAAATGGTCGCCGCCGCCAAGAACCAGATCCGCCCCACTGTGCTTGACTTCTGCCCGGACGGTCCGGTACATCGCTGCATCCACTCCGCCGCGCACATCATCGAGGATCACGCGCGTCGGCTCGGCATCAGCGCGCGTTTTTGCGCCACAAAGCTCATCGAGGGCGACGAACCGCTCATGGAGCGTCTGGAACTGGATCAGAACGAAAAAGAACTGCTTGAGCACAGCATCGTCGAGATGGAAACAGAGACGGGCTTTGACCGCAACGAAGCGCTCGCAGACATGCGTTACACCTTTATCGAAGGCGTTGTGGAGCATTCCGTTGTGCGTTGCCGCGAAAGCAAAGAACACAGCCGCAGCGTACGGCTCGACCGCGTTCTGACGGGCAAGTATACGGCGCTTCCGGTGTTCCTGCTCGTGATGTTCCTCGTGTTCTACCTGACGTTTCATGTGATCGGAAGCGGCCTGTCCGATCTGCTCTCGCGCGGCATCGACTGGCTGACAGACGTTGTAGATGCAGGGCTCTCGGCATATGGCATCAACCCGGTCGTACAGAGTCTCGTGATCGACGGTATTTTCGCGGGCGTGGGCAGCGTGCTGAGCTTTCTGCCCATCATCGTGACGCTGTTTTTCTTCCTCTCCATCTTGGAGGACACGGGCTACATGGCGCGTGTGGCGTTCGTCATGGACAAGCTCCTGCGAAAAATCGGACTATCCGGCCGCAGTTTCGTTCCGATGCTGATCGGCTTCGGCTGCACGGTCCCCGCGGTCATGGCGACGAGAACGCTTGCATCGGATCGCGACCGCAAGATGACGATCCTGCTCACGCCCTACATGAGCTGCTCTGCAAAGATCCCGATCTATGCCGTGTTCTGCTCCGCATTCTTTCCGAACCATCCTGCGCTCGTAATGATCTGCCTGTATGCGGCCGGCATGGCGCTGGGCGTTCTCATGGCGCTGTTGTTCAAGGGTACGCTGTTCCGCGGGAACCCCGTCCCCTTTGTGATGGAGCTTCCGAATTATCGGCTGCCCTCGCCGAAAAGCGTATTCCTGCTTCTGTGGGAAAAGGCGCGAGACTTTCTTGAGCGGGCGTTCACGGTCATTTTTCTCGCAACCATCATCATCTGGTTTTTGCAGACCTTTGATACGCGGCTGAACGTCGTTTCCGACAGCGCGGCGAGTCTGCTTGCGCTCATCGGGCGCTGTATTGCCCCTGTCTTCCGACCGCTCGGCTTCGGAGACTGGCGCGTCGCGACCTCGCTGATCTCCGGCTTTACGGCGAAGGAGGCGGTTGTCAGCACGCTGTCCGTTCTCACCGGCACGGGAACGGCCGAGCTGCCCGCGATCCTCTCCGGGCTGTTCACGCCGCTTGCCGCCGTCAGCTTTTTGCTCTTTACGCTGCTGTATACCCCCTGCGTCGCGGCGATTGCGACCTTCCGGCGCGAGCTGCATTCCCGCGCGGCGACCGTCGGCGTCGTTGTGCTGCAATGCACGGTCGCATGGCTCGTCGCCTTTGCGGTTTACCAGCTCGGCAGTCTGCTATGACGCTGCTCGACGCGTTTCTCCTGCTGCTCATTGCGGCGCTCGTTGTTTTCGCGGTGCGGACGATCCGGCGCGCGCACCGGCGCGGCGGCTGCGTCGGCTGTTCTGCCTGCAGCAAGGCCTGCGAGCATTGCGGCCATCGGACCGAAAAGCGAACATAGCGAAAGATGCGGAAAACCGGTTCCGGCTGCGTCTTTCTTCTCCGTTTTTACCGTTTACGGCTGCGTACTGCACAAAACGGGCGGTTTCCATACGAACCGCCCGTTTTTCGATTGCACGGAGAATCAACATATCCATGCAACGCACCTGCCCCGCATTGCCTTATATTTCTTTTCCAAGGCCCCCCGTATCAATCGCCGAGCATGTGCCGCATAAACTCCGCCGTCGTATACTTCGCCGGGCGGTTAAAGCGGCCGAGGCAGAACAGCGACGCAGGCTCGCCCCGCACAAGCACGCTGATCCGTTCATAGCAGGACAGAGACGCCGCAAAGCCCATCTCGCGCAGGAATGCCCCGCTCCCGTCGCTGATCGCGCCGTAGGGATAGGTATAGGTCGTGGCCTCGATGCCGTGCAGCGACAGCAGCTGCTGCATCCGCTCCGTATCATCGCAGAACGCACGCGCATATGCACTCTCGCTCTCGCCCTTTTTCCTGCTGCTTCCGCGGCGGTCGGATAGTCCGTGCATATCATAGCTGTGATTCTGTATCTCGAATCTGCCGCTCGTTTGCAGCGCTGCAAGCTCCTCCCACGTAAGATGTCCATAGTTCGGATTCGGATCCGGCGTATCCGTAAAGCGGTCCGTATAGCTGCCCACCGGAGACAGCACCGCCCGCATGTCATATTGTTCGAGCAGCGGCAAAGCGTACAGCAGATTGTTGTAATAGCCGTCGTCAAACGTCAGCATGACAGGCTTATCCGGGAGCGTACCGTCGCCGTTTACATACGCGATGGCATCGGCCATGACGACCGTTTCATAACCCTGCTCTTTCAGGTATGCAAGGTCTCCCTCCAACGTGGCCGGCGATACGACATAGTCGCCCGCACGCTCCGGGTCCTTCAGGATGCTGTGATACATAATGATGGGCAGCGGCTTTTTCTCGCCCACGGCCGCCGTTTCGACCGCGCGCTCCCCGTCATAAACGCGCCCAAGAACGCCCATGAAGCACAGCAGGATCGTCAAATCAAGCAGCCCGCGCCGCAGCAGTTTTCGCTCTCTCATAGTAGGAATATATGCACGGACAGCAGCATTTCTTCCTGTTTGGGAAAAAACGACGTCATCTTTCCGTGCGCCCGCCCCATTCTTCGGGCGGCAGGTTTCCCTGCATCGTTTGTCTTCCGCCGCCCGGATGCCGTTCGGCACGAATGCGGCAGATACGGGGAATTGGTCGGGCATTGCCAACAAGGTCGGCCCGCTGAAGCCGTAACGGCAGCGCTTTGCGGCGCGGGTTCGCTTGATTCATGCCATGATGCGCGTCCGATACCGTGCAAAACGGGCAGCTCGCGCGCGTCGCCCGTTCATTTTGATACAGCCGTCGTTTAGACGGATCCTTTCGACCCGTCTGCCGCAAACCGTCCTTCTTTCATCCCGCATGTCAAAGCGCCGCCCGTTGGGGCGGCGCTCCTGTTTCAGCTGCATCCGTATCAGTCCTCTTCGGGTTCGTCCTGCACGTCCGCCGCATCCGGCGTGCCCGCAGGCACAAACGCCCCTTCCGCGTTCGCAGGCGCAAAACTCCACGCCGCGTTGTCCGGCAGCACTTCGATCCACGTGTTGCCCGGTTCAAGCGTCACGAGCGTACCGTCCTCCAGACAATAGCGGGTGTAATCGTCCAGCGTCTCGCGTGTCCACGTTCCCTTTACATATTTGCCGCGGATGAAAAATGCGCACTCGCCGCATCCTGTCAGCTCGACCGATCTGCGGCCCTTGCCCTCGCCGGGCTGGTTTTCCCCCGGCACTTTGCCGTACTCGCAGAACTGCACGATCAGATTTTTCACCGTGACCGGCACGATCTCATACTCCGCAGGCTCTTTCTCCGCATCGGGAATGCGCGCCTCAAACACCGCGCCGTCCTGGTATCTGCGAAATACGTTTTCTGCCGCATCGTATTCGTAATCGATGACGGCCTGCTTTGTAAACGGCAGCGACACACGCTGCACGCTCACGCCGTCGGCATAGTCAATGCCTTCCTCAAAATAGAACCGATCATGGCGCTCGGGCGAACGCTCGCCGTAATTGTTCGTGATAAAATCCGCAAGATAGACATAGAGCGAATGCACGTTTTTCGCGCCCAGATGGATCCTCCGAAACTCCCGCGTATGCCCCGGCACGACATTCGGATAGTCGCGGAGCTTGCGGCGATATTTTCCGGAAAGCTGCGCATAGCCCTGAAAGCCGTACATCGCATCCCACTCCTGCACCTCGTCGAGCAAGTAATACCGTGTGCTGCGCACAGGCCCCGCAAGGCAGGGCCGATCGTCCGAAAACAGCGCGATAAAACGCGTATAGTTCGCCTCGATAAGAAACTCGTACACAATATCCGCATTCATGAGCCCCGACTGCGGCCGCGCGGAACGATGGTTCTCGATGGAGATGAACGTCGGCTGATAGGGCTGCTCATCCTCCGTCAATCGCTTGCCGCTCGTATTGGAGCGCGGGATTCTCGGCGTTGCGGTGGGCTCCGGCGTCGGCGTCGGAACAGGCGTTGCCGTGGGCTCCGGGGTCGGCGTATCCGGTGCGGCAGACGCTTGAACCGCTTCCTTCGCCGTATCGCATGCGCATAATCCCGCCGCAAGCAGCAGAAGCAGCAGAATGACGCCGATCCTCTTTCCCATAGCATCTACCCTCACAAAGCCGTTTATTCGCTCCGTCAGGAACGGCGGCTATTTCTCCAAACAACGATCAGCGCGATCACGATGACGAGCAGCAGTGCCGCTGCGCCGAGGATATACGGCAGCAGATTGATCTCGTCCAGCGCGGCGATCACATTCTCCGGGATCGCCTCCGTTGCCTGCGGTGCCTCCGTCGGCACGGACGTGGGTTCCGGCGTGGGCTCCGGCGTGGGTGCCGGCGTTTCCGCGATCCAAGGTGTGATCTTTGGAGCGGGTGCTTCGCCGCCGGCAACAGTCACATAGCCGTCCTGCACCGTACCGTAGAGCCTGTTCTGCTCGCCTGCCGCGGCGTCATAGGTTGTTGCCAGCACATCCGTAACGACGATCGCGCTGCCCTGATCGGAAAGCGGCCGGAACGTGAGCGTCAGCAGCGTCCCCTCCGATACGGCAAGCCCCTCCGCTCCCGCATATGCAAAGGCGATGAGTCCCGCTTCGTCGGTATTCAAGACGTGCAGTCCGTTTTCCAAAAGGCTGCCGCCCTCTGCGGAGACCAGCTTCAGCGCGGTCAGATCGTAGTTCACGCGCAGCTGAAGGGAATCGAGCCCCTTACAGCCTGAGATCGTGATATCGAGCGTAATATCCTTTTCAAGCGCTCCGTCCGCCTGTCCCGCCGAGACGGTAAACCCGTCTCCCTCGGCAAGTACGCCGCACGGAACAAACAAAACGCAGCAAAGCGCAAGCAGCGCAAGCCATCTTCTTTTCATCATCAAACGGTTCCTTCCATTGGCGGAAGATCTCTTTCCGCCGTGTTCTTCCGGCACCGGCATGAACTGCACCACGCCGTTTCCAAACCGGTACAGCTACCATAATATACTACAATGCGGCAGCTTGACAAGAGTTTCGCGCGCACGCGGCACGGTTTTCGTTCCTCACGCCGTTATTTACTTCCCGTTTCGGCATTCCGCGTCGGGCGCGGCATAAAAAAACGGCCCCGCCGGCGAAGCAGTTCTCCGCAGACCGAGCCGTCCACTTTTGTTTTCCGTCAGCCGTTGCCGCCGCTTTTTGCGCCGTTTGCCGCAGTCGATTCCTCCACGAGCGTACCGTCCGCCGCGACATATACGGTCTGCTTCTTGCCCTTCAGCTCGATCTCGACCGCATACACCTGTCGATTCTCCTGCATGGCGTGCTTGATCGAAACGATCTTCGCATCCTTGTACTTCTCCACGACAGCCTTTTTGACCTCAGGCACATCCTTTTCCTTGACCTCGGTGCCTTCCTTGAAATCCGGGATCATCGCTTCCGCATTCCCTGCGGGTGACGCCGACAGACCGGGCGAAGCGGACAGATCGGGCGCATTCGACTGCTCCGGCATCGCGGACACGACCGGTTCGTTCGTCGGCATGATCGACGGGGACGTCGAGGGACTGGGGCTCGGCGTAGCCGCCGGCGCACACTGGCAGCCGACCGCCGCAAGCAGCAGAGCCGCCGAAACAAGCACGAGCAAAGTTTTCTTGAACATCAAAGTTCTCCTCCTTATTCAGTTGCCGCGTTGCAGCACGGCTTTGATTCAGAGGATAGTATGCGCCGTCCGTTTCGATTTCATCAGCCGTTTGATAAAATTTGGGTGGGTTCAAAGATCAATCCTTCTTTTGCGTCCTTTTTCGCCTGCACGAGCAGCAAATACGGCCTGCTTTCCGCGGCGGCCGCAACGGGCCGCAGGCGTTTCGGCATGAGCCTTGCGCCGTACAGCGCCCGAAACAGCGTCGTGATCCGATCCGCCGGAAAGCAGACATACAGCGCGCCGCCGTTTTTGAGCAGCAAAAAGGCCGCATGGAAGAATCTGTCCAGCGCGTCCGCGTCCGCATGGCGTGCCTGCCGCCGCGCATCGTTCGGGCTTTGCTCCCCTGCGGAATAATACGGCGGATTGCACACCGCAGCCGAAAACGACCCGTGTCCGAAAAACGCGGGCGCGTCCGCGACATCCATCGTGTAGAAGGGGATCTCCTGCCCGTTCAGTGCAGCGGACTCTTTAGAAAGCGCAGTCAGCTCCTCATATCGCTCCACGCCGACAAACGCCGCGCCCGTCTTTGCCGCGCCGAGGAGCGAGAGCACGCCCGTGCCGCTGCCGAGATCAATCGCGCGATCGTTCGGGCGAAGCCGCAAAAAATTTGCAAGCAGCACGGAATCCGCCGTAAAGCGCGGCAGTTCTGTGTCCTGCACGAGCCTGAGCCCCTGAAACTGAAGATCATCCACGCGCCGCATGTCAGCCGACCTCCCGTGCGGGCCGCGCGGCAAGCACGAGCCGCATCCCCGCGTGCCGCTCCGTGCCGCCCCAAACGCGCACGACCACCTTCCCGATACGGCTGCTCGCTTCGACGACATACTTTACGCCGTTCGCTTCCCCGAGGTATACCGCGCTGTGATGAACGCCAAGATGCCGGGTACACAGCGGCGCCGTCTTACAGGTGCATTCCGTCTCCTCCGGATAGGCAAAAAACAGAAGATCGCCGGGCTGCACCGCATGAAGCGCGATCGCGCGGCTTTCCATCGCCGCAGCCTGCCAGTCCGATCGCCGCGGCAGGCGAAGTCCGTTGTCAAGGCACGCGTACAGCAGGAGCATACTGCAATCGATGTTGCCCTCCTTTGTGCCATAGGAAGTTCCGACATAACCGAGCGCCGCAGCCGCGATGCATCCGCCCGCCGTCGATCGATCCAGAGCCTTCGCCATCCTGCGGATGCGTTTCTCCGCGGATGTGCGGAGCCGCTCTTCCTTTTCGTAGCAGTTTCCGGACAGCGCCGGCGTCTCGTTCGGCGCGGGCCGAGCGGATGTGACCGTCACATTGCAGACCGCCGTTTCTCCGCTTCCGTTGTTCGCCTCGGCAATGATGCGCGCAGTTCCCGGCGCAAGCCCGATCACAACGCCGTATGCCTCCACGATCGCGACGTCCTCGTTTTCGCTCCGCCACCGCACGGTACGGCATTCCATCGCGCCGGGGTTTTCATAAGCGACAAGCTGGCAGACGCCGCCGCCGTAGATCGTACTCTCCGTCACGTTGAGATAAAACGGCGGGGCCGGCGTAGGCGTGGGCTGCCGCACAGCCGGTTCCGCCGTCTCCGGCAACAGATCGAGAACAATGTGCTGCGGCGTTTCCCTTCTGCATCCGAACGCCGGCAGGCACGCGAGCATCAAAACAAAAAGCGCCGCAGCCCGCAGGATGCTTGTCCCCCGCGGAACGCGGCGTGTCCTTCGTCTGTCCTCCAGATATCTTTCGATTTTCGGAAGCGTCTTCCGCATACAGCGCATCTTCCCTTTCTCTTCGGCGCTCACGCGGAGCGTCCGTCCGCAAGACAGCCGAGCGCATGGCGCAGCTCCAGCGCCGAGGTATACCGTCCGGCTGCAAGTCCCTCCAGCACGGTGTCGAACCGTTTATGGATCGTACCGTGTACCGGCAGAAACAGCAGCCCCAGCATTCTGAGGTCATCCGCGATTCCGCCGCCGGGCGCCGCCGCCGTCAGCAGGCGCGCCCTGCCGTCGCTCGACACATAGACCCGGTCTGCCGTCAGGCTGCCGTGCGGAATGGGGATCGAGTGCAGCACGAGCAGTGCGTCCGCCGCGTCGTTCAGCGCAGTCAGCAGCTCTTTCTCCGTCAGCGGAAACGGGCGGAGCGGCAGCGGAACGCCCTCCGGCATCGCATGAACACAAAACGCCGCGCCCGCGTCCTCAAATGCGTCCGTAACGGCGATCAGCCCCACGCAGTCTGAAACGCGCAGCAGCGCATCCGCACGGCGGAAGAACGCGGTACGATCGTTTCCGTAATACGGCTCCAGACGCACCCGCTCCCCCGTTTCCGAATCGAATCCCAGATATGCGCCGTTCAACGTCCTGCCCACACGGTAGCGCCCCTGCAGCCGCATCCCGAGCGGAATGCGCTGCACGGCGTCCGGTTTCCCGTCGTAGCCGCAGTCCGGGCAGCGTCTCTCAAACAGGCCGAGCGGCGCAAAGCAGGCGGGACAATGCCGCCGATGCGTTTCCATATTATTTCCGGAGGATGCGCTTCAATTCCTCAGAGAGCCGCTCGATCGAGCCCGGTTCGATCGGGTCGCGCAGGCCGTTCTCCTCCGTGATCGTGCGAAGCGCGGAGTATTCCGGCCGCATCAGGATCGCGTGATAGGCCGCCGATGCGGCTTCAAAGTCCTCATCCGCGAGAACGAACAGCTCAAGCGCGGGCAGCATGCTCACCGCATAGCTGATGTAATACAGGGGCGACTGGAACGTGTGCGGGATCGCAACCCATTCCCTTCCGGTATAGCCGTACAGATCGCCGATCTTATACTCGGAGCCGAGCCTTGCATACAACGCGTTCATTTCCTCGAGCGACATGTCGGGGTTGGCGTACACCTCCTGCTGGAACTCATCCTCCATGCAGCCGGTGATGACCGAATACAGACCGTCGGTCAAGCGGGAAGAGCGCACCGCCGTTGCCGCGTCGCCGAAAAGCTCCTCGTAGTACGCGGTCATCAGCATCTCGAGCCCTTGCGAGTCGATCTCCGCGATGTCGAGCGAATCGGATGCGTTCCATCCCGCGGACGGGTTCTGGAAATAATTTGCAAAGTGGCCGAGCTCATGGATCAGGGTCGAAGCGCTGCTCTCGTCGTCCGCCCACTGCATGAAGATGAATGGCGATTGGTAGCTTTCAAAATAGGTCGTAAAGCTCGTCTCCATCTTTTTGTCGCTCACGGTCGCGGTGTACAGTTCGTTGCGCAGCAGATAGTCAAGCGCCTCAAGCACCTTGGGCGAGAACTCCGCCAGCACGTTCCGCATTCTGCTCACGAAGCTGTCCATCGGCGCCCGGATCGCGCCGACCTGCTCGTAGTAGTTATTGCCATAGCTTCCGTAGTAATCGAGCGTTGTACGCTCAAACAGCGGCGCCAGATATTCCTTGACCGCCGCATGGAGCGCACGGGCATCCTCCGTAGTAAAATCTCTGCCGTAGCAGTCGTACATATAATCCGCATAGCTTTCATATCCGAGCGTCTTTGCGATGCGCGTCCGGATCTTCACAAGCTTCAGGAAAATATCCCCGGCCTGCGCGTTCAAAGAAGCGTAGTATGCGTCAAACAGCCGGACGTACTCGCTGTAATCCTGTTCCGAGATTGCCGCGATGTCCTCCATCGTGTACTCCCGGCCGCCTTCCTTGAGCGTAAAGGTGGTCAGCAGGGTGTCGTACTGTGTGGACAGCCGGTTCTCCTCCTCCATGTCCGTCTGGATCTCCGGGCTGTTCAGACTTTCTCCCGCGTAGACCGCGTCCTCAAAGCTCTTTCCGAAGCGATCCGTCATGTCTGCGCCGCTTTCCTGATCTTCAAACAACGCGATGGAAACGTCCGTGAGTGAAAGGTCAATGTCGTTCAGCGCGGCGGTCAGCGCATTGTACTCGTCCTGATAATACGGCTCCGTCACGTCCATGGCGTAGAGCACATAGGCGAGCGAGCACTGCGAGTCCGCCGCATCGTACAGGTCGAGGACCTCCTGATAGCGGGCGATGAGCGTGTCTGCATCGAACTTTCCGCTTTCAAGGTCGCTTTGCAGCCGCTCGATCGCGTCATAGATCGCATCCGTATCGGGACGCCGGTACTCCATGTCGGAGAATCTGACCTCCGGGCGATCGGATTCGCCGTTCATCCAGTCCGTACTGCCGGGGACGGTCTGGACGGGCGCTTCGATCAGGTACGGCGTGACCGCCGCCGAAGGGGACTCCTGCCGTGAGATGAGTTCCGCTGCGATATACATCGCAACGCACCCCGTGCTCGACAGCGCGATGGCGAGCACCAACAAAACCGCAATACACTTTTTCATCATATTTTTCATGCTATCAGTATACGATACTTTGCCGGAGTTTTGCACCCCTTTTCGCAAAAAACTATTTGTCAAGGCGGGTGATTCGTGGTATAAATCTTAGGATAGTATGCGTATTGAAACGTTTGAATGGGAAGCGAGGTAATCCTTTATGAATATCGTAGTGCTTGCGGGCGGTCTGTCGCCCGAGCGGGACGTTTCTCTTTCCTCCGGCGTCATGGCCGCCAACGCGCTCATGGAGTGCGGCCATAAAGTCGTTCTCGTCGATCTGTTTTTCGGCGCGGAGGAACTTGCAAAGGATCCCGCCGCAGCGTTCGCCGCTGCAAAACCGCTTGCACGGCGCACGATCAGCACCGTTGCGCCCGATCTTGACGCGATCCGCAAAGAGCGCAGGACCGGTCTTTCGCCCGACATTGGCTGCGGCGTTGTGGAGCTGTGCAAGGCGGCGGACATCACATATCTTGCCCTGCACGGCGCGGACGGCGAAAACGGCCGTCTGCAAGCCTTCCTTGATCTGCACGGCATCCGCTACACGGGCAGTCCCTCCTTCGGCTGCGCGCTCGCCATGCATAAATGGGTGACAAAGCAGCTCTTTTTCGGCGCGGATATTCTGACGCCCCGCGGGCTTCTGCTGAAAAAAGGCGCGCCCGTTTCCGAATTCCCGCTTCCCTGCGTCGTCAAGCCCTGCTGCGGCGGCTCCTCCATCGGCGTGGCCATCGCGCGTACAGCGGCGGAATACAAGGCCTCCGTGGAAGAGGCGTTCCGCTATGAGGACGAAATCCTTGTCGAAGAATACATCGAGGGCCGTGAATTGACCTGCGGCATGGTCGGCGGGCAGGCGCTGCCCTGCACGGAGATCATCCCCCGCGAGGGCTTCTATGATTATGCGCACAAATACCAGCCCGGCTGGACGGAAGAGATCACGCCCGCACGCGTTTCCGATGCAGATATGCGCAGAATGCAGGAGTTGACGCTGCGCGCCTGCGATACGCTCCACCTGGCGGTCTATGCACGGGCGGACTTTCTGCTTGCTGCGGACGGCAGGCTCTATTGTCTTGAAGTGAACACGCTGCCCGGCATGACGCCGACAAGCCTTCTGCCGCAGGGCGCCGCGGCCGCGGGCATCGATTACCCGACGCTCTGCGACAGGCTCGTTTCGCTTTCCATGAGGAAATACCAATGATCCCGTTTTTGCTTTCCGAGGCCGTTTCCGCAGTATCCGGCGAATACTTCGGCGATCCCGCGCTGCTGTCCGAGCAGGTCTGTTCCGTCGTGATCGACAGCCGCAAGGCCGCGCCGCACGCGCTCTATGTCCCGATCATCGGACAGATCCACGATGGGCATCGCTTCATTCCGGCGGCCATGGAGCAGGGCGCGCTGGCAGTGCTGTCCGACCGTCCGCTCACGGACGGCACGCCCCACATCCTCGTTTCCGATACGACGGAGGCCTTGCAGCGTCTGGCCGAGGCCTATCTTCTGGCGCACCGCATCCCCGTTATCGGCATCACGGGGAGCGTCGGAAAGACCTCGACAAAGGAGATGCTCTACACGGTGCTGTCGCGCCGTTATTCCGCATTCAAAACGCCCGGCAACCTCAACAATCAAACCGGCGTGCCGCAGGCGGTGTTCCAGCTGGAGAAGGCGCATGACCTCGCCATTCTCGAGCTGGGAACGAACCACCCCGGCGAGATCCGCGCCCTTGCCCGCATCGTGCGCCCCGATATCTGCCTCATCACAAACATCGGCGTTGCGCACATCGAATTCTTCGGTTCGCGCGAGGGCATTTTCCGCGGCAAGACCGAAATGCTCGAATACATGCAGCCCGGCGGTTCCATCATCGTCAACGGCGACGACGATCTTCTCTCGGCCGTCCCCGGCGCAATCTGCTTCGGTCTTGGCGAAAACAATGCGGTTCGTGCGGTAAACCTGAAGGAAAACGGCCTGTCCGGCACAGAGTTTACGCTCGTCTGCCGTGGGGGCGAAATGCCCATGCGCGTTCCCGCGCCGGGACGCCACATGGTATACAACGCGCTCGCTGCGGTCGCCGTCGGGCTGACGCTCGGCATGACGCTCGAGGAGCTGCACGACGGTCTTTTGGACTATGCGCCCTCCGCAGGCCGCATGGAGATCAAGCGGACAAAGCGCTTCACCGTTCTCGACGACAGCTACAACGCGAATCCAACCTCCGTCATGGCAGCGCTCGACGTATTGCAGCGCGCGGAATGTCAGCGCCGCGTCTGCATTCTGGGCGACATGCTGGAGCTTGGGCCGGACTCCGACGCGTTTCATGAGGTCGTCGGACTGTATGCGGCAGGGCATGATGCGGATCTCATTCTGGCGGTCGGCCCGAACGCGGAGGGCATTTTCCGCGGCGCCGACGCGCTGCGCCCGGGTCGCTGCTTCTACTTTGAAACGCCGGAAGCCCTGCACGCAGCCCTTCCCTCGCTTTTGCGCGACGACGATACCATCCTCGTCAAAGCCTCGCGCGGCATGCACCTTGAGCACACGGTTGCGCTGCTCGAAACGCTCTGACATCGAACGCACATCTGCGGCGGGCTCCCCCGGGACGTTCCGCCGCTCTGTTTTCAAAAGCCCCCTCGCCGGGAGCCTTGCTCCGCGTTTTTCACTGTGGTATAGTAGGTCTCATGGAACGGCCGATGAAATCCGACACAAAGCATATCCCGGCTCTGGACGGTCTGCGCGCCATTGCGATCCTGATGATCGTATGGTATCACTTCTGGCAGCAGAGCTGGCTGTCTCCGAGCCTTTCGGTGCGCCTGCCCTTTGGGCCGCGCGCTGTTTTTGTGTCGCTCGACATCCTTCCGCGCACAGGCTATCTGTTCGTCGATCTGCTTTTGCTGCTGTCAGCCTTCTGCCTGTTCCTGCCCCACGCACGCTCCATGGTATACGGCGATCCCGTGCCGTCCGTGCGGGGGTTTTATAAGAAACGTCTTGTCCGCATCGTTCCGCCCTACTATCTCTCGGCGCTTCTGCTGTTTTGCTATGCGCTCCTGACCCGTGCCTACGGCACGGCCGGCGAAGCGATCCGCGATCTGCTTGCTACGCTCTCGTTTACACAGGTCTTTTCGCCACGGACCTATCTCGGTACAAAGATCAACGGCGTGCTCTGGACGGCGGCGGTCGAAATGCAGTTCTATCTGCTGTTTCCGCTGCTTGCGCGCTGCTTCCGCAAAAAGCCGCTGCTCACCTATCTTTCCATGCTCGGCGCTTCGCTGCTCTTTGTTTACGGCGTTTCGCTGCCGCGTCCGGAACAGCTGCGTATGCTGCAAAACCAGCTCCCGGCCTTTCTCTCCGTGTTTGCAAACGGTATGGCCGCCGCCTATGTCTACACGCTGTCGGAAAAGCAGCTCGCAGCGCGCCCGATACGGCTTCTCCCGCTGTTCCTGCTTCCGGTGATCGCGTTTTCACTCGTGCTTTTGAACCGCATCCGGCACGGCGCTGCGGGCGCGGAATTGCTCCCCGCCTACCAGATGGCGATGCGATACCCGCTCTCGCTCGTGTTCACGCTGCTACTGCTCGCGCTCTCGTTTTCCGGCCGCGTGGGGCGGGCGCTTCTCGGCAACCGGATCCTGCGCTTTTTCGCCGCGATCTCCTATGAACTGTACATTTGGCACCAGTGGATTGCCGTGCGGCTCAAGGAATGGCGCATCCCCTACTGGGCGGGCGATGCGCTTCCCAACATGACCGGCGACCGTCCCTGGCAGATCCGATACACGGTCATGGTCTTTTTCGTGGCGATCGCCGCCGCTGCGCTCCTGACCTACTGCTATGAACGCCCCGTCAGCCGCTTGCTTTTACGGGGATCAAAGAATACAACCAAGGAGGTTTGATCATGCACTATCAGTACAAAACGCAGGGCGTGTGCGCCTCGCAGCTCCAGTTCGACCTTGAGGACGGACGCATTCACAATGTTTCGTTCACCGGCGGCTGCAACGGCAATCTCAAGGCCATCGGAAAGCTCACCGAGGGCATGGACGCGGAACGGCTCGTTTCCCTTCTCTCCGGCAACACCTGCGGCGGCAAGGGGACGTCCTGTGCGGATCAGCTCTCGCGCGCCGTGCGTCTCGCGCTCAAGCAGGCAGAGGGTTGAGACGCTCCGGCGGCATCTCGTTTCCGCCCGCGGCGCTGATGCAGTCCGCCTGCCGCGGAAAAAGCGTTCCACGGATCTTGTCGATTCGGGGCGCCCGCGGCGCCGTGCACAGCCGTTATCCGGCGGTCGGACGAACAAAGCCGTGCGGCAAGCTTTTCCAAAGCTTCCAGGATCTCGGGGAAAACCATCGCTCTTTTCTACAGAAAATTCCAATATTGTTTCGAGTTTTGAAACAACGGCGAGAGTTCACGCTCTCGCCTTATTCTTTTGTTACCCTCGGTCACGAGGTGATACCAATGAAACGAACAACGAAACGCATCCTGACCTGCTGCGCCATGCTGCTGCTCGCCTTCGTTCCGCTGCTTTCGGCGCGGGCCGACAGCGAGGGCTTGATCACCGGCAACATGGTCAATCTGCGCAGCGAACCGTCCACGTCGGGCGCACGGCTTGCCTATCTCTACCGCGGCGATACCGTCGCCGTGACCGGCGAAACGAACGGCTGGTACGCCGTCACCCATGCGGGACAGCGCGGCTATGTCTACGGCGCGTATGTCTCCCTTTCGTCCGCCGCAGAGAATCGGAGCGGCTCGATCACGGGCGACAAGGTCAACCTGCGCAGCAAGCCGTCCACGTCGGGCGCGCGGCTTGCCTACCTCTATCGCGGCGATACCGTCGCCGTGACCGGCGAAACGAACGGCTGGTATGCCGTCACCCACGAGGACCAGCGCGGCTATGTCTACAGCGCATATGTCTCCCTTTCGTCCGCGGACGCGTCCGGCTCCGGCAGCAGCGCATCGTCCGATACGGTGCTCCGCTACGGCAGCCGCGGCGAGGACGTCCGGGAACTGCAAAACGATCTCATCCTGCTCGGCTATCTGTCGGGCAGCGCGGACGGCGTCTACGGCGCAAAGACAAGAAGCGCCGTTACCGCATATCAATCGCGCAACGGCCTTGCCGCAGACGGCGCGGCGGGCAATGCGACGCGCTCCGCAGCGACCGCGGAAGCCTTTCGCATCCGCACCGTCGTTGACACTGCAAAATCATTTCTCGGCACGCCCTATGTCTACGGCGGCAGCAGCCCGGCGACAGGGTTCGACTGCTCGGGACTAACGCAATATGCCTTCCGGCAGGCCGGGCTCTCCATCCCGCGCGTCAGCTATGAGCAGGCGGCCGCAGGCATTGCCGTTCCGAAGCGTCAAATCCGCGTGGGCGATCTTGTCGCCTTTAACGACCCGGTCTCCCACGTCGGCATCTATATCGGCAACGGAAAATTCATCCACGCCCCGCACACAGGCGATGTCGTCAAGATCTCGTCCCTGTCGGCTATGAAGCTTACCGCCATCCGGCGATTTACGGGCGTGCTGGCAAAATAGCGGCCGTTTCCCTCTCTCCGAAACGCCCCGGTACGGCTTTTCCCCTCGTACCGGGGTTTCTTCTGCAATTTCAACAATGTCCTCAACCGACGGTTGATTTTCTCACTTCCCATTCCTACCGTTGCGCGCTTCTTTTCAACCGGTTGATCCGATATGCTATCCGCAGCGATCGGAACTGCGGACTGCCTCTTTCGTGAAAGAACGGCTTGCCCGCATTGCCCGACGGAAATCAGGAGGTTCAAAATGAAAACCGACCCATCCGACCGCGCTCTGCGCAGGCCCTTTCTCCGAGAACTGTTTCGGAACAACGGCTGGAATTTTCTTCTTGCCGCGATTTCGACCGTCCTTCTTGCGGGCGTAAATCTGGTCTTGTCGCACTTCCTTGCGATGTTTGTAGACCTTCTTTCCGGCAAAGAAGACGCCCTTCCGCTTTCGACGCTCGTTCTGCTTTCGGCCTCGCTCATTGCAGCGACCGTTCTCATCGCGCTGCTCAGCTATGTTTCCGCGCCGCGCTTCTATGCCCGCGCCATGCGGCAGTACAAGGACTATGCCTTCCGCCGTCTCACGGAAAAGAGCATTGCCGCTTTTCAGCGTGAAGGCACCGCCGCTTATCTTTCCGCGCTCACAAACGATGCGGCCGCGATCGAAACCGGCTATCTCGAGCAGCTCTTCCAGTTCGTGATGGATCTCGCGCTATTTGCGGGCTCTTTAACGATGATGCTCCTTTACAGCCCGCTGCTCACGCTCGCGGCAGCCGGTTTTGCGATTTTGCCCCTGCTTGCATCGCTGCTTGCGGGCGACCGGCTTGCCATCGCGGAAAAACACGTCTCCAACAAAAACGACAGCTTTGTCTCCGCGCTGCGCGACAGCCTCACGGGGTTCTCCGTGGTAAAGACCTTTCGTGCGGAGCGGGAGATCTTCCGGCTGTTTTCCGAAAGCAACGCGGCGGCCGAGGACGCAAAGCAGCACAAGCGAAAAATCGCAAAGTGCATTGGTACGGCCGGCTCCGTCGCAGCGATCACAGCGCAGATCGGCGTATTCATCGCAGCCGGCTATCTTTCCCTGCGCGACGGCAGCATTACCCCCGGTGTTGCGGTCGCGTTCATCAATCTCATGAATTTTATCGTTCAGCCGATCGCAGAGCTTCCTTCCATTCTCGCAGGGCGCAAGGCCGCTTTTGCGCTCATGGACAAGCTTGCAAAGGCCGTCTCGGACAATGTGCGCGAGACGGGCGCGCCGATCCCGGCAGAACTGCATGACGGTATTGCGCTTCATGATGTCTCTTTCGCCTATCCCGGCGGTCCCGAGGTCCTGCATGATGTCTCCGTCCGCTTTGACGCCGGAAAATGCTATGCCGTGGTCGGCGGCTCCGGCAGCGGAAAGTCTACGCTTCTGCAGCTCCTGCTCGGCGCGTACAGCGGGTATACGGGACGGATCTGCTTTGATGGTCGCGAGCTGTCCTCCGTCGACAGCGCCTCGCTTTATGCGCTTGTGTCCGTTGTGCAGCAGAATGTCTTCGTATTCAACGCCTCTCTGCGCGACAACATCACCATGTTCCGTGATTTTCCGGAGGAAGCCTTGCGCGAGGCGGTCGCGCTGTCCGGTCTGTCTGCGCTCATCGAGACGCGCGGCGCGGACTACCCCGCGGGCGAAAACGGCGCGAACCTCTCCGGCGGCGAACGGCAGCGCATTTCTATCGCACGAAGCCTTCTCCAGCGCGCGCCCGTTCTGCTCGTTGACGAAGCGACCGCAGCGCTTGATCGGGAAACCGCGTCCCGTGTCATGGATTCCATCCTGCGGCTCAACGGTCTTACGCGCGTCGTTGTGACGCACGCGCTCGATGCCGCGCTCCTGCGCCGCTGCGACGGGATCTTGGCGATGCGCTCCGGCAGGATCGTCGAACGCGGCAGCTTTGACGAGCTCATGGCCGCCAAGGGCTACTTCTATTCGCTCTATACGGTTTCGCAGGAATGACCGTCGAAACGCCCGAAAGCAAAACGGGGGCGCACCCGGCATGGGTATGCTCCCGTTATTGTTCTGGAATATGTCTGTTTTCTTGGCGAGCTTTGCCCGCCGCGCTTATTTCAGCGCGATCCAGGCGTCCAGGCCCTCCGGATTGTCCGGGTCCAGTCCGCGTGCGCGGGCTTTCTCATAGCTGAGAAGCTGAGCCGCCGGAAGCACGAGCATTGCGCTTACGGAATCATGCAGCCGCGCACCGAACGAGAACTGGGCGGCGACCCCCTCGATCGCGGGCAATTCTTCGTCGGAAAGCACAAGGACGGTCGCTTTCTTCGCCAGCAGATCGTCAATCAGCGACTTTTCATAAGAAAAGCCCTCCCGCGTCAGTTTGGCGATCGCCACCGTCTTTTCATCGATCAATACGACCGGTCCGTGACGAACGTCCAGAACATGCTTGCAGTTGGACGGCGCGTAAGCGATCTCGTTGAAGGCCAGCGCCGCTTCTTCCGCAACGCCGAAGCTCTCGCCGTCGCAGAGCACCATGGCGTTCGCCCAATCTATTTCTGCAAGCGTGCGAAGCGTTTCCTTCATGCCGTCCTGATAGTCCGTGCCGCGTTTCGCAAGCAGGCGCAGGCTCTCCATTGCGTCCGTTCTCCCCGCCAGCGCCGCAAATACATAGAGCGATGCGCCAAACAGATTCGTGACCGAACGGGTTTGACAAACGCTCTCATCGAAAGCCCAGGGGAACTCCAGCGCGGCATCGGACGCTGCGGCGACGTTTGACCCTTCCGTGCAGACGAACGACAGGATGCGCACCGCGGGAAACGCCGCGCGGATCTCCCGTGCAGCATAGAGGATCTCATGCGTCGAACCGCTGCGCGAAAGCGTTACGAGCAGCGTTCTTTTTGCAAATACATCGCTGTAATTCTCCATATGGATCATCAGGTCGCCGCCCGCGATGGCCATGGAAGGGATCCCGAGCATTTGCCGCGCATTGTTTGCCAGCGCACAGCTCAGGCTGTAGCTCGATCCGCAGCCGATCACAACGATACGCTCCGCCTCCGCAGACGCATAGAATGCGCGCATACGTTCCATTGCCCCATCGCAGCAGTCCAATGTCCTTTTCAGCGCATGGTACTGGTCAGAAATCTCCAGATAGGTCTTGCTCTCCATGGGATCCTCCTTGCAATTAACAGAATTGTACATAAAATGTACATACATTTACGTGTCTATTGTACCCGGGATCCCCGTTCCCGTCAAATCTTTTTTCTTTCGTTCTGTCTCAGATACACATGATATTGATACCGGTCACCTCGAACGATCGAATTGCAATACTCTACCGGAACGCCGTTTGCCGTCGTGATGCGTTCGAGATGCAGTGCGGCGGAGGGCAGCGGGCAGCGCAGCAGCGCAGCATCCTCCCGCGTCATCAATACGGCCTCAAACGATTCCTGCGCCTCGTCCGGATGCAGCTCCGCGCTCTTTTCCATGGCCTCATAGAGTCCATATCGTTCCACGAGTTCCTGCGTCAGATGCGGGCACAGCGTCTGCGGCACGCAGGAGGTCTCAAGTGCAAACGGGATCCCGTCCGCAAGCCGCAGTCTGCGGATCCGATAGATCAGCGATTCCCCGCTCAGCCGCAGCTTTGCCTGAAGCATCGGCTCTGCATACAGCAAGGCGAACTCCAGCACTTCGGTCGCCGCCGCCATTCCGAGCGCCCGCACCTCTGTTGAAAAGCTGTAAAACGCGCCCAGCCGCTGGTCGATCTTCGGCACACAGACATAGGTGCCGTCGCCCGCCCGCCGTGTGACGAGGCCGTCCCGCTCCAAGTCGTCGAGCGCCTTTCGCAGCGTCGCGCGGCTCACGCCGAACATGGCGGCAAGTTCATGTTCCCCCGGGATCTTGGTGCCGCTCTTCCATTCATTCGTCTCGATCCTTTCACGGATCTTCTGTTTGATCTGAATATACAGGGACACCTTGCCGTTGCTTTGGATCATCTCTTCTCACGCTCCGTGTTCATTGTTTTCATCTTATCTTTCCGCCGAGGGTTTGTCAAACGGCGCGCCTCGCATTGACAATTGCAAATTCGACTGGTATCCTTGACTTAAATGTATGTACATTTAAGTGGAGGTATGCTATGTTTTCAACAGTCGATTTCTTCTCCGATCTCATCCGGCAAAACAAATCGGGCAGCGGGGCTTCCGTTTGCTCCGTGTGCAGCGCCAATGCACTGGTCATTGCTGCGGCCATGCAGCATTGCAGGCGCACGGGCAAGCCGCTGCTTCTTGAGGCCACCGCGAACCAGGTCAACCAGTTCGGCGGCTACACGGGCATGACGCCCGCGGATTTTGTTTCCTATGTATATGGCATAGCGGCGCGGCAGGACTTTGACCCCGAGCGGATCCTTTTCGGCGGAGACCACCTTGGCCCACTCGTCTGGTCGGACGAGCCGGAAGCCGAAGCCATGCAAAAAGCGGAGGCGCTTGTTGCCGCCTTTGCCGCAGCCGGGTTTCAGAAGATCCATCTCGATTGCAGCATGCGCCTTGCCAGCGACGACCCCGCAGCGCCCCTCAGCCCCGCAGCAGTCGCCGCGCGCGCCGCGCGTCTTGCAGCCGTCGCGGAAGCAAGCCACCCCGCAGGTCGGCCCCCGGTCTATGTCGTCGGAAGCGAAGTCCCCATTCCCGGCGGCGCGACCACGCATGAAGATGCTCTCGCGGTCACGCGCCCCGAAGCGATGCAGGAGGAGCTGACGCTTTTTCGCGCCGCCTTTTCCGCACGGCAGCTCGACGCAGCCTGGCAGCGCGTCATCGCGATCGTCGTGCAGCCCGGTGTCGAGTTCGGAGACGACCAGGTGTTTCTTTATCAGCACGAACAGGCCAAAGCGCTCTCTGCCTGTGCAGCTGCCTATCCTTCCATCGCCATGGAGGGGCATTCCACCGACTATCAGCCCGAAGCCTGTCTCTCGGCTATGAAGCGCGACGGACTTGCGATCCTGAAGGTCGGGCCCGCTCTGACCTTTGCCATGCGCAGCGCTCTGTTTGCGCTCGAGGCCATCGAACGTGCGGTTTATCCGGAAACTCCCGCAGGCGGATATTCCGATTTTCAGGCTGTGCTCGAAGCCGCCATGCTTGCGGAGCCCAAAAACTGGATCCGGCACTACCACGGCGACGAGGCGTCGCTCATGCTTCAGCGGAAATACAGCCTTTCCGACCGCTGCCGTTACTACATGGATACGCCTTCCGTGCAGACGGCGCAGGCGCGGCTTTTCCGCAACTTTGACGCGGCCCCCGTTCCGTCCGGTCTGCTTGCGCAGTTCTTCCCGCGGCAATTCGACGAAGTCATCGCCAAGCGGCTGACGCCCGATGCCGAGCGCCTCGTTTTCCGGCAGATCCAATATGTGCTGGAGACCTATGACGCCTGAGCGCCCGCCCGTATCCCGTCCGAATGCAATGTCTCGGTTCGCCGTCGTTCGGAAAACCGGCCGATTTTCCTGACGAATACTGAAATTACACTCGTTTCGGAAACCTTTCCGCACCGTTTTTGAGGATACATCGCGGGAATTGAAGATTGCCTTTCCGGATATGGTTTGCCTATAATGGAGGCAACAGAAAGAAACCCGTCATCGATTTTCAGGATCAAAAGAACCGCACAGCTTCTAAACGAACCGTCAAAAGAACAATCGCCGCAAAACAAAACTTTCCGGGGCCGTCTCCCGAAAAAAAACAAAAAACGGAGGACTCTATGAAAAAACGTACTTTGTGTCTCATTCTGTCCGCTCTGATGCTGCTTGCATCCCTCGCTGCCACAGGCTGCACGCAGACGGACGCTCCCGCGACCGCAGGCACGGACAATCCGGCGGCCGAAGTCCCCAAGACCGGTGAAAAGATCACGGTCATTCTCCCGCGGCACGAGATGGACACCATCGGCTTCCACGAGGAAAAGACCCGTCAGTTTGAAGCGGAGACCGGCATCGAGGTCGAGCTCATCAACATGGGCTGGGATCAGGTCGCCGACCGTCTGACCGCAGATCTGACTGCGGGCGGCGGTTCCTACGACGTCATCGAGTTCGATAACGCCTGGGTCGAAAAGTTCGTTCACAACGATTGGCTCGAGCCCCTCGACAGCTATGCTTCCGACGAGATCATGAGCGGCATGGTGCCGGGTCTGCTCGAGAAATTCTCCTCCGGCGGCCACCTCTACGGCATCACCTGGAACAACGACACCCGCTTCTATATGTACAACGCGGCCAAGCTCAAAGAGGCCGGCATCGATAAGGCGCCCGAGACCTGGGATGAGGTCATTGCAGACGCTCAGGTCCTGAAGGAAAAAGGACTCGCCAACTATGCTTACGTTGACTGCTATGCGCAGGAATGGGCGGGCGCGAACGAGCTGCTCGTTGCCGTACAGTCCTTCGGCGGAAAGCTCATCGATGAAAACGGCAAGCCCGTCATGGCAAACGACCCGAAGACGAAGGCGGCCTACCAGTTCCTCGTGGACGGCATCAACAACGGTCTCATCGATCCCGCTTCGCTGACCTCGAACCAGGAAGCCATCTGCAACGTGTTCTGCATGGGCGACACCTTCCTATTCATCCAGGCCTGGCCGAGCGTCTACGCGACCGCCAACAATCCCGAAACCTCCAACATCGTCGACCAGATCGCAGTCGCGGACTATGCGCTCCATGCGGAAGGCGAAGAACCGCTCATCCTGACGCTGCCGGAAGCCATGGCGATCCCGAAGACCTCGCAGCACAAGGAAGCGGCATGGAAGTACATCGAGTACATGTCCAGCAAGGAACTTGACAAGGAACGCTGCCTTGCGCTCGGCTCTCTGCCCATCTGGACGGAATTGCTGACCGACGCGGATCTGCTCGCCAAGTTCCCGTTCTGGGAGAACTTCTCCAAGCAGATCGGCTATGCCAAGGGTCTGCCCAACGTGCTCTGGTATGACGAGTTCGTCAACATTCTGACGATCGAGTCGCAGAAGATCCTGCTGGGTCAGGTCTCCGTGGACGAGGGTCTGGCCTCGATCCAGGCGCAGTGCGAAGCCGCAATGAAGGATTACGAATGATCGACACGCTCTGCGGCAGCCAGTCTGCCTGATAAGCGCGGGGCGGAAGGGGCTTTCCTTTCCGCCCCTCTTCAAAGGACGACACCTCCCGATACTTCAAAAACAACAGGGAAGCACCGATTATGAGAAAAAAACGCACCCCCGCCATGAAGCCGATCCGGCATTCGCTGACGGATCCACGTCTGCCCCGGCTCCTGACTCTGCCGAGTATGCTCGTCATCTTCGGCGTGCTCATCATACCGATCCTTTACTCGCTCTTTCTGAGCTTTCATAACCTTGTGCTCAGCACGGGGGAATATGAGTTCGTGGGGTTCAAGCACTACATCTCCATGTTCTCCGACCCCGCTTTCTATAATTCCGTCGGCCTGACGCTGCTGTTCACGGTTCTGACCGTGTCCGCAGAGATCGTTTTCGGCGTCGCGATCGCGCTGGTGCTCAACCAGGAATTTCACGGACGCGGCTTTGTCCGCGGCCTGATGATCCTGCCCTGGGCGCTCCCCACCGTCGTGAATGCGATCATGTGGCAATGGATCTTCAATGCGAATTACGGCGTGTTCAACGCGCTTCTGACGCAGCTCGGCATCATCGACCAATACCAGGTCTGGCTGGGCAAACCCGTCTCCGCCTTTGTCTGCGTGCTCGTTGCAAACATCTGGAAAGAAACGCCTTACGTCGTTCTGCTCACGATCGCTGCGCTTGCGAACATCTCAAAGGATCTTTACGAAGCCGCCTCTATCGACGGCTCCAATCCCTGGCAGTCTTTCTGGAAGATCACGCTGCCGCTCATCAAGCCCGTCGTGCTCATCCTTCTCATTACGAAAACCATCTGGGCGCTGCAGACCTTTGACCTGGTCTATATCATGACAAAGGGCGGGCCTATGGCGATTACAGAATTTATCACATACTTTATTCAAAAGACGTCGTTCAAGTTCTTGAAATTCGGCTATGGCTCGGCGATGAGCTATGTTCTTTCGATGATCTGCTTCGCGCTGACCTATGCCTATATCAAGATCTTTATGGGCCACGAGGACGGCGAAGCCCGACTTCCGCGCAAAGAGCGCCGTAAAAGGAGGCAAGTCCAATGAGCAGAAAAACAAAAAAGAAGCTCGGCCGCGTCGTTCTCTATCTGCTTGTCCTGCTCATCGTCATCTCGGTCGTCGCACCGTTTGCATGGATGGTGATCTCCAGCATTTCCACAAAAGCGGATCTGTTGAAACGGCCGATGCGCTGGTTCCCCGAGCATCCGACGTTTGACAACTACAAGGCAATGCTGTTCGGCACCACAGGAAAGACCACGGATGCGGCCTCGCAATTCCTGTCTGCACTCAAGAACAGCCTCATTATCACTCTGACCGTCACGTTCATCGCCCTTGCGATCGGGCTCATCGCGTCCTACGGCTTTTCCCGGTTCCGGTTCCGCGGCCGCACGCTCATGCTGAACACAACGCTGTTCACGCAGATGATCCCGCCGATCGCCATCATCATCCCGATGTACACGATCATGCTGCGGCTCCGGCTGCTCGATACCAAATGGGCGCTCATTATCACATATCTATCTTTCGTGCTCCCGTATTTGATCTGGCTGCTGAAAGGATATATCGACGGCATCCCGATGGAGATGGAAGAGGCGGCCATGATCGACGGATGCAGCAAAATGCGCGCGTTCTTCTCCGTCGTGCTTCCCATGGCGTCTACGGGGCTGGCTGCGACGGTCATCTTCGCGTTCATCCTCTCATGGAATGAGTTCTTCTATGCTGTCAACTTCACCTCGACGACCGCTGCAAAGACGCTCCCTGTGCTGATCACGGAGTTTTCGAGCAAATTCGGCGCCGACTTCATCATGGCCTGTACCGCAGGCGTGCTTGCCAGTCTCCCGCCCGTGCTGATCTCCCTGATCTTCCAGCGCTATATCATCTCCGGCCTCTCTGCGGGCGCGGTCAAGGGTTGATCGATATGCGGACGGACTGTTTCATCGGCATCGACGGCGGCGGCAGTAAGACGCGGTTCCTCGCGGCGGATCTTGACGGAGCGCTTTATGCCGAGGCCGTTGCAGGGCCGACATATTACCGGCAGAGCGGGATTGCGCAAGTGATCCTCGCCCTGCGCGACGGCATTGCCGCCTGTCTGCCCGCCGGGCGCAGAGCCGCCGTCTGCTTCGGAATGCCCGGCTACGGCGAAAGCCCGGCAGAGGACGGCGCAGCCATGCGGGAGATCTCCGCGGCGCTTTCCCCGCACCTCGTTTGCTTTGAAAACGACGTTGCGGCCGGTTGGGCGGGCGCGTTTGCACTCTCTCCCGGCGTCAGTATCGTCGGCGGCACGGGCGCAATGTCCTATGGCAGAGACGCGAACGGAACTGTGGCGCGCTGCGGCGGCTGGAGCGAGTTCTTTTCCGACGAGGGATCCGGCTATTGGCTGGGCAAGCAGCTGCTTCAGCTGTTTTCGCAGCAAAGCGACCGCCGCCTGCCCCGCACGGCGCTCTACGATCTTGTACGGGAGCACTTGGCGCTGCAAAACGATTTCGATCTGATCTCTCTGGCGGAAAAGCGCTTTATTCCGTCGCGAAAGGAGACGGCGGCATTGCAGTCCATCCTCTTGGAGGCTGCGCGCATGGGCGACCCCTTTGCGCTTGCAAGCTATGATGAAGCAGCGAAGAACCTTGCCGGCATCCTCTGCGGCTCCATAAATAAGCTGCGATTTCCCGAAAAGACCGTTCCCGCTTCCTATGTAGGCGGACTGTTTGAAATTTCGGATCTCATCCGCGAGCCCGTCCGCCGCTATGCAGAGGCGCAGCTCGCCCCGCAATCGCTGTCCTTTGCGCCGCCGCTGCTCTCCCCCTGCGAGGGGGCGATACTTCTTGCCGCAGAAACGTTTGCCCCTGCGGCGCTGCCCGCACTGCGCAGCCGGCTTCTGTCCCGAAAAGGCAACGCGTCTGCCTTTCCGGAAAAAACATAACGACCCTGTCCGGGGACTGGCGAAAGGCATGCCCTGTCTGCGTCAAAAAACGGACGGTTCACATGTGAATCGTCCGTTTTGCCGCCTTTCGCTGCCCGCTCATGTCTCGGTTTGCGCACGCCTTCCTTTTTTCCGAAAGAACCCCCCGCTCCTTCCGGGATCATCGTTCGCCGTTGATCTCGCGATACCGTCCGGGCGTTACGCCCTCGTACTTTTTGAAAACACGGATAAACGTGTTGCAGTTTAAGAATCCGCAGTTCTCCGCGATTTTCCGGATGCTGTCCTGCGTGCTGCCCAGCGCGGCCGCCGCCTTCTTTACCCGGTATTGATTGATATAGTCGAGCAGGCCGATCCCCACCGCGTTCTTAAACTTTTTCGACAGATGCGAGGGCGTCAGCGCAAAATGCTCTGCAATCATGGGAATGTCAAGATTCGCATCCGCATATTTCTCTTCAATATAGGCACAGATCCCCGCGGCAAAGCCGTTTTGCGTCCGCTGCTCCCGCGTATAGTCCGTAAGCTTTGCTATGACGCGATCCAGCTCTATTCGGATCTGCGGAATGGAGCGGCAGTTCAGCAGCGCTTTGATCGCTGAAACGCTCTGCTCAATGTCGTCCACCGTGGTCAGGTTCAATTCATAAATGATGCGCATGATCGTACTGGTCAGGTTGAACATGAAGCACTGCGCGATCTCGCGCGGCACGGCGCACTGCTCAAAATTGACCCGGAACAATTCGTCCAGCACCTTTTCCGCCTGCGCACAGTCGCCCGATTTGATCGCATTGGTCAGCTGCATTTCCACCTGGAGCGGGTAATAGTAGTAGTAGAACCCGTCCTCGTCCGCCATGCCGAACGCGACGTCCCGATGATGGTTCAGTCCCGTCCTGTTCATCACGATGCAGTATTCCGCAGCCATATACGCGTCGAGATATGCCTGCGGCAGCCCGGCCACGCCCTGTACATATCCACTCGAAGCCACAATCAGATCCTGCACGCCCAGCGTCTCCAGCGCCGCAAGGCTGCGCTCCGCCGCGGCGTATGCCCTTCTGCAGGCAACCTCTTCCGGCGTATCCTTTGCAAAGCTCACAAGATAGACCTGCATTCCGTCCATGTCCAGACAAAAGCCGCAATCGCCCGCATCCGTATTCCGCTCCAGCATCTCACGGATCCATCGTTTCTGCTTTTGCGCTGTCTCTTTTCCCGGCCGCGTATCCGCCGCGAAAGCGCCCTGGCGGCACACCGCCATCACGAGGAACCGCTCGGACGGAAACGGCACATCATAGAGCCGGATGCCCTCGCGGGCGGTCATGTTCTCCGGCAGTTCGTTCTTGAGCAGCCGCGTCAAAAACAGACGCCGCAGGTTTTCCATTTGAGATGAAAGCCGCGCCTCCAGCGCCTGCCGTTCAGCAGACAGCCCCTGTGTCGCCTTCTTCAGGAAAAAGAACTCGTTTTCTTTGCGCGCATACGCCTGTCCCGATTCGCTTGCCATGATGCTGACCAGATCTTTCAGCGGCAAATAGTTCCGTCTGCTGAAATATACGGCAAACGCCGCGCCGACCGTGATCGCTGCGATCGTTGTAAACCAAAGCAGCTGCTGCGTCCGGCGGAATTCTTTCAGGATGAGACTGTCCGGAATGAGCATGACGTACTTCCAGCCGAAATGACCCGCATTTGCCTGCATGACCGTATAGCTCTCGCCCTTCAGCCGGACGGAAAACTGCGGCGGCTGCTCGGAAAGCGCCGCATAGCCGAGCGTCTCCGGCAGCGTCCGCGCGGAAGAGGCGGCCACCAGCTCATCCCTGTCGTTCACGATATACAACGGCCGCTCGAACAGGTCTTTCCGTATGTCCAGATTCAGGATCAGCGACGATCGGTTCAGCAGGATCAACAGTGTCGCGTCGTATCGACTGCCCGCGCGCTTTGTCAGCGTCTGCACATATCCGAGAACCGTTTTCTCGCCGGAAACGCCGCTTCGCGTCCGAAACAGCCACACGTCGCCGTAGTCCTTCACCGAGCGGAGGTCGGCCTCGCCCGCCTCCGTTTCCATGCGGTAGGTCTCCATCAGCGCGTCGAACTGTGCGCCGCGCAGGACCGCTCCGCTCGACACGGCAATATCGCTGTTTCTCGGAATGATATAGATCTGTTCGATAAGGCTGTTCGCGCTTTGATAGCTGCGCAGGTCGATCATGATCCGATTGAACTCGTCCGCCGGGTACTCCATCTGCGAAAGATCCGATAAGAACCGCCCAATGCTGGAATTTGTCCGGATCTGTCTTGCGATCCTCTGGATATCGTCCAGCCGCGCATCGATGCTGTTTTGCGCCTGATACAGAAGCGACGCCGTGGAGCCATAGGCTTCTTCCTTCAAAAGATTCGCCATTTGCACCGCGGAGATGAGATTGATCGCAAGCGGCACTGCAAGGATCAGCACATAGGAGATTACCCATGCAACAATGACGCTGCCGCGCCCCATACGTTTTTTCATTGTACCGTCCTCCTCGCCGTCCGTTGTTCCCTTCCAGTCCGGCCGCTGCGCCTGTTCCGCGGCAAAGCACGGCCTCTGGGTCTGCGGTGTGTTGCAGACTGCCGGTCCCATGCATCAAATTGTTGCAGCAAATACGCATTGTCCAAAGAACACAAGGAAAGCGCTTTCCAACCGGTTCCGAAGTGTCGCATACAGAAGAGACTATTCCTGCGGCGGCAAAATAACGCGCCGCCTTTCCATGATCTCCATCCGATCTTTCATTCTATTATTGCATTCCAAAAAATCCTTGTCAATCCGGGCGGGGAAATTGAAGATACGGTCAGAAATTGCACATGGACTTTTCCCGAACCGCATTCTATAATGCAAGAAAAGAGGCTGTTCTCCTTTCTCTTCGCATGGGTTTTATCTGACTGCACAGGTATGGAGTTATGTATCAGGGCGTCATTTTCGACATCAAAGAATTTTCCGTACACGACGGCCCCGGCGTTCGCCAGACCGTGTTTTTCAAGGGCTGCCCGCTGCGCTGCAACTGGTGTCACAATCCGGAGGGGCTCTCCATGCAGCCCCAGCTGCTTGTACGCCGGAGCGCCTGCATCCGCTGCGGCGCCTGCGCCTCCGTCTGTCGGTCCGCCGTCTGCACGGCCTGCGGCCGCTGCATCCCCGTCTGTCCGGTGCGCGCGCGCTCGCTCTGCGGAGAAACGCTCTCTTCCGATGCGCTCGCATCCAAGCTGCTTCGCAACACGGCGCTCTATGCGCAGATGGGCGGCGGCGTAACGTTTTCGGGCGGAGAGCCGCTCATGCAGCCGGACTTTCTGCTCGAGACCGCGTCTGCGCTGCACGGCGTTCATTTGACGATCGAAACCGCAGGCTTTGCCGAGCGGAACGTTTTTCTTTCCGCCGCGAAAGCCGTCGATACTGTCATGATGGATCTCAAGCTGATCGACAGTGCGCTGCACAGGCGTTTTACAGGCCGTGACAACGCCTGTATACTGGACAATCTCGAACAGCTCTGCGCAGGAAGCAAGCCGTTTCTCATTCGCATCCCGCTCATTCCGGGCGTAACGGATACGGAAGAAAACCTGTCCGCAGCGGCAAAGCTCCTGCGCGGCGCACGCGCGCTCACAGCCGTCGAGCTGCTCCCCTACAACCGGATGGCGGGCGCAAAATATGATTGGCTGGGCGCGGTCTACGCTCCCATGTTCGACCCGGAACAGCCCGTGCAGTTTCGTCACGACCTGTTTCAAAAATACGGAATTGAAAGCAGAGGCAGATAACCATGACCGATCGCATTCAAAAAATGCGCCGTTTCTTTGTGGAAGAAAAACGTCACCACGCACTGCGGCAGCCTGCGCGTGAAGCGGAACCTCTGTGCGAATCCTTTGCGCGCAGCGGCATGCCTCCGCTTACGCGGGCGCAGCGCCGCGTTCATGCGATCATCGACAATGAATCACCGGTCGTATTTCCGGATGAACGCATCGTTCTGATGCGCACGGTGCAGGAAACGCCGTGCCTGTTCACGGAAGCGGAATACCAGGCGCTTCGTGCCGCACACTGGATACACGAATCCGGAGACTTCAACAATTTCTGTCCCGATTACGGCGCGGTGCTTGCAAAGGGCTTTTCCGGCCTTCGGCGGGAGCTGGACGCATCCCGTTCGGCGCACGCCCAAGACGCGGAGGCGCTCGCTTTTTTGGACGCCATGCAGGATATGATGGACTGTCTGTCGTCGCTTGCGTCGCGCTACCGTGAGGCCGCGCTCGCCGTCGGAAACACGACGGCCGCCGCCGTTCTTGCCCGTGTTCCCGAACAGCCGGCAGAAACGCTTCTCGAAGCGCTCCAGTTCCTCCGCCTTTTGAACTACGGTCTCTGGTGCGCAAACAACTACCAGTGCGCGCTCGGCAGGCTGGATCAGACGCTGTACCCCTACTATCGGCACGACCTGGACGCGGCGCTTTGCACGGACGAGGAAGCGCTCGAACTCATCGAAGAGTTCTTCCTTTCCCTAAACCGCGACAGCGACCTGTACGACGGCGTTCAGCAGGGCGACAACGGACAGAGCCTCGTTCTCGGCGGACGCGATCAAAACGGGGACGACGCTTACAACGCACTCTCCGCCTTGATGCTGCAAGCCTGTCTTGAGCTGAAGCTCATCGATCCGAAACTCAATCTGCGCGTGGATGCAAATACGCCTCCTTCCCGCTTTGAAAAAGCAACCGAGCTGACGCGGGAGGGGCTCGGCTTTCCCCAATACCTCAACGACGACGTTCTCATTCCCGCGTTATTGCGTTGGGGATATGCGCCGGAGGACGCTTACCGATATGCGGTCGCCGCCTGCTGGGAGCCCATCATTCCGGGATGCGGTACGGACGTCGTCAACGCGGACGGGCTGAACTTCCCGAACGCCGTCCTCTCCGTTTTGAATCGAACGGACGATTCGCCCGGCTCTTATCCCGAATTTCTCACTGCGGTCTGCGGGCAGGTGCGCGCGGACGCCCGCGCCATTTGCGAGCGGCTCGCCGATCTGTATGTGTTCCCCGCGCCCATGGCCTCCTTTATGATGGACGGCTGTATTGAGAACGCGCGCGACGCTGCACAGGGCTGCAAATACAACAATACCGGCATTCACGGCGTCGGCATCTCGACGGCGGCGGACTCCCTGGCCGCCGTGCGCACGTTCGTCTACGGATCGGGCGAGCTGACCCTGTCTGCGCTTCGCAGCGCGCTGCAAAATGATTTTCGCGATCTGCCGCTGCTGCAAAACCGTCTCCGCTACGATGCGCCGAAAATGGGCTGTGACGACGATGAAACGGACGCGGCGGCCACTGCTCTGCTCGACGCCTTTGCGGATGCGCTGGAACCGCTTCGGAACGCGCAGGGCGGCTGTTTCCGCGCAGGTACGGGTACCGCCATGTACTATCTATGGTTCGGCCGCGCGGTCCCCGCGACGCCGGACGGGCGCAATGCGGGCGATCCGCTCCCCGCAAACGATTCCCCGAGTCTATTTGCCCGCGTCAAAGGCCCGGTGTCGGTCATAAAGTCCTTTACAAAGCAGCATCTTGTCCGCGTTGCAAACGGAGGGCCGCTCACGCTCGAGCTGCACAATTCCGTCTTTCGCTCTGCGGACAGCATTGAAAAAGTCGCCGCGCTCGTCCGGCTGTTCATCCTTCGCGGCGGGCATCAGCTCCAGCTCAACGCCGTGAACCGCGACGACCTTCTTGCCGCGCAGAAGAACCCGGACGCCTACCGAAATCTGATCGTTCGCGTTTGGGGCTGGAGCGGCTACTTTGTCGAGCTCGATAAGGCGTTCCAAGATCAGATCATTCAGCGTGCCGAGCTGGTAATATAACGCCGGTGCGCGGTTCCCCCTGCAAACGAAAACAGCCGGCGGCTTTGTGCAAGCCGCCGGCTGTCGTTGTCCTCATTCTCCGTACAGGCGTTCCACCATCGTGAGCAGCTCCGCCTTTGTGACCCCGAGCGCCTTGTAGCGGGCGAGATCCTTTTTCAGCTGTTCCTCGGCAAGCTCCGTGCGGCGGCCGCCGCGATCGCCCGCCGCGATCGGCGCGACAAAGCTGCCTCTGCCCGTGACCGCATAGAGCAGGCCCTGCCGTTCCAGCAGTTCATACGCCTTCTTGACTGTGATAACGCTCACGCGAAGCTCCGCCGCCATCGTGCGGATCGGCGGCAGGCAGGCGTCACTTTCCAGGCTTCCGTCCAAAATAGCGGCGCGAATGCGCTCCGCAATCTGCTGGTAGATCGGCGTTTCGGACGTCGTTCTGAGATCGATCGTCAGACCGTTCACAGGTCTACCCTTTCAAACAGCGCCTCGCTCCTGCGCAGGGCAAGCAGGTTCAGCCCCGCAAAGACGGCAAGACCCGCGATCAGTATCGCAACGCGAATGCCGCGCGACGCGGGATCGAACGTATCGAGCGCAGCGTTCCACGCGGGTATGGCATGCACGAGCCCCTCCGCAAGCGCGATATAGAGCAGCAGCGCGATCCCCGCGGGAAGCAGCGCTTTGCCGGGCTTGTCGGGATCGCGGTAAAAACGAGTGAAATACAGCGCGTTATAAACGGCATACATGCCGAACACAAATCCGTAAAACGCGGCGTTCGGCTCAATGCCCGCCGTATTGCAGCCGTTTGGGTTGATGCGCACGCCGAGGACGGCGATGGGGATGGATACCAGGATCTGCGCAAGCTCCATCAGCACCACAAAGAGCATTCGCGCCCGGACAACGTCCCGTTTGCACACCGGAAGCTGCACGGAAAAGCTGAGGTCGTTGTTCTCCCTTCCGTAGAGGAATACGAAAAACACGGCCAGTCCCGTATAGAGAAACACGACATAGTACGGGTAGCTCGGAATGAGGAGCATGAGATCGAACAGCAGGTAGATCAGCACCGTCGGGTGTTTTGCGAGCTTCCATTCCTTATAGAGCAATGCGTTCATCTGCCGGCACCTCCCCGTCAAAGTAGATCATGATCGATTCGAGATCCGCGGGCGCGATCTCAAGTCCCACCATTGCCGCCGCATCCTCCGCTTTTGCAAGCGCCGTGAAGCCAAAGGCGTTTTTGCGCGCGCCGATAAATTTTTGAACGAGCGGTTCCGTAAGCTGCGCCCGCGTGCCGCGCACAAGGCGGTATTCCGACTTGAACGAGTCGAGATCCGTGCTCGCCGCAATGCGGCCGCCGCGGATATAGGTGATATAATCCGCGCACTTTTCGAGGTCGGATGTGATATGCGTTGAAAACAGTATGCTGTGCTCTCCGTCCTCCACGATGTGCTGCAGCAATTCGATCAGCTCTTCCCGCGAAACGGGATCGAGCCCGCCCGTCGGCTCATCAAGCAGCAGCAGCTTTGCGTTGTGCGACAATGCAAGCGCCAGCGAAAACTTCACCTTCATCCCCTGCGACAGCTCGCGGACACGCTTCTTCTCATCGAGCTGGAATCTTTGGAGCAGCGCGCGGTACTGCGTCTCGTCCCACGCCTCATAAAACCGCCGCGTCACGCGCGCGATGTCCGAAAGCTTTGCCCGCGGATAGTAATCCACGCCGCCGAAAGCGACGCCGAGCTTCTGCTTTGCCAAATGCTCATCTTCGCGGTATTCCGTCCCGTCGATCCGAACGCTTCCGGCATCCGCATGCACCAGGCCCAGCATGGATTTCAGCGTCGTGGTCTTGCCCGCGCCGTTGCGGCCGATAAATCCCATGATATAGCCCGTCTCCAGCCGGAAGGATACGCTGTCCAGCGTAAAGCCCGGATAGCGCTTTGTCAGTCCCTCCACTTCCAGCAATGCCATGGTCATCCCTCCCTTGTCTGCAAATTGTATATATCGTATATGCACAATATATCACCCGACATGCCGTCTGTCAAGCGGCTTTACGAAAAAGGCGGCGGATGCTATACTGAGAAAAACATGTGTTCGAAAGGATGCGGTATGAAAGAGAAAAGAGCGGCTCTTCGGACAAAGCGGCTCCGCATCACCGCCATGACGGACGCGGAGCTGGCGCAAAAAATCGCCTCGGAGACAGACGAACATCTGCGGTCGGCCTATGCGGAAATGCTTGCGCTTTCGCAGGCGGAGCCGGCGGAACGTCTCTTTGCGACGGCTTGGCGGATCGAACGGCGCGATACGGGCGAGACGATCGGCGACCTCTGCTTCAAGGGCAAGCCGAACGAGTGCGGCGAGGTCGAGATCGGCTATGGCGTCGCGCCCGCGTTTCAGGGGCAGGGCTATGCTTCGGAGGCCGTGCAGGCCGCGCTGAACTGGGCGTTTTCGGATAATCGGGTATACTTTGTGCTCGCGGACGCGGAGCCGGGCAACGCCGCCTCAAAGCGTGTGCTTGAAAAACTGAAATTCTCCCCCGCGGGCGAGCGGAACGGGCTTTCACTCTATGAAAAAGAGAAAGCGCCGACGTCCTATCTGTCGATCGGACTGTGCCTCGGCATTGCGCTCGGCATGTGCTTTGGCATCTCGTTTCAAAGCACCTCGACAGGGCTCTGCATCGGCATGGGCTTCGGCCTGTGCTTCGGCAGCGCGCTTGATGCGTCGGACAAGAAAAAACGCGCCGAACTGAAAAAACGCCGCGAACAGCGAAACGCAGCAGACGTCGATGTAAACGCTTAGGCCCTTCCCCTTCAGAAAAACAGGGCAGGGGTCACGTCCCATACATGCATTCCGTTCATGATCCGCATACATCGCACAAAAAACGGGCGGTTTCCATACGAACCGTCCGTTATTTATTGCGCGCCGGCGTCAGCCGTTCATGCTTTCCCCCAGCCCGTACAGCGCCTCCGCGTTGCGGTACAATACCTGTTCGCGCTCCGTCTCGGTGAGCGGCAACCGGAAAAACCGCTCCACCTCCTGCACCGGTTCCCACATGGGATAGTCCACGCCGAACAGCACCCGCTCCGCGCCAAAGAGCCGTATAAACCACGCGCCCTCCTCCGGCGTCATTGAGAACAGCGCGGAGGAGCAGTCCACGATGAGCCGTTCCTCCGTATAGAGCGCCTCGGCCGCCTCTTTCCAGATCATCCAACCGCCGAAGTGCGCGCCGATGAATGTGAGTTTCGGGAAGTTTTTCAGCACGCGTTTGACCCGTGCAGGCGCAGTCGCATCCTCGCGGGAATCTCCGAGATGGCACAGGACCGGCAGCCGTCCCTCACAGAGCGCAAACAGCTCAAAAAAACGCGGATCGTCCACCGCAATATGCAGAAAATCCGGATGCAGCTTTACGCCGAGCAGTCCGAGTGAAAGGATCTCCGCAACGTCCGCCGCGGGATCTTTGCTGTCCGGATGGAGCGTGCCGAGTGCGGACAACCGCTCCGGATGCGCAGCCGCCGCGTCATGCAGAAAATGATTGATCGCGGAGACCTGATGCGGCGTCGTCGCGGCACTCGACACAACATGCCGTGTGATTCCCGCCGCCTCTCCCCTGGCAAGGAGCGTTGCGACGCTGCCGTCCCCCCGCGCCGGATAGACATTGTCGTAAAATGCGCTGATGGCATCCGCTGCATGCTGCGCGATCGCGTCCGGGTATACGTGGCTGTGTATGTCGATGATCTTCATGTTCCCCCCTCCGGCGCCTTCAAAAGAGCCTGCAAAAAAGGATCGGCAAAATAATCGCGGGCAGATAGTTCGCGAGCTTCAGCTTTGTAACGTTCAACATGTTCAGGCCGATACCGATGATGAGCAGAGAGCCGACGCAGCTCATCTCCGCAACGACCGCATCGGACAGAACGGGCGCAAGCGCGGACGCAAGCAGCGCGATCGCGCCCTGATAAACGAACACGGCAAGCGCGGACAGCAGCACCCCCGCGCCGAGCGTTGAGGCCAGAACGCAGGCGGTCACGCCGTCGATGAGCGCCTTTGCAAGCAGAATATCGTGGTTTCCGGAAAGGCCGCTGTTCAGCGCGCCGACGACCGCCATCGCGCCCACGCAGAACAGCAGGCTCGCGCTCACAAAGCCCTCTGCAAGCCGGCTGTCCTCACGCCCTGCATTCAGACGCTTCTCTGCAAACGCGCCGAGCCGCGTCAATCCCGCATCGATATCGATCCAGCTTCCGATCGCCGCGCCCACGACCATCGAGAGCACCGCGACGATCGTTTTCTGTCCGTCCAGCACGCCGTCGATGCCGATGTACGTCACGAGCAGCGCCACGCCGCCCATGATCGCGTCCGAAACGCGCTTTGGCAGCCCGCGCTTGAGCAGCAGCCCCACGCCGCCGCCGATCAGAACGGCAGCGGCATTTACAATGGTTCCGAGCATGGAGTTCTCCTTGATCCTTTTCCAAACAGCAGAGGGAAGGCGCGAACGCCCTCCCCCCTCCAAGGGACACGCAGGCTTTTTGCGAGTCCCCCGCAAAACGGTTTTCCGTGCGATCCGCTCAGACGCATTTCACGCCGAGCGTGACGGTCTCGCCGTTGATGTTCCATTCCTTGACATAGCCGTCGGGACCGCCCTCGAGCAGCGCGTCGCCCAACACGTCGGACAGAATGCCGTCGCCGTAGTCACGGAAGATCTCCGCGATCCGTTCGCTTCCCGCATAGCCCAGCACGATGTGATCCGCCACCTCAAAGCCCGCCTCCTTGCGCATGGTCTGCACTTTGGAAACGATCTCGCGCGCAAATCCCTCTTCGATCAGCGCGTCGTTCAGGTTCGTATCGAGCACAACGGTCAGCCCCGCGTCGCTCTCGGACACAAAGCCCGCCTTCTGCTCCGTCGAAACGAGCACGTCCTCCGCGGTGAGACGGATCTCTGTGTCTGCGACCTCCGCCGTATACACGCCGCCGTTCGCCGTGGCCTTGACCACCGCGTCGCCCACGCCCTCGCCCGCAAGGTGCTCGCGGATGGCGGGCAGGATCTTTCCGTAGCGCGGTCCGAGCGTCTTGAGCTGCGGCTTGACGCGATAGGAGATAAAGCCGGACGCGTCCTCGACGAATGCCACTTTCTTGATGTTCAGCTCATCCGCGATGATGTCGGAAAACTCCGCAGGCATGGCCTCGCCCTGCACATACATCGCAGCGAGCGGCTGACGGATCTTCATGGACGACGCATTTCTCGCCGCACGGCCGAGCGTTACGATACCGAGCACGCGCGCCATGTTCTCTTCGAGCGCGGGATCGATACGGCGCGTATCCGCCGCGGGGAACGACGTCAGATGCACGGACAGCGGCGCATCCTTATCCACGGTGCGCACGATGTTCTGATAGATCTGCTCCGCCATGAACGGTGTGAACGGTGCGGACAGCCGCGCCATCGTCTCGAGCACGGTGTAGAGCGTCATGTACGCCGCGACCTTGTCCGGCGTTTCTTCGCCGCCCCAATAGCGCTCGCGGCAGCGGCGGACATACCAGTTGGACAGTTCGTCCACAAAATCCTGCATGGCGCGCGCAGATTCCGTGATACGGAAGGCGGCAAGGTTTTCGTCCACGGTCTTGACAAGCGTATTCAGCCGCGAGAGCACCCATGCGTCCATCTCGGAGAGCTTGCAGTCCTCAAGACGATATTTCGTCGGATCGAACTTGTCAATATCCGCATACAGCACATAGAACGCATAGGTATTCCACAGCGTGCCCATGAACTTGCGCTGCATCTCGGAGACCGCGTCGCCGGAGAAGCGGCAGGGCAGCCACGGCATGCTCGACGCATAGAAATACCAGCGCACCGCGTCCGCGCCCTGCTTATCGAGCACATCCCACGGGCTCACGACGTTGCCGAGGTGCTTGGACATTTTCCGGCCTTCCATATCCTGCACATGGCCCATGACCACGCAGTTTTTGAACGCCGGCTCATCGAACAGACAGGTCGAGATCGCAAGCAGGGTATAGAACCAGCCGCGCGTTTGGTCGATGGCCTCGGAGATGAAGTTCGCCGGGTAGCGCTTCTCGAACACGTCCTGATTCTCGAAAGGATAGTGCCACTGTGCAAAGGGCATGGAGCCGGAATCGAACCAGCAGTCGATAACGACGGGTTCGCGCTTCATGATCTTTCCGCACGCGGGGCAGACGACCTCGACCTGATCGATGTAGGGCTTGTGCAGCTCGATATCGTCCGGGCAGTTGCGGCTCATCTGCTTCAGCTCCGCGATGCTGCCGATCACATGCTCATGGCCGCATTCACAGGTCCAGACCGGAAGCGGCGTTCCCCAATAGCGCTCGCGGGAGAGGCCCCAGTCGATGACGCCCTCGAGGAAGTTGCCCATGCGTCCGTCCTTGATGTTGTCGGGATACCAGTTGATCCGCTGATTGAACTCGATGAGCTTGTCGCGCACGGCGGTCATCTTGATGAACCACGTCTCACGGGCATAGTAGATGAGCGGCGTATCGCAGCGCCAGCAGTAGGGATAGCTGTGTGTGAACACGGGCGCCGCAAAGAGCAGTCCTTTTTCTTTCAGCGCTTCGAGCACGAGCGGGTCCGCATCCTTGACAAAGGTGCCGTCCCACGGCGTGCCGCCGCACATCCTGCCGCGGGTATCGACGAGCTGGATGAAGGGGAGCTTATTCTCGCGGCAGACACGCGCGTCGTCCTCGCCGAATGCGGGTGCGTTGTGGACGATGCCCGTACCGTCGGTGGTGGTCACATAGTCGTCCGCGATAACGTAGAACGCCTTCTTGCCCTTGACCGCCTTCTCGGTGCAGTCGAACAGCGGCTCATAGCTGCGGCCCACGAGCGCGCTGCCCGGAAACACATCGACGATCTCCGCCTCTTCGCCGAGCACGTTCGGCACAAGATCCTTCGCCAGGATGAAGATCTCGCCGTCCTTCTTTGCACGGCAATAATCCACATTCGCGTTTACGCAGAGGCAGACGTTCGAGGGCAGCGTCCAGGGCGTCGTCGTCCACGCCAGATAGCTCGCGTCCTCATCCGTGCAGCGGAAGCGGCAGGTCGCGGAGGTCTCGGTGACGTCCTTATAGCCCTGTGCGACCTCATGACTGGACAGCGCCGTGCCGCAGCGCGGGCAGTAGGGGACGATCTTGTGTCCCTTATAGAGCAGGCCCTTTTCCCAGATCTTCTTCAGCGCCCACCATTCGGACTCGATGTAGTTGTTGTCATAGGTGATATAGGGATCCTTCATGTCCGCCCAGAAGGCGACGCGGTCGGACATCTGCTCCCACTCGGTCTTATACTTCCAGACCGATTTTTTGCACTCCTTGATAAACGGCTCCACGCCGTAAGCCTCGATCTGCTCTTTTCCGTCCAGGCCGAGCATCTTTTCGACCTCCAGCTCAACGGGCAGGCCGTGGGTGTCCCAGCCGGCCTTGCGCAGAACGTCGTAGCCCTTCATGGTCTTGTACCGCGGGATGAGATCCTTGATGGCGCGCGTCTCGACGTGGCCGATGTGCGGGCGGCCGTTCGCGGTCGGCGGACCGTCGAAGAAGGTATAGGTCTCCTGTCCCTTTCGCAGCTCTACGCTCTTTTCAAAGACCTCGTTCTCCTTCCAGAACTCGAGGATCTCCTTCTCGCGCGGAACAAAATTCATGTCCGTTGTGACTTTTTTGTACATTGTGCTTCCTCCATGCGCATTCGTTCGTTCTTGAAACTCCGGCTGCGGCGCGTTCACGCCGATAAAAAACGGCTCCTCGTCCTTGCGGGACGAAAAGCCGACGCTTTCCGCGGTACCACCCGGTGTTGACGGGTCTGCATCGCAAGCCCGTCCGCTCTGGTCTCCCTGTAACGTGAGAAACACGTCGTCCGTTACCGACAGCGCCGCTGTGTTCACGGACGCGCTCGCGGGTGATGTTCGGTGAATGCACGGCCGCCGCCTTGCACCGGATGCGGCTCGCTCCTGACCTGCGTTTTCCCTACTCGTCCCGTTCAACGCTTTACCCCGATAGTATACCCGCCAAACGGCGTTTTGTAAAGGCCGCGCGAAAATTTTGGCTGTTTTTCTACCCCTGCGTCAGCCATCCTCATGCGCCGCTGCCGCCGCATAGTAGCCCGTCGTGCGGCTGCGATAGAGCATGAGCAGTCCGCGGACGCACAGCTCGACGGCCATGGCAATCCACATGCCGTGCAGTCCGAGCGGCGGCGTGAGCAGCAGTGCAAGGCCGATGCGTATGACCCAAATGCTTCCGAGGTTCATGAGACTCGGCACCAGCGTGTCGCCCGCGCCGCGCAGCGCGCCTGCGCCAACGATGGAAACGCCGAACAGCGGCTCGACAAGCAGTACAATGCGGAGTACCTCTGCGGCGAGTTTCCGCACGGCGGGATCGGGTGTGAGTATGCGGAACACGAGCGGGCAGATAGCGCACATGACAAGCGCCGCGCCGCCCATGATCGCCGCGCCCATCGCCGTACAGATCCTGCCGTAGCGCCGCGCCGTCTCCTCATCCCCTGCGCCGACGCTCAGGCCGACAAGGGTGGTAGCAGCCGTGCCGATGCCGTAGCCCGGCATGTAGCACAGGCTCTCCGCCGTCACCGCAAAGGAATTGGCAGCAATCGAGACAGCGCCGAGCGGCGCGATGATCGCGGTCGAAACGACCATGGCACCGTTCATGGCGATCTCCTGGATCGCAAGCGGCGTGCCGAGACGGATCGCACGTTTGATGATCTTCGGGTCAAACGCGCAGCGCTCCCTTCGCAGATGCAGCGCGGGACTCGCCACGCAGCAGCGCCAGAGCATCAAAAGCGCGATGGCCGCGCAGGCAAGCGCCGTACCGATGCCCGCGCCGAGCACGCCGAAGCGCGGAATGAACAGGGCGTTGAATACGACGTCCAGCGCGCACATGACGCTGTTCAGGATGCTTGGCGTGAGAATATCGCCACTGCACTGCAAAAAAGAAGCGGCAAGCGAATTGAGCTGCAAAAACGGGACCATGAGCGCAAACACGAGAAAATAGTCGGAGGCGTCGCCGCGGATGGCTTCCTCCCCGCCGAGCCAGGCGGGAAGCGGGCGGCTGATCGCGATGCCCGCGAGACACAGCACGGCCGACAGCAAAAGCGCGGCGATCAGTCCGTGACGAACGACGTGCCTTGCGTCTTCTTCGCTGCCGCCGCCGATATGATGCGCGACCTGCACCGAAAAACCTGCGGACAGGGCGTAGGTAACGCCGCTGAACAGCCATGTGCTCGTGGCGACAAGGCCGATCGACGCGGTCGCATTCGCGCCCAACGCGCCCACCATGGCAGAGTCGATGTACTGCATCAAGATGGATGTGATCTGCGTGAGAATGGCGGGCAGGCTCAGGCGCCACACCTGCCGAATATACGGTTTCAGCTCCGCAATACGATACTTCATTCTAGGGATTGTACTAAATTTCGTCCGGAAAGTCCAGCAGCGATGTGCAATTATCCCTGTTTTTCACACAATTGCACCCCAAAAATCCCCCTTGAACCGCTCCCTTCTCCTTTTCAGAAAAAGGAAGCGATCGCATACATACGATTTTCTTCTTTTGCTTTCTTTCTGTGTGCATGCTGCACAAAACGGACGGCCCGTATGGGAACCGTCCGTTCTTCCGTGCGATGCGCAGGATGCGCCGTCTCTGCCGAAATCTCCGTCTGCCGCAGTGTGGCTTCCGTTTCTTTTCTCCGGGTCGGGAGAACGTTTCCGCTTCACCCGATCGGTTCAAAGTCCTCGGCGCCGTGATTGCAGAGCGGGCAGACGAAATCGGCCGGCAGCGTCTCGCCCTCGTAGACGTACCCGCAGACCTTGCACACCCAGCCCTTCTTCTGTGCGTCGGCCTTGGGCGGCTTCGGCTTGATGCGGTCAAAATAGTACGCATATGTCGCGGACGGCGCATCGGACAGCACCCGCGCCTCCGTGACCTCCGCAATAAACTGCGTATGCGTGTCCAGCTCGTTCTCCGCGATCACGCGGCAGGACAGGAAGGCGTTTGCGCCCGCCGTCAGATACAGCAGTCCGTTTTCACTGCGCGCAACGGCCGTATACCCGTCAAACTTATCAACGTCGCGCCCGCTTTGGAACCCAAACCGCTGGAACAGGGAAAACGGCGCTTCCTCAGTCAGTACGGACAGATTGAATTCGCCCGTCTCCTTGATGATGTCGTGCGTGTGGTTCGCCCGGAGCACCGTAATGGAGACGCGCTTCACCTTCTCCGTGAGCTGCACGGCGGTATTGATGATGCAGGCATTGTCGCGTTCGCCGCTCCTTGCCGAGAGCGCGAACAGGCCGTAGCTCAGCTTGTACAGCGCGTTGCGATCCACACAGTCCGCACATACGGGCCGCTCCGCAGGGAGCAGCTCCGATGCGATCGCCTGCGCCAGCTCGTTGATCCGCTGCCGTCCCTCGTCCGTCAGGCGCGAAAGGATCCGAACGCGCGGCTCGAGAATCGACATATCCTTCATGCCGGCGAGCGTTTTTTCCATGAGACTTCCCGCGACCGGCGCCCACGAGCCGTTCTCGATCAGCCCGACCCTGCGCGAGCACAGCCCATGCTCCGCAAGCCCCGTGAGGAAGCTCTCCATGTTGCAGAAGATCCCCGCGTTGTATGTTGTGGACGCGAGCACGATGTGGCTCACGCGGAAGCACTCCGCCACAAGATACGAGGCGTGCGTCTTGGACACGTCGTACATGCGGATGCCGCGCACCCCGCGCTCCGCGAGCCGTGCCGCAAGCAGCGCCGCCGCCTGCGCCGTACCGCCGTAGACCGAGCCGTAGATGATCACAACCCCCTGCTCCTCCGGCTCGTAGCGGCTCCACAGATCGTACTTTTCGATAAAGCGCCCGAAATCGCGCCGCCAGACAGGTCCATGCAGCGGGCAGATCCGCTCGATGGGCAGCGCCGCAGCCTTTTTCAGCAGCGCCTGCACCTGCGTGCCGTACTTGCCAACGATGTTCGTATAGTAGCGCCGCGCCTCGTCCATCCAGCGCTCGGTAAAGGGCAGCTCGTCCGCATAGAGATTGCCCGAAAGCGCGCCGAACGTGCCGAACGCATCCGCGGAGAACAGCGTGCCGTCCGTCGTGTCAAACGTGACCATCGCCTCGGGCCAATGCACCATGGGCGCCATGGCAAAGGCCAGCGTATGCCTGCCCGTGACAAGGGTGTCGCCCTCCTGCACGGTCAGGCGCTGCGCCTCTGGAACAAGCCCCGGAAAATACTGTGTGAGCATGCTGTGCGTCTTATTGTTGCCCACCACGCGCACGCCGGGATAGCGCAGCAGCAGCTCCCCGATGCTGGCGCAGTGATCCGGCTCCATGTGATTCACGATGAGATAGTCGAGCGAGCGTCCATCGAGCCCGGCGGCAAGGCTCTCAAAAAAGTCCTCGCTCACGGAACGGTCGACCGTATCGAGCAGTACGGTCTGCTCATCCAGCAGCAGATAGGCATTATAGGAAACGCCGTTCTCCAGCGGAAACACGTTCTCAAACAGTCCAATCCTGCGGTCGGATGCGCCAAGGTAGAGAAGGTCCTTCGTGAGATACCGGTTTGCAAGCATTGCGATTTCCTCCGTTCCAAATCTTTACAACTCTATCTTACCTTGCATCGTGCGAATTCTCCGTTGGATTAACAACAGTTTTCGAAAAGTTTACAAGGCCTTGTCTCCGCATTCGGCGCAGCCGTGAAAAACCGTCCGCTTTTTCCGCAAAAGCGGGAGCGATTCCTGTGATCGCGCGCAAAAGACGGGCTATGGCCAGGGCTCCGTCCTCCTTTTTCGTCGTCTCCGACGCACCGCGCAACCCGAAACGAGCGCCGATCGACTGCCCGGAAGGAACGGCCATACGGCGACGGACCGCATGCGCCCGCCCAGAAGCGGCTCCGTGCGGCCGTATCGTTTCACAAAAAACGGACCGCCCGCGCGGACAATCCGTTTTGCGCAGCCTCCAGCGAAAAGGACGGCGCTTCGCGGTTTTATAAAGTCCCCGCGCCACCTTGCTTTTTCGATCCGACAGGAAACGCGGCGCTCAATAATTGATCTTCCAGACCTCAAAGAAGGATTGCGGGTGCGCGCAGACCGGGCAGACCTTCGGCGCTTCTTCGCCCTCATAGATATGACCGCAGTTGCGGCACTGCCAGTAGGTCTTGCCGTCCTTGCGGAACACACGGTACGCCTCGATGTTCTTCGCAAGCGTATTGTAGCGCTCCTCGTGGTGCTTTTCGATCTCTCCGACCGCGCGGAACTGATACGCCAGCTTCTTGAAGCCCTCCTCCTCTGCGGTCTTTGCGAACTCCTCGTACATGTCCGTCCACTCGTAGTGCTCGCCCGCAGCGGCGTCCTTGAGGTTTTCGATCGTTCCGGGCATTGCGTCTCCGTGGAGCGCCTTAAACCACATCTTCGCATGCTCCTTCTCGTTGTTCGCGGTCTCCTCAAAAATCGCCGCGATCTGCTCATAGCCGTCCTTCTTTGCCTGCGATGCATAGTAGGTATACTTGTTCCGTGCCTGAGATTCTCCCGCGAATGCCGCGAGCAGGTTCATTTCCGTCTTGCTTCCCTTGAGTTCCATGGTGTTTTCCCTCCGTATTTAATGATGTTGATTTTGCGCGCCTGCGCTCGGTTCTATCTATTTTTGACATGCCGGGCATCTGCCATGCATGACCGTTTCAAACGTGTCGAGCGTAAATCCCGTCTGCTCCCGCACAGCCGCCGCAAGCTCTGGCAGCTCTGGCGGGATCACGTCGAGAATCGCGCCGCAGCCGCTGCATACGATGTGCGAATGCGGGTGCATTCCGCCGTCGAAACGGCAGGTCCCGTCCGGCAGGATGATCTTGCGAATGCGTCCCGCGTCGGAAAGCTGGTTCAGATTGCGATAGACCGTGCCGAGCGACAGCCGCGGCATGCTCTCCCTGAGCGCATCGTAAACCGCAGCGGCGCTGGGATGCGCATGGCTGTCCGATACATAATCCAATATGCGCTGGCGCTGATATGAATACCGCATGTTCTCTCCTCACGTTCTTATTAACAGTAATCATTCTCGTTACTGTTATTACTATAATCAAAAAATGGTCTCTTGTCAAGCACGAATTTTGTGATATACTGAGTTTATAAAGCTTCGGGGCGGGGTGCGATTCCCCACCGGCGGTGACAGTCCGCGAACCGGCTGTGCAAAAGAGTGCGCAGGCGGCCGACCCGGTGAAATTCCGGGACCGACGGTAAGGCCGAATGGGTCGAGTCCGGATGAGAGAAGCGGCAAAGCGTATCCTTGTGCGCGGCCCGTCCCGGAAGAATCATATCGCCGGGCAGGCCGTTTTATTTTGTCTGTCCGCGCGAAGAAGGAGCGAACGATGGCAGTCAATAAACAGGCGATCGACCGCACGGTGAAGCTGGGGCTTCTTGCGGCAATCTCGATCCTGCTCGTGTATCTCATTCATTTTCCGATCTTTCCGGCGGCAAGCTACCTTGAATATGACATGGCGGATGTGCCGATCCTGATCGGAACGTTTCTATTCGGGCCGCTGTGGGGGCTGCTGCTGACGGCGGTGGTGAGCGTTTTACAATGGGTGCTGGTCTCGCCCGCGAGCGGCTGGGTTGGCGCGCTCATGCATTTTTGCGCCACAGGCGGCTGCGCGCTGCTGGCGGGAACGCTGTACCACCGTCATCATTCGCTGAAAGGCGCGATCATCGGCATGGTCGCGGGCGGCATCCTGCAGGTACTGCTCATGGTGCCGCTGAATCTGATCTTTACGGTGCATTTCAACGGCGCGCCGCGGGAAGTCGTGCTCGCCATGCTGCCGACGGTGATCATTCCGTTCAATGCGATCAAGGTTGCGGTGAACGGGCTGCTCACGTTCCTTTTATACAAACGCGCGGGACATGCGCTGAAGCTGCCCATCGTAAAGGGCTGACCCCCGGCTCCCCTTCTTTTCTTTTTAGAAGAAAAGAAGCAAAAGAAAATCATTTGCGGCACAGTTTTTCTTCTGTTCTTTCGCAGCTTTTCCCAAAGCGCTGCACAAAACGGACGGTTCACATACGAACCGCCCGTTTTTCGTTTCGAGCAGGATACGCGGGAAAACGGCTTTTCCCATGTGAGTTTCCTGCCTCGCTGTATCTTTTGTTTCTTTTCTTCAAGAAAAGAAATCGTACTCCCCCTTCTATTTAGAAGAAAAGAAGCAAAAGAAAATCATTTGCGGCGCAGTTTTTCTTCTGTTCTTTCGCAGCTTTTCCCAAGGTGTTACACAAAACGGACGGTTCGCATGGGAACCGTCCGTTTTTTCGTGTCATAAGCAGGATGTACGGGGAAACGACTTGTCTCCATCCGTCCTCCTGCTCCGCAGCGTCTTTTGTTTCTTTTCTTCAAGAAAAGAAATCGTTCTTCCTTCTAATTCGTTCGAGGGAACGCAATCGTTCTCCCGTTTTCCCTTAGCCTCCCATGAGCGCTTCCACTTCTCTCAGGCGCTTCTTCGCCTTGCCGTTTCCCGCTTCCAGCGCAAGCTCGTAGTATTTCTTTGCCATCTCATAATCCTTATCGACACCGTAACCCATTTGGTAGCAATAGCCGAGATTCAACAGCGCGTTTTTCTGTCCCTGTTCCGCTGCAAGCCGATACCACTCTACCGCCGCCTCGTAATCGCCCACCGTGCCGAGTGCCGCATAATTGCAATACCCCATTTCATACTGCGCGAGCGCGTTGCCGGTCTCGGCCGCCATTTTCATATATTTATATCCTTCGCCGGCTTTCTTTTTCGTGCCCTTTCCATACAGCAGGCACCAGCCATACATCCGCCAGCCGCCGGGGTGTCCACCTTCCGCCGCAATCTTCAGATGCGGCACGGCGGCCTCGTAATTCTCACTGTTGAACAGCTTCTGCCCAATGTCATAGTGCTCGGCTGCTTCCTTCGTGATCGGCAGCGGCGTTGCCGTCGGCTCCGGTGTCGGTCTCGGCGTTGCCGTCGGCTCCGGCGTTACCACCGGCTCCGGCTCGAACATCGGCTCGATCGTAACCTGCGCCTGCTCCGAGGGTTCATAGTATTCGTTCTGTCTATAGTTGCCGATCTGAATATTGTATTTTGCCGACATGAAGTCATCCACCCTTGCGCATGCAGTCAGCATGACCACCATGAGCAGCACGACGACTGTTTTTAGCGCAATAGCTCCAGCTTTACCCATTTCCTTAGACTCTCCTCCCGGTTTCATGTTAGGACAAGCATACAAAATCCTTCCGAGAAATTCCACCGGCAAGACACAAATATGCGCTTTCCCCGCACAATTGTTTCTCCTCTGCTTCTCTTTTCAAAATAAGCAAAAAAGCGCCCGCCTCGCGTTGTTTTCCATGCCGTTACCGCTTTTGCCGGCGCGATGCACAAAGCGGACGGCTCACATACGAACCGTCCGCTTTTCATGATGCAGATGTGATTTGCGGAGAGAGGCTTGCCTTTGCAAATGCCCCTCGTCCCTCGATGTCTGCTTCTTAGGAAAGAATCGTTCCCTCTGAAAGGATCCCGAGGTCTTGCTCCGCCCCGTCCCCTTTATTTTGTCGGCACACTCTTCTCCGCAGAGATGTAGCTTGCGTAGGCAAAGCCCTTCTTGCCCGTAGTCGCGACCTGCACATAGTAGAACTCGCCGACCTGATAATACACATAGACCGCGTCCCCTCTGTTCAGCTCGGTGATGGCCTTGTCGGTCTTGTTCGGGCCGCTGCGCAGCGCAACAACCTTCGCCGTGACCTTGCCGTTGATCGCCTCGTCCGGTGCATCCGGCGGAACGGTCGTTTTCGGCGTGTCGCTCGCGGTGTCCTCGCTCACATTCACAAATTTCTTGGACATGAAGCCGATCTTGCCGTCCTTGTCCATCTTGACAAAGTAGAAATCGCCGTCGGTCGCGTACACCGCCATGGTCGCGCCCTTGTCGTAGTTGCCGATGCGGTCATAACTCGTAGACGGACCCGCGCGCAGGTTCACGCCGTCCGCCGTCAGCTCGCCCGCTTTGGCGTGCTTCTTCTCAGACGAGGTTGGGACGCGCTCCGTCGCCTTGGGATCGGGGGTCTTGGTCGGTGGGGGCGTATACTGCACTGGCGTCGGCGTCACCGGAACCTGCGTTGCGACGACCGGCGTCTCCGAAATGACGGGCGCGGGCGTCGTCGTGGTCTGTACGATCTCCGGCGTTGTGGAAAGATCCGGGCTCTCGGAAGGCAGTACCAGATCCTCGCCGTGCTGTTTTCCTCCGCCGACAATGGCTCGTGCGATGGCATAAACGCACAGCACGATCACAAGCACGAGCACGCCGAGCACGGCATAGCCCGCTGGTTTCAAACGAAATCTTCTGCTCATATCTTCCTCCGATCGAGCGCAGTCCTCTTCACGTTAGTCCGTATCTCTATCATACCGCAATCGTGGCAGAAAACAAGTAAAGTCACAACAAGTTGAAAATTCATTTACGTTTCGGCAATATCTCCTGTCGAAATGCGCCGCGCATTCCCCTCAGAGCTCGTCCGTGAGGTCGAGCAGCAGCGCGCGGCAGGGCGCCGCCTCGCCGCCCTTGATGCGCAGCGGCGCTGCGGACAGCATGTATTTCCCGTCCGGCACGCCGGTCAGGTTCAGGTTTTCGAGAATGGCGATGCCGTAGCCCAAAAGCGCCAGATGTGTGCTCCGCTCGTCCGAGGGCGAACCGATGCTCTCCCTGTCCGTGCCTATGAGCTTCAGGCCGTTGTTATACAGGTAGCCGATGCCGCTCTCCGTCAGCTCGCCGCCGCCGCGCAGCAGCAGCCGCTCCGTGCTCGGATACCGCATGAAATACATCGCGTCCAGCCTGCGGCCCGGCACGGTCATCACCGTGCATTCGCCTACAAATATCTCTGCCGGCAGGCTCGCAACATCCTTGCCGCGGCGAATGAAATGCAGCGGCGCGTCCACATGCGTCGCCGCATGCAGGCTCATCGCGATGGTGGAAAGGTTGTAACCGTCGTCCGCCATGTTCGCAAGGCGCGTCATTGCAGGCGCAGGGTCGCCCTCAAACGGCCGTGTGGACATGATTTCTCTCGACAGGTCATAGATCTTCATGTTTGCTCCTTTTCGCCGCCGGCGAACCCTCGCCGCAGCGTTTCACCCAGAGGAACTCCGTCCGGGTACATGCGGCGAACCCGCACGCTTTCAACCCGGCACTATCCTATTCATAGCATAACAATCTCGGCGGCGCGATGCAAGGGCAATTCCAACATTCCTTTCAACATTTTGCTGCCGCGCCGCGCGCCGCATCCGTCCCTGCGCCGTCGAAGTGCGCCGATTTTTCTCTTTGCCGCCGCGCTTTTACTTGCAGGCGCGCCGCATGACATGATATACTATTTTGGATATAGAGAGACGCCTAAAAATTTTTTAGCATTCGTAAAAAAGAATTTGGGAAATCGCTTGAATTTCTGTCCGTTTCTGCTATATTTAGTATGAGGGCTGGAGGCACACTATGGATCTCGATCTGATGAAGCGTCTTGCGCTTGCCATCACCGAACAATTTGGCGAAAACAGCGAGGTCGTGGTACACGATCTCAGGAGCGCCGATCCGGACCACACCATCGTCGCCATCGAAAACGGGCACGTTTCGCAGCGGCAGCTGGGCGACGGACCTTCGCGCATCGTGCTCGAAGCGGTGCAGCACAGGGACGAGGGCGCGCCGGGCGACATGCACGGCTACCTCACCAAGACACGCGACGGCCGGATCCTGAAATCCAGCACGGTCTTTTTGAAGGATGAAAACGGCGAGGTCGAGGGTGTATTCTCCCTGAATTATGATATTACGGAGCTGCTCATGGCGGAGCGCGCCATCGATTCCATTCTGAATCACAAGGCCGCCGGGCAGGAGCAGCCCGATCGCATCCCACAGAATGTGAACGACCTGCTGGACGATCTCATCGAGCAGAGCGTGGCGCTCGTGGGCAAGCCCGTCGCCATGATGACAAAGGACGACAAGATCACCGCGATCCAGTTCTTGAACAACGCGGGCGCGTTCCTCGTCACAAAGAGCGGCGATAAAGTGTCGAAGTATTTCGGTATTTCGAAGTACACGCTGTATTCGTACATCGACGCGAAGCGGGACTGAGCGTTCCGGACCGGGCCGGTGCGGATGATATGAAAAGAACGAAAGGAAGCAATCACACATGGAAGCAGCAGCCGTCAAGAGAGCAGCAGAGGCATATCTGCCGCAGATGACCCGTTTTCTCCGCGACCTCATCGCGATCCCGAGCGAGAGCTGCGAGGAGGAGGGCGTGATTCGCCGCACCATCCGGGAGATGGAGGCGCTGGGCTTTGACAAGGCGTGGATCGACCCCGAGGGGAACGCGCTGGGCTACATGGGCGACGGCGAAAAGATCATCGCCTTTGACGGCCACATCGACACCGTCGGCATCGGCAACCGCGACAATTGGACGAACGATCCCTACGAGGGCTACGAGACGGACGACATCATCTACGGCCGCGGCGGTTCCGACCAAGAGGGCGGCGTGGTGTCCGCGGTCTACGGCGCGAAGATCATGAAGGATCTCGGCCTCATCCCGGCGGGCTACAAGATCCTTGTCACGGCCACCGTGCAGGAGGAGGACTGCGACGGCCTGTGCTGGCAGTATATCCACAACGAGGACGGCATCACGCCGGAATTCGTTGTTTCCACCGAGCCGACGGACGGCGGCATCTATCGCGGGCATCGCGGCCGCATGGAGATCCGTGTGGACGTGGCGGGCGTCTCCTGCCACGGCAGCGCGCCGGAGCGCGGCGACAATGCGATCTACAAGATGGCGGAGATTGTGTCCGAGGTCAAGCAGCTGAACGAAAACGGCTGCGCCGAGACGGATGCGATCAAGGGCCTTGTGAAGATGCTCGAGCCGGAGTTCAACCCGGAGCACTATGAGGACGCGCGTTTCCTCGGCCGCGGCACCTGCGCCGTCAGCCAGATCTTCTATACGAGCCCGAGCCGCTGTGCGGTCGCGGACTCCTGCGCGATCTCCATCGACCGCCGCATGACCGCAGGCGAGACCTGGGATTCCTGTCTGAAGGAGATCGAGGATCTGCCCGCCTGCAAGAAGTACGGCGCAAAGGTCTCGATGTATATGTATGACCGTCCGGCATGGACGGGGCTCAAATATGAGACAGAGTGCTACTTCCCGACGTGGATCAACAAGGAATCCGCGCCGCACGTGCAGGCGCTCGCAGACGCGCACAAGGCGCTGTACGGCGACAAGCGCGTCGGCCATCCGGATGCAATGGCGCTGCGCCACCGTCCGCTCATCGACAAGTGGACGTTCTCGACGAACGGTGTGTCCATCCAGGGCCGCTACGGCATTCCCTGCGTCGGCTTCGGCCCCGGTGCGGAGTCGCAGGCACACGCGCCCAACGAGATCACCTGGAAAGAGGACCTCGTTCGCTGTGCCGCCGTGTACGCGCTTGCCCCCTCGCTCTACAAGGGCAAGGGCGCTGAGGACGTCTGCCAGTTCCGTGCAGGCAAGACAAACAACGACATCAAGTAAATACGGGCGTACTGTGCGGGGGACAGCGTCCCCCGCGTATCTGACCAAAGCGCCATGTTCCGATCCCATCTTCCCTTCCGGGCGGGATGGAAGGCTCTTGCCCCGAAGGCTGCGGCTTTTCCGCGACGCGGGACGGTACGCTTCCTTGCGGGGCGGCGCTCCGAAAACGATCGTTCATTCTAAACCCTTAAAAACTATAGGAGAGAATTCATGAGCAAAAAATCCAATGTCAAGCAGTTTACCGACAAACTCGAAAAGCTGAACTATTCGGACATGTACGAAGGCGACTTTTTCCTGACCTGGGAAAAATCGCAGGATGAGATCGAAGCGGTGTTCACCGTTGCGGACGCGCTGCGCCATCTGCGCGAGAACAACGTATCCACGAGGATCTTTGACTCCGGCCTCGGCATCTCTCTGTTCCGCGACAACAGCACCCGCACGCGCTTCTCTTTCGCATCCGCCTGCAATCTGCTGGGTCTGGAAGTTCAGGATCTTGACGAGGGCAAGAGCCAGATCGCGCACGGCGAGACCGTCCGCGAGACCGCAAACATGATCTCCTTCATGGCGGACGCGATCGGTATCCGCGACGATATGTACATCGGCAAGGGCAACGCCTACATGCATGAGGTCGTCAACGCCGTGACGCAGGGCAACAAGGACGGCGTGCTCGAGCAGAAGCCCACGCTCGTGAATCTCCAATGCGACATCGACCATCCCACGCAGTGCATGGCGGATACGCTCCACATCATCCATGAGATGGGCGGCATCGAGAACCTGAAGGGCAAGAAGGTCGCCATGACCTGGGCCTACAGCCCGAGCTACGGCAAGCCGCTGTCCGTCCCGCAGGGCGTGATCGGTCTCATGACCCGTTTCGGTATGGACGTGACGCTGGCGTATCCGGAGGGCTACGAAGTCATGGAGGACGTTGTCGAAGTCGCGAAGAAGAATGCCGAGACCTACGGCGGCAAGTTTGAGATCACCAATTCCATGGCGGACGCCTTCAAGGATGCCGACATCGTATATCCGAAGAGCTGGGCGCCGTTCAAGGCAATGGAAGAGCGCACCGAGCTGTACGCGCAGGGCGATATGGACGGCATCAAAGCGCTCGAAAAGCGCCTGCTTGCGCAGAATGCGGAGCATAAGGACTGGACCTGCACCGAGGAGCTCATGAAGACCACGAAGGACGGCAAGGCGCTGTACCTGCACTGCCTGCCCGCCGACATCACCGGCGTTTCCTGCGAAGCGGGCGAAGTCGACGCATCCGTGTTCGATCGCTATCGTGATCCGCTGTACAAGGAGGCTTCCTTCAAGCCCTACATCATCGCGGCCATGATCTTCCTTGCAAAAGTCAAGGATCCCGTCAAGAAGCTGAAGGAGCTCGAAAAACGCGCAACGGCACGCAGAGACGACTGAGGCGTCGCGCGGCCCGGTTCGAGGGTACGATTTCTTTTCTTCTAAATAATTAGAAGAGAACGTTTTCTTTTCATAAGAAACAAAAGACTTTGCGGAGAGAGCTCGTCTTGCAAATAGGACGGCTTCCCGCACTTCCCGGCACGAAAAACGGACGGTTCGTATGTGAATCGTCCGTTTTGTGTAACACCTTGGCGAACCCTGCTGAAGAACAGCCGAGACGCGTCTCCGAAAGCGACTTTCTTTTGCTTCCTTTTCTTTCTAGAAAGAAAAGGAAGCGGAGTCCGTCTGTTCCCAGTACGCCGTGTTTGTCGGCCGCCGCGCAAGCGACTTCGTATGTGAAAGGATGCAGACGTACTCATGCAGTAAGTAGCGCACCGTATCTCCCGTTCGAAGGGACGCGCCGCCGTCCAGCTCCGCCCACACGGGCAGCGCCAACCTGTGTTCAAGCTGCTCGATCCGCTGTTCCCGCAGCCGCATTCGCAGCGCGGCCGCCCGTGCCGCGTCCATCCATTTACCCATCGGCCGTCACCCCCAAAAGCGCCAAAGCGCTTCGCATGTCCTCCAGTTCCTCCGAGACCGTGCGCACGACCTCTCCGCGATGATAGAAGCGTTCGCCGTCGTAGGCGTCCCCGACCTGTACGGCAAGGTCGTCGATCCGCACCGCGTTCGGGAAGTCCGACGCGTTGTAGATGCTGCCCCAGATCGTGCTTGTAACGATTCCGTTATCCACGATCGCAAAATTCGTGGCATAGCGGCTCATCAATTCCATAGGCTCTCCTTTCCGTTACCGTGCGCTGCGGAGGATCACAATCCCGCTGCCGCCCGCGCCGCCCGCGTTGTGTCCGCCGCCACCGCCGCCGCCGCTGCCCGTGTTGGTCTCTCCCGCAATACCGTTCTCCTTATACTTACCGCCCGCGCCGCCGCCGCCATCTCCGCCAGCGCCGCCCGGGCCCGAGCTTTTCGCGCCCCACGTTCCGCCGCCGCCTCCGCCGCCTGCATACAATTCCCCGTCCGCGTCTCCGAACGCACGGGTGGTCGTTCCCTGCCCTTTCCCGACAGCGGTATAGATCTCGTTGGTCGTCAAGCCGTCCGAGCCGTCGCTGCCGCCCGCGCCTCCGGCACGCTTTGCCCATGTGTTGGCAGTCGAACCCGGCACACCGCCGCCGGAACCGCCGTAGCCGCCTCCGTCTCCGCCATTCGCACCATACTCGCCGCCTTGTGCCGTACACAGCTCGCCGAAAGAAGATGCGCCGCCGCGTGTGTGCGCCGCGCCGCCCGCGCCGATCGTGACGGTATACGGAACGTTTTTCGCAAGGCTCTGCGCCTTGACGGTCGCTGTGTATCCGCCGCCGCCGCCCTGCCCGCCGTAGGAACCGTCGTTGCCGTTGCCGCCGCCACCGCCGCCGCCGACAGCGAAAATATCAACCTTTGTCTTTCTCAGCAGCGTCAGCACGCCGCTCGTCAGCAGCTTCAACCGCCAGTTTCCGTTGTCCTCCGCAAAAAACAGGCACTCGCCCGTATAGCTGAACGCATCCTCGCCGAATACGCCGCCGCCGGAACACAGTGCAAGCCGTCTGCACATCCTCATTCGAGCGCACCTCCGAGCAGCCACGTGTCCGCTGCGATCTTTTTCAGGCAGACTGCGGCATACTGCCCGGCAAGCTTTACCGAGCCGTCGAGCGAATGAACCGTCACGCCCTCCGCTGCTGCGACCGTGACCGTGCCCGCGCCGAGCTGCGCAAGCTCGATCTCCGTGCCGATGGGGAACGCAGCCGCGCTGTTTGCGGGGATCGTGACGGTCAGCGCCGTATCGGCGGTCAGCGTGACGAGTTTCCCCGCATCCGTCAGCGCAATGGTATACGCCGCTGTTTTCTCGACGATGGCCGCGCTTGCCTGTGCCGCAGCGACCTTGCCCGCCGTATCCAGCGTTGCGACGCCGTTTGCCGCGCCCTTCTCGACGGCCGGAACCGCCCCGATCGCCGCAGGGGTCAATGCATCCGCGCCGCCGGCCGCGTGGGATGCCGCATGACTTGCCGCCGCTGCGCCGATGCTCTCCGGCGTGACCGATGCGATCGCGGTTTGAAGCTGCGCCATGCTCACCTCACCCGGCGCCCCCTGCGGTCCTGCCGGACCCGGCCCGCCCTGTGCGCCCTTTTCGCCCTTAGGGATGCCGAGCGTAATCATTTTTCGCCCGTTTACATCCGTAACCGCTGCGGCCGCTGCCTGTCCTGGCTCCAACGTCTCCGCTGTCACGGAAAGCCGTTCAAGCGCCTTTGCTGCGGTCTCCGCCCTGTGCGTTGCCTCGATCAGCGGCGGATATGTTCCGTTTGCCTGCATGGTACGGTCGTTCAGCAGCGCATTCCTGCACCGAAACGTAAAGCGGCGGCTCGTGATGAGCGTCTCCTTGTCCTCGCCGCTGTACACCTGGATATCCGCGCTCACATCGCCCGCGCCGTAGCTCTCCGGCAAAAGCTTCAACGAAAACGCGCCCGTTGCCCCGGGTGTCAGCGTCAGACCGTTCGTATTGTCCTGCAATGCCGTGCCGATGCTTGAGCGAAACACCACGCAGACGTATTTATCCGTCAGATCGATCGCCCTGCCGTCGTTTGTAAGCGTGACCGACAGAAGATTCCCCGTGTCTCCCCACACCACCTCAAACGGCGGCTGACCGATCGTGCGCACCATATCGATCGCCATCGTATAGGTCTTGAATTCCTGTTCCATTCCGATTCCTTTCGTGTGTGTTTTGCCGTCCCATACACAGCATACCAAAAACAGCCGAATCATTTTCCGAGAATGCAAACAAATGTTTATTTATTTTCCGTGCGGCATAGGAAAATGCGTTCCGATATGTTACAATAAGGAGGATCAAGGAAAACCGAGGGAAATCGTATGGAAGAAACGCTGTTTCGGTCGAATGTGAAAAACGGTGCGCCGCTTGCGGATCGGATGCGGCCGCGCACGCTCGACGAATTTGTGGGGCAAAAGCATATCGTGGGCGAGGGAAAGCTCCTGCGCCGCGCGATCCTGTCCGACCGGCTGCAATCGACGATTTTTTTCGGCCCGCCGGGTACGGGGAAAACGACGCTCGCTTCCATCATCGCAACGAGCACGGGCGCGGCGTTTCAAAAGCTCAACGCGGTCAGTTCCGGCGTCAAGGAACTGCGCGAGATCCTGGACGCTGCGGCAAAGCGGCTTGCACTGACAGGGCAGCCGACCTATCTTCTGCTCGACGAGTGCCACCGCTGGAGCAAGGCGCAGAGCGACAGCCTGCTGCCCGCGCTTGAAAAGGGGACCGTGCGTTTTATCGGCTCGACGACGGAGAACCCGATGATCGCGATGACCTCGGCCATCGTGTCGCGCTGCCGCGTGTTCGAGTTTTACCCGCTGACAACGGAAGATATCCTCTCGGCGCTCACCGCGGCGCTCGCGGACGAGGAGCGCGGTTTTGGAAAACAGGCGATCGAAATGGAGGGCGACGCGCTGCTGCGTATCGCGTCCATTGCCAACGGCGACTGCCGCAACGCGCTGAACGCACTGGAGCTTGCGGTACTGACGACCTCTCCCGCAGAGGATGGCATCATTCACATCACGCCGGAGATCGCTGCGGAATCAAGCCAGCGCAAGGTGATGAAGTGCGACGAGCAGCTCTATTACGATATGCTGTCGGCGTTTTGCAAATCGCTGCGCGGCGGAGATTCGGACGCGGCGCTTGCCTGGTTTGCGCGGCTCATCTATGCAGGCGTGGATGCGCGTATCATTGCGCGCCGCCTCATCGCGCACGCCTCGGAGGACATCGGGCTTGCAAACCCGCAGGCGATGGTGCAGGCCGTAACCGCGGCGCAGGCGCTCGAACTCATCGGAATGCCGGAAGCGGGGCTGTCGCTCTCGCAGGCGATCATCTTTCTCTGCGAATCGCCGAAGTCGAACGCAGTCGTGCTCGCAAAGGATGCGGCACTCGCGGACGCTGCGACGAGCTATGACGAGCCTGTGCCTGTATATCTTCGCGACACCTCCTACCGCGGCGCCAAAAAGCTCGGCCACGGCAAGGGATACAAATACCCGCACGATTATCCGGGGCATTGGGTGCAGCAGGATTACATGCCACAGTCGCTCAAGGGCAAGCGATACTATGAACCGTCCGGTATGGGTGCGGAAGCGAAGATCCTCGAGAACCACATCCGACGCGACAAGGCGAGACGGGGCGAGCCCCTGGATTGAGCAAGGCGCGCTTACGCCCCGCGTCCGCCGGCTTTGGCTGAGCACGCGCCCCCCTGCGTTTCAACGATACAAAGAAAGAACGAGCCGCTATACTGCCACTATGAACAGAACCGAAGAACGCGCCTATGCAAAACTGAATCTGACGCTCGGCGTGCGTGCAAAGCGCATGGACGGGTACCACGAACTGGACATGCTCATGCAGACGGTCGATCTGTATGATACCGTCACGGTCACACGCGCGCGTGACGTCGAGGTAACGTGTGCAGGGATGCTCCTGCCGTATCGGAACACGCTGCGCACTGCGGCAGAGCTGTACCGTGCGCTCACCGGGCGCGGCGCGCACATCCGTGTGGTCAAGCGGATCCCGCAGGAAGCGGGTCTGGGCGGCGGCAGTGCGGACGCGGCAGCCGTGCTGCGCGCCATGGACCGGCTCTACGGCGAGATCGACCGCCGGCAGCTCTATGAGATCGGTCGAAAGACCGGCGCGGACGTGCCGTTTTGTCTGCATGGCGGACTGTGCCGCGCGGAGGGCATCGGAGAGCTTTTGACCCCGCTTTCCGGTATGCCGCTGCACGCCGTGATCGTAAAGCCCGAGAGCGGCGTATCGACGCGCGCGCTGTTTCAGGCGCTGACCCTTCCGAGAAAGCTCCCGGATACCGCCGCCGCCATCCGCGCGCTTGCAAACGGAGACCTTGCCGCGCTCGCGCCGCTGCTGTTCAACGCGCTTGAAGAGCCCGCCTGCGCGCTCGTACCGGACATCGGGCGGCTCAAAGCGCGACTCCTTGAAACGGGGGCGGCTGCGGCTTGCATGACCGGCAGCGGAAGCGCCGTGTTCGGTCTGTACGAAACGCAGAGCGCCGCCTGCGACGCGGCCCGTGCGCTTACGCCCGACGCGCCGTTCTGTATCGCCGTGGAAAGCGTATGATCCGCCCCGCTGCGCTCCGCACGGCGCACAATCCAGTTCCGATTGTGAAAAAAGCGCGACAATCGCAGGAGAACGAGATAATTTCCCCATTTTGTGCTAAGATGTGAACATGGATCGATTCTATCACCATTCAAGACAGCTCGCGTATCGCGAACCGCAGGGCGCAGCGCCGTGCGGCAGCCGTGTACGCATCGCAGCGGAGGTCGGCGGCCGCTTTGCCGCCGCATCGATCCGGCTTCGTCTCTGGCAGGAAGGCGTCGGCGAGACCCTGCTGCCCATGCAGATCGCGGACGGTATCGCGGAGACGGCGCTGACGCTGCCGGATGCGCCCTGTCTGCTCTGGTATCATTTTATCATCGAGCTGCCGGACGGCGCGCGTCTGTGGTACGGCGGCAGGAGCGGCGCGGGCGCGCTCTCGGAGCATGAGCCCTCGTCCTTCCGCATCACCGTGTACGACGGCGCATACCGAACGCCCGCATGGTTCACGGAGGGCGTGTGCTATCAGATCTTTCCCGACCGCTTCTTTCGCAGCAGCTGGGAGGATTTCCATGCAAGACTCGGCGCGCACATCGCGCTCGGCAGACATCCGCGCGTGCACGAACGTTGGTCGGAAGCGCCGTGCTTTACTCCCGCGCCCGGCCAAACGGAGTATGCGCCGGACGACTACTTCGGCGGCGATCTGAACGGCATCCGGCAGAAGCTGGACTATATCGCCTCCTTCGGCGTGACCTGCATCTATCTGAATCCCATCTGCGCGGCGGCGAGCAACCACCGCTACAACACGGCGAACTATCGTTCGATCGACCCGCTGCTCGGCACAGATGAGGACTTCCGGCTTCTCTGCAGCGAAGCGAAGCGGCGCGGCATTCGCATCATGCTGGACGGCGTGTTTTCGCATACGGGCAGCGACAGCATCTATTTCAACCGCGAAGGGCATTACGGCGAAACCACCGGCGCATACCGCGACCCGCAGTCTCCGTATCGCAGCTGGTATACCTTTACCGACGCGCCGGCCAAGGACGGAACGAACTACGACTGCTGGTGGGGCTTTCCGACGCTCCCGAACGTAAACGAGCTCAACCCTTCCTATGTGGAGTATATCGCGGGCGAAAACGGCGTCCTGTCGCACTATGCGGCGCTCGGCGCGACCGACTGGCGGCTCGACGTTGCGGATGAACTGCCGGACGAATTTATCCGGATCCTGCGCCGCCGCGTCAAAGCAAACGATCCGGATGCGGTCCTGCTCGGCGAAGTCTGGGACGAGCCGACGGAAAAGCGCGGTGCGGAAGGCCGGCGGGGCTACGTCAACGGCGACGAGCTGGACTCCGTCATGAACTATTGCTTTACGAACGCGACCATCGCGTTTCTCACGGGGCGTATGTCCGCAGAAGCCTATGCGGACGCGCTTGCGTTCCTGCGCGAGCAGTACCCGAAGCCCTTTTACGACGCTGCGCTGAACCTGCTCTCCTCGCACGATGTGGAACGGGCGGCGACCGCGCTGTCCGGCGCGCCGTCTCGCTATACGCTGACGCGGGAAGCGCAGGCGGCATTCCGCCCGACCCCCGAGAACGCTGCAAAGGGGCGCGCGCGGCTCATTCTCGGCACGGCGATCCAGACAGCGCTGCCCGGCGTTCCGTGTCTGTACTACGGCGATGAAGCTGGGCTGACCGGTATGGGCGACCCGTTTAACCGCGCGCCGTTTCCCTGGGGCGGCGAGGACGCGGCGCTCACGGATGCGATCCGCTCGCTTCTGACGCTGCGAAGGAAAAGCCCCGCACTCCGGCACGGAAAATGCCGCATGGGCGCGCCGGCGGACAATGTGTTCGCGATCGTGCGCTATACGGAAGCAGACGCTGCGATACTGCTTGTCAACCGCGGCGAAGCGGAAACGCAAGTCATGCTCACGCGGGACGCGCTGCCGGAGGGTCCGGACGGACGGGATGCGCTTCCGCTCGACGGGCGCTATACGGATCAGAACGGCGTCGTCGTCACTGCGAACGGCGAATTTTCTGCGGTGCTCCCGCCGCTTTGCGCAAAGATGTATATCAGAGGAGTGGAATGATGTTTCAACGGCCCCAACGAAATCTGGACGAATTGAACCGCACGCTCATGATCACGGGCATTGCGGCGCTGCTTGCGGGCATGTTTTTCCAATACGGCACATGGCCAAAGACTGCGCTCACGGCCGTTGCGGCGGCGGCGATTCTCTTTGCCGTGCTGCGCCTGTTTTCAAAGAACCCGACCCGCGTGTACCAGCAAAACATGAAATATCTCACCGCGGTCACGGCGGTAAAGAACTGGTTCCGGAACCTGTTCGGGCAAGGGAAGTCCCGTCCGGCGAACCGTACGCGGAAGCATCCCACGCTCAAGGAGCTGAAGGACTACAAATATTTCGTCTGCCCGCAGTGTGCGCAGCGGCTGCGTGTTCCGCGCGGAAAGGGCAAGCTTCGCGTGACCTGCACCAAATGCGGCAACAAGTTTGAGATAAAGAGTTGATTGTATGCGCCCCGCGGGGTATACTATGACCAGAATGGAAAGAAATCGGAGGATTTTTATCGTATGATTACCAAGGACATGACCATCCAGAAGATCATTGAGACGAACGAAGGCGTCGCGCCCATCCTGATGGCTGCGGGAATGCACTGCCTCGGCTGCGCTATGGCGCACGGTGAGACGCTCGAGCAGGCCTGCGCCGTCCACGGTATCGATGTGGACAAGCTCGCCAAGCAGATCAACGACTACCTCGGCGAGTAAGCGCCCCTTCTTTTCTTTTTAGAAGAAAAAACGGTCAGCTTGCGCGGGAAGCGCAGCCCCTCGGACGTCTTCTTTTCTTTTTAGAAGAAAAGAAGCAAAAGAAAATCAACTGCGGAACAGGGATTCTCTGCGCTGCAGCCGCTTTCGCCAACGTGGTATACAAAACGGACGGTTCACATACGAACCGTCCGTTTTTTTCGTTCCAAACAGGACGAGCGGGGAATTATCTTCCCCCCGAAAGAGAGCCTCCCCGCATTGTCTTTTGTTTCTTTTCTTCAAGAAAAGAAAACGTACCCCCTTCTTTTTAGAAGAAAAGAAAACGTACCCTCCTTTTTAAAGGGAAAAACGTCCCCCACCCCTTTAAAAGAAGAAATGGAATATGAACTGATCGAGCAGCACAGCCACGCCGAGCAGCCCAGTATACAGCGCAAAGCCCCAGAGCTTCTTTTTTCGAATGGCGGCAAGCATGAGCCGGATCGCAAGATACCCCGTCACGCCCGCAGTGACCATACCCACGATCACTGCAAGCCAGGGAATATTCGAAACGCCCTGCCGGATCGCATCCGGGATCTCAAGCACCGCGCCGCCCACGATGGACGGAATGGACAGCAGGAAGGAAAAATCCGCTGCGGCCTTGCGATCGAGCCCGGTAAAGAGCGCGCCGACGATCGTCGATCCGGAGCGGGACACGCCGGGCAGCACGCCCACGCCCTGCATACAGCCGACAGCCACGGCGTCCTTGAGCTGCATGTTCTGCAATTTACGTCTGCGGCGGCGCGGACGCTCGAACAGCTCTGCCGCATTCAGCAGTGCAGACGTGATGAGGAAACAAACGCCGAGATACTTTCCCTGTTCCGCGGCTTCATAAAAGCGGTCGAAGGGCGAGACCTTCTTAAACAGCAGCGCGACGATCACCGTCGGAATAATGGCGACGATCAGATACAGCACGGTTTTCTGAAACGGATGGCGCAGCAGCTTCCAGATCATTTTCCTGTAAACGATGAGCACGGCAGCAAGCGTGCCGATATGCAGCATGACCGTAAAGAACAGCTGCCCCTCCGTGATCCCGAACATTTTTTGCAGCAGGAGCAAATGTCCGCTGCTGCTGATCGGCAGAAACTCACACAATCCCTGCACAAGTCCGAGAAGCATGGCAATCCAAATCGACATACGGGAGATCCCCCTTTTTTCACAGGATCCCGGCAAACCCGGTGCGCCGTGTCGGAGCGCAGGAGCTTTTGCCGGTTCCGATTCTTTTCATACGATTCTATCATACACGCAAAGCGCCGATTATACAATAGAAAAGGACGCCCGTTTCCGGCGGTGGGCAGTGCCGCTTCCGGCGAACGAAGCAAAACGTCATTCGCCCTTTACGGGGTCGGCGGCGGAAGCGGCGGCGATTGCGTGCGGGGCGGGCGTCCGCGATCATCACTTGCAAAAGGAGCGGTTTCGATGACGGAAGTGGCGTATATTCCCCTCAAAACAGCCGACGGCGCAGTGCTCGGACATGCCAGAGTCTGCGGCGGCACGGTGGTCTTTCAGTTTCGCCGAGCCGTACAGGGACAGGCGGTGGTGCTGACGGACAGCGGCAGATTTTCAGGCGATCTTCATGGCAGCGTTCGGATGGACGGCGCCGTCATCGCGGCAGCCGCGATCGAAAACGGCCGCGTGCTCTGCGTGGGTCAAACGCGGGGAAACGCGCTCTGCGCTGACGAGGTGCGCCGCAGGCTGATCGACCCCGCAGTCGAGGAATTGCGCGGAAAATCAGCAGAAATCGCCCCACTTATATCAAATACAGGATCAAATCAAGATAAGAGTTCCCCACTATCCGTAGTATCCGTGTCCTCCGCCCCGACGGAGCATGCGTCCGTACCGCCCCAGCCGACACGGGAGACGATCGCACAGTCCGCCGCGGATGAAGCGCAGCGCACGGAAGCGCAAAGCATCCCCGCGCGCGGCGACATGCCCCGGCAAGCCGAGCCGTTGCGCAGAGCGAATGCCCCGACGGAGCATGCGCCCGTACCGCCCCAGCCGGCACGGGAACCGATCGCGCAGTCTGCCGCAGATGAAGTGCAGCGCGCGGAAGCGCAAAGCATCCCCGCGCACGGCGACACGCCCCGGCAAGCCGAGCCGTTGCGCAGCGCGAACGCCCCGACGGAGCACGCGCCCGTACCGCCCCAGCCGGCACGGGAAACGATCGCGCAGCCTGCCGCGGATGACGTGCAGCGCGCGGAAGCGCAAAGCATGCCCGCGCACGGCGATACGCCCCGGCAAGCCAAGCCGGTAGGGGAAACTGCGGGCAAACTGCTGCACTTCACAAGAGCCGAGGATCGCGTCCCGCCCTCCGTACAGGAGAGCGCCGCGGATTCGGAATCCTTTATGGCGCTGCTGCGGCGCGCGGACGCAGCCTTTTCCCGGCTGAATACGCCCGTGCTTCCGCTAGTCACGCAGGAGGGCGCAAGGAGCGCCGCGCAGAGCGAGCGTGCAAGGGAAACGCACGCATCGGCGGACGCATTCCGCACGGCGCTGTCCGGCACAAAGGCGGAGCCATCGCCGCAGAAACCGTCTTCCGCACAGCGCCCGCCTGCCGACACAGCAGAGTGCGCGTCGCACCGCAGGGCATGGGATGAACAGGTCGAAGCGCTGCTGGAGCTGCCGAATGCTATTGCCCGCGAGCGCTGCGATAATCCGTTCCCGCATATCTTCCCCGGTGCTCAATTCGTTCGGATCTCCGGCAGCGGCGTACTGGAGCACCTGGAGGGCGAATGGATCAGCGGTCGGGAACGGTATCGCCTGTTTGCGGTGCGCGGCGAGTACAGCCCCTTGCCGCCGCGGCATTTGTCCGGCTTTACCCGCTTCATCCGCACGCGCTCCGGCGGTTACTGGGTACGGGTCACGGAGCGTGGCGCGCGGACATAGGCCGCGAACGGTCTTCTTCTGGGCAAACGCTGCCGGAAAACGTCGGCTTGGTCATATGCTTACCGTGCTTTTGCTGTTTGGGCCTGCGCTCTGCACAAAACGGACGGTTCACATGCGAACCGCCCGTTTCTTTCGCGGGGCAGATTGTGATGGTGGAAAGAAGGCCTTCTCTTCGCCGTTTCCCCGTCCACGCAGCGTTTCCTGTTGTTTTTCAGCAGAAAAAGTCCCCCTCCCGCTTTTGAAAAAAGCAAAAAGGGGGAACGCTTTCCTTCGGTTTGTTTTTCAGGACGAAAACGCGCTTTATGCCTCCGGCTCTGGATCGCCGCGATCGGAGAGAAATCTGTCCAGTTCCTGTTGGATCAAAAGCGAGGCCGCGCCGCGCGCGCAGCCATCGGCACAGCACGCCGGAATGAGATAGGCATCATGGACACAAAGCCGGAACAGGCGTGCGTTCACTTCCTGAAGCAGCTGCTCGCCCAATCGTTCCGCCACACAGCCGCCGAGAATAAACCGGCTCACATCCAGCGCATTGGACAAATTGGCAATGGCGATCGCCAGCGTATCGGCCAGCTCGCTCACCAATGCTTCCGGCACGGAAGCGTCCGTCCGCAGCAGATCGACGCCATAACGTTCCTTCGGCGCGCGGTAGAGCAGATCCTCGAGATAGCCCGTTCTGCTGTCGCCCCGGTAGTCCGCATTCCAGACCATGTATCCGATCTCGCCGCAGGAAAAATTCCCGCCGCGCCGCAGCCGCCCGTCCATCACAAGCCCTGCGCCGACGCCGCCGCCCAGCATGATATAGATGAGGTCGTCCTGTTCGCCGAGTCCAAGCTGCCGGTATTCCGCGATCGCAGCGCAGTTCACGTCGTTTTCAAACAGGACCGGCACGCCCATGCGCTTTTCCAGCGCGTTGCACTCCGGCATAAGGCTTCCCTTCGACATACGCTCCCGAAAAGAGGGGAACGCCTGATAGGTGATCCGCTTTTCCGCATTATTTACCGACGCCGGCAGGGATACGCCGATCCCCAGGATCCTCGGCGCCCCGGCCGTAAACTCCGGCAGACAGCGCGGCAGCGTTTCTCCGACCATGGATGCGACGTCCGTCGTCAGCGGGAACCGTCTGTGTTTTACCGTTTGATAATTCAGATCGACAAGCGACATTTCCAGCACATGCCCGTCGTAGGTCACGCCCACCGTAAGCGCGGCGGCAGGAACAAATCGAAATACGCTCGGCTTGCGCCCGGCGTCCATGACGTTTTTTTCGCCCTCCGAAACCAACAGTCCCCGCCGTTCAAAAAAATCGAATATTTTCAGCACCGTCGGCGCAGAAATCCCCGTTTTCCGCCCGATCTCCGTTCGCGTGACCGCCTGGCCGGGGGTTTGGCGGATCGCATGATAGACCTGCAAACGGTTCTGTTCCTTCATATCTGCGGCAAATACTGCGCACATGCGTTCCAACTCCTTCCCCTTTGCTCTGCGGAACAACGTTCCTCGTGCGGCCGCGCGTTTCGCACGGCACAAGCACGTTCGCACCGGGTGCATTCGCTGCGTCCGCTGCATGGTATTATAAAGGAACTTCAGTATCCTGTAAAGAGGCGAGACTGCCCAGATCCTACGCGGAATTCCCGCATCCGCCCCCTTGACAGTGAGGCGCTCCGATGCTATATTGAATATAATTAAGTAACTTAATAAATTCATTGGGAGCAATTCTATATGCCGCATTCACTGCGTATCGCCGTCATCGGAGCAGGAAGCACATACACGCCGGAACTGATCAATGGTTTCCTCCGCTGTCAAGATCGTTTGCATATCGACACCTTCGCGTTTTGCGATACGGACATGGAGCGCTGCGAGGTCCTCGCCGCTCTGACGGAACGCATGCTGCGCAAAGCGTCGGCCAAGGCGCGTGTCGAGCGCTACTGCGACTATCGCAAAGCCGTCCGCGACGCGGACTATGTCGTCACGCAGATCCGTGTCGGCAAGATGCCCGCACGCATTCTCGACGAACGCATCCCCCTGCAGCACGGTCTGATCGGACAGGAGACCACGGGGCTCGGCGGCCTGTCCTGCGCGCTTCGCACCATTCCCGTGATCGACGAGATCGCGGACGCCGTGCAGAAATACGCATCGCCGAACGCGTGGCTCATCAACTTTGCAAATCCCTCCGGCCTTGTGACGGAAGCCCTGCTTCACGCGCGGCCGAACCTGCGCTGCATCGGGTTGTGCAACATCCCCGTAAAGCTCGCGCGCGAGGCGGAAACACTGCTTGGCGAGGCGGTCGAGTGTGAGTTTACCGGCCTCAACCATCTCTGCTGGATCACGGGTATCTACGACGGACAGACGGAGCTTTTGGAGCGCGTACTGTCCCTTCCCATCGAGCAGTCCGGGCTCAACAACATCCCGGATATGAAGTACACGCCGGAAGAACTGCGCGCGATCGGCGGGTTCCCCTGCGGCTATCTCAACTATTATTACCACCGAAACGAAATGCTTGCCGCCTGCCAGGACGAACGGAAGACACGCGGCGAGGTCTGTCTTGCGCTGGAACACAAGCTGCTTGCGCTTTACGCCGACCCCGCGACGGATACCGCGCCCGCGCTGCTCGAAAAACGCGGCGGCGCGATGTACTCGACTGCGGCGGTCCGTCTCATCGAAGCGCTGGAAAACGATACCGGCGCAATGCATGTGGTCAACGTGCAGAACCGCGGAATGCTGCCCATGCTGCATCCCGAAGACGTTGCGGAGATCCGCTGCCGCATCACACGCGACGGCGCGGAACCGCTTCCCCTGCGCAGCACGGCCTCCGAGCACATCACAGGATTGATGCAGGCGGTCAAGGCCTACGAACGTCTCGCTGCGCGCGCGGCGTTTTCCGGCCGCTATCAGGACGCGCTTGCCGCGGCGCTCAGCCACCCGCTGGCGGGCGATTTCCGGCGAACAAAAACCGTTCTCGACGCGCTGCTCGAAGCGCACCGGACGCATTTGAAATCATCGTTCTTTGAAGGAAGGGAATAACGGAATGCAGAACTGCTGGTATCTGGGACTCGACGGCGGCGGAACCAAGACGCGCTGTGCGTTGTACAACACGGCGACGGATACGCTGCTGACCGTCCGCGGCGGCTCGACCAACCATGAAGCGCTGCCCGGCGGCATGGGCGCGCTTGCGGACGCAGTGAGCGGGATCGTGTTTCCGCTGCTGGAGCAGGCCGGCGTTTCCGCAGACGGTCTGCGCGCCGCGGCGTTCGGCATGAGCGGCGTCGATACGCCCATGCAGCATGAATTCATCTCACAGATCCTCGCGGGCATGGGATTTTCCCGTTTTCTTCTGTCCAACGACGCATACCTCGGCGTAAAAGCCGAAGCGGGGCGTTCCGGCGTCTCCGCCGTAAACGGTACGGGCTATTCCGTGGCGGGCATTGCGGCGGACGGACGCACCATGCAGATCGGCGGGCACAACGATCTGACCGGCGATCTCGGCGGCAGCGGCTATCTCGTTCCCGCGGCGATCCGTGCGGTCTATACGGCGCTGTTCAAGCGCGGCGAGGAGACCGCTCTCACAGGAATGTTCTTCGATTGGCTCGGCATCGACGCCCGCGATGCGTTCTGCCAGGCCGTCGCGATGCAGATCTACGGCGATATGGCGGCCGCGTACCGCAGGATCTCGCAGCTGCTGCACGAAGCGGCCGGCGCAGGCGATGCGGTCGCACGCCGCATCCTGATCGACAGCGGCGAGGATTACGCGCTCTCCATTCGCTGCATCGCAGAAGAGCTCGCGCTTCCGTCGCCCGTCGACGTGGTGCTGCTCGGTTCCCAGTTCACGCGCTGTGAGTGTCCGCTTGCCATCGATACGCTGCGCAGCAGTCTTGCAAAAGCGGGCGACTATCGCATCCGCATCATCTCGACGGAGCCGGTCGCAGGCGCACTGCTCTGGGCGATGGAGCTCGACGGCGTACAGCCGGAAGATGAAGCCGGACTCAAGGAACGTATCCGGCAGAGTTTCGGAGGCTGCGCGCAATGATGGAGCGACTTGCAGTCGAACTTGCCGCAGTGCCGAAGCTCGAAACCGTTCGCCGCGCGCTCTTCATTCAGCCGCACCCGGACGACAACGAGATCGGCGCAGGCGGCACGATGGCCTATCTTCTGAGCCGCGGCGCGGAGGTCTTTGGCCTGACCGTAACGGACGACCGGCTCGACTGCCCGCCCGACCAATACAGGGACGGGCTTTCCCTGCGGCAGCGCGAGGCGCTGGACGCCATGGCGCGTCTCGGCGTGCAGAGCGCAGGTTTCCTCGGCTTTGCGGACAAGACCGACGCCACGGCGGAGCAGATCGCGGAAAAGATCGTCCCCGTCATTCGCAGGCTTCGGCCGGACGCGGTATTTTCCGTTGACCCGACGCTGACCAACGAATGCCACCGCGATCACATCAAGACCGGCTGGGCAGTGCGCTATGCGGTCATGGACGCGGTCTGCGATTTCTGTCCGCGCCTGCCGGACAACGCGCGGCATACGGACCCCTGGCAGGTCGGGATCCTCGGCCAATACTTCACGGCGGAGCCGAACGCCTACGCGGACATCGGCGCATTCTGGGATGCAAAGCTCGACGCCGTGAAACGTCATCGCTCTCAAGTGGAGCCGACCCTTCTGCTTGCATTGGACGCACAGTCACGCTGGTTCGGGCAAAAGGCCGGCGTCAAGCGGGCGGAAGCGCTGAAACTCTATTCGTTCTTACAGCTGCACTGCTTCAATCTGCCGGTCGAACCGGCAAAATAGGAGGTCCATATGAAACTTGTCAAGCCCTATACCGGCGAGCGGCTTCCGCTCTGGCGCGAGATCCTGTACGGCGGCGGCAATTTCACCGCCAGTTTGTTCGGCACGATCATCGGCACATGGCTCAGCTTCTTCTATATCGATACGCTGGGCTTCAACGCCAAGGCCATCGGCATCGCGATGATCATCTACTCCATCTGGAACGCCATCAACGATCCTCTGATGGGGTTCATCTCCGACCGTACGCACACAAAGCTGGGACGACGTCTGCCCTATGTGCTGTTTGGTGCGATCCCCTTCGGCCTGTGCTTCATCTTCGTATTTTCGCCGCCGACCGCAAGCCTCACAACGCCCACGGCACAGATCCTGTACTACACGCTTTCGCTCTGCGTATATGATTTCTTCTTCACGACCGTGCTTCTGAACTGGGAAGCGGTCGTGCCGGACATGTATGAGAAGGAGAAGGATCGCGGCCGCATCATCGGCATCGCGCAGGTCGCGGACGTGCTTGGCGGCGTCATCGCCTCCGTCGCGGTGGAACCCGTCTTTACAAAATACGGCTGGTCCGCCATGGCGACCATTTTCGGCTGCATCGGCGCGATCGTCATGCTGCTCACCGTGTTCGGTATCCGCGAAAACCCGAAGCATGCGGCGCAGCCGTCGCTCCCGCTGCTCCAATCCATTCGCCAGACCTTCCGCAGCCGCAGCTTTGTCATTTGCGTCTGCTGCGTGTTCTTTGTCGAAACGGCACGCCTGCTGCTGATGGCGGCCGTACCGTACTACGCAAAGTACATCTTCCCCGATGTGGACATGGCGGCCATGGTCATCACCTCGGTGGTGTTCGTCTCGGCGCTGCTGTTCACGCCGCTCGTCATCTTCGTCTCAAACCGCATCGGCACAAAGAAGACCTACATCCTGAGTCTGCTGCTCTTTGCGCTCGTGGCCTGCGGCTTCTTCTTCTCGAGCAGCTTCATCCTGTCCGTTGTGCTGTCCGTCCTGCTCGGTCTCGGCGTGACCGGCGGTCTGTTGATGCCCAAGCTCCTCTATACGGAGATCATCGACGAGGATCAGTCCGTGACAGGGCTGCGGCGTGAAGGCGCGTTCTATGGCATACAGGCGTTCATCATCCGCTTTGCTTCCGGCCTGCAGGCGGTAATCCTGAGCCTGATCATGGGAATCTTCGGATATGTCGAGGGCGCGCAGACGCAGGTCGCAAGCGCCGCCACGGGCTTTAAGGTCGCCATGAGCTTCCTTCCCGCGGGGCTTGTGCTCATCGGCTGTCTCATCATCACGCGGTATCCGCTCTACGGCGAGCGGCTCGCGCAGGTCAAGCAGAAGATCGCCGCAGGGGGATCTGCGGAACAATAAAACACAGATACTTGAGAGGTAAAGTATGAAGCGCGTGTTATCCTTCCTTCTGGCCGCCGTGCTGATCCTGGGGATCGTGTCCCCGGCCGCAGCGGCAGGCGAAACGTTCCAACTCATCGTCCCGGAAAGCTGGGAACTCCTGCCCGGCGACAGCCGCACGCTGGATTATGCCTTCTCTGCCGGCGTTACGAACCGTATGCTGCGCTGGGAAAGCAGCGAACCCTCCGTCGCCACGGTGGATGCGTGGGGCCGCGTTACGGCAGTCAAGCCCGGTAAAGCTACCATTACCGCGACGCAGATCGTGTCGTCCGGCAACGGTCTGACCGCAAGCGCGGCCTTGACCGTCAAGCAGGCGCCCACGAGCGGCGCAGGCGGCTCCGGGATCGTCCATTACGCGGGCGTACCCGCCAAGGAGGTCAAAAACCTCCAAAAAATCGTCACACGCTATGCATCGAGCGATGCATCCCTGCCGGACGAAGTGCGCGGCTGCGTCCAGTCGTCGGATCGCTCCGCCTATCAAACGGCGGTTACGGCAGACGGCGCGACCTGGTCGATCACGGATTACGGCGTTCTGCGCCGGGACGCGAATGCGCCCACCGCGCGCGACCGTGAAATGCGCTTCATGGGCGACCGCTACTTTTACAGCGCCGATTCCACGTCCGGCAAGGTGCTCGGCATTGTGCCCGACGGTGAAAACGGCATCTGGACCGTCATGGCGAGCGGCGTCACGCATATCGCAATGATCGAGATGACGGGCGCGGAAAAAGCCTCCGTCATGTCGAACACGACGCAGCAGTATGTTTCCCGCCGCGGCATGGTGTCCGAAGCCTACTGGAACGGCTCGCAATGGATCCCGTGGGAGACCGACAACGACGGACTCTGGACGGCCATGTACGGCGCGGGCGAGCTGATGCGCTACGCCGTTCTCCGCGACGAGCTGAAAAAGGACCCGAAAAACAGCGAATTGCAGCGCATGACGAACGAAGCCCGCACCTCCGCCACCCGTTCGACGGAAGCGGTCCTGCTGCTTGCGAACATCTCCATGCGCACCGGCGATACCGAAGCCTACGTCCGCTACATTCCGGACGGCGGATATGACCTCTACGGCACGCTCCCGGTCTACAACAACGGCGGCAAGAGTATCTCCGAAAAGGCGCTGAAGGAGGGCGGAAACTATTCGATTTCCGTTCCCGACGTTTCTCCCGCAAAGAACTGGTCGCTCGGGCAGAACCGTCCGCTCGATGAGAGCGCATGGGCGGATCCGCGCACCTCGAGCGGCGACTTTGCCCGCCGCAGCCGCAGCCTCGGCGGATTCATCGCCCGTACCTATTCGCTGCACGGCGAAGCGGGCGGCAACGCAGACAGCTACAGCGGCGAGATCTATTACGATCTTTCCGATTACAGCGCTTCCAACCGCATTGCCGTCGGAAAATCCAAGAGCGGCGGCGTCGTCAACGGTGAAGACCTGAAGGGCATTCGCGTGGACGCTTCCGGCGAGATCCCCGCGCGCCTCTGGAACGACCTGCTCGGCTCGGGCGTGAAGCTCCAGGATATCGTTTACAAGGGCGATACTTCCACGGATGAGATCATCGGCCACCTCTTCCTCTATAAGCTCGCATTCGACGTGTTCCGCACGGAGGACATCGAGCTTGCGGGCATCATCGCAAACACGATGGATCGTTTTGCCCAGCACCTTGCCGACAACGAGTACATGCTCGTGGATGCAAGCGGCCAGCCCACGACATGGGGCAAGATGAACCGCCAATATTTCTACACCTATCGCTGGGGCGCGCCGTCGTCGCCGCTGACCGCAGCCGTGCTGCTCACCGCCTTCAAGCTCGCCGCCTATACGACCGGCTATGAAAAGTGGGAAAACGAATACCGTCTGCTGCTTGAAAACGGCTCCTACCTCTACGGCGATGTGATGGCTACGCACAAAGAGCGCGACGAGGAGTTCCTGAACAAATACGCTGCACCGCTGCTCGGCAGCACGCTCGGCTCCTACTCGCTGACCGACGCGCTGAACGCCGGTGGTCTGCCCGCTCTCATGGGTGTGCCCGGCGCAGTGCCGCTCACGCAGGAAAAGGACTTCCTGCTGCGGATGTTCGCCCAGTATTCCGACGAGGAAATGGCGGCGCTCGCGTTCTATGTCCTCTTCCAGCTTGAAAAGGACGCCGATACGCTGAACGTTTACCGTGATGCGCTCGATCAGTGGTGGACCGAATCGTTCCAGTACAGTGAAAACCCGCTCCTCTACTACATCTACCAGCTTGCATATCCGTCCAAGTCGATCAAGGACGCATACGGCAACAGTATTCTGGAGACCGCAGCGTGGAGCCTGTCCCGCCATCCGGTAGATACGCGACGCTTGTGCGCTTCGAACAATGCGCGGGACGACATCATGGTGTTCGACCTTGAGAGCTACAGCCGTGACCTGTCCACACGCGGCGGCCTTTCGATCAAAAAGACCAGTCTGCCGCCCACGGCTATCGGTGCAGAGGGCATCATCGCCATCCTGCTGACCGGCGGCATCACCTACGGCCAGTACGATCTCAGCGCGCTCGGTACGCCGCTGAGCGGCAAGCTGGACGTGGAGTATGCAGTCGCCGCGCCGGACGAGCGCGGGATCCACAAGTTCAATAACTCCACCTATATCCTGAACTCGGATAACCCGAACTGTCTCGAGGGCTCGACCACCTACACGCTGCCCTATTGGATGGGCGTATATCACAAAATGCTCGTCATGGACAAGGTAGAGCCCGGCGCATCGGATATGCCCGTCATCACCGCGCCCACGGAGGACACGCAGGTCACCGTTCCCGTCGGAAAGACCGGCACCATGCGTGTAACCGCGGAAAACGCGGATACCTATCAATGGTATGTGGATCGCGGCAATGGCTGGAAACGCATTGAGGACGCGACCGATCCCGAATACATCACTTCGGCCGTGGCTATGGAGAACAAGGGCTATCGCTACTACTGCAAGGTCAGCAATGCGAACGGCTCCGTAGACAGTCCGATATTCACGCTGGTCGTGGTCGAGGACAGTGAGATCCCCGTCACGGGCGACAGCTCCATGCCTTGGCTTTGGGCCGGACTGGCCATCGTTGCGCTTGCGGGGCTCGGCTGGAATGCGGCGCAGCGCAAACGCCGCAGCGAGGGTTGATCCGAGGCGAAAGACGTTCTCTTCTTTACCGCTTCTCTGCAAATAGAAACGGTAGCAAAAGAGGGTTGATTGCGGGAAAGCTTCCCTGCTGTCCTTAGAACTTCGCGCCAACATACAGCACAAAACGGACGGTTCACATACGAACCGTCCGTTTTTCGCGTTGTAAGGTTGTAAGCAGGACGCGCCGAGAAACGTCTTTCCCCCGCAGCGCAGCCTCCCCCGCTACGTCCTCTGTTTTCTTCAAGAAGAACCGTTCTTCCCCTATTCTTCCGCGATATACGCTCCGATCACGGGCACAAGCGCGTCGGCGGCCGCGGGCGCATAGCGCGGTGAGATCGCAAGCGTCACAAAATCATAGGCAGCGTCGCTCGAAAACGTGCGATAGTCCTCATACACATGAAACGGCACGAGCGGTTCGCTTCCGTTCTTCGATTCCATAAGCCGCGCGGCAAAAGAATCCAGTCGGATCGCGTCCGCACGCCCCGGCACAAGGATCTCCTGCGGCACATCGGGTCTCGAGCGGGGATTCCGTACGTTGTCCAGTGCGGCGACATACCGGAAGGCGATCGCAAACAGCAGATAATTCGCCTCATCGAGCTGCTTCTGGGCACGATACCGGCCAATGTCGCAGCGCTTGTCCGGCTGCATGGGAAGAACGCCGTTGCGCACAAACCCCGTTCCGGGATACCCGATGCCGAGGTCGCTGTGCGCGTCCACATGCGTCACATGAAACGGAGCCAGCAGCCGCCCCTCCGCCATGCGCCGCTGCCAAAACTCCAGCGCACAGTCATGCGTCGGAAAGATCGCGCCGGGCGTAGGATGCGCAGGGGAAAGCCCGCACTGCATTTCGAGAAACGCCCGCACCGTCTCCACAGGCCACGGCGCATGCCCCGCCAGTGTGGGACGCTCGCCGATCGGCGCAAGCGGACAGCAGTCTTGCAGAAAGAAATCAAGATCCAGGTCAAGGACGCGCATCGTCCGTTCCATACCGTCCGTTATGCCTCCGGTTCGAGAATCGACGCGGCCAGCTTCCAAAGCGCGCCGCCGTTTTCGACGATGTAGCGCGCGTCGCCGGTGTTCAGTCTATGCGCTTCAAATGCAACGGAACAGGTCGTCCCGTCGTCCAGTGTAAAGAGGAACAGGTCGTCGCTGTCTGTGGCACGCTCTTCCACCGGCTCTCCGATGCGCAGCGCACGCAGCGCGGCAAGCACCGCCTCGATCGTCTCCGCATCCGTCGTCTCCCGAGCGTCGACCGTTTCGCCGAGACGGCTGTATTGCAGCGCGGCCGCCTTCCGTTCGCCCCGCAGCAACGCGGACATGGCTTCATCCGTATATGCCGCAAGCTCTCCCGTCGCGGGCGCAGGCTCGGCGTCCTGCGCTTTACAGGCGGTCACGGCGATCAACAGCAGCAGCGCAAGTGCGGCGAATATCCATCGTTTCAGCATAAGATTCATTCCCTTTCCTTTTCATATCGGCCTCGTTCGGCACATCCATATTGTAACATATCATGCGGCGTTGGCAAGGCGAAACGCTTTCTATATACAACACCTTGCAGCACCGCCCGCGGTGGCAAACGATCGAAACAAATCTTGAATTTTCCGTGTCCCGCTTGCACAGCCGCACATCCTGTCGTATACTGTCCACAGCCGTTCGGCGCGGAGCATCTTTGCCGGACGCGCTGCATCCGCGGCATGGGGCCGCCGGATGCGCAGAAGAAGAATGCGGAAAAGGAGAAGAAGACAGATGGAAAACTTAAGAAGCAAACAAGGCTACCTTTGTGATATGGACGGCGTTATCTACCATGGCAACCGGCTGCTGCCGGGCGTCAGGGAGTTTGTCGAGTGGCTGTACCGGGAGAAGAAAGAATTTCTCTTCCTGACCAATGCGAGCGGCAAATCCCCGGAGGAACTCCGGCAGAAGCTCCAGCGTATGGGGCTCGACGTGGACGAACGCCATTTTTACACAAGCGCGCTTGCGACCGCGCGGTTTATCCAAAGCCAAAGTCCCGGATGCAGCGCTTATGTCATCGGCGATCCCGGTCTGTACAAGGCGCTCTACGACTGCGGCATCACGATCAATGAGATCGATCCGGAATATGTGATCGTCGGTGAAACGACAAGCTACGGCTATGAGAGCATCTGTCACGCCATGCGCTGCATCGAGCGCGGCGCAAAGCTGATCGGCACAAACTACGATCTCACCGGCCCCTCGGAGAACGGGCTGCTGCCCGCCTGCCGCACGCTGGTCATCCCCATTGAAGCGGCCACCGGCAAAAAGGCCTACTACATCGGCAAGCCCAACCCGCTCATGATGCGCACCGGACTGCAAATGCTCGGCGTTCACGCGGCGGATGCGGCCATGATCGGCGACCGCATGGATACGGACGTCATCGCGGGCATCGAGAGTGGATTGGATACCGTGCTCGTGCTGTCCGGCGTCAGCAGTCGTGAGACGATCGAGCGGTTCCCCTACAGGCCGCGGCTCGTGCTGAACGGCGTTTCCGAGATCCCCGGCTGAGCGGCTGCGCAGGGCTGCTGGACGCGGCGGTTCTGCGTATGGTAAAATGAGAGAAACAAAGCCGGAGGTTCTCCATGGTTCGAAAACGTCTCCGGATCGATTCGCTTTGGATCGCGCTTGCCGTCGTGCTGCTCATCATGGGCGCTGTGCTCTTTCTGTTCACACGCGGTACGGTCTATATGGCGACGATTCGTCACTTTAAGATCGACCTGGCAGACGCGCTTTCCGAAGTGCAGACGAGCGGCGGCGGACTTGTGGCAAAGAACGGCGGCGAGCCGTATCCGCTTACGGCGGACGCTGCGGACAAGCTGTGCATGTATCTCATCGAGGCGAACTTCCTTGACGCGCGGCAGCCGAAACGCTACGGCGTACACTATACCGTCGCACTTGACGGCGGCGCGAAGCTTGAGCTCTATTGCTGCAGCAGCTACACTGTCTATACGGAGTTTGTCACGGCGGCGGGCAAGACGTATCGGTATGAGCTGAACCGCGCGGATACAAAGGCTGCCGGCGGCCAGCATCCGGAGCTGGATCTTGCGCGGATGCTGAAAAACGCCACCGCCGCCCCCTGAGCATATTGTCGCAATTTGTCGAAAAACGGGTGCTATTTTGCGGATTTTAGAAAAGAACCAGGATTTTTCCAAAAAGCCCTTGACCTGTGGCGAAAAATGCGCCATACTGCAATTGACCTTCAGACGAGGGACTACTGAAGGCGACATATCCGCACCGATTGGGTTGAGACGATCGGCTACCGGAAAAGAAGCCCCCCTGCCAACCGAAGGCGCCGCGCTGTGCTGGGCGGAAATAGTCCCCCCGCCAACTGGCAAACGCAGCGCCCTCCGGCGGGCATTCTCTTTTTTTATACGGAATTTTTCGGTTTCACGGCACGTTCCGGTGCAACGATAAAAGCCATCGCCGGAGAGCTGCTGCATCCGCATCGCCGCAAGCGCCGCAGAGGGTATGCACCACCGTGTGCGTTACGCCCGGCTGCGGATCCCATCCCAAGCGGCGGGACGCAGGAGCTTTCCGGGCGGAATGCCTGAAACGAACAAGCGGCGCTCTGCCGGGCGCAGCGCGGAGGCGATCGTCTCTGCGTCTGCAAAGGAGCGTGCGGAGCGACCGGGTGTCGGTTCAGGCGAATGGTGATTTATCATTGCGCCTTTTTTGCGTTCCGCGCTGCCGCACCGCGGCGGGATTGCCCGGCTGGTTTTCCATTTGATGCTGCGCACAAGGACCGTGCGTTTTACATGCTTCGTATCACAAGGAGGTTCCCATGACGATTACCATTTGCATCGGCAGTTCCTGCCATCTGAAAGGCTCGCGCGAAGTCGTCGAGCAGATCCGCGCGCTCGTTGCGGAGCACGGGCTCCAGGACCGTGTCACGCTGAAGGGTACATTCTGCGTTGGCAACTGCTGCAACGGCGTTTCCGTACTCGTGGACGACACGCTGCACTCCGTTTCTCCGGACACGGCGCGCACGTTTTTCGAAACGCAGGTCCTGCCTGCGTTCCACGCCTGAACGGGCACAAAGGGAGGTTTGCTCAACATGATGGAAGCTTTGAAGACCGGCGCGACTGCCGAAAAACTGTATTCCGTGACAGAGCAGAACACCGCGCTCGCACTGGGCAGCGGCGACCTGCCCGTGCTTGCGACGCCTGCGCTCATCGCATTTTTTGAAAACGCCGCGAAGGACAGCGTGGCTTCCATGCTGCCGGGAAGCGCGACAACGGTCGGCACAGCCATCAGCGTCTCGCACCGCGCGCCCACCGTGGTCGGAAAGACCGTGCGCGTGATAACGACGCTCTATGAAGTCGCAGGCAGAAAGCTCCGTTTCCGTCTCGAAGCGTATGACGCGGCGGGTCTGGTCGCCGAGGGCGAGCACGAACGTTGTCTCGTCTTTTCCGAGGCGTTCATGGAGCGTGCGAACGAGCGCGCGGAAAGCGAGGCATAAGCGATGGCAGAGTTTTTGAAGCTCAAGCGCTCCAATTGCAAAAACTGCTACCGCTGCATTCGCGCCTGTCCGGTCAAGTCCATCCGGTTTTCCGCAGGCCAGGCGAACATCGTGGGCGACGAATGCATTCTCTGCGGCCAGTGCTTTGTCGTCTGCCCGCAGAACGCCAAGGAGATCGCGAGCGGCGTTGAGCAGGTCAAGGTGCTGCTCGCGGGAAACGCGCCCGTATACGCCTCCGTCGCGCCGTCCTTTATCGCAAATTACAACGGCGCGGGCATTGAGGTGCTTGAAACCGGGCTGAAAGCGCTGGGCTTCGCCGGCGCAGAGGAGACTGCCATCGGCGCGACGCATGTCAAGACCGCCTACGAGCAGCTGCTGCGCGACGGTCAGCGGGATGTTCTGATCTCGTCCTGCTGCCACAGCATCAACCTGCTCATCCAAAAATACTACCCGGATCTGCTGCCGTATCTTGCCGACGTCGCTTCCCCCATGCAGGCGCATTGTCTCGACATCAAACGCCGTCACCCGGATGCCAGGACCGTGTTCATCGGGCCGTGCCTGGCAAAAAAGGACGAGGCCGACCGCTACCAGGGCATCGTGGACGCGGTGCTGACCTTTGAGGAGCTGACCGAGTGGTTCAAAGCGCAGGGTGTTGCGCTCGGCACGGGCCACGCATCGCGCGAGGACAGCCGTGCGCGTCTGTTCCCGACCACGGGCGGGATTTTGAAAACCATGGCCTGCGACAGGCCGGGCTACACCTATCTTGCGCTCGACGGCACGGAAAACTGCAAGGCTGCGCTCGAGGACATCCGCCACGGCAACCTGCATCATTGCTTCATCGAAATGTCGGCCTGCATCGGCAGCTGCATCGGCGGGCCGGTTATGGAGAAGTACCATCATACGCCTATCCGCGATTTTGCGGCCGTCTCCGCCTACGCGGGCGGCAAGGACTTTCCGATCGAATCGCTCCCGGACGGCGCGCTGAAAAAGCGTCTCGCATATCTCGGAAAGCCGCAGCGAATGCCGGGCGAGCAGGAGATTCGAGACATTCTGCGCCAGATGGGCAAGACGAAGCCGGAGCACGAGCTGAATTGCGGCACCTGCGGCTACAACACCTGCCGGGAAAAGGCCATCGCGGTCTATCAGGGCAAGGCTGACCTTTCGATGTGTCTGCCGTTTTTGAAAGACCGCGCAGAGCACTTCTCCAACAGCGTTTTGAACAACGCGCCAAACGGCATCATCGTGCTGAACGACAAGCTCGAAGTGCAGCAGATCAACCGTGCGGCGCTGTCGATCCTGAACCTGCGTTCCGCCTCCGACGTGCTGGGCGAGCAGGTCATCCGCATTCTTGATCCGCAGGACTTCATGCAGGCGCGCGATACGGGCAGGAGCGTGCGCGACCGGCGCACCTACCTTGCGGAATACAGCCGCTATGTGGATGAAACGATCGTGTACGACCGCGAGTTTCACCAGATCCTCTGCATCCTGCGCGATGTGACCGAGCAGGAGCAGGAGCGCGAGCGTCGCGAGTCCATGCGCGAGAAAACGATCGAGACGGCCGACCAGGTCGTAGACAAACAGATGCGCATCGTACAGGAGATCGCTTCTCTGCTCGGCGAAACGGCGGCGGAAACGAAGATCGCGCTTGCAAAGCTCAAGGAGTCGATCAGCGATGAATAATCTCTCGGCGGACATCGGCTATCACAGCCTGTTGAAATACGGCGAGCAGCTCTGCGGCGACCACGTTGAGGTCGTCGGGCTGAACGAGGACACCACCACCATCGTGCTCGCGGACGGGCTTGGCAGCGGCGTAAAGGCCAGCATTCTCTCGACGCTTACGAGCCGCATCATCTCCACGATGATCGCGGAGGGGCTTCCCATCGAGGACTGCGTCTCCACGATCGCTGCGACGCTTCCCGTGTGCTCGGAGCGGCAGGTGGCGTATTCGACCTTCACGATCCTCCGGCTCATCGACAACCGCGAGGTCGAGGTCATCGAGTACGATAACCCCGCCGTCATCCTGCTGCGCGACGGCAAAAACTACGAATTCCCGCGCACCACGCTGAACATCGGCGGCAAGACGATCCGCAAGAGCCGCTTTGCGCTGCGTGAAAACGACATCTTCGTTGCGCTGAGCGACGGCTGCCTGTACGCGGGCGTCGGCATGGAGCTGAACTTCGGCTGGGAGCGCAAGGACATCATTGAGTTTCTTGAGACGCTCTACGACGTCGGGTTCACTGCCAAAACGCTCACGACCATCCTGCTCGACGAATGCTACAAGCTCTACGGCGGGCAGCCCGGCGACGATACGACCGCCTGTGTCGTCCGCATTCGCAAGCGCGCCGCAATGAACCTGCTGTTCGGTCCGCCCTCGAACCGCGACGACTGCGACAAGATGCTCTCCCTCTTTTTCAGCAAGGAGGGCAAGCACATCGTCTGCGGCGGCACGACCTCGGAGATCGCCGCACGCTACCTCGGCACGGAAGTCATCCCGAACCTCGACTATCTCGATCCCGAGATCCCGCCGACTGCGGAGATCGCAGGCGTGGATCTTGTGACAGAGGGCGTCGTCACAATGAGCAAGGTGTTGACCTATGCTAAGGATTATCTTGCGGACAACGAAAGCTACAAGGACTGGAGCTACAAGAAGGACGGCGCTTCGCAGATCGCGCGCCTGCTGTTTGAAGAAGCGACGGACATCAACTTTTATGTCGGCCGCGCCATCAATCCGGCGCACCAGAACCCGAATCTGCCGATCAATTTTTCGATCAAAATGCAGATCGTCGAGGAGTTGTCCGCGTGCCTCAGGCAGATGGGCAAGCGCATCAAGGTGAGTTATTTCTAAGCGAGGGACAAACATGCCGAAATTACGCAAATTCGACACCAAGGTACAATACATGAAATACAAGGTGCTGCGCGAGGTCGCACGCCTTGCATGGGACGGGACGCTCGACCAGCACCTGCTGGACATCCCGAAGACCATCGTCCCCGGACGGGAGCCGACCATGCGCTGCTGCGTCTATAAAGAACGCGCGATCCTCGCCGAGCGTGTCAAACTCGCCATGGGCGGCGACCCCGAAAACCCCAACGTGATCGAGGCGCTCGACATCGCCTGTGACGAATGCCCCGCCGGCGGCTACACCGTGTCCGAGGACTGCCGCGGCTGCCTTGCGCACCGCTGCGAGGACGTCTGCCCGCGCGGAGCGATCCGGTTCGACGCGCACCAGAAGGCAATCATCAACAAGGAAAAGTGCGTCAACTGTGGCCGCTGCGCAAGCGTCTGCCCATACAGCGCGATCAAGAACCACAAGCGCCCCTGCGAGAACGCCTGTAAGGTCGGCGCAATCTCCATGAACGAGCGGCGCGACGCGACCATCGACAACGACAAGTGCATTGCCTGCGGCGCGTGCGTCTATCAATGCCCGTTCGGCGCGCTCTCGGAAAAATCGTACATTCTCGATGTGATCCGGCTGCTCAGGGAGAGCGCGGAGACGAATGCCTTCCGCGTGTATGCCGCCGTCGCGCCCTCCATTTCGAGCCAGTTCACCTACGCAAAGCTCGGGCAGGTCATTACGGGCATCAAGACGCTGGGCTTCCATACCGTGGTCGAGACCGCGCTCGGCGCGGATATGGTCGCCTTCAAGGAGGCGCGCGAGCTTGTAGAAAAGGGTCTGCTCACGAGCAGCTGCTGCCCTGCGTTCGTGCGCTATATTGAAACAGCGTTTCCGGCGCTGCTGCCGTATGTATCGCACAATCTTTCGCCCATGGCGGAGATCGGCCGCGCCATCAAGCACGGCGACCCCACCGCCAAGGTGGTGTTTATCGGGCCCTGCACGGCAAAAAAAGCCGAGCTGTGGCGTCCCGGCGTCGCGCCCTATGTGGACAGCGTGATCACGTTTGAGGAATTGCAGGCGCTGTTTGACAGCCGCGAGCTGGAGCTTTCCACGCTGCACGAGGATGTTCTCGACAACGCGTCGTATTACGGGCGTATCTTTGCTCGAAGCGGCGGTCTGTCCGATGCGGCAGCCGAGGCGCTGCGCGAGCAGGGCGAAGAAGCATTCACCGTGCAGCCAGTCGTTTGCGACGGCATCGAGGAGTGCAAAAAAGCGCTTTTGAAGCTCAGCCGCAAGGTACAGAACGGGAATTTCATCGAAGGCATGGCTTGTGTGGGCGGCTGCATCGGCGGCGCCGGATGCCTGACGCACGGCGAGAAGAACCGCGCCGAGGTGGACAAGTACGGCCGCGAGGCATACGAAAAGACGATCAAGGACGCGATCTCGCTGTTCCGCTGACGGCTTTCCCTGCCCCGTGCGGCCGACGAGCGCGCATGCATGATATGAGGAACCCCATGCGATACAAGGCAGTCTTCGTAGACATTGACAATACGCTTTTGAGCTTTGACGGCTATGTGAAGCAGACGATGGCGGAGGGATTCGCCCATTTCGGTCTGCCCGCCTACACACCGGATATGTACGATGTGTTCACAAGGGAAAACGACAGTCTCTGGCAGCGTCTCGAGCAGGGCGCGCTGGATTTTCAAACGCTTCAGCAAATGCGCTGGAACAATGTATTCCGCGCGCTCGGCATTTCGTTTGACGGTCCGACGTTTGAGCGCTATTTCCGCGGCGCGCTGCACGAGAGCGCGATTCCGGAGCCCGGGGCCTATGCGCTCCTCGAGCGTCTGTACGGAAACACGATCCTCTGCGTCGCGAGCAACGGCCCCCTGGAGCAGCAGCTGCATCGGCTGGCGCTTGCAGACATGGCGCGATATTTTTCCTTTTGCTTTATTTCGGAGGATATTGGCGCGGCTAAGCCCGCACGGGCATTTTTTGAGACGGCGTTCTCCCGTCTGAACGCGGGACGCGCTTTGCCCATTCTCCCGTCGGAAACGCTCATGCTGGGTGATCGCCTGTCCTCGGACATTGCAGGCGGCAGGGAATACGGTATGCACACCTGCTACTACAAGCGAGGCAGCGGGATGCCTGCAGCGGGCGAAGCGGAGTTCGTCGTGGACACGCTGCCGGAGTTGGTTTCGCTGTTTTCGGTTTGATGCGGATAAGGGGAAAGACGTTTTCTTTTCTTGGAAAAAACAAAAGACATTGCGGGAAAGCGTATCTTTCGGCGAAAGGCAGCTCCTCTCTCGCCCTGCTTTGTACGGAATACGGACGGTTCGCATAGGACCGTCCTTTATTTTGTATAGCACGTTGACCGAAACAGCAATAGCGGTCGAGAACGGCTCTCCCGAAAACGGCTTCCTTTTGCCCGATCGTTCTATACGGGAAAACAGCCACACGCAGTCAGAGACAAGGCGGCGCAGGCGCTACGGACGGCAACGCCGGATAAACCCGTGTCCGTTCGTCCGAGGGGCCGCGCTTTCCGCCGGTCTGACCGTGTTCTCTTTCCCTTGCAAATAACGAAAAGGACGGGAGCAAGTCCCGTCCTTTGTATCGTGCAGGATGTTTTTGTTTGTCCGATGGCTTAGCTGAGCTTGCCGAAGGTCTTGTAAATATAAACCTGTGCGCCCTTGAAGTCGATCAGATACCAGTCGCCGGACAGTCCGAGGAGCTTGTAGGTCTCGCCGGGCTTCGCATGACCGGCTTTGCTCGTGGACGTGCTCGCTCCTTTACGGACGTAGCAGTACCGCTTGCAGTTGGTGACCGTCAGCTTCGTGTACACCTTCGTACCGGAGGGGTTCGAGGGATCGATTGGGGTCAGGCCCGGGTTCCCCCCTGTGCCGCCTGCCGTGCCGCCGGTCGTGCCGCCGGTCGTGCCGCCGGTCGTACCCCCCTCGGAAACGCTAACATAGCTCTTGCCGGTCACCTGGAGGTATTCCTTCCAGATGTAACCGACCTGCGACGCCGTGTACTGGATCTTATACCAGTTGCCGGACTCGCCGAGGATGGTGTAGGTCGCGCCGAGGGTCGCATAGCCGATGGCCTTTGCGCCGCCGTCCGCTGCCGAGCGCACGTTGACTCTGCGGCTGCAATTCACGACCGTGCCGTACTTGGTCAGTTCCTTGACGACCTTGATCGTCATGGTCGCGGAAACGCCGTCCGCCGTGGCTGTGATGTTCGCGCTGCCGAGCTTGAGGCCCGTGATCTTGCCCGTCTCATCCACGGAGACCGTCTCGCTGTCGCTGGAGGTCCACGTCGCCTTGTTGTAGGTGGCGTTGTCCGGGGTGATCGTCGCGGTCAAAACCGTGGAATCGTTCACGAGCAGCTCCATCGTATTGGACTTGAGCACGAGCTGCTTGACTGCAACCTTCGGCTGCACCACAACGTAGCAATCCGCATAGCGGCTGCTGCCGTCGGTCGTGGTCGCGGTGATCACGCACACGCCCTTGCCGACTGCCGTTACGGTTCCGGCCTGATCCACGCGGGCGACCGCGGTGTTCGAGGAAGCCCAGACGAGGCTCTGGTTCGTCGCATTGGTCGGATAGACCGTCGCCTTGAGCGACTCGGTCTTGCTCTCAACCGTGGTGATCGTCGCTTTGTCCAGTACGACCGTCATCGCACGGATCGGCGCCGCCACGATAGGCATGCTGATCGTGGTCGTCGCGGTCATGTCGCCCTCTTTGTAGGTCAGGGTGATCTTCTTCGTGCCGATGTCGCTCTCCGCGAACGCGGTCTTATCGTAGGTATAGCCCTTGACCTCGGCCGTGGTCTTGTTGTTATAGGTCGCGGTCACAACCATGCCGGTCGGATCGAAGGTCTGGCCGACATAGAAGCTCGCGATCTGCGGCATCGTCGTAACTGCGATGCTCACAAGCGTGCGGCCCGCAACGTTGACCGGGTAGACTCTCGCGACGTCGCCGTAAACAACGGTCACGGAGGTGTCCGCCGGGGTCAGCGGGCGATCCGGGTAGGTCTTGAAACCGCTCGTAACGGTCAGTTCTTCCGTGCCGTTGCGCTTGATCTTCCACGCGATACCGGAGGGATCAAACATCTCGCCCTCGGTGTAGTCGGTCTTCTTGGGCGCGCCGATTTCTGCGACGAACGCATAGGTCGTTTTCTGGACGTTGATGAGAACGTCGCAGGTGATCGTCTCGCCGCTCGCCTTGTGCGTCAGGGCTACGGTGACTTTCTGGTTGTTGCCGGTCTTGAGCGTAACCTTATCATAGGAAACGCTGTACTCCGCCATTTTCGCAACTTCGGAGAGCTTCTTGCCGTCGATGACGGGCGACGTACCGCGGTTGTCCGTCAGCGTGACGAGCGCATCGGAAAGATCCAGCGTGTCGTCTGCGTGGAACGTAATGCCGCTCGCGTCGATCTTCAGCTCCTTGAGCAGCGGGAGCACGTTGACCGTGACGTCCTTTTCGATCTTCTCGCCGGTCTGCTCGTCGGTATAGGTCAGCTTGATGGTTTTCTCACCCGCCTGGAGCGTGCCCTCCGGCCAGGTCAGTCCCTCATAGGGATCCATCATGTTGTGGTTCAGCTCAATGGGCTGGCGCACGTCCGCGTCCTCCCAGAGCGTACCGCGGTTGAACGTGATGGTCACGGTCGCGGGGGCCAGGTCGAACGGATATCCCGCATAGAGCTTTACGCTGCCAAGCCCGGAAACGGTCATGGACTTGATCGCGGGCAGGACCGTGAGCGTCACGGTCGCGCTGACGTCGCCCTTCTTGACGGTGAAGGTCTGCGTGCCGGCTTCCGTGAAGGCTGCCGGAGCGGGGCTGACGGTATACTCGCCCTTCGCGTAGGAGAGCTTTTTGAAGCCCTCGGTGTTCGGCGCCTGGTACTGCACCTCAAAGAGCTTGTCCGGATCAAAATCGTCGCCGACAACGACCTCGAGGTTCGGCTGCACGGTCGCCGCGTCGATCTTCGCCGCCTTTGCATCCTTGATATTGATCACGAGGTTGCAGGTGACCGTCTCGCCGGTGACGTCATCCCGATAGCTGACGGGCAGCGTGTATGCGCCCTTCGTCGTAAAGGGAGCGGTCGGGTAGCTGAGACGGCTATATGCGCCGGCGGTCGCTCCCGTGATGGTTTCTTTCAAATAATTGCCGGAGCTGTCCTTCTCGTTATAAACAATCTCAAAGGTCAGACCCGTGGGATCGAAGGTATCGCCCACATAATAGGTCTTGATCTCTCCGGCCGTATGGCGGATCTCCTTGAGCTTGGACTGCACGTTCACGTCCACATTGCGCGAGATCTTCTCGCCGGTCGCGGGGTGCGTGTAGGTGATCTCAACGGTGTTCTGCCCGGCCTTGAGCAGATTCTTCGAGTAGGAGAAATCGCCGTTGTCCGCGTCGGTAAAGACGTGCTTGACGATCTCTTTGCCCGCATAGTCATAGATCGTGGCGGTGAGGCCGACGGGGCTGAAGACGTCGCCCGACCTGAAGCTCTTCACCGTGCCGGTCAGCTCGAAGGTCTTGAGCAGACCCACGACCTTGATGTCCTTGGTCACGGTCGCCGTATCGCCGTTTGCGTCCGTGTAGGAGAAGGTGATGGTCTTGTCGCCCTTCTCGGAGAACACGGTGTTCGGCGTGAAGGTCACGGAGGACGTCACATCGACCTGCGCGTCGGTCTGGCTGTTGCGCGGCTGCCAAATAAAGGTCAGACCCGTGGGATCGAAGGCTTCGCCCAGACCGTACTCGGTCTTGCAGGTTCCCTGAACGATCAGCTTGGGGTCGTTCTTCGGCAGAACGTTCTCGATGATGTGGGTCGCGGTCAGCCCATTGTATTGGAAGGTGATCTCGTTCTGACCGACCTTGTCGAGCGTCTTGGGCTTAAAGGTATATTCCGTCACAACGGGGCCGTCGGATTGGCCGGCTCTGACGAATTTCACGATAAAATCGCTTTGGCTCAGCGTATCTCCCTGCAAAAGCCCGGTCGCCGCGATGCGCGCGTTCAGGCTCTCGGACTTCATGATCGCCAGGGCGTCCGTCTGGGCAAGGACGATAACCTTGAGCTCCTTCTCCGGCGGGACAGGTTGGCCTGGGCCCGGCTTGTACGCGAGCTTTACGGTGTAGACGCCCGGATAGGTATACTTGATGCTTTTCTTACCTCCCAGCGTACAGTGACTGGCCACGTTGCCGACGTCCGTACCGTCCTCTGCTATATAGCGGATAGTACCGAAGCTGGCGGGGCTCACCGTGTCGCCGATATTGACCTTGATCTCGGTCTTATCCGGCTGCAACTCGCCGCCCGCTGCGAGCGCGGACACGGGCAAAAGCGCCAGCGTCATGGCGACCGCAAGAATCAGAGCAATGGTGCGTTTCATACAAAACATCCTTTCTGCGCATAGCTGTACACGATGCTATGTATGCAGTATAGCACAGCGAATCGAATCATGTAAACTGCCCGAAAACCGCCCTTCGTCGGGGAAAAAGTCAAATTTTCACAATTTTGGGCCGCATATGCCCAGATATAGGGCAGAATCTCCATAAACACCCACTAAATGTAGAAAAATTGGTCACAGAAAGTTTAAATTTTCACTTGTAAATTGTAGGGTTTCGCGCGCGTTTTACAAGGCGTTCGCGCAGATCATTCTCATAAGGTCCGGATCGCATTCCCGGAAATCAGCACGAGCTCCTTCTTCTCATACGCCTGCGGCAAACGGGCTGTCCCTTCCGAATCTACCGGCGCGAAGAAACAGCACGCTCTCGCGATTCAAGCGCACAGCGAACGGCAGTCTTCCGCGCCGCTCGCGCTTCTCCGCAAAGCCCGATGGTACGCATCCGTCCGCCGAGCGCCGCATGGCAATGCCATATGCGTTTTCAGGAGGCATTCTCCTCCCCCCGCAAGCCCGTCGCGAAACGCTCTATTTTTTTCTTCAGGAAACGAATGCGGCGTCCGAAAGGGGTTTTCGCCCCCGCGTCTGCGCCGCCTGTCCCCCGCGTCCGCAGCGGAAAGCAAAAGAAAATTCAGCTTGCAAAACAAAATGATTGCTATATACTTTATAATTGTGGGGTATTTTTTGCTCCACAAATTATATTTTCTGAGGTGAAGCTCAAATGGCTGCAACGATTGCACGCGGCGTGCGTGCGCCCATCATCCGCGAAGGCGACGATATTGTGAGGATCACGGCGGACTGTGTGGAGCAGGCGATGCGCGAGGACGGATTTTCGCTGAGCGACAGGGATGTCGTCGCCGTGACGGAGGCGGTCGTGGCGCGCGCCGCCGGAAACTACGCGAGCGTGGACGACATCGCGACGGACGTTTCCGCAAAGCTGCCCGGCGGCACGGTGGGCGTCGTATTCCCGATCCTCAGCCGGAACCGGTTTGCGATCTGTCTGCGCGGCATTGCGCGCGGCGCGAAAAAGGTCGTGGTGCAGCTCAGCTATCCCTCGGACGAGGTTGGAAACCATCTGCTCGATCCGGACGTGCTGGACGACAGCGGCGTGAATCCTTATTCCGACGTGTTGACCGCGGATGCCTTCGAAGCGCGGTTCGGCACGTCCCGCCACCCGTTCACGGGCATGGATTACATCGGGTATTACCGGCAGCTCATCGAGGAGGAGGGCGCGGAGGCGGAGATCGTGCTTGCAAACCGTCCTGAGGCGATCCTCGCTTATACGGACACGGTGCTCTGTGCGGATATCCATACGCGCGAACGCACGGCGCGCCGCATTCGGAGCGCGGGCGGCAGGATCGTATTGACGCTGACGGACATTCTGAACGCGCCGGTGAACGGCAGCGGCTGCAATGCGCGGTTCGGTCTGCTCGGTTCGAACAAGGCGACGGAGCAAACGGTCAAGCTCTTTCCGGAAAACGCGCAGGCGGTCGCAGAGGGAATCAGCCGCGAGCTTTCCCGGCGCACGGGCAAGCACATCGAGGCAATGGTCTACGGCGACGGCGCGTTCAAGGATCCGATCGGCAAGATATGGGAGCTTGCGGATCCGACGGTCGCGCCGGGCTTCACTGCCGGCTTGAACGGTCTGCCCAACGAGCTGAAGCTCAAATACCTCGCGGACAACGACTTTGCGGGGCTGTCGGGCGACGCGCTGCGGGATGCGATCCGCAAGGCCATCAGCGAAAAGGACGCGGATCTCAAGGGACAAATGGCGTCCGAGGGCACCACGCCGCGCAGGCTGACCGATCTGATCGGCTCGCTCTGCGATCTGACGAGCGGCAGCGGCGACAAGGGCACGCCCATCGTCGTGGTGCAGAACTACTTCAAAAACTATGCGATGTGAGCGCGGCGCGGGTTTGCTTTTTCTCGTTTGAGGTTTGATCCTTTTCTCCTCTTTTCTATTGATAAGGAAAAGAGGCAAAATAATCAAATGCGGCAAAGGGGCCCGGCGTTCTTCGATCGCTTTCTCCAAGGCGCAGCACAAAACGGACGGTTCACATCCGAACCGTCCGTTTTCATACCGTAAGCAGGCTGCCGGGGAAACGACCGGCTTCCATCCCCCCCTTCCCCCGCAATGCCTTTTATTTCTGTTCTTCGAGAAAAGGAATCAGCCCCCTTCAGAAAAGACAGAAAACCCGTCCCGCTTGCGCCGAACCTATGCTATAATAAAGCCAGTGAGGTGAACAGCATGGCAAGAATGCGACTTTTGAACGCGCTGCCCGCAGGCGCGACGCAGTTTGAGGGATTTTGTATCATTAAGAGCGTTTCCGTGCGGCAGAACATCAAGGGTACGGATTATCTCGATCTCGTGCTTGCGGACGCGGAGGGTGAGGCCGTGGCGAAGCTCTGGGACTATAACCGCGCCGTGCAGGGCGAGTATCAGGCAGGCGACGTGGTCAAGGTGCGCGGCAGCATCACGATCTGGAAGGATGCGGAGCAGCTCAAAATTGAACGCATCCGAAAATCGACCCCTGCGGACAACGTGGACATGTCGGGGCTGCTGCCCTGCGCGCCCTTTGATCCGGCATGGCTGTACGACGAACTGTTCGAGCTTGCGGGTTCGTTCCATGACGACGACCTCAGAAGGCTCGTGCAATACCTGCTTCGCGAAAACCGCGAGCGGCTCCTGTACTTCCCCGCAGCCGTAAAGCTGCACCATGCCACGCGCGGCGGTCTGCTGCACCATAGCTGGACGATCGTGCAGCTTGCAAAGGGCGTGTGCGCGACCTATCCGCTTCTGAACACGGATCTTGTATACGCGGGCGCGATCCTGCACGACATCGGCAAGCTGGACGAATTTGAAACGAATGAGCTGGGGCTTGCTTCGGCGTATTCCGACGCGGGACAGCTTCTCGGTCATATCAACATCGGCGTATCGGTCATCGCTTCGACCGCGGAGCTGCTCGGCGTGCCGCGGCATACGGCAATGCTGCTTGAGCATATGCTGCTCTCCCATCATGGCGCGCCGGAATTCGGCAGTCCGAAAATGCCCATGTTCCCGGAGGCAGAGGTGCTCTCTGAACTGGACCTGCTCGACAGCCGCATGTATGAGATGTTCTCCGCGCTCGAGGGCGTGCAGCCGCGGGGGTTCTCCGAGCGGCAGTGGGCGCTCGACAATCGCCAGCTTTACAACCATGCGTTCGGCCTTGTCAAAGCCGAGGACGAATAAAACCGCACACGATCCTTACGGAGCGAAAGAATGGAAACTGCGATCTTCGTACTCGAACTGATCGGCACTGTGGCGTTTGCGCTTTCGGGCGTGATGGTCGCGCTCGAAAAAGAACTCGACCTGCTCGGCGTTGCCGTGCTCGGCACGGTCACTGCCGTGGGCGGCGGCGCAATGCGGGATATCCTGCTCGGGGATGTGCCGCCCGTGCTCTTCCGCAACCCCATCTACGTCGCGGTCGCGGTCGGCGTATCGCTTCTCGCGTTCGCCTTTGCGTATCTTCTCGGCGACCGTTTCAGCCATAATGTAGAAAAATTGAATCCCGCCATCAATGTGCTCGACGCCATCGGTCTCGGCGTGTTCGTCGTGGTCGGCGTTCGCGCGGCTGCGTCGGCGGGCTTCTCCGACAACGCCTTTCTTGCCATGTTCGTCGGTACGGTCACGGGCGTTGGCGGCGGTCTGATGCGCGATCAGCTTGTCGGGCGCATCCCCATGGTGCTGCAAAAACGTGTATACGCCATCGCCGCGCTTGCGGGCGCAGCCCTCTACTATGCCATGCACGCGCTGGGCTTTTATGAAGCGGTGGCCGTCGCGTCCGGCGTGCTCGTCGTCATCGCGATCCGCATCCTTGCAACGCATTTTCATTGGAATCTCCCGCGCATCCGCAAATAGAGCCCCTGTCTTTTTGCCGTCCGTCGGGCGGTGATCTTCAATTCCGAACGGGCCTCGCGCGATTCTATGCGGCCGAGCCGGGAAAGGAGTGTCCATGTCCCCCGCATCGCGTCCGACAGGTCCGAGAGGCTTCCTGACGGAGGAAGAAAAACAGCATATGCCTGTGGTCACGCCCGCGCTGCTCAAGCGCATCGGGAGTTACCTCACCCCCTACTGGCTGCAATTTCTGCTCGTGTTCGTCGCGCTCGCCGCGTCGAGCATCATTGGCCTTTTCCCAAGCATTCTGACCGGCCGCATCGTAGACGAGGCGCTCGGCGGAAGAGAGCTTGCGCTGCTCGTCAAGCTCCTGCTGCTTGCGTTCGTCACGCTGAGCGCCAGTCAGATCATCGGCGTGCTCGAAAGCTACGTCAGCGCGTGGATTAGCCAACGCATCATATTCGACATGCGCAACGAGATGTACCTGCACCTGCAATACATGGCGCACAGTTTTTTCACCACCGAGAAGCAGGGCGACATCATCACCCGCATGAACAGCGACATTTCCGGCGTATCGAGCGTTGTGAGCGGCACGCTGACGAGCATCGTGAGCAATGTTCTGACCGTCGCGACCACGCTTTTCGCGCTGTTTTCCATGAGCTGGAAGCTCGCGCTCGTGGGCGTCTGCATCCTTCCGCTGCTCATACTGCCGACGCGCAGCGCGGGGCGCACACGCTTTACACTCGCCGGGCTCGCGCAGGAAAAGCAGGACGAGATGAACGACCATGTGAACGAAACGCTGTCCGTTTCGGGTTCGCTGCTTGTAAAGCTCTTCACGCGCGAAAAGGAAGAATATGCAAAGTTCGAGGCCATCAACCGCGAGGTCTCGCGGCTCAGTCTGAAGGAATCGCGCAGCGGCAAGTGGTTCCGCGTAGTCATGGGCATGTTCACGCAGGTGGGGCCGCTGCTCATCTACTTTGCGGGCGGATACCTCATCATTTCACAGGGCGACCCCACGCTGACCGTCGGCGTCGTGACCGCGGCCGTCGCGCTCATCAATCGTCTGTACCGCCCTGTGGAAACGCTGCTGAACGTGCAGGTCGATTTCACAAGATCGCTCGCGCTGTTTACCCGCATCTTCAACTACCTCGACCGCGAGCGCGGTGTGGCCAACTGCAAGCATCCCGTGCGCCCGCCCATGGAGCAGCGGGACATCCGCTTTGAGCACGTCGCGTTCTCATATGAGCCGGGCAAGCAGATCCTCTCCGACATTGATTTTACCGTGCCGGGCGGCAGCATGTACGCGATCGTCGGGCCGTCGGGTTCTGGCAAATCCACGATCGTGAATCTGATCCCTCGGCTGTACGATGTGGATTCTGGTGCGGTCCGCATCGGCGCAACGAACGTAAAGAACATCGAGCTCGCCTATCTGCGCGACAGGATCGGCGTTGTAACGCAGGAAACGTACCTGTTCAACGGCACGATCGCAGAGAATCTCCGCTTTGCGAAGGAGGATGCGACGGACGAGGAGCTTCGGCAGGCGTGCCGCATCGCGAACATCCACGACATGATCGAAAGCCTTGAGCACGGCTACGATTCCGTTGTAGGCAATCGCGGGCTGAAGCTGTCCGGCGGTGAAAAGCAGCGCATCAGTCTTGCGCGGGTGCTGCTCAAGGATCCGAAGATCCTCATTCTGGACGAGGCGACCTCCGCGCTCGATTCCATCAGCGAAGCGGCAATCCAGTCCGCAATGGAGCGCATCATGGCAGGGCGCACGAGCATCGTGATCGCGCACAGGCTCTCGACAATCCTGAAAGCGGACGGTATTCTCGTCGTAGATCACGGGTGCATCGTAGAATCGGGCAGCCACAAAGAATTGCTCGAGCGGAATGGGCTATACCGCCGGCTCTACGAGACGCAGTTCCACATCGACGAATAAGAGACTCCCTTTTCTTTTCAAAAAACAGAAAGCAAAAGAGCCGAGCTCCCGCAGCACCTTCTTTTCTTTTTAGAAGAAAAGAAGCAAAAGAAAATCGATTGGAGGAAAGGCATTCTTCAGTGTTCTTGCTGCTTTCACCAACGCATTGCGCAAAACGGACGGTTCGTATGTGAACCGTCTTCTTTTCTTTTTAGAAGAAAAGAAGCAAAAGAAAATCAACTGCGGGGCAAGTTTTCTGCGCTGCTGTTGCTGCTTTCGCCAATGCGCTGCACAAAACGGACGGTTCGTATGTGAACCGTCCGTTTTTCGTTTCAAGCAGGACGAGAGGGAAAGCTGTTCTTCTCAAACAAACGACCTTCCCCCGCAATGTCTTTTGTTTCTTTTCTTCAAGAAAAGAAATCGTCCCCCTTTATTTAGGAAAAAAAGAAATCGTCCCCCTTAAGAAGAAAAAATCGTCCCCCCCGGTCTCAGGCGCAGAGCAGCACGAGCGTCAGCACGCAAACGCCCAGCGAGGCGGCGACCGCCTTCCCGATGGCATGGAGCTTCGGAATACGGATCCGCACAAGAAACGCAGCGGCCATCAGCAGCATCGCGCCCGCATAGACGTGCGGCGCCGCCTCGCCGAGGAATCCGCGCACCGCCACAAGCAGCGGGAACATAATGGTCGCGGTCGTGACCGGCAGACCCTCGTAAGCGTCGCGCCCGCTGCCCTCTTCAAGCAGTTCGTCCTCCGTGACGTTGTAATATGCAAGCCGAATCAGCGCCGCAAGCGCATAGCAGCACAGCACGATCACCTGCGCTCCGCGCACACCGATGCAGTATCCGATCGCCGCGGGCTGCACGCCGAAGCTCACAAGGTCGGACAGCGAATCGATCTGTACGCCAAAACGCTTCTCCTGCGCCGTACGTGCGCGCGTCTGCGCGACCGTGCCGTCGAACAGATCGCACAGTCCCGACGCCATCAGACAGATCGCCGCAGCACGCGCATCGCCGCGTACGGCGGAACACACGCCGAGCAGTCCGGCAAGCGAGCCGATATAGGTCAAAACGACCGTATAGTTGTAAAACCCGACGATCCTCGTTTTCATGCAACCACCCCAGCATAGTCCCGATACCATGCGTAAAAACGCGAGAGTCCTTCCGCAAGCGGCGTATCCGGGCGGAACCCGTAATCGTGCATGAGCGGCCCGACGTCGGCAAAGGTCTGATACACATCGCCCGGCTGCATGGGAAGAAACTCCTTTTTCGCCTCGCGCCCGATGACCCGCTCCAGGATCTCGATAAAGCGCAGCAATTTCTCCGGGCTGTGATTGCCGATATTGTAGACACGGTGCATCGCGCCGTCCCGCGCCGCCGTCGGATCCGGCAGCAGCCGCACGATCCCCTCGATCACATCGTCCACATAGGTGAAGTCGCGGTAGAGATCCCCGCCGTTGAATACACGGATCGGCTCGCCCCGCAGGATCTTTTCCGTAAAAGAGTAATACGCCATATCCGGCCGGCCCCAAGGACCGTAGACCGTGAAAAAGCGCAGTCCCGTCATGGGAATGCCATACAGATGACTGTAGCAGTAGCCGAGGAGTTCGTTGCTCTTTTTCGTTGCCGCGTACAGACTGATCGGACTGTCCGCGCGGTCGTCCGTTGAGAACGGCGTTTTCTGCTGGTTGCCGTACACCGACGAGCTGGACGCATAGACAAGGTGCTTCACGGGGTGTCTGCGGCATGCCTCGAGAACGTTCGCAAAGCCCACGAGGTTCGACTGTACATACTGCTCCGGATGGTCGATGCTGTAGCGCACGCCCGCCTGCGCGGCAAGATTGACGACATACTCCGGCGCAAAGTCCGAAAACACCCGTTCGAGCGCAGCGCTGTCCTGAAGATCGCCGCGCACGAACGAGAACCGTTCGGTCTCCGGCAGCGCCTTGAGCCGCGCGGTCTTGAGCGCAGGATCGTAATAATCGTTCAGGTTGTCAAAGCCCGTAACGCAGCAGCCCTCCGCAAGCAGCCGCTTCGTCAGATGAAAACCGATAAAGCCCGCCGCGCCCGTCACGAGCACGCGCGCTCCGAAAAGATTCGCGTTTCGTTCCATGTTCTCCCTCCCCGTTGCGCGGCTTATCCCGCGCCGCGCCGCTTTACGGCCTGCCGATCGAGTAGTATTCCACGCCCGCTTCGTGCATGGCCTCCGGGCTGAACAGGTTGCGTCCGTCGTAGACGAGCGGCGTGCGCATGTTTGCCCGGAACGCCTCCGGCGCGACCGCACGGATCTCCGGCCACTCCGTAAAGATAAAACAGGCGTTCGCCCCGCGCAGCGCCTCCTCCGCGCTGGACGCATAGGAAAGCGCCGGATAGCGCTGGCGGAATTTCTCCGCGCCGACCGGGTCGTAGCAGGTCAGCGCCGCGCCCTGCTCGAGCAGCAGCGGCACGTTGTAAAGCGACGCAGCCTCGCGCAGATCGTCCGTGCCGGCCTTGAAGGTCAGACCGAGAATCGCGATCTTCAGGCCGCGGAAGGTGATCAGGCGTTTTTTTGCCTTTTCAAACAGCTTCACGCGCTGCTCCTCGTTGACCTCGACCGCCGCGTCCACGGTGCGCAGGCGATAGCCGTGCTCCTCCGCAAGATACCGCAGTGCCTTCGTATCCTTCGGGAAACAGCTTCCGCCGTATCCCACGCCCGCGTTCAGATGCTTTTCGCCGATGCGCGGGTCATAGCGCATGCCGCGCGCCACGTCCTCGATGTTTGCCCCGACCAGTTCGCACAGGTTCGCAATGTCGTTCATGTACGAGATCTTGAGCGCGAGGAAATCGTTGCTCGCGTACTTGATCATCTCTGCGCTTCTGCGGCTCACGGACACGATCGGCAGGCGGAACGGCTCGTACAGCTCCATGAGCAGCGCTTCCGCTTCTTTGGATTCCGTGCCGATAATGATGCGCGACGCCTGCATGGTATCATGCACCGCCGTCCCCTGCGCCAAAAACTCCGGGTTACTCGCGACCTCCACTTTCACGTTTGTAGTAAGGAAATCCTTGATGAATTGCTCCACTTTATCGTTTGTTCCGACGGGAACCGTGGATTTTACCACCACAAGGCAATCGTGCACGACGGATTCGGCGATCTCGCGCGCCACCGCCGCGATATAGGACAGATCCGCGGAGCCGTCCGGGCGTTCGGGCGTTCCGACGCCGATGAAGATCGCGTCCGCGGCCGCATACGCCGCGCGGCAGTCCGTCGTGAAGCGGAGACGTCCAGCCGCAAGGTTCCGTTTGAGCATCTCCGTCAGTCCGCTCTCATAGATCGGGGATTCGCCGCGGTTCAGCATGGCGATCTTCTCCGCGTCCACGTCCACGCATGTCACGTCATGCCCGACCTCGGCGAAGCAGACGCCCGCGACCAGTCCGACATAGCCGGTTCCTGCAACGGTCAGTTTTTTCATATCGGTTCCCCCTGTTCTTTCTTATGCTGTGTTTCTTTTCCCATGCCGGACGGCGCGCGAACGGCGCTTCCGCCGCGACGTGCAGGCGGCCGCGGATTTCCTGCGCCGTCTACGATCCGACCGCCGCGGAGTTCGCGCCGCGCCGCAGTAAAAGCCGGAGAAGCCCCGTCTGCCGCTTGCGGATCAATTCGTACTGGACGCGCTGTTTCAACGGCAAAGACGCCGCCGCTTTGCGCTGCTCCTCCGCGGTCAGCGGCAGACCGGAAAACCAGTCCGTCGAAAGCACGCCGCGCTGTGCGTCGGCATCGGCCGCGTGGCGGAAAAAGCTCATGCAGTCGTCGATCCGCGCCGCAAGCAGCCGTCTGTGGAACACGGCGAGCAACGCCGCATCCTCCATATTCCAAAGCGCGAGGCAGCGTCGGAGCATCATCGGCATACGCGTGTCCAATGCGCTCCTGCGCTGTTTTTCGTCGAATGCGCGCGTCAATCCGCCGCCCAGCCGCAGATATCGGTAGAGCGGCTTTTCGCAGTAGGCAATGCGTTTCGCGTGCGTCACGGGATACAGCGAAGCGAGCAGATCTTCGCCCAGCGTCATATCCGCATAGGCCGTCAAATCCGTGTCGTCCTCTTGGAGCAGCCGCGTGCGGACAGCCTTTTGACAGAGGCTGTTGAGTCTCCAGCCTGCCGCGATCTCCAGATAGATCTCGCGCTTTTCTTCCCCCTCAAATATGCGCCCGTCCTCAAAGACCGGCGGCGGTACGCGCACCGCACCGTCCTCCGATTCGACGGCATAGTTGTAGAGAAGGATGTCTGCATCGCTCGCAAGAAGGCGTTCCCGCACAGTCGAAAGGCAGTCCTCCGCCATGCGGTCGTCCGCATCGGAAAACAGGCAGAAGTCGCCGTCCGCCCTGCGGATCCCTTCCCGCCGTGCAAGGAGCGGTCCCTGATTCTCCGTATGTATAGCGCGGATCTGCGGGTGTGCGGCCGCATAGCGGTCGATGATCTCACCGCTGCCGTCCGTCGAACCGTCGTCAACGAGCAGCAGTTCGTCGCCCGCCCGCATGCCGTACAGCGCGGCGTCCAGGCATTCACAAAGGCGGGAGGCCGCGTTATAGATCGGAATGATGATGGAAAAGCGCATTCGTTCGTCCCCCTCTCCCCTGTTCCGCTCAGATGACCGTGATGTACCGCCCAAGGATCTCGTCCCAACCGTCCGCGTAATATTCGCGCATGCCGGAGCCGTGATAGAGCGTCATCTCGCCCGCCTTCACGCCGTCGGCCGTCAGCAGGAAGTCCACGCGCAGGCAGGGCAGGCCGCAGGACAGTTCCTCCGCGAGCCGGATCATCTCGTCCGTCTCCTCCGGCCAGTCCCAGGCGACGTCCCCCTCGCTCTGCATGAAGTCCGTGCAGGGCAGCGGTTTTCTGTCGCGGTCAAAGAACCAGTAGCGGACGTTGTCCTCAAGTTCCGTGCAGACCATCATGATCCGCATTACGCCGTCAAAGCAGAAAAACTTGTAATCTGCGGGCAGTCCGCCGTCCTTGCCGGTCATGTACTGCTCCGCGATCACGCGCGGTGTGACATGCTCGTACTGTCGCTCGCGCCACATCATGTAATACCGTTTTTTCAGTCGTTTCCTATAGAAATCCCGCAGCGTCTCCACCGTTTTTGCACTCTTGTCCGTCACGACGCGGACGCTGCCCGAATCGTGCGTCGCTTTCAGTACAAAGCGATCGGGGAGCGCGTCAAAGTCGATCTTGTCCGCATCGTCCCATACGCCGAGCAGCGGGATGAGGTATTGTTCGCCGATGTGTTTGCGGATGAACTCCCGCGCGGCGTATTTGTCGCTCATCTCGGCATAAACGGGCCGACGGTCATGGAGCTTCAGCCAGTTCAGCTTTTCGTTAAAGGTTTTGGGATGTACAAGATCCGGCTTCTTTCCGAGCCGCGCCCTGTACATAAGGGAAAGATACGGCTCATCCGGCAAAAAATCCAAAAAGCCCCGAATGCCGAGCAGCATGAACACGCGCCATGGGTTTTTGAGATACTTCCAAAGCGCGGTCCCGTCCTCGGGCTTTTGATCTTGGCGCCGGAGCGCGGCAAGCAGGAACAGCGCAGGCAGCAGCGCGATCCGTTCAAAATAGCTCACACAGGCAAGATCCGCAAAGAGCTGCAGCAGCACAAGGCACGTCGTGAGCCGCACGTCGCCGCTTTTTCCGCCGTTTCGGAATCCCTTTGCAAGCGCGGAAAGCAGCGGCAGAACGTACAGCAGCAGCGCGGGAATGCCGCCGCCGACGAGCAGCTCGATATAGTTGTTATGCGAATATGTGCCGAGCCCCGACGCGAACCGAAAGCAGTCCAGTCCGTAGCCGAGCAGCGGCCGCTGCAAAAAGAGACGCACGCCGTCGCGGATCATGCCGCCGCGTTCGATCATGGACGTCTCCAGCTCATTCGGACGCGCCGTGCCGAGCAGGGTCTTTACGGTAAACACCAGCCGCTCGCCCACGTTCTCATACAGCAGCGGGACGTTGAACACGGCGAACGCGGAAACAACGCCCGCGGCCAGCAGCAGGAGCAGGTTGCGCTTGCGGTTTTTCCGATCGCTCCAAAGCACATAGCAGAGCGTAACGACCACAACGCCGAACAGGCCTTTGCGCGAACCGGTAAAGATCGTGAAGAACAAAAACACGACCGCAGAGCAGTAATAGCGCACGCGCTTTGTCTGCATGAGCATATGCAGTCCCATGGCGTACGCAGCAAGCAGGAACATCGCCACATCGTTCGGATTGATGCCCGCGCCCCAGCCGAAGCGGTTATACAGAACGGCGCGCGCCGAACGCAGGATGATATAAACGACGCAAAGCGCCGCGGCCACCTGATACAGATCAAAGCAGCGCCGCAGGTTTCCCCGCTCCACGAGATACTGGTACATGCAGAAAAAGAACACGAGATCGACTGCAAGCGTTTTGACCATCGTCGCCGCCTGATGGCGGTCGACCGCCGTGGAAAGCCCGATGAGCCCCCACACGATCAGCAATGCATAGCAGAAAAGGAAGCGCGAAAAATACGCCCGTTTGCCGTCGAGGAACAGCAGCAGCACAGCGATGCAGAACAGCGCCATGGCGCATTGCGCGGCAAGCGTATGCGCAAACAGAATATCCACCGCCAGATAGACGAGAAACGCGGCGTCCGCAATGCGCAGCAGCGTACTGCGGCGGTCGGACGCGAACACGCCCGGCGCGGTCTTAGCCAAGAAGTCCTTCAAAGTATCCCCTCCATTTCTCCGCAACGGCTGCGCCGTCCAGCCGCATACGGATTGTTGCCGCGGCGCCGGAAAGTCGCAGCGCAAGCGCGGGATCATCCGCAATCCGCGCCATCGCGTTCGCCATTGCCGCCCGGTCGCCCGGTTTTACGAGCAGGCCGTTTTCCTCGGTTCGGATCAGCGCTGCGGGGCCGCCCGCAGGGCAGTCCGTCGCGATGACGGGCAGGCCTTCCGCCATGGCCTCGATGAGCGCATTCGGCATACCTTCAAAATCCGAAGCCAGCACGAACATGCCCGCCGTGCGGATGCGATCCGTCACATCCGCCATCGCGCCTGGGAACGAAACGACGCCCTCCGGCAGCGCGTCCGCAAGACGTTCGAGCGTCTCCCGCTCCTCGCCCTCGCCATAGACGACGAGCCGCCAGTCCGGGTGCGTGCGGAAAAAGTCCGAAAACGCCCCGATCAGCAGCGGAAGATTCTTTTGCGGTGCGAGCCGCGCCGCGGTCACGACGGTATGCGTCCGCTCGCCCGTATAGCTTTCCGGAAGCCGCGACAGTTCGAGCGGGTTGTCCAGCACGACGCCCCGCTTTTGAATACGGGGTGAAAAATAGGCGGCCTGCTGTTCTGTCTGAAAGATAAAGCCCGCAGCCATCGGATAAACGATATGCCGGAGCAGACGCTTGACGCGGTTCTCAGGATGTCTTGCGGGGTCGTTGCGCTCGGACACGACGACCGGCGTGCCGCTGCCCGCAAGGAAGAGCACGGTCCAGACATTCACCTTTTCGGGCATGGCAAGTACCAGATCGGGCTTTTCCCGCCGAACAAGGCTTCGGAGCCGCAGATATACGCGGGGAACGTCGCGCGCGCCGCATTTGCCGCCGGCTGTGAGCGGCACAAGGCGCACATTCGCGTGGAGCGGAAAATAGCTCTCGTGACGGTACTCGGTCAGTACGGTGCAGTCGATCCCCTCCGTGGCGTAGCGGTTCACAAGCTGCGCGATCACGCGTTCGCAGCCGCCGCCCGCCATGTTGTGCGTCATGACAAAGAGCTTTTTGAGCGGATGTTTTTTCTCGTTGATCAGCGTTTGATAGTAGTCGGCGAGCGCCGCGCCCGTATCGGCGAGCGAAAATCCCGCGGCGCGCACCGCGTCCGCCCCGTCCGCACGCTGCGCCGCGTCCCGGCAGGCAAGCGTGCAGATCGCCGTCCCCCATGCGTCGGGCTCCAGCGGCAGATATACCGTATGCGGGGTGAGCGCGGCGTCCCTTGTCACGGTATCCGCGACAAGGCAGGGCAGCCCCGCGCACTGCGCCTCGACGAGCGCGATCGGGAAGCCCTCATGGAGCGACGGCAGCAAAAATGCGTCCGCGAGCGACAGCAGCGCAGGCACATCGTTTCTCCTCCCGAGAAAATGCACCGCGTCCCCGTCAAGCCCCTGCGCCTCGGCCTCCCGCTTCAGTTCGCCCAGCAGCGAGCCGTCCCCCGCAATCAGCAGGCAGAGCGAGGGATCCTGCCGTCTTGCGGCGGCGAACGGCGCAAAGAGGAAGCGTTGATTCTTCTGCGCGCTGCACCCGCCCACTGCAAGCAGCACACGCCGGCCTGCGAGCCCCATCTCGGCGCGCAGGCGCGCCCGCGCCTCCGGGTCAAAGGCAAAACGATCGATATTCACGCCGTTGTTCAGCACGGTAAAGGGGCGGTCGCGGAAAAGGAACCGTCCCGCTTCGTTCCCGCAGGCAGCGGCGGCGGTATAGCTCCGGTCAAAGGGTCTGCGCAGCAATGCGTGCAGGAGCTTCTGCCGGCATGCGGTGTTGTGCGCGTGCGCGATGCGGATACCCGCGCCGCCGCGCTTTGCCGCCCACATCTCGGTCAGGAGCGTGCAGCTGTTGCCGTGCGCGTGGACGACATCATAGCCGCCGTCCCGCACGATGCGGGCAAGCTTGGCGGCATAGGCGATGGGGTCTCGATTCCGCATGGGCAGCACGAACACGCGCCCGCCCAGCCGTTCCACGCGTGCGCGAAGGTCTGCGTCCGGTTCATTGATCGCAACAACGTCCGCCAAGAGGCGCTCCCCCGCCGCTTCCATGGCGGTAAGCGCATAGGCGGAAATGCCGTTCGCCGCAAAGCGCGTCGTCAGGATCTCAAGTGCGCGAATCTGCCCTTTCATTGTCCGAACGCCTTCAATTCCTCGGGCGCATGACCCGTGATTCTCTGTTCATAGATCTTCGCATCAACAAGGAAGCGATACCAATAGCACTCGAACCAGTGATAAATATAGCCCTCGCGGCCGTCCAAAAAACCGAGCTTAAAATAATAGTTATAGCAGAACCAGAGAAAGCTCCGAAGGAACATCGGCGCACGATAATAGATGTTGAACTTATTCTTTCTGTGACGCTGGAGCCGCCTGTCGGTGTTGACCTCCTGCGATACGCCGCTCTCATAGGCAAGATAATCCTGCAATTCGCGGATGGTGTACCAGTTGTAGCGGGCGATATAACTGTTCAGGTCTTTGAAGTCATAGTGAAGAAAGCGATGCTTTGCCGTGGCATAGCCGCCGTCGTACAGGATCGTGTGCGCGTCGCGCTTGCGGTCTTCGATCTGACCATGGCCTCTGCGGAACAGCATGATCTTGCGCTTGTTAGCGAGGCCGTGCTTCATCAGTCTGCCGAGAAAATAGAAATCCGCTTCCATGGCAATCCCGTTCCATCCCTTTTCGTCCGCCTCGGCAAGCAGGCTTTCGCACTCCCTGCAGAGCGGCTGCGTAAAGCGCTCGTCTGCATCGAGCCGCAGCACCCACTCTGTGTCAATGCCGGTATTGCCGAGCCCCCAGTTAAACTGCGCCGCATAATACGTAAAGGGGTTCGTATACACATCCGCCCCGAGCGAGGCGGCGAGCTCACAGGTTTTGTCTGTGCTTCCGGAGTCCACAACAACGACGCGCTTTGCAAAATCCCGAACGGATTCGATGCAGGCGCGAATGTTTGCTTCCTCATTCTTCGTGAGTACGATCGCGGTCAGATCCGCCATGCAAATCCTCTTTTCTGCAAATATATACATCTATATCATAGCACACCTTGTCCGTATCTGACAACTGCGGAGGCCGATTCTGTGGAAAAACAGTCAAACATGTTCCGGAAGGGGGACGATCTCTTTTCTTCTAAAAAGAAAAGAAGGCGCTGCGGAACGGAAAGCCGGTCGGGAGCAGCCCCCTGCTTACAGCACAGATGCGAGCGATCCGCATAGGAATCGCCCGTTTCGCACGGCGCATTGGCGAAACCTGTAAAACAGCCGACGTTCCGGCGATCGATTTACTTTTGCTTCTTTTCCTCCTAAAAGAAAAAAGAACCGCGTTCCTAAGAAAACCGTCCTCTTCCCTTTTTGCACGATCCGCGGTAAAATGGTGTTATGGAAAAGAATATCCCGCATAATAAAATACCGGCATGGCTCGTGCTGCTCGCGGTGCTGGCAAGCGTTGCGGCAATGGCGTTCCCGCTGCTGTATCTCGTTTCCGCCGCGCTCTGGGCCTCCATCCTTATCCGCTGTAACCATGCGGCGCTGCTCCTGCTGCTCCTGCTGCCGCCCGTCGGGGTCGTGTTCGCGCTCTACGCGGCATCCGGCGGCACGGTAGACGCGCTCGTCGGCAATCTCTGCATGGCGCTGCTCGGCACTGTCCCCGGCCTTGCGCTCTGCCTCATGCAGGCGCAGAAACGCGGCGGGTTTTACTCCGCAGCCGTCACTGGCGGACTATCCGCGCTGCTGCTGTACTTTGCCGTGTGTCTGCCCGGCGTGCTGACCGGCGAGGGCGCTTTCGCTCCCGCAGAGGCCGCCATGCACGCGAGCGCCGATTGGATGCGGCAGATACTCGATCAAATGCGCACGCCCGAAACGGCCGCAGTCTTTGCCCGCTATGAAGAGGGGCTTTCGTTCATGGAGAACGCCGTGCAGACATGGCTCGTGCCGATGCTCGTGCTGCTCGGCGGACTGTTGGGTCTGTCCAACACGCTGTTCTTCCGTCTCTTTGTGAAAAAGGACCGTGAAGCGCTCGGTCTTGCGCCGCTCAAGCCCTTTTCCCGCTGGAGCGTCCCGCGCGAAGCGTCGCTCGGCATGTTCCTGCTTCTGCTCGGCGCGGTCGTCCTCATGCTGACGGGTTCGAACAGCGCCGACGCGGTGAGCGCCACCGTGGCTGCGATCGTGGGGCTTCCCCTGTTCGTGCAGGGGATCGCGCTCATCGATTATCTCCTGACGCGCAACGGGAAAAACATCGCCATGAAACGGATCCTTGCCTATGTGCTCATCGCCGCTCTGCTTCCCTCGCTTGCGTCCGCGCTGCTGTTTGCGGGGTGCGCGGAGCAGGTGCTGCATATCCGAGACAGCTATGACCGCTTGAAGCAATACCGCGACACACAGCAGAACGGAGGCGGACACGCATGAAAAAACCGCAGCGGATGCTGATCCCGATCGCCATCCTGTTTGCGTTGCTGATCGGCCTGTTCTATTTTGCCGGTCATTTCTCCGCATATCGCCATGTCGTCGCCGGCGTGACGGCAGGACTCGCAATCCTTGTGACCGCGATCACTTGGGCGAGCATCGTGCAGCACGAAAAGCGTCAGGAGCAAAAGATGGACGAGGTGTTCGCGGAGAACGCCGGTACCGCCGCGCATGTGATCCGCGAGGTGGCCGTTCCCTGTCTGCTCGTCGACCCGAAGGGCCGCATCGCATGGCGCAACGAGATCATGCAAAAGCTGTTTCAGGAGGACGACCTTTGCGCCATCATGCCGGAGTACAATTTTGAAAAGCCGCAGGCCGCCTTCGCCTTTTCCTACGCCGGCGGATCGTACCAGATCATGAGCATGGCCGTCAAGCGCAGGAGCACGGATCATCTGCTCACCTTTCAATATTGGCTTGACCGCACGGAAGCGGCGCACTATAAGCGTCTCTATGAGGAGACCATGCCGTATGTGGCGCTCGTGTATGTCGACAACTTCGACGAGCTGTCCGCCGACCAGCAGTTCCACCGCACGGCGGTGCTGACCGAGGTGGAGCGTCTTGTGGCGGACACGGCAAGCAGCTTGCAGGGCATCTACCGCCGCTATGAAAACGGCAGGTTCCTGCTCATCTTTGAAGCCAAGCAGCTCGAGCAGCTGGAGCAGGCGCGGTTCTCCCTGCTTGAATCCGCGCACCGCATCGATACCGGCACAAGCGGCACGGTGTCGCTGTCCGTGGCCGTAGGCGTGGCGGATCGCATCGCGCAGTCCGACGAGAGTGCCCGGCAGGCCATGGAGCTTGCGCTCGGCAGAGGCGGCGATCAGGCCGTGGTCAAGCGCGGCACGAACTATACGTTTTACGGCGGCAAGCGCCAGCTCGAATCCATGCAGTCGCGCGTCAAGGCACGGCTCTTTTCAAAGGCGCTGCGCCAGCTCTTTGAAAACGCGGGCGACGTCGTGGTCATGGGGCACAAGAACGCCGACATGGACTGTCTCGGCGCGGCGCTCGGCGTCATTGCCTGCGCAAAGCTCATCGGCTCGCGCGCGTTCCTCGTGCTGGACGAATCCAACGAGACGATCGAGATCGCGCTTGCGTCCATCCGGCAGAACGCCGCGTATGCAGACTGCATCGTGACGCCCGAGCAGGCGAAGCGCATGTGGCGGCCGTCGTCCGTGCTCGTGATCGTGGATACCCAGCGCTCGCAGACGACCTGTGCGCCGGAGCTCATCGCGGAGGCCTCGCGCATCGTACTCATCGATCATCACCGCCGCAGCGCGGATTACATCGACAGAAGCACGCTGCACTATCTTGAATCCCGCGCATCGTCCGCGTCGGAGCTCGTCACGGAAATGCTGCAATACTTCGACGACAGCCCCCGCATTCCCGCCTTTGTGTGCAGCGCGCTGCTCGCGGGCATCACGGTGGACACGAAGCACTTTGCCTTTAATGTCGGCAGCCGCACGTTCGAGGCCGCGGGCTACCTCAGAAAGAACGGCGCGGACATCGGCATGATCAAGCAGATGTTCCAGGACGATATGGAGAGCTTCCGCGCCTGCTCGGATACCGTGCGGAATGCGGAGATCCTTCCGGGCGGCGTCGCGCTCGCCGTCTGCGAAGAAGAAACGGAGAACGCAAAGCTCGTCGCGGCAAAGGCGGCGGATCAGCTCATCGACATTCGCGGCATCGAGGCGGCGTTCGGTCTCGGCCGCGATGGGGACGTCATCAGCGTGAGCGGACGGTCGCTCGGCAAAATCAACGTACAGATCATCTGCGAACGGCTGGGCGGCGGCGGGCATCTGACCATGGCGGGCGCGCAGCTGCATAAAACAAACATGGACGACGCGCGCGCGCTTGTGCGCAAACGCATTGAAGAATACTTACAGGAGGCGAATCTCAAATGAAGGTACTGTTGGAACAGGATGTAAAAGGCACGGGAAAAAAGGGCGACATCGTCAACGTTTCGGACGGCTATGCCCGCAATTTCCTCTTTCCGAAAAAACTCGCGGCGCCTGCGGACGCATCCGCGGTGAACGCAGCGAACATCCAGAAAAGCGCGGCTGCGCACCGCAGGTTTGAAGCGGGCGTCAAGGCGCGCGAGGATGCAAAGCTGCTCGAGGGACAGGTCGTGACGCTCACGGCGCGCGTCGGCGAGGGCGGCAAGCTCTTCGGCGCGATCACCGGCAAGGAGATCGCCGCGGCGCTCAAGGAGCAGAAGGGCTTTGGCGTCGACAAGAAGAAGATCGCGCTTTCCGAGCCGATCAAGACCACCGGCGAATACACGGCGAAGATCAGCCTGTTTGAAGGCACGAGCGCCGAGATCAAGATCATCGTCAAGGAGTAACAAAAACGCGCATGGAAGAACGGCAGCAAACGCAGCTCCCGCCCCACAGCACCGATGCGGAACGCTCGGTGCTCGGCGGTATGCTCATCGAAGCGAACGCGCTCGAGCTTGCCATCGAACAGCTGCACGAGGAAGATTTCTACCTTCCGACGCATCAGGCCATTTTCGCAGCGATGCGCGATATCCGAAACGCCGGCGGCGCGGTGGATCTTGTCACGCTGTCGAACGAGCTGGAGCGCCACGGCAAGCTCGATATGGTCGGCGGGCCGCTGTACCTGTCGGAGCTGATGAGCTTCGTCCCGACGGCGGTGAACACGCAGGAGTATATCTCCATCGTGGAGGAAAAGAGCGTGCGCAGACTGCTCATCCGCGCGGGCGGAGACATCGCAAGGGATGCGCAGAACGACGGCGGCGAGCTTGAGGACGCGCTGAACGGGGCGGAGCGGCGCATCTACGACATTACGATGCGCAAGAGCGCCGACACGCTCCGGCCCATCGAGCAGGTCGTGCCGGAGGCCTTCAATGAGATCAGCGAGCTCATGGAGCGCAAGGGGACGATCACGGGCGTGTCCACGGGCTTTACGGAGCTGAACCGCATGACGAACGGCTTCCAAAAGAGCGACCTCATCATCATCGCGGCGCGTCCGGCCATGGGCAAAACGGCCTTTGCACTGAACATCGCGCAGTATGCGGCGCTCCACGACGACCGCACGGTCGTGATCTTCAGCCTGGAAATGAGCGCATCGCAGCTCGTGCAGCGTATGCTCTGCACGGAGGCGACCGTGGAATCGCAGAAGATCAAGGAGGGGACGGTCGGTTCGGACGAACTGAAGCGGCTCGTCGAGGTCATGGAGCCCATGAGCCGCGCCAAGCTGTTCATCGACGATACCGGCGGCGCGACCGTGCCGGAGATCCGCTCCAAATGCAGGCGGCTGCGCGCGCGGCACGGGCTGGATATGATCGTGATCGACTACCTGCAGCTCATGCAGTCCGGCGGTGGCAGAAAATCGGACAGCCGCACGCAGGAGGTCTCCGACATGACACGGCAGCTCAAGCTCCTTGCGCGCGAGCTGGACGTTCCCGTGGTGCTGCTGGCACAGCTGAACCGCGGTCCGGAGACGCGGCAGGATCACACGCCGATGATTGCGGATCTGCGCGAATCCGGCTCCATCGAGCAGGATGCGGACATGGTCATCCTGCTGTATCGCCCCGCAGTCTACGACGAGGACGCGGACAACACCTCGCAGGCCATCATCGCAAAGCACCGCCACGGCCCGACCGGCACCGTCATGCTGGCGTGGCAGGGCGAATACACGCGGTTCATGAACCTTGCGACCGAATATTGAATCCCGATGAAAGCCCATGCGGCGGCGCGGATCTTCCAGGCCGCCGTTTTGCATCAGAGTGAAAGGAGAAGGACAGAGACCATGAAACTGATGATCGACACGAAAGAACGCGTGGCAGAGCTTGCCGCGCAGCAGTACAAAACGCTGCTTTCGGATAAACCGGACGCAGTCCTCGGCCTTGCGACAGGCTCCACGCCGCTCGGACTGTATGCGGCGCTTGCACGGCTGCACAAGGCGGGCGCCATCCGGTTTTCCTCCGCGACGAGCTTTAACCTTGACGAGTATGTCGGTCTTGCGCCCACGCATGAACAGAGCTATCGGTATTTCATGATGCACAACCTGTTCCGATACATCGATCTGCCGGAGGAGCGCATCCACGTTCCGTCCGGTCTCGACACCTCGGACGACGCGCTTGCCGATTATGACCGCGCCATCGAAGCAGCGGGCGGCATCGATTTGCAGCTGCTCGGCATCGGGAACAACGGGCATATCGGCTTCAACGAGCCCGGCACGCCGTTCGGGAGTCTCACGCACGTTGTGGAGCTGACAGAAAGCACCCGCGAGGCGAACAAGCGCTTTTTCAACTCGATCGACGAGGTGCCGACGCATGCGGCGACCATGGGTATCCGCACGGTTATGAACGCGCGCGGCATCCTGCTCATCGCCCTCGGCAAGGCCAAGGCGGAGATCATGAAAAAAACGCTCTGCGGCCCGGTCACGGAAGAAGTCCCCGCGTCCGTGCTGCAGCTTCATCCGAACTGCACGGTCTACTGCGATGAGGAGGCGGCTGCATTCTTATGATGAAAAACACGGATCTGTTTGCCGACTTTTCGGCGTCGCTTGCCGCGCCGCTGTTTGACGACGCGGAATACCCCTGGGAAGTGCTGCCGCGCATCAAATCGTTTGTTCGTGCGCTTGGCCGCACGCTCGACTCCACGGAGTACAACGAGATCACGGACGAGGTCTGGGTTCACAAAAGCTGCAAGGTCTATCCGACCGCGGTACTGCTCGGCCCCACGATCATCTGCGAGGGAACGGAGGTGCGCCCCTCGGCGTTCATACGCGGAGCGGTGCTCGTCGGAAAGCACTGCGTCGTCGGCAACTCGACCGAGCTGAAAAACTGTATCCTGTTCGACCATGTGCAGGTTCCGCACTACAACTATGTGGGCGATTCCATTTTCGGGAACTATGCGCATACGGGCGCAGGCGCGATCTGTTCGAATGTCAAGAGCGATAAAACGCTCGTCGTCGTACACGGCGAGGACGGCGACACGGAAACCGGGCTCAAGAAGTTCGGCGCGATCCTCGGCGATCACGTCGAGGTCGGCTGCAACAGCGTGCTTTGCCCCGGAACGGTCATCGGCCCGTACAGCAGCGTGTACCCGCTTTCGCGCGTGCGCGGGGTCATCCCGCCGAACCGCATCTGCAAAGGCGAGGGCAAAATCGTAGAAAAACAGTAAAGGACACATCCGGCACAGCGTCGGAGAAACCGACGACAGCCGTGCGGCACATGTGATATGCAGAAAACCGTCCCCATTCCGTCGGCGCTTGCGCCGCTTGCCGCCGCCTGCCGCGCTGCGGGCGGCGCGCTGTACCTTGTGGGCGGCGCGGTCAGAAACGCGCTGCTTGGTCTGCCGCATACAGATTTTGACATTACGGGTCCGCTCACACAGCAAGCGGTGCAGGCTGTCTGCGATCAAGGCGGCATCCCCTGCGTCCCCATGAGCACGGCGCTCGGCACGCTCCATATCCGTCTGTCCGACGGCGAGGTGTATGAATACACTCCATTTCGTGCGGAGCGCTATGCTGCGGGCGGCGCACACCGGCCGGAATCCGTGCGTTTCGGCGTATCCATGACAGAGGACGCCAAGCGGCGCGACTTCACCGTGAACGCACTCTATGCGGACTGCGGGACGGGTGCGATCTCTGATCCGCTGTCCGCGCTCCCCGATCTCGAAACGCGGACGCTGCGGCTTGCAGCGCCAGATACGCTTCGCTCCGACGCGCTCCGCATTCTGCGGCTCGTGCGCTTCTCGGCGGAGCTTGGATTCACGCCAGACGCGGCCGCGCTTGCAGCGGCAAGGGAGAATGCCGCGCTGCTTGCGGACATCGCGCCCGAACGGCGGTTTTCCGAGCTGCGGAAGATCCTGCTCGCGGATACGAAATACGGTAACACCGACGAGGAACGCTTTTCGGACGGCGTGCCGCCGCTGCCTGCGGGCGAACGGCAAAACGTGCTGGACGCGCTGCTGCTGCTTGAAACGATCGGCGCGTGGGAATCCCTGATCCCCGCGCTCACGGCGGGACGCGGCATGGGACAGCGTCCGGATTTCCACCGGTATACGATCCTCGAGCACGCGTTTCATGCCGCTGCGAACGCCGCGCCGGACGAAACGCTGCGCTTTGCCGCGCTTCTGCACGATGTGGGGAAGCCCGCCGCGCTGCAAACGGACGGCAATTACTACCGACACGACGTGTACGGCGCGGCGCTTGCCAGGGAAGCGCTTCTTGCGCTCCGTGCGCCGAATACGCTGATCCATGCGGTCGCGGCAATCGTTGCGGGGCATATGTTCGATGTGCAGGGGACCGCAACGGATGCGACGCTCCGGCTTCGCTTTGCGACCTGGGGCCGCGAACAGACCGCGTACATGATCGGCATTCGCGAGGCGGACTTCCGCGGCTGCGGCATTGAAACAACCTATATTGCAGAGCGCTGGCGTGCGCTGTTTCAGAGGATGCTTTCCGAGAACACGCCGTTTTCCATGCGGGAGCTTGCCGTCACGGGCAGCGACGTCATGGCGGGGACGGGTCTGTCGGAAGGCGCAGCGGTGGGCGCGATCAAGAACAAGCTCTTTCGCCATGCGGTCAAGCGTCCGAAAGACAACGAGCGGGCGCGGCTTTTGCGCATCGCAAAGGGGCTTGCAAAGGACATGGGCGCCGCAGGCCGCGTTTCATCGGAAAAAACACCGCAGGAAACGCAACACGCCACTCGCAATTCCTGACGCTTTGCGTTACAATCAAGGGTATGCTGAAAGAAATGACGGAACAGTTTGATATTGTCGTGATCGGCGCGGGACACGCAGGCTGCGAAGCCGCGCTTGCCTCGGCGCGGATGGGCCTTTCGACGCTGCTGCTGACGCTGAACCTCGACTCGATCGGCCTCATGCCCTGCAACCCCGCCATCGGCGGCACCGGCAAGGGGCATCTTGTACGCGAGATCGACGCTATGGGCGGCGAAATGGGGCTTGCCGCAGACGATACGCTCATCCAGATGCGGATGCTGAACACGGGCAAAGGTCCCGCGGTACACAGCCTGCGCGCACAGATGGACAAGCGCCGCTATCATGAGCGCATGAAACGCGCGCTCGAGGAATGCGACGGACTGACCATCCTACAGGACGAGGCGGAACGGTTTCTCACAGCAAACGGCAGGCTGTGCGGCGTGCAGACGTCGGAGGGCTTTGTGTTCGGCTGCCGCGCCGCGGTCATGGCGACGGGCGTGTACCTCAAGAGCCGGATCCTGATCGGCGATTGGGCAAAAAACAGCGGCCCCGCCGGGCTCGGGCGCGCAGAGGGGCTCTCTGACAGCCTGGTGGCGCTCGGCGTCCCCTTGCAGCGTTTCAAGACGGGAACTCCCGCGCGTGTGGACGGGCGCTCGCTCGATTACGGCGAGATGGAGCGACAGGACGGCGATGTGCCGATGCCTGCCTTCTCGTTTTTACACGGCCGGCTCGACCGGGAGCAAACGCCCTGCTATCTCACCTATACGAATGCGGAGACGCACCGCATCATTTTGAACAATCTCGACCGCTCGCCCATGTACAGCGGCAAGATCCGCGCCACCGGCACGCGCTACTGTCCGTCCATCGAGGACAAGGTCGTGCGTTTCGCGGACAAGGAGCGGCACCAGATCTTTATCGAGCCGGAGGGCCGCACGACGCACGAGATGTATGTGCAGGGCTTTTCGACGAGCCTGCCCGCAGACGTGCAGATCGACATGCTGCATTCTCTGCCGGGGCTTCGAAACTGCCGCGTGATGCGTCTGGGCTATGCGATCGAATACGATTGCCTCGACCCCACGGCGCTCGATCTGCATCTCATGATCAAGGATGTGCCCGGCCTCTTCATGGCGGGACAGGTCAACGGTTCGAGCGGCTACGAGGAAGCGGCCGCGCAGGGCTTCTATGCGGGTGTGAACGCCGCGCTGTACATCAAGGGTGAAGCGCCGTTCTTCCTGGGGCGCGACGAGGCCTACATCGGTGTGCTCGTTGACGACCTGTCCACGAAGGGTACGCCGGAGCCGTACCGCATGATGACTTCGCGATGCGAATACCGGCTTCTGCTCAGACAGGACAACGCGGATGCGCGTCTCACCGAAAAAGCGCGGCGGCTCGGGCTCATCTCGGAGGAACGGCTGCGCGCGCTCGAGGATAAGCAGGCTGCGATCGCCCATGCGCGCAGCGCGCTCGACCGCGCCGTGCCGCCCTCCGAGGCGCTCGCTGCATACCTTGCGGGCATCGGTGAGAGCATCCCGAAGCAGGGCGTCAGGCTGTTCGAGCTGCTGAAACGCCCCGGCGTGACCTATACGGCGCTGTCTGCGCTCTACGACACGCTGCCCGCACTCACGGACGAGGTGCGCGAGGAAACCGAGATCCTTGCCCGTTACGACGGCTACATTGAAAAACAGCGCGAGCAGGTCGCGCGGCAAAAGCGCATGGAGGATATCCTGCTGCCCGAAGCGCTGGACTATACCGCGATCGAAGGTCTGCGTCTCGAAGCGCGGCAGAAACTGCAAAAGCAGCGTCCCCTGAATCTTGGGCAGGCGTCGCGCATTTCGGGCGTAAGTCCTGCGGACGTCTCCGTTCTTATGGTGCAGCTCAAGCGCATGGGGTATTGATGCAAAAGGAGATATACGCATGAAAGACCGCATGAAACGGCTCTGTCCTGCGCTCGACGAAGCGCAATGCGAGGCGTTCGCGACCTATTACGACATGCTGACGGACTGGAACGCACGCATGAACCTGACCGCCATCACGGAGCCTGCCGAGGTCGCGGAAAAGCATTTTCTCGATTCGCTTGCCGCGGCGGCATATCTGCCGGCGGGCGCACGCTGCATCGACGTCGGGACCGGCGCGGGCTTTCCCGGCGTGCCGCTTCTGATCCTGCGAGACGATATTACGGTCACGCTGCTCGACGGGCTGAACAAGCGATTGACCTTTTTGGACGCGCTGACAAAAGCGCTGGGGCTGTCCGGCCGGGTCGCGCTGCTGCACGCGCGCGCAGAGGATGCGGGCAGAGACCCTGCGCACAGGGGCAAATACGATGTCGCCCTGACGCGCGCTGTCGCATCTCTGCCTGTACTGTTGGAACTGACGGTGCCGCTGCTGCGCGTCGGCGGTCGAAGCATCTGCTACAAGGGGGATGCGGCGGAGGAGCTCTCGCTTTCTCGATCGGCCTGTCACCTTTTGCATTGCAGCCTTGAGAGCGTGGATGTGACGCGCGATTACGGCGCGCGCACGCTTGTACTTGCCACAAAGCAGGCGGCCACGCCCGCGCTTTATCCGAGAAAGGCCGGTACGCCGCAGAAGAAGCCGCTGTAGCTGCTTCTTTTCTTATTTGTTTGAAGAATAGAAACAAAAGCGGATCGGGCGCGGAACGGTTTCCCTTCATCGCTTTCGTTTCTTTCGTCAACGTGCAATGCAAAACGGACGGTTCACATACGAACCGTCCGTTTTTGTGCTATCCGTGCAGGATGTGCGAAAACCGTCTTCTCCGAAGAGCAGTTTTTCTCCCGCAGTTATCTTGTGTTTCTTCTCGTCGAGAAAAGAAATCGTTCCTCCTTATGCGTTCTTCACGCCTCCGGCGCGTCCGCATCCGTGTCCTTTGAGGGCGCATCCTCTGCGGACGTATCCGTCTGCACGGACGCCTGCTCCGAAGTTTCTGCATCCGGTGCGGGGACGTCTTCCGTTGTTTCGGCTTTGTCCGCCGCTTTCGCCGCCTCCGCAGCATCGGCAGTTCCCGGCGCGGGGTGCAGGGGCGTCTTCCCCCGCTTCACGAGCAGGAGCAGCAGAAGGCCCACGAGCACGATAAAAATACCTAGAAACTGCGAGGTGGACAGGCTCCCAACCGCGCCGCGGTCATCGCTGCGGAAGAACTCGATGATGAAGCGCCACACGCCGTAAAGAATGAAGTACCAGCTCGTCGTCGTGCCGAGCCGTTTCTGACGCTTGAAGATCCAAACGAGCACCGCCGTCAGCACAAAGCAGAACGCGCTCTCAAACAGCTGCGTGGGCAGCAGCGGCACGCCTGCGGGCGCGGCGGAACCAACGCCTGCGGGATAGGTCACGGCAAGGGAGCAGCTGCTCGGCGCGCCGTAGCAGCAGCCGGCACAGAAGCACCCGATGCGGCCGAAGGCCTGGCCGAGCGCCATGGCGGGCGAGAACAGATCGACGTAGACAAGGACGTTCTGCTTCTTATGCAGGGCAAAGATCAGCACGCCCAGCGCGCCGCCGATGAGCGAACCGTAGAACACAAAGCCCGCCGTCAGCGTTTCAAGCAGGAAGTGCGGGTCAGCGATTACACGGTCGAACTCGACGATCCAATAGGTGATCTTGCTGCCAAGCATGCCGCAGACGATCGCCCAAATCGCGGCGGAGTAAAAATCGTCCTCCGTCATGTCGATGTGTCTGCGTACAAAGTGCATGAGCACAAACGCGGCGACCACACCGCAGAGCATCATGACGCCGAAAGTGGGAAGCGTCAGGCCGAATACGTGAAGATGTGGCAGCATGGCGAGCCCTCAGAAGCGCATGAACGTGGAGAACATGCCCACGTCCGTCAAAACGTTGAACATGAGCAGCGCCGCAACCGCGAAGATCGCGAGGTACACGACGAGCAGGAACGCGCCCACGATGATGCCGCCGATCCCGCACCACTTGCCAGCGATGTTTGCGCCGTGCTCACGGATGCCCACGCGCATGGCGAAGTCGCGGTTTTGGTTCGCCTTGACGAGCGCGATGATGGAGAGCACCAGCCCCGCGATGCCGAGAATGGGGTACCACACGAGCACGTCGCCCACGATGCCGAGCACCATGGCGGACGAGGCTTCCTTCTTATGCCGTTCTTCGTCCATCGAAAGGACGACCGGCTCCTGCACGGTATTGTTCGGATTGGATTCCATACGCAATTGACCTCCTGATCGAGTGATAAGTCCTGTTTTGTTTTGCCGGAAAGCGCATCCGTTTCCCGGCTGCTGCCGGAGGAACGACCGTTTTCGGCACGTTTGTCCGGCTCAACGGTTATTGTACCACCCCGCCGCGGGAAAGTAAAGAATCGGGCGGGCGCCGCCATGCGCGCGGCTCACAGTCTCGATGCGAGGAACGCGAGCGCAAAGCGGAAAAACACGAGAATGGAGCAGGCGTCCGTGATGGTCGTGATCATGGGCGCAGCCATGAGCGCCGGGTCGAGCTTCAGCCGTTTTGCAAGCATGGGCAGAAGACAGCCGAGCGACTTTGCGATGAGCACCGTGCAGATGAGCGTGCAGCACACGACGGCCGCGACCTCGAGATCGTGATACTGGATGTAAATGCGCAGGAAATTGAACACCGCGAGAACGATGCTGCACAGGATCGCAACGCGCACCTCTTTCCACCAGACGCGGAGCACGTCGGACAGCTCGATCTCGTCCAGCGCCATGCCGCGGATGATCATGGTCGAGGCCTGCGAGCCGCAGTTGCCGCCGGTGTCCATGAGCATGGGCAGGAAGGACACGAGCAGCGGGATCGCGGAGATCGCCGCCTCAAAATGCTCGAGCATCGCGCCCGTGATCATCGCGGAAAACATCAGCACGAGCAGCCACACGATGCGGTGCTTTGCAAGCGTCACAACAGACGTTTTGAGATAGGTATCGTCCGACGGCGCCATACCGGCCATCATTTCAAAGTCCTCGGTGTTCTCATCCTGAATGACGTCCACCGCGTCGTCGATCGTGATCACGCCGACGAGCCGGTTCTCCTGATCGACCACGGGAAGCGAGGTCACGTCGTATTTGGAGAAGAGCAGCGCGACCTCCTCTTTATCGTCATGCGTGCGCACGGAGAGCGTGTAGTCCTCCATGATATCGTCGATGAGCGTGTCCGGGTCTGCAAGCACGATCTCGCGAAGCGTGACCTCGCCGAGCAGCTTCCGATCCTTTGTGGCGATGAAGCAGGTCTCGATCGTCTCCTTGTCCACGCCGTCCCTGCGGATCACGGCGAGCGCCTCGCGCACGGTCATGCCGAGCTTCAGGCAGACATACTCGTTCGTCATGAGGCTGCCGGCGCTGTCCTCCGGGTACTGCAAATACTGGTTGATGAGCGCGCGGTTCTCCTTCGTCGTGTTGCGCATGACGCGCTGCACAACGTTGGCCGGCATCTCTTCGATCAGGTCAACGCAGTCGTCGAGGAACATTTCGTCGAGAATGCTGCGCAACTCTACATCGGTCATGGCCTCGATCATATTCTGTTGTACATCGGGTTCCAGATAGGCAAAAGTCTCCGCGGCCGTCTCTTTGGGCAGCAGGCGGAACAGACGGAGCATACTGTCGCGGTCGTCGATCTCGGAAAACACTTCGGCGATGTCCGCAACGTGCATGTCCGAAAGCAGCTCGCGAAGCGCTACATACTGCCGGTCGTTCAGCAGCGTCAGAACACGTTCGTTCATACGGGATCCTCCTCTTCCATTATGGCCGGACGCTCGCATGATACACGGGCGCCGCGGCAGAGTTTTTCTGGGTATTGCACTTATGACTGGGCCCAGCGTCCATGTCGGTTCTCCTTTCGTTTCTGGCAAGAATGGGCGGCAATCGTCGGCAAGCCGCCATGTTTCTATTTTACGATGTTCGTTTTCCGATGGCAAGAGCGTCGCGGGCAAAACACGCGGTTTTTCCGCAGTTTTTCCCGCGAAAAACACTCCCGCAAATAAAACGCCGGACGTCGCGCAAATGCGGCGCCCGGCCATGTACACGGAACGCGTTGCTTCCGATCAGGCTCTGTTCTCGTCAAACAGGTTGTGGATGCAGTGCATCGGGCAAGCCGGCACGCAGGCGCCGCAGCGCGTACACTTCGTCTCATCGATCTGCGCAACGCCTTCCACGATCGTGATCGCTTCGGAGGGGCATTGCTTTGCACAGCGGCCGCAGGCAACGCAGGCGGTCTTGCACTGGAGGCGCGCAAGGCGGCCGGTTGCCTTGTTTCGGCAGGCAACGAGGATCGTCTGACTGCGCGGCAGCAGGTGGATGATCTGCCGCGGGCAGGTCGCTTCGCAAACGCCGCAGCCCGTGCATTTATCCGGGTTGATCTTCGCGACGCCGTCCTCGATGGAGATTGCGCCGAACGCGCACTTTTTCACGCAGTCGCCGAGCCCCACGCAGGCAAAGTGGCAGGCCTTCGGTCCGCCGGCAATGGAAGCCGCCGCACGGCAGCTCTCCATGCCCTGATAGTCGTAGCGCACCACCATGTTGTCGCAGTTGCCGCTGCACCGGACGCGCGCGACGACCTGCTCCATCTCCCCCGCCTCAACGCCCATGATGGCGCCGATAGCCTTTGCGGTTTTCGTCCCGCCGGGGGTGCAGGCGTTCACGGACGCTTCGCCCCTGACGACCGCCGCGGCATACGCGTCGCAGCCCGCATAGCCGCACGCGCCGCAGTTGGCTCCGCCCAGGCACGCGCGCACCTCGCCGACGCGCGGGTCCTCCTCGACCGCGAACTTCTTGCCCGCAAAGCCGAGGATCAGTCCGAATACGAGGCCGATCGCTCCGAGAACGAGAAGCGCAAAGAGAATTGCGGTAAGATCCATACGTCAGCCCTCCTTACACAAGTCCCTTGAAGCCCATGAACGCGATGCTCATGAGTCCCGCGATGATGAGCGAGCTCGGAAAGCCCTTGAACGGCTCCGGGATGTCCGCATTCTCAAGCCGTTCGCGCACGCCCGCCATGAGCACGATCGCAAGCAGGAACCCCAGCGCGCCAAACACGCCGTTCAGCACGGAATACAGCAGGTTGTACTCGACCGTGTAGCCCGCGACCGTCGTGGGGCCGCCGATGTTCAGGATGCAGACGCCGAGCACCGCGCAGTTTGTCGTGATGAGCGGCAGGTAGATGCCGAGCGCGCCGTACAGCGAGGGCGCGGATTTTTTCAGAAACATCTCCACGACCTGCACGAGCGACGCGATGATCAGGATGAAGCTGATCGTCGAAAGATACTTCAAGCCGAGCGGGACGAGAACGTAGGTATAGACCACATAGGTGAACAGGCTCGCAAGCGCCATGACGAACGTGACCGCCACGCCCATGCCGACCGCCGTCTCGACCTTGTTGGAAACGCCGAGGAAGGGGCAGCAGCCGAGAAAGCGCGAGAAGATGAAGTTGTTCGTGAGCACGCAGCTCACCATAAAGAGCAGCAGCTTTACGATCTCATTCATTCCGGGACGCCTCCTTCTTCTTTGCGATGCGCGCGCTGATGGCGTTGATGCCGCCAAGCAGCAGGCCGAACACGATGAATCCGCCCGCGGGCAGGATGAGCAGCAGCATGGGCTGGAAGCCCGCGCCGAACACGGTCAGGCCGAACACAGAGCCGTTGCCGAACAGCTCGCGGATCGCGCCCATGAACGTGATGGCGAGCGTGAAGCCGAGGCCCATGCCGAGGCCGTCCACCGCGGAGGCGCCGACGCCGTGCTTCGACGCGAAGGCTTCGGCGCGCGCGAGGATGATGCAGTTGACGACGATCAGCGGGATGAACAGACCGAGCGAAGCGTACAGCGAGGGCAGAAACGCCTGCATGAGCATCTGCACAATGGTAACAAAGGTACAGATCACGACGATGAACGCCGGGATGCGGATCTTATCCGGGATAAAGCGCCGCAGCAGCGAAATGACCGTGTTGCTGCCGATGAGCACGAACGTTGCCGCAAGCCCCATGCCCACGCCGTTGATGGCGCTCGTGGTGACCGCCATGGTGGGACAGGTGCCGAGCACGAGGCGGAAGGTCGGGTTTTCCGTAATGATGCCGTTCAGGAATACGGAACGGAGCGATGGTTTCTTTTCCATATCAGTTGCCCTCCGTCAAAAGCGTTTGCAGAATACCGCACACGGTATTGACGCCATTGGATACGGCGCGCGAGCTGACCGTCGCGGAGCTGACCGCGTCGATCACGCCGCCGTCCTGACGAACCGCAATGCTGCCGGAGTCTGCGGAATCCAACCCTGCAAAGCGGCTCGTAAACGCCGCGTCCTTAGTTTTGGCGCCAAGGCCTGCGGTCTCGGAAAAGTTCGTGCCGCCGACATTCACGCCGGTGATCTTTCCGTCAAGGCCGACGCCCACCGTGACCTCGATGGGGCCGCCGTAGCCTTTGACCGTAATCTTTCCCGTGTAACCCACGGTCGCGCCGGAAGCGTCCGTGCCGCGGTACAGCTCATCCACGGCGTCATCCGCCGTTTCGACCGGCGCAAAGTCCTGCGCCTCCGGAAGCACCGCGCGGCGGGCGGCATTCGCTTCCGCGATCTGCTGCCGGGCGATGGGCTCTGCCGTGACGGCGTTTGTCAGTCCGAGCAGCAGTCCCGCGACAGCCGCGAGCAGGAGAAGTTTTCCTCCGAGTTTCAGGATCTCACGCACGCTGCTTCACCTCCCCGTAGATACGCGGCCGGATCGACCGATCGATGAGCGGCGTCGCGATGTTCATGAGCAGGATGGCATAGGTCACGCCCTCCGGATACCCGCCGAACGCACGGATCAGCGCCACGATCAGCCCCGCCCCCGCGGCGTAGAGGATCTGTCCGAGAGCCGTCATGGGGCTCGTCACATAGTCCGTCGCCATAAAGACCGCGCCGAAGAGCACGCCGCCGGACAGCACGCCCGTGACCGGGTCCTGCCCGAACAGCAGAGAGAAGAGCATGAAGCTCGCGACCATGACGACCGGGATACGCCAGGAAATGGTCTTGCGGATCAGCAGATACACAAAGCCGAGCAGGATGGCGACCTTGCAGACCTCGCCGATGCAGCCGGGCATCCGCCCGATCAGCAGATCCGCCATGCTGAGGCTCAGGCTGTTGTCAGGCGTGAGCACGGTCGCGGATGTGACCGTATCAAAGGGCAGCGGGAATGCGGAAGCCGTGTTCGTCGCCGTCATGAGGCCGGGCCAGGACGCGAGCAGAACGGCGCGCGCCATGAGCGCCGGGTTGACAAAGTTGCATCCGATCCCGCCGAACAGCTGTTTCACGAGCAGAATGGCGACCGCAGCGCCGATGAGGATCATCCACCAAGGCGCAGTCGCAGGCAGGTTCAGCGCGAGGATCACGCCGGTGACCGCCGCGGACAGATCGTTGATGCGAATGGGCTTTTTGAACAGCTTCTGGTAAAGATACTCCAGCGCCACCGAGAACGCGGTCGAGAGCAGGACGACGCGCAGCGCGTTCCAGCCAAAGAGCCAGACGCCCGCGATCACGCAGGGCGCAAGCGCCGTCAGCACGTCGAGCATGAGCGTCGCCGTGCTGTCTCTGTGATGCACATGCGGTGCATTGGATACGGAAAACTGCATGGTGCCTCCTTACCTCCTTGCCTTTGCGGCGAGCTCCTCGCGCGCGGTCTTGAATGCGGCGGTCAGATGCCGCCGTGCGGGACAGATATAGGCGCAGGCGCCGCAGAGCACGCAGTCCATGAGCCCCTGCTTTTTTGCAAGCTCAAGATCGCCCCGCTCGATGGAAAACTTCATCTCGTAGGGCAGCAGGCGCATCGGACAGGCCGAAATACAGCGGCCGCAGCGGATACATGCCGTTTCCTCGTACGCCTTGGACATTTCCGCATCGAACGCGATCAGGCCGTTGTTGTTCTTTGCGATGGAGACCGAAAGGTTCGGCGCGCACAGGCCGGTCATGGGGCCGCCCATGAAGATCTTTTTCGCATTCTCTTTGAGACCGCCCGCGGCCTCGACCAGTTCCTCTGCCGTCGTTCCGATCGGAACGAGGAAATTGCCAGGTTCGTTGACTGCGCCCGTCACGGTGGTGATGCGCGCAACGAGCGGTTTGCCGAGCGTCACCGCATCCGCAATGGCCGCCGCGGTGCTGACGTTGAACACGAGCGCGCCCGCGTCGATCGGCAGCCCGCCGCGCGGCACCTGCCGCCCCGTGACGACCTCGATGAGCGTTTTTTCACCGCCCTGCGGGTATTTCGTTTTCAGCACGGCGACCTCGCAGTTTTCGCGTCCCGCGACCGCCTTCTGCATGGCTTCGATGGCGTCGGGCTTGTTGTCCTCGATCGCGACGATGCCGCGCTGTGCGCCGGTCGCGCGCAGGATGAGTCTGAGGCCGTCCGCAACGCGCTCGCTCTCCTCGATCATCTTGCGATGATCCGCCGTCAGAAACGGCTCGCACTCTGCGCCGTTGAGGATCACGACGTCCGCGTGCTTGCCCTCCGGCACGTTCAGCTTGACATGCGTGGGAAACGCCGCGCCGCCCATGCCGCACAGCCCCGCCGCCTTGACAGCGGGCGCGATCTTTTCCGGATCGACCGTTTCGACCTCGCCCACGGGCGTGAGCTCCGTCCATTCATTCCGCATATCGCTCTCGATCGCGATGCAGAGCTCCGGCTTTCCGCGAAGCTGCTGCCGTTCCTCGACCGCGGACACGGTGCCGGATACGCTTGCGTGTACCGGGATGCCCAGTCCGCCGACCGGCTCTGCGATGATCTGTCCGAGCTTGACGGTATCCCCCTTCTGCACGCAGGGCGCGGAGGGCGCGCCGATGTGCATTCCGACCGGGATCACGACGTGCCCCGGGTGTACCGGCCGCACCGCCGCGCCTTCCGTCGGACGCTTGCCCTCGTGGATATGGCTGAGCGGATGCACGCCGCCTTTGAATGTTTGCTTCAAAATGTTGTTTTCCTCCTGTCCCGTTGTTGGCACTCTTCCTTTTGCCGTGCGATGGTTTCCGGCACGGCAGCAGTGTTTGTTCGGTTGTGAGTTGAGACTGGCGTCCTCTGGTTCGACGCCGGAAACGAACGTCCGTCAGGACTCTCAAAACAGGACGCTTTTTTGTTTCGCGCCCCGAAAGCGCCGCCGGTTTTCACGACGGCGCCGGATAGGTTATTTACAATTATACGATAAGAGAAACGGAAATACAAGCGAAATAAAGTCCGTGCTATTTTATCGATAAACGCTTGTTTTCGGGTGGTTTTTTCGGCATATACGGGCTTTTCGGCCCGCCGCCAGCTCCATAGTATAAACGTGACAAATTTTTTCAGTTTTATGCAAGAATTGACAGCTGTTTTGGGCCGGGCAGGTATTCCGCAAGATTGCAGACGGGAACGCCCCTGCGCTCGGCATAGCGAACGGTATAATACGTGCCGCCGGATAGCTTGCGCAGATAGGCGATACAGCAGTCCGCGTGATCGACGAGATAGCGGTTTCGCGTGTGCATGGCCGCGGCGTCGTTGCGATCCGATGCGTAATAGGCCTCGTCGGCCTTGTCAAGAATGCTGTAATAGCGTCTGCGGTCATCCTGCGGCCAGGCATCCGCCTGTCTGCGGCTCGGCAGCGCGAGCTTCAGCTTGAGCGGCAGCCGCTCCTGCTCGCGCAGAAACAGTACGGCCTCCGCAGCGAGCATGTCAAACCCGCGCGCGCCTCCCGCATAAAACACGTCCGCGCCCGCCGCGGCCGCCTGCTGCACGGTCATGATGAGCTTGAGCCGCAAAAGCGCCGTATCGGCTTCCTTCTGCGGGAGCCCCTCCGGACGGTGTCCGGTAAAGCAGCAGGCGCGGCAGCCGGAAAAATCGAACGGCTCGGCAAAAGCAGGCATAGATTCGTCCCCCTGAAGTCACGGCGTCACCGGCGGCATTCCTCGCAGCCGGTTCTTACTGAACAGTATAGAGCGCTGCCGCGCAAACTGCAAAACAAATTGTGAAACTTTTTCACTTTCTGAGACAATCCGGCGCTTCCGTGATAAAATACTGTCGAATCCATATAGATGAGGTGAGCCGCCCGTGAAGAAAATCGTGAGCAGGAGAAAGAAGTTCCGTATCAACACCCCCATGTCCTTCGGTATTCTCTGCGCGGTGCTGCTCATTCTTGTCGGCGGCGGCGTTTATGCGCTTGCCGCAGGCGTTGTCGCTCCCACGGTGCAGCGCATCGAGGCCGCAAAGGTTACGCCGACGCCCGAGCCCACGTCCACGCCGGAGCTGATCACCCCCATTCCCGAGGATCAGCGCACCAGCCCCGCGCCGGAGGAGGACCCGGACGCGATGCTGACGACCACGACCGACCCCATTACGGGCGCGATCATGCCGGCGGATCCGAATACGCTCGCGGAGGGAACGCCGGAACCGACCGCAACCCCCGCGCCGCTTGCGGGAAGGACGATTGTGATCGACGCCGGCAAGAGCAAGGGCGGAACGCATCGCGGCGTTTCATCCAAGACCTATGAGTATAAAATCAATCTGGCCTTTGCGCAGGCATTGCAGGAGGAGTTGACAGGGCTCGGCGCATCGGTCGTGATGACACGCGAAAGCAACGACGAGGTTGTGGGCGCCAAGTCGCGCATCAAGACGATCAACAACAGCGGCGCAGACCTTGCGATCTCACTGTTCTGCAACGACCTCGACAACAACAAGACGCGCGGCGCGGAGGCCTTTGTCGGCAAGGGGACCGGTAATGCGGAGGCGAGCCGGAGACTTGCAGGCGCAGTGCTTGCAGGCTATACGAGAGCGACGGACATGCCCACGCGCGATTCGGACGACACGGTTCGCACCGTGACGAACAAAGAGGTGCTTTCCGGCGCAAAGATACCGACGATGGGCCTGGTGCTCGGACAGCTTTCCAACCGCTCGGATGACGAGAACCTCAACGATGCAGCATTCATTGCAAAGGCTGCGCGCGGTATTGCAAACGGCATCCGCTCCTACCTCGGCGCCTGACGCCTTTTCGGACGCGTTTGTTCCGCGGGAGCGGCTTGGCTTTCGGAGTTCAGCGTTTTTCCCGCACATCCTGCTAATAGCACGAAAATAAACAACGGACGGTTCGCATATGGACCGTCCGTTTTGTTCTGCACGCTTCAGCGCAAGCAGCGAAAGCAATGCATACCAGCGCTTCGGATACCGTTTGTTTTTCGGGCTTATCGGTATCCCAGTTCCTTTTCGAGCTTAACGATTTTGTTGACGTTCGCGGTCTGGTATTTGTTCATGCGCTTGAACACCGCGTTTGCATCCGTGGTGTCGGGCTTGTACCAGTCGCAGCCGTTGAAGAAGTCCTTGAGCTCCCGGTTCTTCTTAAACTCCAGCCCGGACATCGCATACATGCCGTTGCGCAGGATCGACAGCTCGTACTTCGTCCTGCCCTTCAGCTCGTCGTCCTTGAAATACCGCTCCTTTCCGGCCAGCACGAGCGCTTCCAGCGTGCCGTTGTCCTTGCGGTAGCCCTCCGAACGCTCGATCTTGAGGATCGCCTCCACATTCTTTTTCTGGTTGTCGTTGAAGCGGCCATACGCCTTCTCGCTGTCCGAGGTGTCCGGCCTGTACCAGTCGCAATCCTCGAAAAATTCCTTCAACGCCTTGTTCTTTTTGAATTTCAGCCCGGACAGCGCATACATGCCGTTGCGCAGCACGGAGAGCTCGTCCTTTGTGCGTTCCTTCAGCTCGTCCTCGGTGTAGTGGCGGTCAAGCCCCTCCTGTATGAGTGCGGACAGCGTCTGCTTCTGCTGATCCGTGAAATCAAACGACTTCTTCGCGGGCGCGGCGGTCGGCTTTGCGGTCGGCTTCGGCGTCGTCGTCGGCTTTGACGTGGGCTTTGGTGTCGCCGTGATGCTCGGCGTGCTCGTCGCGGAAACCGGCGTCGCCGTTGGCTCGGACGTGACCACGGGCGCCTGGGTCGGGATTTCCTGCGTCGGAAGCGGCAGGCCCAGCGTCGGCGTAAACATGGCGGGCGGAAGGGCCCCCGCGTCCTGCCCGTCCGGCGTATGCAGGCTGTCCGGCAAAAACTCCGGCAAGCCGCCCGGAAGCATCGCGCCCGGTATGCCGCCGGCGTTCGGCTTTGCCGTGGCGTCGGCAGCGGGGGAGGCCGTCGCGGGCGCGCTCGCAAACCACTTGGAGGGATCCGGGCCGCGCGTCAGCAGAAGATAGCACGCGCCGATGCAGAACGTCGCAAGAAGCGACAGCACGGCAATGAGCGCGGGAAAGCCGATGCTTCGCCGCTGTCTGCGCGTCTGTGTCTGCGTCTCAACGGGCTCGCCGCAAAAGCCGCAGTAGTCCTCGCCAAATTCCAATTCCTTGCCGCAATTCCGGCAGCGCCTCATGGTTCTGTCCTCCTTTGAAACGGAAACGGTTTTGAATAACGGCCGCCGCTCCGTGTGCTTTCTGTATAACACGTCGGAAAGGCGCGAAATGTTGCAGGATCCGCAAAAAGATTTTTACATTGTCTCCTTTTCGAGTGCCGGCATGAAGAGCATCGCCCGCCGCGTTCTGTAATCCGGGAACACCTTCGCAACCTCCGCCCAAAAGGCGGCGCTGTGATTCTTATGCCGAATGTGCGCAAGCTCATGTACGATCACATAATCAATCGCGGGCTGCGCGTTCGCCATGAGATAGCAGGAGAAGCAGAGGCTGTTCCTTGCATTGCAGCTCCCGAATCGCGTCCGTGCGGAGGTGATGCGGACCCCGGCAGGCGTGACGCCCATGGCCGCGGCATAAGCGGCGACGCGCGCCGGAAGCTCACGCTTTGCCCGCGCCCTGAGCATTTCGACCTGCTGCCGTGTCAGCGGTGCGGGCTGCGCGGCACGGCGTTCCGCCTGCCGCGCCCGGCGCGCAGAAAGCCACGCCGCGTGTGCTTCAACAAACCGCTCGATCTCACGAGCCGACATACGCTTCGGCGCACGCACGAGCGTCTCGCCCTCCGGCGTCAGTTCGAGAGAAACGGTGCGCCTGTCGGAGCGCAGGATGCGGTATGTCTGCGGCATCCGCTTACACCACCTGGAACAGATAGAACTTGAGATAGTCCGTCTCCGGCACATTCCAGAGGATCGGATGATCCGGCGACTGCTGCCGCGCCTCGATCTGCCGAAGCTGCACGGCTGCGTCCGCCGCCGCGTCATGCAGCATGGTGCGGAACAACTCGTCCGTCATGAAATGTGAGCAGGAGCAGGTCGCAAGATACCCTCCGCGCGGCAGAAGGCGCATGGCTTTGAGATTGATTTCTTTGTAGCCGCGGCTCGCGTTTTTGACCGTGGCGCTGCTCTTTGTAAACGCCGGCGGATCGAGAACGATAAAATCGTAGTCGGACCGCTTCTTCTCCGCCAACGCGGTCAGCAGATCAAACACGTCCGCACAGACAAAGTCCATATTACCAGAAAGATCGTTTCGTGCCGCGTTCGCTTCCGCAAGCCGGATCGCATCTGCGGAAACATCCACCGCAGTCACATGCGCCGCGCCCGCCTTTGCTGCGTTCAGCGCAAACGCCCCCGTATGCGTGAAGCAGTCGAGCACGCGCAGACCCGGCGCAATGCGGCCGACCGCCTGCCGGTTATACTTCTGATCGAGGAAAAACCCCGTCTTTTGTCCGTTGATGTAATCCACGTCGTAGCGGATGCCGTTTTCCGTGATCTCCGTATGTCCGGAAAGCTCGGTCGAAAGTCCGCTTCCCGCATAGAAGCCCTTGCCCTTTTCCAGTCCCTCGCGCTCTCGCAGAGCGGACTCGTTTCGCTCATAGAGCGCACGGATCGTCTCACCGTCCTCGCGCAGCAGCCGCACGAGCGTATCGAAGAGCATTTCCTTGCGCTGCTCCATGCCGAGCGAGAGCACCTCCGCCACGAGAATGTCCGAGAAGCGATCCACCGTGAGCCCGGGGAACATGTCCGCCTCGCCGAAGATCAGCCGGCAGCAGCCGTAGTCCGCGCCCATGATCTGCCGGCGGTAGTCCAGCGCATAGCGAAGGCGCCGCTCGAAAAACGCTGCGTCAAAGCGGTCGTTGGGATTGCGCGAGATGACCCGTACGCGGATCTTGCTGTGGCTGTTATAGAAGCCGGTGCCGAGGTACTTGCGCTTATCGGAAAGCACATCCACAAGCGCGCCGTCCGCAATGTCTGCATCTGTGCGCGTGACCTCGCCCTCGAACACCCACGGGTGTCCGCCGCGCAGGGCGCGCTCGCCCTTTTTCGTGATCTCAACGGTGCTGTAATTCCGTTCCATACGGTCATTGCTCCTTGCTGCCGCGCGCACACGGCGCGGATGATAACGTTCTTTGCATTTCGCTATATATCGTACCACAACAGCGTCCGTGCGGCAACGCCGCTTGGTCGGTACGTCCCCTTTTTGAGACGAAGGAAGGGTACGCTTTCTATTCTTGAAGAAAAGAAACTCAAGGCATTACGGGACAGACGGCCTTTCGGGGAGGACGCTTTCCCGCACCTCCTGCATCATGGGCGAAAAACGGACGGTTCGTATGTGAACCGTCCGTTTGGTGCTGCATGTTGGCGAAAGCAACGACAGCGGCGATGCGCACCTCTCCCGCAATCGATTTCCTTTTGCCTCTTTTTCTCTCCAGAAAGATAAGGAAGGCAAAAAAGAAAAGAAGAATCCGTCTACCTTTTGCTCGGTCAGCCTACGCGGAAATGACTGCCGCGCAGGCCGGCCGTGTGTTCTTTCCGGAATAAACAGATCGTGCGTCAGGAGATGAGATCGCCCTGATGCGCCACAAGCGTTGCGTCGAACACGCCGGGGACGCGGAGGAACTTGTCCACAAAGTCCGTCTCGGATTCATGGATGCGCAGCTCGACCGTCAGCTCCATGCCGTCGCGCTGAACGGTCTTGGACTTGACGCGCGCCTTGGGCAGCTGCTTGACAAGCGCCTTGATCTGCTGGGACGCACGCTCATCATAGTGCAGGATCAGCAGATACGGCGCAGTCCCGTTGCTCTTTGCGCCCGAGACCAGCACCATGATCACGCCGATGACCAGCGCGCCGATCAGGCCGACGTCCACAAAGCCTGCGCCGAGCGCCAGGCCTTCGCCCACCGCCCAGAACATGAACACGGTGTCGATCGGGTCCTTAATCGCAGTGCGGAAACGCACAATGGACAGCGCGCCGACCATGCCGAGCGACAGCGTCAGGTTCGAAGAGATCAGCATCAGCACGAGCGACGAAACCATCGTCAGGAGAATGAGGCTGATGTTGAAAGAGCGCGAATAGACGACGCCCGCAAAGGACTTTTTATAGATCAGGTACAGGAATCCGCCCACGCCGAATGCGATGAGCAGCGTCAGTACCACGCGCAGGGGGTTCAGCGTTCCGGAAAACAGGTCGCTGAGCTGGAAAGTTGCAAACATATCTTGTTTCCTCCTTCTACTTTTGCAGGCGCGCGATCGATCGCACGCGGAAAAACATTGGGTTCAGGTGATGCGACTGCCGGCGCGGCCGGTCAAAACTCGTACTGGCGGCAGAACACATACTTGCTCGCCGCGACATGCTGGCTTGCGCCGAGCTGGACGAGCGACTGGATATAGGTCGGCAGGTACCGATTGAACTTGACCTCGAGAATCATACAATTGCGAAGCTCGGACACGGGGTAGGTCGGCACTTCCGGATTGAACAGCTCCGTGCTGCGCATCCCCGTGCGAATGTTCTTGTCAAAGGTGATGCGCACATCCTCGATGGGGTAGACATACGGCTCGCGGGTGTAATCCACGAGCACCTTGGGCCGCAGCTGCCGCGTGCGCAGGATACCGTACATCTGCCCGGCAAACGGCTCCGGTCGCTCGAGCAGGAAGCCGTACTGCCCGCTCATGATCGCGTCGCACTCCGCGCGGGTGATCGTGAGCGAGCTTTTCTGAATGTATGCGCCGTCCTTGTGCTTGCGCTCGAGCTTGATCGTGCGGTCGCTGAGGTTGTAGATGCGGATGCGGAACTTGTCGCGCACCTGGATGCCGTCCGCCTTCTCGGCAATCGCCGTATCGTAGGGGTCGTCGAAGTATAGGCTTCGGATAAAGTATTCGCCGCCGTTCCTTGCCGCATACTTATCCGGCGGCAGAGCGCTCTGCAATCTCCTCGAAAGGATGCGGTGCTCTCCCTCGGAAATGACGTATTTCAGTTCATGCCGGTAGGGCTTGGCCGTCTGCTGTTTTCCCTGTTCCATGGCGCCTCCGTCACTTATCGCTCGTTTTGCCGAAAAGCTGCACCATTTCGCTGTCGGACAGCGAGAAGTAGCTCTGGCAGTATTTCAGGAAGTATTCCGGCGCGTTCTTTGCCGAATCCTTCAGGTTTTCGATGCTGCGCTCCCAGGTCTTCATCGAGAAGCCGTCCCAGCGCTGCGTATCGTAATTCATCTCCGACTGCATTTCCGAAGCAAGCGCTTCGATGCGGGCGAGCATCTTCTCCGTCGGGAACACCTCATTATACATGAAAGCGCACTTCTGGAGGAACAGCGCGCGGAAATTGCTGTTTTTCAGCAGGCCGCGTGAAAGCACCGTCGAAAAGCCCTTGCCCACGCCGTGTCCCGTTTCGTGGAAGTATTTCTTAAAGAAATCGCGGCGGTAGCCTGCAGTCGATTCCTCGCTCTTGTCGTCGTTGCGGTTGAATGCCCAGTCAAAGTCGTAGGGAATCCAGCGCCACTTGTTATCGTAGGCTGCGCTCTTCCAAAACTTGATGTTGCCCGTATCCGTGTTGCCGACAAAGATCTCCATCGCGCAGTATTCCGCAAAATTCTCCACGTCGATCTTCGTCTGGATATAGGCGTAGTTGTCCGGGTTCGACAGGTCATGCGAGCCGACCCAGTCGATGAGCTCCTTGTACTCGAGGTAGGCGTTCGTCCCGGAGATCTGCGACGCCTCCGTGACGCCGTTGCCCACGAGCACGTCGATGGCGTCCGGGTTGCCGATATTGTAGTGCTGCGCGAGAAAATACTTGTTCACCTTTTCCCGCAGGTTGTAAATTCCCCAGTACTTGCCGTTGATATACACGATCGTGCGGCGATAGGCCTGCGTGGGAAGGATGCTCCCCGCATCCTCGAGCAGGCCCTGGATCAGCACGTCGCGGATCTTTGACATGAAGCAATCCATAGCGGACGGGCGCAGCGTCAGCGATTTATAGCTCGTATAGGTGCGATTCCCGAAAAAGGCGTCGTTCAGCGCGCTTGCGCCGTAGCCGCCGCGCGTGACGAGCGCGAGGCCCTTCTGCGATTTATAGCGCGAGAATGCACCGAACACGCGCACCATAGCGTCGTCGCCGTATTCAAAGCTGCCGTTCGTATCGATGACCTCGATGTGAACGGGGCGTTCCCAGTTCAGTCCGAGCGGATCGGGGTTCGTCTGGTGCTGGGCGTTGAAGTTCGCGTACTTCCAGTTCACGTTCGCCGTATCGTCCGGGATCGTGAAAGAGGCTGCGTCTCCCGTGGGATCCTTTTCGGCAAATTTCGAGCCCGCAACATAGATGCCGTTCGTTGTGCCGAACATATTGTCCGGATCGGTCACAAGGCTGATGATCGTAAACGGCGTATCATGGCTTTCGAGCGTTTGCGAGCCGCTGCGGATGAAGAAGGTCGCGGTCGCGGTATCGCTCGGCTCATAGCCCTGCCGGAACGCGCGCGCCCGAATGACCGTATTGGTCGAAACCGTGATGGGGCTGCTGTAGATTGGGCTGGACTCGGTCGGCGTCGTGCAGTCGGTCGTATAGCGCACGGTGCAGCCCTCCGGCACCTTGATCGAAACGCTCTCCGCGGAGGTATATACGCCCGCGGGCGTCGAAAACTCCGGTTTTTCCGCATACCCGATCATGCCGCCGCTGTTCGCTGCGCCCGGCGTCGGGGACGCGTAATACATGAGCTGGCCGTTCGAGCGTCCGTAGGAGACGTCCGCGTGCGCGCGGCCCAGCAGGAGCTTATCGATCAGCGTACCGTCCGGGGCGAACAGAAAGATCGCGTCACCCTCGGCGGAGATCGAAAAGTTCGTCTCTAGATTTTTTTTTTGCGTGTCGGTCACGTTCTTGCCCGACGCCAGCACCACGATATATTCGCCCGGTCCGATCGTAATGTCCGGAAACACCCATTTTGCCGGGTTTTTCGCATTCTTTGAGAGCGCATAGCCCGCAAGATTCAAGGCCTCGCCGGACTGGTTGCAGATCTCGATCCAATCCGGATAGGTCAGATCCGCCTGCCGGAGCGTCGTCGTGTTCGCGGCGAGCACCTCGGAGAGGATCAGTTCGCGCGTTCCGAACGAGAGCGACGCGGTAAAGGCCGACAGCCCGTTCGCCGTGTTCGGATAGCCGGGCGTCGGCTGCGAGGTCTGCTGCCATGCGCCCGTGCCGTCGGGCGAACGCATCATGGACTTGTCGGTTTCCTGCCGCGTATAGGCATAACTGTCAAGGATCTTTCCCGCAGGGGTCGAGAACACGACCTCTTCCTGATAGGCGCGTAGGCCGAAAGGCGCTTCGATCGCCGTGTTCGACGTGCCGGCGCGTCCCGTGCAGTATATGAGCAGAACGCCGTTCGGCTCGATCTTCGTGCCATCGGGCAGGGTGTATTTCAGCGGCTGCGCGGACGAGTCCGAAATGCCGTAGCCGGAAAGGTCGATCGTGCTGCCCGTGGTATTGTACAGCTCGATCCAGTCGCAGTAGCTGCCGTCCGGTCCGACGATCGTCGAGGCGTTGGACGCCATGAATTCATTGAGATACACACCGATGTCCTCGCCCGCACCCGCGGAAAGCATGGAGACAAAGGCTGCCTGTCCCTCGGGCGTGTTCGGGTATCCGGGGCTGGGGCTCATCTCGACGAATGCGCCGCCCGCGTCCTTTGCAAGCGTCATGCCGGAGGCGACCGCCTTGAGCTGCACCTGCTCGATGACCGCGCCGCCGTCGGTGGACAGCGTCAGCACGTCGCTTGCGGAAAGCTTGAACGCCGCATGGAGCGGGCCGCCGTCCAATGTGCCGGAGCAATAAATGATAAGATAGCCGTTCGGCTCGATCTCCGTCCCTGCCGGGATCGCCCACTTGACGACGCCGAGCGGGCTGTCGGACAGGCCGAAGCCGCCGATATCGATCTTCGAGCCGGTGGTATTGTGCAGCTCGATCCAGTCCGGGAAATCGCCGTTTTCGTCCGGCACGGTCCCCTTGTTGCTCGTCATGACCTCGGAGATCTCGACGCCGTGCGACCCCGCCGACTCTGCGGGCGTTCCGCCGCCCGCGTTCTTTGTCAGATACAGGACAAGGCCGACCGCGCAAAGAACGAGCAGCACGATCGCAAACAGGCGGTTCGATGCGCCTCTGCGCCGGGGCGCCGCCGCGGGACGTCTTGCCGCAGCTCCATTCTGTCCCTGTGCGGGACGGTTCTGTCCGTTCTGCGGGGCGCGAGCCGCGTTCGCCGGGTGGGACGGCTGCGCCGCGCGCTGTGTATGAGAGGGCGCTGCGCTCTGCTGCGGCGTGCGCGAAGCAGCCGCCGCGTTCTGCCGCGGGGCTGTCTGCTGCCGCTGCGGGGAAGGCCTTCCCCCGCTCGCCGTACTCTGTGTCGTTTTTGCTGCGGGCCGCTGTATCCGCGTGCCCTGCGCGCTCCGATTGTGCGCTTCGTTGCTCAACGTTCGGAGTCTCCTTCCAAATTCTGCCTGGTTCTGTCCGCTGAAAATGCGCCGCCGCTATCCGCCGGCCGCCCGTGCTTTCCGCGCGGCACACGGAAAAGGATGGCTTGCGCATCCTACAACAGCGTACAGTTTACCACACAACCGCCGACTCGAACAGCATTTCTTCCGATAATTCACAAATTATCCAAAACACGGCGCGGATCCGCCGCGGCAAACCGGACGGTTTCGGGCGCCGAACTGTTTATTCAGAGTTTTTGATCGAAAAGCGAAAAATCCCTTGCAATTCTGTCGAAAACAAGGATATAATAATTTTCATAATGGGGGGAAAGAGATTTCTTTTGTGCGCAGTGCCGCCTCAGGCTGCGGAACCGCGGGTTTTGCGCCCGCCGCGCCTCGGCTTTTGCCGCACGGCCGCCCGCAGATGCAAGGCTCGCTTCGAATGACGCGCGAGCGGAACCAACGTAATTGAACCGAAAGGAGCAAATACAACATGAACGAACTTAAGGAGTATGTGGAATCTCTCGGCATCATCGCACCGAAAGCGGTCTACCGCAACCTGACGCCGGCACAGCTCACCGAAAAGGCGCTTCAGCGCGGCGAGGGCAAGCTCTCGAGCACGGGCGCGCTCGTCGTCACAACCGGCAAATATACCGGACGCTCCCCGAACGACCGTTTTGTCGTCGACACCCCCGCCATCCATGACGACATCGACTGGGGCAAGGTCAACGTCCCGATCTCCGAGGACAAGTTCAACGCCATTCTCGGCAAAATGACCGCGTATTTGCAGGATCGCGAGATCTTCGTCTTTGACGGCTTTGCCGGCGCAGACGAAACCTATCATCTGCCCGTGCGCGTTGTGAACGAGCTTGCAAGCCAGAACCTGTTCATTCATCAGCTGCTCGTCCGCCCGACCGCGGAGCAGCTTGACAGCTTCGTGCCCGGCTTTACGGTCATTGCGGCCCCCGGCTTCAAGTGCGTACCTGCGATCGACGGCGTGAATTCCGAAGCCGCCATCATCATCAACTTTGAGAAGAAGATGGTCATCATCGCAGGCAGCCGTTATGCAGGCGAGATCAAGAAGTCCGTTTTCTCCGTCATGAACTATCTGCTGCCCAAGCGCGGCGTCCTGCCCATGCACTGCTCGGCAAACGTCGGCCACGACGGCGATTCCGCGCTGTTCTTCGGCCTGTCCGGCACGGGCAAGACCACGCTGTCCGCAGACCCGAACCGCAAGCTCATCGGCGACGACGAGCACGGCTGGTCCGACAAGGGCGTGTTCAACTTTGAGGGCGGCTGCTATGCAAAGTGCATCAACCTGTCCGAGGAGAATGAGCCGCAGATCTGGAACGCCATCAAGTTCGGCGCGCTGGTCGAGAACGTCGTCATGGACGACGAGACCCGCGAGTTCGACTTCAACGACGGTTCTCTGACCGAGAACACCCGCGTCGGCTACCCCGTCACCTACATCCCGAACTGCGTGGAAGCGGGTGTCGGCGGCCAGCCCAAGACCGTCGTGTTCCTGACCGCGGATGCATTCGGCGTCATCCCGCCGATCAGCAAGCTGTCCAAGAATGCCGCCATGTATCACTTCGTCTCCGGCTATACCTCCAAGCTGGCCGGCACGGAGCGCGGCATCACGGAACCCGTCACCACGTTCTCGACGCTGTTCGGCGCGCCGTTCATGCCCCTGCGTCCCTCGCTCTATGCGGAGATGCTCGGCGAGCGCATTGATAAATATGAAGCAAACGTCTACCTCGTCAACACCGGCTGGTGCGGCCATAAGGCGGGCGACGGCAAGCGTATGAGCCTGAAGTACACCCGTGCGATGCTGACCGCAGCGCTGACGGGCGAGCTGGAAAAGGCCGAGTTCGAGCTGGATCCGATCTTCAACGTGCTCGTTCCGAAGTCCTGCCCGAACGTGCCGGACGAAGTGCTCTCTCCCCGCGCTATGTGGAAGCAGGAAGCCGGTGAGGCCGAGTACGAAAAGACGGCGAAAGATCTTGCGGCGCGCTTTGTGAAGAACTTTGAGAAGTACACCCACATGCCGCAGCACATCATCGACGCAGGCCCGAAAGCGTAACGGCAAAGAGCGATTCCGGGAACACTGTTCCACCGTGGAGCAATAGTAACACCAAAGGGCGGGGCGCGAGCTCCGTTCTTTGGTCTTTTTTATGGCGCAGCTGCGCCGGTCTCCGCCTACGCCTCGGTGATGTTTGCAATCTTGCCGTCCTCAACGGAGAAGTCGAGCCTGCGCACGGGAAAGATCCCATCCTCCGGCGCAAGCACGAGCCCGACCGTGCCGCTGTCCGTGAGAAAGGGGCGCGCCGCGGCAAACTCACCGAAGAATTCCTGCACCGCCGCTTCATCGAGCGTCCTTGCAAGCGCATCATCCATGAGCGAAAGCGCTTCGCGGTATTCGCCGAGCAGGACCGCTTCGCAGCAGGCAAGCGGGATCGACGCCGGCTCCGTGGGCGCATGGGAGAAGAATCCGATCTGCGGACGGCTCGTGAGCAGCTCCGTCCCCTCCGCGCGGTAGACCGTGCGCCGCTCGTGTCCGCGCTGGGTGCGCAGGCGTTCCGTGACGATGAGCTGCCCGCCTTCCGCACGGATGCTGTCCGCAGAGAGAAAGAGCTTCTGCGACCGATCGGGCGCAATGATGCGGGCGGTGTCCTTCGTTCCGTGCGCCACGGCGACGAGCAGCCGTCCGAGAGAAACAAGCTCGCCCGTGCGCGCGGCGCCGAGCCAGTAGCCCGCAAGCGGCAGCCGGCTGCTTTCGAGCGACAGCCACAGCCCGTTTTCATAGTAGAGGATCGCGTTCATGCCCTCGTAGCCGCGCTGCGCGATCGTGTAAGGAAACGCGCGCTCCTCCTCCCCGCGCAGCTCGCCGCACCAGAGCTCCGCCTCGAACAAGCCCCCTCCCCAGTCGAACAGGGAGACGTTATCCAGTCCGCCCTCCGGCCTGCCGTCCGTAAAGCGCATTCGCCGCGTCACGCCGTAATGCCGCGCGGCGTCGTACAGCGGCGCAGCCGAAAGATAGCTCGTCCCGTTGGCCGGCAGCGTAACAAGACACGGCGCATCCCCGGCGGGAACGCCGTTTACGAGTATGACGGCATTTGCGTTTTTCACGGTGATCCAACCCTGTACACACTGCATGGTTATACCTATGCCGCATGAAACGCATATATGCGGGCAAACATACAAAAAGATGGTGGAAAATTTCACGCCGTGTGGTATACTAATGGAAATTTCTTTTGATTTTATAGGAGAGACCAGCCATGTTGAAACTCAGTCAACTGCAAAAGGATCCCGAAGCCTTTGCGGGGCACGTATCCGTCGCGGGATGGGTGCGCACCGCGCGCGAAGGCAAGACCATGGGCTTTATCGAGCTTACCGACGGCACCTGCTTCCGTCCGGTGCAGGTTGTATATGAGCGCGACGATCGAAATCTTGGCAATGGTCTGTCCACCGGTTGTGCGGTCGCGATCGAGGGCGAGCTCGTTTTGACGCCCGACGCGCCGCAGCCCTTCGAGATCCGCGCCGAATCCGTTGTGGTGGAGGGCGCCTGTCCGGCCGACTATCCGCTCCAGAAAAAGCGCCATACGCTCGAGTATCTGCGCACGATCCAGTATCTGCGTCCGCGCACGAACACGTTCCAGGCGACGTTCCGCGTGCGCTCCGTCGTTGCCGCCGCGATCCACGAGTTCTTCCAGCAGCGCGGCTTCGTCTATGTGCATACGCCCATCCTGACCGGTTCGGACTGCGAGGGCGCGGGCGAGATGTTCCAGGTCACGACGCTTCCGGTCGGTGAGCCGCCGCGTACGGAGGACGGCAAGGTGGACTACACGAAGGACTTCTTTGAAAAGCCCGTGAACCTCACCGTGTCCGGACAGCTCTACGGCGAGGCGTTCGCGCTTGCGTTCCGCGACATCTACACCTTTGGGCCGACGTTCCGCGCGGAGTACAGCTTCACCGCGCGCCACGCTGCCGAGTTCTGGATGATCGAGCCGGAAATGGCGTTCTGCGATCTTCTGGGCGACCTCGAGGTTGCGGAGGCCATGGTCAAGTACATCATCAACGCCGTGCTCGAGCGCTGCCCTGCCGAGATGGAGTTCTTCAACAAGTTCGTTGACAAGGGGCTGCTCGCACGGCTCGACAACGTTGTGAACTCCGACTTTGCGCGCATCAGCTACACCGAGGCCGTGGCGCTTCTCGAAAAGAGCGGCGCAGACTTTAAGTATCCGGTCAAGTGGGGCGACGACCTCCAGACGGAGCACGAGCGCTATCTCACGGAGCAGGTTTTCCAAAAGCCCGTGTTCGTCACGGATTATCCGAAGGCGATCAAGGCGTTTTACATGCGCCAGAACGGCGACGGCAAGACCGTTGCGGCTGCGGATCTGCTCGTTCCCGGCGTCGGCGAGATCATCGGCGGCAGTCAGCGCGAGGAGCGCTACGACGTGCTGAAAGCGCGCTGCGAGGAGCTGGGCTTCGACATGGAACAGTACAGCTGGTACCTTGACCTGCGCAAGTACGGCGGCGTCAAGCATGCGGGCTTCGGTCTGGGGTTTGAGCGCATGGTCATGTATGTGACGGGGATGCAGAACATCCGCGACGTACTGCCCTTCCCCCGCACGGCCGCCAACCTCGAAATGTAAGGGGCGGTTCTCTTCTCCCCCCTTCTTTTCTTTCTAGAAGAAAAAACGGTCGGCTTGCGCGGGAAGCGCAGCCCCTCAGACGGACGGACGCAGGCACAGCCTGCGTTGTCGTCGGTCGGAATACCGCAGCGGGTATGCCTCCCTCCTCCGCCTTGTCTCTGCCCGTGTCCGCCGCGCCTGC
>ENA-OUQO01000005-OUQO01000005.1-human-gut-metagenome-genome-assembly--contig:-NODE-5-length-171873-cov-25.050164_pt1 | contig 171873 bp, 177 predicted proteins | sample MGYA00237944_ERZ548825 | MGnify/ENA primary metagenome ERZ548825 (study PRJEB26490, sample SAMN05194700) | human gut metagenome | biome: terrestrial biome; feature: human-associated habitat... | reverse complement strand
TATATTTGTGATAGTGTGAAGTATTTTATTTGACTATCAACGATTTGTAGTAAACTCGCATGAGAACGGGCAACGGATAAGAAAATGCCGGATTGTTCAGAACCACCATGTTCCTCATGCTTTCAAATAACTCTTTTATCAATGCAAAGATAGCATTTTTTCTGTAAAGGCCGGTAATAATCCGGTCAAAATCTTATGAAATAGTCCTATCGGAAAGAGCTGCCATCCCGTAGCCGAGTCCCCGTAACTCACAGGCAAAGGTAATTCGTGTTCTTTTCGTACAAGCAAGGTCAAGCCCTTCGGGTTCCGTGGAAAAATCTTCCGCGCCCTGAAGGGCTTGCGGTATTTTTCCCGGAAACCTTGCATGTACGGAACACGACCTTTTAAGCCTGTAGTTACGGGAACTCCGGCCCCGAAAAGCCGGACTAACAAAAATCAAATGTTATGTTACAGATGGCTAAAAACAAGTACAGTGTGGAAACACTCAGAGAACTGAATGTTTCATACGACCATGAACACGGGCTGACACAGAAAGATGTCGATATGGCTAACAGTTATGTGGAACTCATCGAACAGACACGTTCCGAAATCACACCGCAAATCGGAGACAGACTGATTTATGTGACCGAAGACGGGGACTATTACGGCAACGCCCTTATAGAGAACCTGCACCACACAAATAAAGGGCATCTTTCTATATGCGAACAGCCAAGCATACCTTTCGTCTGGAATGATAACGGAAATATCCGGTTGAGCGTCAGTGGAGGTGCGTTTCATGCCGTGAATCCGAAAGAATTGAAATTCCTGAAATGGACGGATGGTTCATTCAAGGACTGGGGACATTGTAGAGCTTGTGCAAACGGAGCGGTGGCATTTTACGCAAAAGTACCGATGTGGTTCTATTCAGAACCCAATCCCAAGTACGGAAATTTCACGACCGAAACCTACCGAAAATTTTATTTCAATAAAAAGGAGGAATCGGAAGCCGGCAATCTTTACCAAGGTTTTGACATTGCTTTCCGTAACGAGGCGGAACTGCAACAGTTCGTGGAAGACTATGAAGGAACGATCTTCAAGGGAAATTGGCCTACACAAATAGTATTGTGGTGTTTCCGTCGCGAATATATATTCCTGCCGCTTCCCGAGTGGGAAAAGATAGAATCCCCTGCCGTAGAGCGAAGACTGAATTTCCATCCCGAACAAGTCAAGATTGTCAAGGACATGGAACAGCACATCACCTACCTGTATCGTATCAAGAATTTCTAACATCTAAAATCCAATAAATATGCAAACGACAACAGCAACTAAGGTCGGCAACGCTCCCGACCTGCTTTCCGGTATCCTGAGCGTACAAGTGAGAAACGAGGACAAAATCACGGAGCAAGACCGCCTCTATTGCCAGACACAGCAGGACCTGCTCTACAGGACGCTCGACCAGATAGACCGCTGGTACGCCGTCTTCAAGGAAGATGCTGAACAATACCAGGCGGAACGCAAGTTCCATTACGAAGACAACGGCAAGGTATCCATGCGCGATTTCTATTCCTACCATAACGGCAGGGATGACTATTCGCACAACGAGTTCAAGCCGTTCGACCTTATCAATGACTTGGTGGACAAGAACCGTAATGCCAACTCCAACTTCGCGGGTCGCATCATCTCCTATTTCAACAACACCTACAATGTTCAAGTGCCGGTGCCGAACATAGACGGGAAAACGCTCCGCATGGGATTCCGCCCGGTCTATGAAACATACGTGGATGCCGTCATAGAACACTTGGGAGGCAAGAGCTTCCGCGAAACGGCGGAAGAGGAACTACTCAGCCGTGTTCAGAAAGTCGTCAAACCGGCATACTGGACTAAGGTAAAGACTGAACTAAAGAAGGACAAGATTATCTTCCCTGAAATCATCCGTTTTGATGATTTTTCCATGCAATACAGTAATCGTTGTCGAGTGTCATATAGCTATACCAATGAGTTGGAAACCCTTTGTGCTGGAATTGCATTCGGTGCGGATGACATATTGAACGGCAACTCAAAGATGATTATCTGTTTCGATGATAATAATGTATCCATTAACGACTGGTACGACCTTACCACGACCAATGCCGAGCAAATCAGATTCTACAAGAACGGGCGCATAGACGTCAGGTTCAAGGACAGTGCAGCCGCCGAAAGCTGTTTCAAGCGGCTCCGGCTGGATGAAATCACACTAAGAGAACAATAACGGCATGAGAGACCAATCCAGACACCCCGTAAGGCATCCTTGCGGGGTGTCTTCATTTTCAAACGTAAACAATCCAAAGACATGTACGCCATCATCCCCCAACAGATACCGCAGGACAAGCGGGCCGAAGTCAACGAAAAGATACTTTTCGCCATAGACTCAGGTAAAGACCTTATTCCGGCAGAGAGCATCTACAACTGCTATACCGGCATCGGAGGGCTGCACAACCTAAAGCAGTCCGACTTCGCCAACTATAACGAGTATGCCAATGCCAAAAAAGAGTTCGAGATGGGACAGTTCTTCACTCCGCATGAAGTATGCAGGGATATGGTGGAGATGCTTTCTCCCGTCTATTCGGAAATGATCCTCGACATGTGCTGCGGCATGGGCAACTTCTTCAACCACCTTCCCAACCTGCACAACGCCTACGGGTTTGACATTGACGGCAAAGCAGTGACTGTCGCCAGATACCTCTACCCGGAAGCCCGTATCGAGAAATGCGACATCCGGCAATACCACCCGGAACAACGCTTCGACGTCATCATCGGCAACCCTCCCTTCAATCTGAAGTTCGACTACAAGCTCTCCCAGGAGTATTACATGAACAAAGCATACGATGTGCTCAATCCGGCAGGCATCCTGATGGTCATCGTTCCCTTATCGTTCATGCAAAGCGAGTTCTGGGAGAAGAGCCGTGTCGCGAATATCAACAGCGACTTTTCCTTTGTAGGCCAGGTGCAATTAGACCCGAACGCCTTTGCCTCCACAGGGGTACACAACTTCCGCACGAAAGTAATGGTGTTCCTGCGCGAGTCCCGCCATATCGAAATGCAGCCCTACAATGCGGAAGAGTTCATCTCCATGGACGAGTTGAAAGGGCGTATCATGGAGGCAAGGGCGATGAAGCACAAACTGCGCCTCGACCTTATGCGCGAGACCAACCGGATTGACAGGGAGGAACTGGAACTGTTCGAGTACAAGCTCGCCAAGTACATGTACGAACTGAAAGCACACGCGGCACTGAACAGGCATATCGACAAGGCGGAAGCGTTGGTGACGAAGTTCCGCAACCAGAAACCACCGGAGAACGCCACCAAAGAGCAGGAGAAGGAATGGGAAAGGAAGAAGCTGACCACGAAAAAAGTACTCGGTATCATCCGCAGGTACATCACCTCACAAAACATCGTCCCGCGCAAGGAAGTGGCATTGGTGAAGACCTCCTACGGCTTCAGGCTGAAACAGTACGCCCCACGCCTGCTGGATAAGGTACAGCACAAGGCAGCGGGCATCAACGACCTCGTATTGGGACGGGCGGAGCTTCCCGTACCGGAAATCCTGACGGAAAAGAACATGATGCAGGTCCGTGCAGCGAAGAAACTGATACGGAAAAAGCGCAGGCAATATGAAATACAGAACCGTCCATTCTCAGACATGAAACCGGACACACAACTGGCCGAATATCTTGACCGCACGACCTTCATCAACAAGGAAGGCGATGTATGTGAGTTCACGGAGCTTCAGAAACACGACCTGAACCTCGTATTGCAGAAACGCTTTGCCCTGCTGAACTGGCAGCAAGGCTCCGGCAAGACGGCGGCTGTCTATCACCGTGCCAAGTACCTGCTCAAATACCGTAAGGTGCGCAATGTTATCATACTGGCCCCCGCCATCGCCACCAACATGACATGGGTGCCGTTCCTGACGATAAACAGGGAGCGATTCCGCATGGTCAGGAACAACGCCGACCTCGAAACGGTTCCGGAAGGGGTATTCCTCGTGCTTTCCACCTCCATGCTCGGCAAGCTGAAAAGAGGGCTGACAAAGTTCATCAGGCGCACCTCAAGGAAACTCTGCCTGGTATTCGATGAATCCGACGAGATTACCAACCCCTCGTCACAACGCACAAGGCATATCCTGGGCATCTTCCGCAGGCTCAAATACAAGATCCTCGACACGGGAACGACCACGCGCAACAACATCGCGGAGCTGTACAGCCAGTTTGAACTGTTGTACAATAACTCCATAAACATGATTTGCTGGTGCAGCCGGATATACCACGAGAACAGGGACAGGGAGATAGAGGAAGATCCAAACCCGCACTACGGAGAACCGTTCCCCGCCTTCAGGGGGCACGTACTGTTCCGGGCCTGCCACTGTCCCGGCAAGGCGACCGTGTTCGGCATCGAGAAGCAGAACCAGGACGTATATAACAAGGACGAACTGTCCGAGCTTATCGGCAAGACCGTCATCACGCGCAAGTTCAAGGACTTTGCCGGAGAAAAATACGAGGTAAGGATGCACACGGTCGCACCATCCGAGGGGGAACACGAGGTGTACCGTGTTATCATCGAGGAGTTCTGTCGTATCTGCGAGCTTTACTACAACAGTACGGGCGACACGAAAAAGGATGCCGGGCTCCGTCTCATGCGCCAGATCAAACTTCTTATCAAGGCCTGCTCCGTGCCCCACCTGATAGAGGGCTATTTCGGGAACGGCTACCCGAACAAGACAGTCTTCATCGAGAAACTGATACGGAAGATTCCCGGCAAGGTTGCCGTCGGCTGCACCTCCATAGCGGCGTTTGAACTGTACGAAAATCTCATCCGCGAGCGTTTCCCGGACCGACCGGTATTTACCGTCAAGGGTGACGTCGCGTTCAAGAAGCGGCAGGGCATCGTTTCGGAATTCGATTCCACCATCAACGGCATACTGGTATGCACGCAGCAGAGCCTGAGCAGCTCGGTAAATATCCCCTCCTGCAACGATGTCATCCTTGAATCCCTGCAATGGAACATCCCCAAGATGGAGCAGTTCTACTTCCGCTTCATCCGCCTGGACTCCAAGGAACTGAAGAACGTCCATTTCGTGACCTACAAGGATTCCGTGGAACAGAACCTGATGGCATTGGTACTGACAAAGGAAAGGCTCAACGAGTTCATCAAGACCGGCGAGGTGAAGGAGCAGTCGGAAATCTTCGAGGAGTTCGATGTCACGATGTCCGTCATCGACAGCCTGCTGGTACGGGAACGTGACAGCGAGGGAAAAATCCACATCAGCTGGGGAAGCCAGCGCATAATGAGTTAGCAAAATGAGTACAGACACAGGGAACCGCAGAATCCATTCCACAGGCAAAGGTAGCCCGTATCCCCATCGGCTGTGCAAGGTCATGCCGCGAGCGGTTTCCGGAGAAATCATCCTCGCCGGAGGCTGCGGTATTTCCCCGGAAAACCCTGCACAGCCGGGATACGGACCTTTTGGGGCCTGTGGAATGGAATCCCCGGTTCCGGTCATTAACTACAATAAAAAACGATTATGGACTTGAATCAAGCGGAAGTGGCAGTGACCACTCAGCATCTCATAGACATAAGGCAGGAGAAGGACAACTGGTTGCAGATGTCCGACTTCGGCGACATGGGGGAATTCCTTTGCACCTGCTTCGACATGTTCCCGGAAGAGGAGAACCCGGAGTACAGGTACACGCGGTGGGAAGAGATTCCCGGCTCGCTGATAAACAGGCAGTGGCTGTGCCCCAACTTCTTTGAAATCAGGGAGGCGATGGAACAGCTGGATGAACCCGACAAGGAGTGGTTCTTCGACTGGTGCGACAAATGTCATCACGACATCAGCTCGGAAGACCCGCACCTGCTGGTAGCGCACTACCTGGAACTGTACGGCAATGCCACGTCCACCGGCGACGACACCTGCCCGGACGGAGACGATGATGGCTTCCTGTATTATCCGGGCATATCAAACAATTACTTCGACACGGTCACCCCCCGTTTCGAGGTGTTCGATGACAATTACGATTAAAAACATACGCTTATGAATATCAATTTTCTCGGACCGGTCTTCCCGACAGACCCATACGCGCAGATGGCGTTCGTGGAGATACTGAATACCCTTCTGGTGGCAAACAACATCATGGAGGTGAACAGAATGCTCATACACCGGAATGCCAATCCCGCGTACGGCTCGCTGTCGGGATATTTCAGATGGTCGTATGCAGGCAACCATTTCACGCTGTGGCAGCGTGTGGAATACAATTCCCCGGTCTGTTTCGGACAACGCATATTCAGTATCCATTTCGGAATGCTGGCAAGCCGGGACAGGGAACGGGATAGTCCGACACTTAACTGAATTGGAATATATGAATACGATAACGATAGAAAACAGAGAAATCGCAATAATGGCTTTCGACAAGCTGTGCAGAGAGAACAAAAAGGACTCCGCTCTGCGGCTTGCCGGATGTATGCTAAAGCACTCATACATATCGCTCGGCATCGGTGATATCGACTGGGAGATAGACATGGCGATACGGCAATGCGGCGGTGAGCCGAGAACCGGTTACAGATATACCGCCCGTTTCCATTTCAACCTGAAGACGGAGATGGAAAAGGCAAAATACGACAGGGCCGTGAAGGAACTGTATGGATAAGGAGATTTACACGGAGGCGGCCGCAAGGTCGCTTCCGTCATTTATAACGGTATGTACGGGAAACAGAATCCTGCCGTACACAGGTAAGACAAATGGATGAACAGAAAACATTGACATTGGATTTCGTGAAGTCCCTTATGGAACCGGCCTACACGCTGGTATGGACGGATTATAATGACAATCTTGACGACCATCGGGGCTTGATACAGAAGTGTCTTGACAACAAAAACTGCGAAGAGTTGTGGGAAAAGGCAGACGAGTGGTACAGCGATGCCGAGTGGGAAGCGGTCCGTGAGATTATCGCAAAATTAAAAGAGGGATGCACCGTATCGGGTGACTTTGACGAGGAAGATGTCGATGACTTCTTCGACGGGCACGAGGATGAAATCCGCGATGAGATATACAACCGTAACGACTCGGATGTGCTGAAGGACCTGATAAAACGCACGGACGACATACCCATCCGGGTGGAAATGCTTTCCAACTATGACTGCATAAATTCCAACTGGTTCGAGTCGCAAGGCGGCTATCGCTACGAGGAATCCTATTTCGGGGACATGGTGGATACCCTGAACCTCAATCCTGCCAAGGTCAAGAAACTCTTGCTTGAACACGGATACGAGGTTCACGAACGCTTCCCGAACAGGAAATCGCGTGACGGCAAGGAGCAGGTGTCCTACGAACAATTCTACCAGGAACTTGTCAACTCCTGCTGCGGGGCCAACCTGCTGACCTATATCGGAAAGGTTAACCTGAAGGAACTGTATGATGCCGGCTTCTCCCTAAAAGAGATCGTCATTCCCAAAGGAAACTGTTGCGGACTGTTCAGTTCGATGTATGGCGGTGGCAGCCTGCTTGAAATGGAGCTGAAACAGGATGTAAGGCTGAAACTGGAAGTGAAAGACTACCACGGTTTCCGTTTCCGGCTGGATGATGAACGCTCCAAATACGACTACTCCGTCCAGCATGTATATGGCGTATGTGATTCCTTCTTCGGTGATGCGGTAAGCATAGTGTCCTGACAGTCAAATAAAGCAATAACTTTATAAAACAATTGTGAATATGAATACCCATTTGACAATAATCCGGTCACACGGGAAAGAGCACCTCTGTTACCGTGATGAAGAATGTTTTGCCGATGTATCCTTGCCTATGATGACATTTACCGAAGGAGAAGATGATTTCGAGATAGTCAAGTGCAATCGCCCGGTTGCCGGCAGGACTTTTCGCTATCAGGACGGACACTTCTCCATAGCAATGGAAATGTACCCAAACGGTTGGCCGGCATTGTGCCTGAAAGCTCCTGAGACACATGAAATCTACACCATCCTGACGGTCAATCTTGAAAATGAACCGGCATTTGCTTTACCGGACAGGGCTTTTGTCGACATCAACAACAATCCCGATGCCATGGAGTTCCTTATAGCCAACAAACTGGCGGAGGATACAGGCTACAAGAGACAGAGCGGTTGGGTAGACTACCCGATGGTAAAGCTGAATATGCCGTCGCTTTACCGGCTTGACCCTGACGGATTTCATAAAATCATAAGTTATCAACAAATAAATCATTAACAATCAAATCATAAGAATTATGGCAAAGTATGATGTAAAGGTAAGGTACGCCTTCGAAGGTACTTACACTGTCGTGGCGGAAGACCGCGACCAAGCAGAAAGAATGGTAACGGAAGACTGCGGTCTGGTGCTGGGCGGCAATATCCACACGACCTGCGGTGATGACGAGGTAACGGACTGGAATTTCGACTGTCATCCCGACGTGCAGGTTCTGTCCTTCAAGGAGCGGAGCAAAAAAGGCAGGGCAAAATACACTGCCATGGATTTCAGCGGCAGGATTGAAGAACTCCGCAAGGACATCATTGAAGCAATATGTCAGTTGCTCTATGCACACGGATTGACGGAACTGACATTCACGAGTCAGGACGAAGACCCTGTCTGGGTAATATGGTTCAATGACGACGGCGAGCCTTACGAATGTTGGGTAAATGGCATTGAAGCTACAGACAACAAACTTACGGTATTGGCCACGATAAAGGACAGCCTTGAGGAAGTTACCTGCGAATCCCCGTTTGAACTCGGTGCAAGTAACATCGACTGGCTCAACGAAATGTACGAGGCTGCAAAGCTGGAGCTGGAAGGAACAAAGAATGTCGAACCTTAAATCTGAAAATCATGAAATATCAAGCGGGAAATGCAGTCTCCAGCTTCTTCTACTATATGTGGAACGCATGGAGCAAGGAAGAATGTAAAATTGTGTTCGGAGGGCAATACCAACATTTCTGGGAAAAATGGTGTGCGAACAGTGACAAAGCCATATTCGGAGCGGTGGAACGGTTCTGTGCGGATCTTTCGGAGAGCAGCCGGGAACTGCTGGTGGAACGTGCCGTCACGCTTTATGACGGAAAGTCTAAAAGAAAGAATCCGGATGATTCAGAAATTCTTGTATGTGAAGAATGCGGTTCCACAAACGTGGAAATCACCGCATGGGTCGATGCCAATACGAACGAATATGTCAGCGATTCCGATGACAGTGAATGGTGCTCTGAATGTGAAGCGCACAACACTCTCATTACATTGAAAGAGTTTAAGGAACAAATGCTGTCTTGGTGGGAGTCGTGCGAGTCCAAGGTAATGGAACAGATTACGGGACTTCGGGAATGTGATTATCCCTCTGAAGAGGGTTCGCAGGCTTTTGTCGATGCTGCAACCCAATGGTGGAGCGGACAGGATTATGAACGCAAACGACAAATTTACAAAGAACACTTCTTAAAAACAGACAATATGCAGAAAGACATTATCAGCCAGATTCGCTACTCATGCAGTTGCAACGATACGAAAGCACAGGAATACCTGGACGATGAACTACGGCATCTTCGCGAATTGCAGGAGGTGAACGACCTCAGGGAAGACGACATCGGGATGGCGTGCAGCAATCTCGGTCTCGACCTTGACTATCAGGAATATTTTATAAACCGCCTCGCAGGGGCATAAAAAGAAACACCATGACTTATTTTCAGAACATACGAAGTCTGGCGGACTTGAAGAAGGAGTACCGCCGGCTGGCATTGGAGCACCACCCGGACAAGGGTGGTGACACCGCCATCATGCAGCAGGTGAATACCGAATTTGAAAAACTGTACGATGTATGGAAAGACAGGCAGGATGTTTCCGTAAGCACAAGCGGCTACGAACACGACTATTCGGGAGCGACGGCAAGGGAATACACCGAATACGTGTATAACGAATACCGTTGGAAAGGCCGCAACTACAAGGGACAGCATGCTCCTGAAATTGTGGAGCTGACACGGATATGGCTGAAAGAGACCTATCCGAGATACAGGTTTTCCGTCAGACGCGAAAACTACAATTCCATCCATGTCCGGCTTATGAAAGCGGATTTCGAGGCGTTTACCAGAGAGTCCGGCAAAGTTCAGGACGAAATCAATCATTATTGTATCGAATCCGACGAATCACTTACTGACAGAGCCAAAGAGGTAATGATGAATATATGCGATTTCGTCATGTCGTACAATTTCGACGACAGCGACTTGATGATGGATTACCACCACACCAATTTCTATATGACGATGGGAATAGGCAGTTACAGGCAACCGTATAAAGTGGAGCTACCCAAACTGGACTGCAAGGAGAAGGACAAGCCGGAGGTATTCAAACATCCCGAAGGTGCCGCACACAAGGCAATTAGGCAGGCATTGGGCACAGCCCGTTTCGATTTCATCGAGCACAGGAGGCATTCCGGTGAAATGATACTCGGGGAAGACCATTACGGCTCGCAGGGCGAGCACTATTTCTGGCCGAAGGATTACTCAAGCGCGAAACTGGCGCAGAAACGGATAGACAAATTGGAGAAAGCCGGTATCCAATGCAAGCTCACGGGATATAATGGCGGTTACATCCGTTTTCTCGGCTACACTCCTGAAACGGAAGTGTTACTGGAGCAGGAACGACAGGAATACATCATCGCCCATCGGCAATGGCAAACCAGACAGGCAACAACCAATTAAATTTATGAATATGGAACCGAACAATTTGAACGAATGGTGGGGCGGACAGCCCGACGAACTGAAACAGGCATTCTCGCTCTTCCCAGACAGACGGTGGGAAGGGGCGGACCTGCATTTACTAAACAATATCCGCAACTACTGCCACCTGAAGAAAGAAGGGTTGCTTTTCGAAGACGACCGCTCGATGCTCAGCGAGATTGTCAGTGAGCTGGCCGATGCGGAGCTGTGCCGTGCAAACGGAAGGACGCTCGAAGACATGTGCGATACGGACGGGGCTTTTCTGGAAGAGTACCAGGAGCAGTTCAACCGGATATACGATGAACTGGAAATGAGAATTACGGATTATATGAACGGACAATCAAAAAATATGTAAGATGAAAGCAAAAGTATTCAGATACAAGTCTGACGGTAATACCGTCGTGGCCCCTTATATGGAACTGGAACCGTATGCCGAGAACGTGTATCTCTCGTTGTCGGAAAAGAATGAATACGGGAATGAGGACGAGGACTGTTTCCATGTGGTCTGCAAGATTGAAAACGTATGCTTCTCCTGCGGGCAGTATTCCCGCCGGTTCCTCAACGGGGAAAACCGCAGGGAGGAAGCCGCCGCTTATTGCAGGAACTGGATTGCGGATACGCTTCAGAGTGCGGAAAAAGGATCTTTTGTCAAGCTGCTCTCCATCCGCGTGTTCGAGGCCCTCGGACTCGACACCGCACCCTTGCTGCAAGCCCGTGAAGCATACAAAAGGGAGCAGGAACAGAAACGCAGGGAACAGGAACAGAAAAAGGCGGAAGAGCGCAGGGTACGTGAAGAGCAACATCAGCTGTTGCTCGATGAGCATAAACAGAAATTCCTGGAAGGGGAACGGATTACGGGCACGATGTTCCTTGAGATTGCCAAACGGGACGGCTTTGAAATACATATCCGGACCAAAGGCGTGCTGGGCAGCCGCGTGAAACAGTTGGACAAGTCCGGGAGCATCACCTACAGCAGGCCGAGGGGAAGCCGCAGCCCTGATTTTTCCGGCTGCCACAAGGCGATTTCCGCCTACCTGAAATTTTTAGAGACGGTTGCACTATCATAATAATTCCAATATGGCACAGGAAAGAATGGATGACTGGTGGGAATACGCCAAAGAGCTTGCAAAAGCAGAACGGGAACTGCAAATCGGGCATTGGGTACGTATCTCCATCGAATACAGGGATGAAGCCGGCGATACAGTCCGGCTTCACTCGTATGACCTGCCAAGGGAACTGCACGAACGCTACCGCTGGGTGGTCCGCTGGCGCGAAGCCCGGCTGCAATGCCTGTACCCTCGCAAGCATATTCACACCTATTACAGTTATTACGACAAACGCACCGGACTCCGGACCGGTTTCAACTCCTGCCTGTCGAGATTGTCAACGGCAAAGGCACAGATTACCATCGCGGAAAGGAAAGAGAAGGAGTATCTGGAGTACCAGCGCACAAACAACCTGTTCTTCGATGAAGCCACCGACGGGCAGCTGCAACAGTTTCGGCAGAAACTACGGGTCAAGAAAGAAAATCATACGGCATTGGAAGCCAAAATCCGTTCTGCGGTGATGGAAGCCAGACCGGTAAAACCTATTTGACAAACCAAAAACAGAAAGATTATGACCAATCAGGAATTGATAAGGCTGTTGAAAGCCAACAGTTATAAGCGGATAGCTTTGGATAACGATACCGGCGAACCCAAGACATTCTACACCTACCGCCGGGGATTGCATATCAACGCCACGGACAAGCTGTCATTCCATATCGTGCCACAGTCGCAAAGTCTGGGACTGGGCAGGTTCGCCATATGCGCAACCGGGAATGGAGCAAGTTCCCAGGTGGGTACGGACTGTCCTGAACTGTTTTTCCCACGCCTGCTGTCATACCTCAAAGGTGAAACAAGCGGGGAAGAAATCATCCGGTACGTGACCGGCAATCCCTCAAAAACAGTTCCGGCATAGGGTACACCGCATCACAGAACCAGGACCTGAACCGAAAGGCATCCAAAAAATGACCGCATATTTTATTTCCCACCCTGCAAAGGTAGTCCCGTGTCCTGCGTACGCCGCAAGGCCGGGCCCCTGCGGGGTTGGCTGAAAGAAAATCATCCTCGCCTGAAGGCTGCGGTATTTTCTTTCGCCAAACCTTGCGCGTACGGACACGGGACAGTCAGGCAGGCGAGAAATAAAAATACCGGCTCCCGGAGCCGGGCATGTTTAACAGATAAAATACAACAGTCATGAAAATCCTGAATGAAGAACATTTCGAGAAAGTAAAGCGCTATGCAGAATCCATCGGCGACACCTCGTTCCGGCACTGTTTGGACAGACTGGAAAGCTGGGAGAAGAATCCCGACCATCCCAGTGAGATATCCCTCTATTACGACCACGCGCCGTATTCGTTCGGTTTCACGCAACGTTATCCCGACGGAAGGACGGGCATCGTGGGCGGCCTGCTCTATCATGGAATACCGGACAGGTCCTTCGCCGTCACGCTGGAACCGTTCCACGGATGGCAGATACATACCTGAAAAGGGAAAACGGTAACAATAAATAATAAACAATCTAATAGTATCAACTTCATAAAATTCAAGATTATGGAAACAACATTGGCAGTATTGGAAAGACAACAACAGTTCGACTTCCAGAAGAACGGAATCGAAGTGATGAACTTCGAGACATTGCAGCGTACCTACAAGGAGAACGACATCTACAACAATCCCGTGCAGGGCATCTACCATTACCAGGTCATCCGGCGCATGATGGATATCTGCGAGAAGCACAGCCTCAATTATGAGGTGGAGGAAATCTTCGCCGCCCAGAACAGGAACAAGACACAGCCCGGCGTGAGCATACTCCCGCAGGTGGAGCAGACACACGGGGAAAAGGCGGTGGAAGCACACATACTCCGCCGTATCTTCGCCACCATCCGGATCAAGGACTGGGAGACGGACGAGCTGACGACGACGCTTGTCGTGGCTTACCATCAGGACGGGATACAGGCGGCCATAGGCCCCTGCGTGCTCATATGCCATAACCAGTGTATCCTTTCGCCTGAGCGGAGCGTCTGCAATTACGGAAAGAAGAAAGTATCGACGGAAGAGGTGTTCGAGACCGTGGACGGCTGGCTGGCGAACTTCGAGGTGAACATGAACGAGGATATCGAACGGATACGGAGATTGAAAAACAAGATTATTTCCATGGAGGAGGTATATATGTACATAGGACTGCTGACAGCACTGCGTGTATCCCACGACAGCTCGGACAGGAACCTTTCATCCTCCGTCGAGACCTATCCCCTGAACCAAGGGCAGATTTCCATATTCACCGAAGAGGTGCTGAAACTGGCCATGACAAAGGGACAGATTACCGCCTGGGATCTGTACAACGTGGCTACAGAAATATACAAGCCCGGAAAGACGGACTTCCCGGCCCTCATCCCACAGAACGGGGCGATGGCGGAGCTCCTGCTGTCCCGTCTGCCCGAAGAAGCGGAAATACAGGAGGTTGTTACCGTAAGCTGAACCGGACAGGTATGTGAAACAGCCTTCTACACCAATCGCCCTCTCCACAACAACCGGTGGAGAGGGCGATTTATCCAATTACAAATTACACTATATTATCCAAAACCTTATTCTGACACTTCTTTCACTCTTCAAAAAGCAGTTCAAATTCCTTTTTTCGCCGTCGCTCTATGCTTGGAACCACTTTCCCCTTGTAGCACCTGAAGGAGATATACTCCTGATAAATATCCCTGTCTCCGGATTCCAGTTTTTGAATCAATCTGCTCTTGGGTATCTTTCCATAGCCTACCAGACGGTAATAACCCACATTATATGAAAGGGTTGCGACCAAGAGCGCGTCTTTCCCGAAGCGGCTGCACATACAGCAAAGTTTCAGCAAATCCGCCCTCAGCAGGGAATCCGCCTGCGCCTTGGTCATATCCGGAGTGAATGTTTCACCTGGCAATAATTTGTGCCCAAATCCTACGTATGGCAGATGATTTCCATGCCAACCCTCATGTTCCTTGATGCAGGCAATGGCTTTCTCGAACAGCGAAGCCGGAATCTGCAAGGTGGCGGGAGGCGACGAACCGCCTCCCCGTGGTTGTACCACCATGCTGCTGCAACCCAGAATCAGGCATGTAGCCGTTACAATCATTCGCATATGGAACCTTTTTCTGATTTCAACACAGGCGGTCTTATAACAAGCGAATCCCTTAGCCACGGTCTTTCGGGACTGACTACAGTCCCTTCCGTGTTCTCTTCAGTCTCATCCGTCCTCTCGTTGTTGAAACTGAAACTCAGCTGGAAAAGCTGTGCCGGTTCGCTGTTGTCCTCGAAATAGATGTCTATCGTCTGCTGGTCCTCGCATTCCGAAGTATAATACAGACGGAATACCTCCCTATCCAGCGGATAGCGGTCATTGGGCAGCAGCACCATCCCGTCGTCCATACGGAGCGTACCCTTGCCGTCCGGCTGGAAGTAACGGATGGTATAGCGGGCATCGGAAAACCGGCCTTCGCGTTTGAGTTTACAGCGGACTTCCACCGTCTCACCTTTTACTATGCGGGTAGGGACAGGCATCGTTTCCACCGTAAACGGATATTCCTGCTGCACGTCCAGTTCATTGTCACAGGACACCAGGGCAAACGCCGCCAGTACCACGAGCGTTGCCGAAAAAAATGCGGCCAACGCGTTCTTTACATTTCTCTTTTTCATATTCATTTTCGTTTTAATGATTGATATTCGATTTGTTTATTCCGGATACCCGTCCATGTTTTGCAGGTACTCGTTCAAATCCTTGTACCCCTTGTACAAGGCGGAGCAGTCCTCTATTTTATTGCCGTAGCGTTTACGGAGAGCTTCCAGCGTTCTCCGTCCCGCCTCGTCCCGGTCCAGATAGCACCGGATATGTCCGTACCTGTCAAGAAAGCCATACGAGCGTTCCAACAGAGCCACCGAGTTCAGCACGAGGTAGTCGTCACCGCACCCGAGACCGAGAACCATCCACGACAGGTAGTCGATGAACCCCTCGAACAGGTTGCAGGTATCCGAACCGTTTTCCATCAGCGAGATGTCCTTTGGCGACAGGCTTCCCTTGAAGAAGCGGTTGCGCAACTCGTATCCGCCGCTGAGATTTCGGAAACCGATGGCGAAATACCGCTTGCCATGCAAGGTGTACCTTGCCTCCTCGCAGTTCGGCAATGCCACATCGCTGCAAATGCCCCGTTCTTCCAGATAGCGGAGCAAAACCTTGTTGTACAGCGGTCCGAAACGGATATCCGTCAAGCATTCCTTTTTATCGGGATTATCCTTGCCGTTCTCTTTGGGACGGAAAACCGTCTTTCTTTCCGGGGCCAGACCGCCATAAATCCTTGTGATGAAATCCACCTGTTCCTTGAAATCACGGCTGTCTGTCAGTTCCCCTGCAAGGGTGAATATATCACCGCCCCGTCCGGTCCCGAAGTCGTGCCAGACATTCTTGCGGATGTTCACCTGAAACGAGGCAGTCCGTTCCTCGCGGTACGGGGCGAGATACCGGCATTCATCCCCGCGCTGTCTTTTCGGCTCGTGTCCCAATCGCGCCAGAAAGTCCGTAATCGGGATTCCTCTTATTTCCTCCATGTTCATGGGCATTGGCAGTTAATTGATGATTATCTTGACGCCCAGCCCGAACTGAGTCGTGAACACCCCTAACGGACTGCCCCACAGGGCACGCTCACGCACATTGGCAAGCAGGACTATCCTGTCGGTAATGTAGGTTTCCAGCTCCAAAGTGAGCGCACCGCCGTAGAGGAAGGCATCACCGGCAAGAAGCCTTGAACCGTCGTGCATCATCCTGTCACCCCAATTCACCGTCTCATATCCTATAAGGGCTGAACCGCCGATGGAAAGGAACAATGTCTTTGAGGGGTCGGACAGGAACTTCAGGTAATAGCCTCCCTCTGCCGTGAACTGGGCACGGGGTACGGATATGGTGCGATACTCATAATTCTTCAGCAGGTATTCCGCACCTGCCACCCAGCGGTTGGCTTTCTTCGTGTATCCCGATACCGCGAATCCGGTATAATAATTCAAAGGCCCTTTAGAACCGCCCGCAAAACCGCCACGAAGTTCCACACCCATCATTCCGGGAAGATACCGTTGGGCGTATGCCTGCCCTGAAAACAGGGCAAGCGATACGACTGCAACACACAGATAAATTACCTTACGCATAACTATTTCACTTTAAGTTTATTGATGACTTTAGCTCTCACGATGTCCTCACCCTCCACGGTGAAGGACTGATGGCGTCCGCCGCTTTTCTCGTTCAGTTCCACCACCAATACCTTGTCGGCAGGGATGGTGAACTTGTCAAACGCAAATACGGTGCGTTCCTCCTTGTTTCCTGCAACCACAGTGGCATAGTTGTAAGCCCTGAGAGGAAAAATAATATTCTCCTGAATGGCTGTACGCTTCATCACCTTCTTATCCACGATTTTGAAAGTCACGAAATCCACCTCGAAAGGCACATTGGACGAGTTCCTGATCTGCGTGTGGAAATAGAGCAGCCCGTTATGGGTATAAAGCCCGCGCAAGAGGTATTGGATGCCGAAAGCCTTGCTTCCGATATGCTTGACATGGCGTCTGTTCTCCTTGTGGATGCTCCTGTTAATCAACTGCACGAGTTTGGGCGATTCGCAACCCAACTCCTGCAAATAGATGTCAAGGGCGTTGTTCGGACGGTTCACCTTGCTGCCGTCATGGATAAAGTCTTTCATCTCCACATTGAGCAATAGCGGCTCATCAGAATATTTGACATTGAAGGTGTAAAAACTGCCGCTTTCGGTGATGACCGACATATTCGTCTCGTCACGGAAATTTTTAACCGTGGCCTTCACGCGGATAACATTCTCCGCACCGTCCGCCTTGCCTGCTATAAGGTTGGCAGAGCCGAGGTCCACATACCGCACCGCTGAGGGGAAGATGATATGCGTCGTCTTGTCATAAGTCACTTCCAGACCGTATGGCGGTATCATGCGGTCAAAGGTCAGTTTCCTGGTAAGGCCGTGATAGAGGTCACCGTCCTCCTGCCGCGGATATACATCCGCCGTCAGTGTGACACCGTTGGTAACTGTTGCCGTTGAATCACCGGCATTCTGTGCGAAAGCACTCACTGCGCCCGTCATAAGGGCAAGCATTACAAAAATCTGTTTCATGTTCTTTGAATTTTAATTGGGTTATTGATTGTCATTCTGATAAAGCATCAGGGTATGGCCGGACTTGAGGTGTACCTTCTCCTCGCGTAGTTTCTTGGAGATGTACTGCGACACTCCCTGGATGGCTCCGCGCCCGAGTTCGGAGAGCAGCTGGTCCTTGGCCGACTGGTTGGTGATGGAGATGCTCGTGCCGAGGTTCTGTCCCATGTTGGCCGCCACCTCCTTGACCGCGCTCGCTTCCATAGACCCGGGAATGAAGATTCCGTCCTGTCCGTCGTTGTCATACACGGTGAGTTCCACCGGAATGATGATACCGTCATATTCCACCTGCACAATCCCGATATTGAGCCGCTCTCCCTGTATGCGGCTCTCTCCCGTGAGCAGGGTGTTTTTCGGAAGGACATGCTTCCCGACACGCATCGGTTCCAGCAGGCGCATCCTCACTCCCTGTCCGCTGATGACGGTCTGGTCGCCGTGGATACAGGCACGGACGGTATTCCTCATGCTCCCGGCTTCCGTGTTCCCGATTGCCGTATGAAACCGCCCCGGTTGCGACAGCCTTGCAAACAGCACGGAATCGCTGACGGGCTGCGGCAGGGACGATACCACCGGAGTGGAAACCAGCCCCACGGGAACGGCTTTCGCCTTCCCGTTCCGCGTGACCGCCTCGTTCCCCGCCTGCTTTCCGGTATTTGCACCGCCACCTCCCGGCGTGTACTTGGCGGCAAACTCGTAGGATTTCTCCAACAGGGTCACCTGCTCCTCGTAAGTCATCTGCGCGGGCTGCTGTACGGCGGCTGCCTGCTTCAGCTGCTCCACCTCGGCTTTCAACGCCTCCTTTTCGGGGTCTTCCTCCGGCTCTTGGTAGAAACTGCCCAAAGTGGCGTTGATGTCGTTATAGGCGGAGGCGGAGGATGCAAAGGCATTGCCGCGATTTCCACCGCCACGATAGGATGTGCCGCCACCCTTATACTCCGAATCCGGCACAATCTCCACAGCCACAGCCTGCGGATTCTCCTGCCTTTTTTCGTCGGCAAGGGAAGAGAAGTCTTCCAGCGTGCGCATCTTCTCTTCCTGCCTGCGCCTCATGTCAGCCTGCTCGTAGGCGGCAATCTTGTCGCCCTCTATGCCCGCACCCCTCGGGTCGGGCAGTTCGGTGTTGAAACCTGCTTTCTTAGTTTCTTCCTGCCTGTCCTCTTTCGACGGGGCGAAAATCCACCACATGCAGCCGATGAACAGCAGGAACATCCCGGCATAAACCAAGTATTTCTTGATTTCCTGCCTCTTTTTCAATGTGTTTGCGTCGTTACTCATTGCCTTGATTGTTGAATTGGTTAAAAAACTCTTCCATGTCACGCACTTTCTCATCGGAGAGCGTGTCGGCAGGAACGAAATCCGGAATATCCAGCGGGGCAATTTCGATTACCTCCTGCCGGGCATCCTCCCGTCCGATGTCGTATATGGCACGGAATATCATATAGAAATTGACTGCCGCGAATACGGTGCACAGTCCGATGACAACCGCCTTTCTCCTTTCGGGAGTCAGGCTGTCGCACAAGTCCCGCAGCTTGGCTTCTGCCAGACTTCTGATTTTCAAGATTCTCTTTCTCATACATTCAAAATTTTAACGGTCATACACTCTTATATCCTTGTTCTCCACCACGCGGAACGCCTCCATGATGAAGCCGTGCGGGTTGTTGTCGCTGCGTGTGGAGTTCAGCAGCCTGCCCCGTGTGACGAGGCTGCGCTCGGTCACGCTCTTCTCCCGGATGATGGAGAGCTTCGCGTAGGTCACAACCTCGTAAGGATAGGTGTTGAAGTCGCATTTCACGCTGTCTATCCCGATACGCTGGTTCACGTTCCCCGAAATGATCCGGTTGTAGTACCCCTGCTCCGCCAGGTCCACATAGTGGGCATACGCGGAACGGTCGCCGAGGAACATGGCCCGCTGGATATTGCTCTCAATCGCACTCTTGTCGGGAGCGAGCGTGAAGAACAGCTCGTGGAAGCGTTTTACATGCTCCCTTGCCTCCACGGGGCGGTTCTGTTCCAAGTCCTGCGAGAGGGCCAGCATCAGTGACTTACCCTCGTCCAGCACATAGATTTTCTCCCGCTGCGCCTCCGCGAAGCTGTAGGCCTTCCACACGGAGAATCCCACGAGCAGGGTACATACGCAGAGATAGGCTATCCCGAACAGGCGGAGCTGCCTGAAACTGGTCTCGATATTTTTCAATGATTTGAATTCCATTCCAATGTCGTTTTAATGTTATTACTTGATAAGTCTTCCGGCCACATTGCCCACCGCTGCACCGGCAGTACCGGCCACGACAGAGCCTGTCTTGGATGCCGTCTGGGTCACGTTCTTGCCGTAGTTGCCCGCACCGCCTCCTGCCTGGATGATCCAGTTCGCGACCGTCGGGATGGTGAAATACCCGATGATTCCGATAATAAGGAACGTGATGTACACGCCGTTGGAGCCGTCAGGGATGAAGTTCGGGTCGGCAAGCCGCTCGATGTCCTGCTGGAGCATCAGCACCTGAATCCTTGCCAGCACGCTGCTGAACAGGTCGCTGACCGGAAGCCACAGGTAGATGCTGATATAGCGGACGAACCACTGGCTGAGCGAGGCCTGGAATCCGTCCCAGCAGGAGATGGCGAAGGAGATAGGACCAAGTATCGAAAGGACTATCAGGAAGAAGGTCCTCAGTGTGTCGATAACGAGGGCGGCGGCGTTGAACATCAGCTCCAGCAGTTCGCGGAAGAAATTCTGCACCGCCTTCTTCATGTTGTACATCGCCCGGTCCACATACATCCCGCAGGCCTCAATCGCGTCCAGCGCACCAAGTTCGTCCAGCTTGTTGTCGAAGGCTTCCTTATCGACCAGATAGGCCGTTTCCGGATTGCGCTTCATCGCCTCGAACTCCAGCTTGTCCTTCTGCGCCCGGTACTCGTTCATGTCGAAGGTCTGAGACTCCAATATCGTGTGCGTACCCTTTACTATGGGCGACATGACACTGTTCAGCGTGCCCAGCACGAGTGTCGGGAAGAACATGATGCACAGCCCCAAAGCAAAGGGACGGAGAAGAGGAAAGACATCTACAGGCTCGGCTCTTGCCAATGACTGCCACACGCGGTAAGCCACGTAGAACAGGGCTCCCAATCCTGCAAGGCCCTTGGCGACACCGGTCATCTGCGAGCAGAGCGGCATCATGTCCGTGTACAGGTTCTGCAAAATCTGATGCAGGTTGTCGAAATTTATTGCCAGCAATACCATAAGCATTCGGATTCAGGATTACCAATAACGCTCATGGGGTGAGCCGTAAAGAGCCATCACACGATCAATGTCGTTCTGCTTCTTGGCACGCAGGTAGGACACGCCGATGTTCTTGTTGGTGTAATACTGCACCAGACTCCGGTACTGGAGCATGTCGGTGTAGCACCGGTCGATGATATCCATGCGCTCCTTGTCGTTCATCGACAGCCCGTTCTCGTTGACCACCGTCTTCAGGTCATTCAGCAGGTGTGCGCTCTCTTCCAGCAGCTTGGTGTAGCCGAGGGCTATCGCGCTCAGTTCCTCCGGCGTGAAGTACGGGTCGCTGAGCATCCGCTCGAAGCTGTTCACGTAGATGTCCGTGATGTCGCCCACCATCAGGATGGTCTGCTGCACCTTGCGGGCGTCGCGGACAAGGTTCTTCACCTTGCGGAGCCCGTCATAGAACTCCTTTCCCTGCTGGTAGATCTTGACGGTTTCCTGAAAATTTTTCACCATATTCGTGGCCGTCGTAGATGTCTGCACGATGTTTTTCGCGGCATTGATGATGCCCTGTGCGAGATTGGTCGGGTCTGTCACGACCCACTGCGCCTTTGCCGTGAGGCTGAAGAAGAAGCAGCCCATACACAGCACTAAAACTTTTACTTTCATAAATCTACTTTTTTAATGATGAATAATCTGATTGTTGTTTCGATGGGAAATCAAAGTCCCATTTTCCGCCCTTTGGACAGCGGGTTACGGAGGATTGTCCGATGGGACTGTTTCGGGCGGTTCTCCTTCGCCACATCTTCCGTTTTGCGTTTGAGAGAAGCGAACAGCTCGTCGGCATACGGCCTTCGACCTGTCATCCTGACGAAACGGGCATCCAGTTCACGGTACGCCTTTTCCGCCTGACGGGAGCATTCCTCCGGGGAATCCTTTTTGTCGATGCCGTACCTGACAAGAAAAGCGGGACTGATGTGAAGGATGTCATGGACTGCATCCGGCATGGCGGCTATCTGTCCCAACTTCTGCAAATCCTCGTTCAGCTTGTCAAGGTATTCTGCCGGAGGATGGGGACAGACCGTTTCAAAGACTTTCTCAACGGCATGTGTCAGCCTTGCATCCACTTCTAAAATATCGGGAACTTCCCCCGCTTCCCTTTTACGGTTATACACATCGGAGTCCATATCCTCAAGTTGATGATACAGCCGGTAATCTTCCGAGAATCCATAATAGTCCTGTATGGACTGCGGAATGTTCCAGTTCTGCATCAGGGACCAATAGAGGGCCGATATGACCTCCCTGCGTTTACCTTCGTCTGATTCCAAATTACTATACATGATTATTGGTGTTTAACGGTTGATAAAATGGATTACTTTTCACGCTTGCTTTCCGCCAGCTGCTTGATGGCAAGCTCGATATTGCCGCCGAGTTTCTCCGTAAGCCGCATAAGTTCAAGCTTTTCGGTCTCCTCTGTCGTGTAACAATAATACTCCTCAAGCGACACCTCGGTGGCATAGACCGCCGACTGCGAACCGCCCAGACCGACCCAGACTTCCTTATATTTTCGGGAAGGGTTGTTCGCCATGTTGATGGAGAGTATCTGCGCACGCTCCTTGTCGGTCAGGCCGAGCAACGCCTGTATCTCATCGAACTTGTTGACATATTTTCTCTGGTCGAGAAGAATCTTGCAGTCGGAATTGTTGATGATGGTCCCCTTGACAATGGAAGACGAGATGATGTCCTCGACCTCCTGAGTGACCACCACCGCCTCGCCGAAAAACTTGCGGACCGTCTTGAAGAGATAGCGTAAATACTCCGCCATGCCCTCCTTGCTGATGGCCTTCCAAGCTTCCTCCAACAATATCATCTTGCGGATGCCTTTCAATTTCCTCATCTTGTTGATGAAGGTTTCCATGATGATGATGGTGACAATCGGGAACAGTACCTTGTTGTCCTTGATGTTGTCCAACTCGAAGACAATGAATCGTTTATTCAACAAGTCAAGCTGTTTGTCCGAGTTGAGAAGGAAGTCATATTCCCCACCACGGTAATACGGTTCAAGCACATTCAGGAAACCCCACACGTCAAAATCCTTCTCACGGGTACGCTTCTCCCTCAGAATATCCTGGTACTCGTCACGGATGAACTCGTAGAAGGTGTTGAAGGAGGGCCTGATGCTGTTGTCCCTGCGGATATTCTCTAAAAAGAGGTTCACCGCGTTGGATAGCGCCACCTCCTCAGCCCTTGTCGGCGGCTCGTCGTCACGCTTCCACAAGGTGAGGATGAGCGTCTTGATGGACTCCTTCTTCTCGATGTCAAAAACACCGTCCTCCACATAGAATGGATTGAAGGCAATCGGATCGTTTTCCTCGTAAGTGAAATAAATCCCGTCCTCGCCGTGTGTCCGGGCATGGATAAGGTTGCAAAGCCCCTGATAGGAGTTTCCCGTATCCACCAATAGCACATGCGTTCCCTGCTCGTAATACTGGCGCACCATGTGGTTGGTAAAGAAAGACTTGCCTGAGCCGGACGGTCCGAGGATAAATTTATTCCGGTTCGTTATCGTGCCGTTCTTCATGGGCAAATCGGAAATATCCAGATGGACGGGCTTTCCGGTCAGCCTGTCAACCATGCGGATGCCGAACGGGGAAAGCGAATCCTTGTAAGAGGTCTCACCGATGAACAGACACAAGGCCTGCTCGATGAAGGTGTAGAAACTTTCCTCCGCAGGAAAATCACCTGCATTGCCGGGTATCGCCGCCCAGAACAATGTCGGCACATCCACCGTATTGTGTCGTGGCTTCGCCTCCATCAATGCCAACTGACTGCCGACATCATTCTTAATACGCTTGAGCTTTTCGCGGTCGTCACTCCAAGCCATCACATTGCAGTGGGCACGGATGGAGGTCAGTCCCTTGCTGTGCGCCTCGTTCAGATACTCCTCGATCCATTCCCGGTTTATCTGGTTGGAACGGCTGTAGCGGGAAAGCGAGTGCATGTTCCTCGCCGTCTGCTCGAACTTCCGCAGGTTCTCCGCCGAATCGTCGATGAAGAGGTACTGGTTCACCACATGGTTGCAGGTGAGCAGTATCCCTATCGGAGCGGCAAATGACAGGCGGCAGTCGCTTCGGTCGGTGGATAAACGCTCGTAGCGTGTGTCTGTCGCCACGCCCGACGGCAGGTCTTCCGGATCGGAAAGGGTATGCAGGCAGAGGTAGTTGTCGCCCACCTTCATTTCCCCCGCTCCGAGCGAGAGGTCCTGCAAGCAGGCGGTGTTCTCCTGCGAGAGCGAGAAATACTTCTCGATGATACCGGCCGAAGTGTCCGTCCCGGTTATCTCCTCATCCGTCAGGCGCGTGATGCGGAGCAGGCCGCTGTCGTTCACGATACGCTCGAACTGCCCGCAGCTTTCCAAAAAACGGGTGACGGTTTCCTTGTCCTGCATCTCCCTGGGGATGATGAATCCCCGTGTCAGGGCGTTGAAACTGCTGGTCGTGCGGCTGTGCTCCCTCGTGGTCTTGGTCAGGAACAGGTAGCAGGTGTGCTGCAAGTAAGGACGCTCGTTGAAATGCCGCTCGAAACTGCGGCTCAGGAAACTGAGGTCGTCCTTGCAGATGTCCGGCTTGTAGCTCTCCTCCACGAAGAAGTCCTGCTTGTGCACGATGCTGTAGTTCGGCAGCACCTTGACCGCTTTCGCCCATGTGGAATGGATGGCCTCGTACTCCGTCCTCGTGAGCGTGAAGAGTTCGGGCAGCTCCACCCTGTAGGCCGCGGTGATGTCCGCATCCTTGCTGATGATGCAGCCGTTCTCCACGGCGAGCAGCGGGAACTTGCTCTCCAGCGTGGCTGTCTTCATTACATTTCTCATACGCTTCTTTTTTTAGAGGTTAGGGAAAACAACCGAAGAAATCTTCTCCGGTTGATGATGTAGCGGGGATGCCTGCGCAACGCCTGGAGCTTCATCAGCCCCCATTCGCCGTACTTCGCGTTCATGCGGAAGGTCGCCCACACGAGCACCGAGGCGGCGATGACACCGAAACCGATGCAGACCCACTGGCCGATGCCTGCCATGTACATGATGACGAACACCACGAACAGGGCGAGCAGACCTCCGGCGAAAACGAACAGGTACTGGCTCTTGAGTCCCTTGAACTCCGGGCTGCGACCGATCCCCTTGTTAACAGGATATTCCGCCATACTACAGGAAGAATGAGCGTAAGATGGTGGCCGCGACAATCAGGAAAATACACGCCCCGAACCAGCTGGCGGCGGTCTTCGAGGTGTCCGGGTCGCCGGACGAGAACTTGGAATATACCTTCACGCCACCGATAAGGCCGACTACGGCACCGATAGCGTAAATCAACTTGGTGCCGGGGTCAAAATAGCTTGTGACCATATTGGTCGCTTCGGTGATACCGCCGATACCGTTACCCTGGGCGAAAGCCCCCACTGAAACCAGCAGCGTCATGACTGCCGAAAAGAATCTTTTTTTCATGTGTCGAAACATTTAATTAGTGAGACAAAAAATCATTTCGACAGCGAATATATAGCGTTTAATTTATTGATTTACAAACCTTACGACCTATGACACCGTATGTCATCACGTTACATCGGGAGAGGATTTTGAGCCAATCAAAAAAGGCTTTTTCCAGCAACGGGGACAAGAAAACGAGGATAAGGGGAAAAGCCGGCATTTCATTTCTTCCGGCAAAGGTCGTCCCGTGTCCTGACGGATCGGGCAAGGCGGCCCTGCGGGCTGGTTGCCGTGAAATAATCATCCTCGCTTCGCTTGCGGTATTTTTTCACGGCAAGCCTTGCGCAATCCCGGACCGGGACGGTAAGGCCTGCATGAAATAAAATACCGTTCGGATTGACGGTACAGGTCAAACATTAAATTTTCAATGGTATGGAAGCAAAAAACAATCTGGCAGTGGCATTCACGGGACACCGCAAGGAACGTATCCTGCAAGGAAACGGGAACAATCTCTTGACACTTGCACAAATCAAGGATGCAGTGGTGGAAATGGTAACGGAATTGTATGGTAAAGGATATAAGGCATATTATACCGGAATGGCCAATGGCTTTGACATGATAGCTGCGGAAGCGGTCTTGCAGGTCCGGGAAGAATACGGGGATATCGTGCTAATAGCGGCAGTACCCTTCAGGAAACAGCCCTTGTGGTTCGATGCGGAAGACCAGCTGCTGTATGCCCGTCTGCTGGAAAGGACGAACCGGGTGGTGATGGTTTCCGAGAACTACCATAAAGGCTGCTACCTTCGCAGGGACGAATACATGGTACGCAAGGCTGATATGATTATAGCGTACTGGGATCATGTTCCGGATGGAGGCACTTTCTACACGATGAACAAGGCACTGGAAAGCGGAAAACCGGTCATCAATCTTTATGAAAGGATGAAATAGCGGAAATCGGTCTGTCTGTATAGAACGGAAAAGCGCAGTCTGAAAGCCGGCGGCTTTCAGACTGCGCCTCATTCCATGCGCGATGCCTATTCCGCAGAATCGGAAGAGAGCGCACGCTGTTTTCTCCGTTCCTCCTTTTTCTCTTTTTGCAGCTTTTTCTTGGCTTCCATTTCCGCCATAATCTGTTTCAGAGGCTTGACCGTTTCCGGTTCCTCACGCTTGAACCGCTTGAAATAGATGCTTTCGATAAACTGCGGAAGCGGAGCTTTCCAGGACTCCTGTCTGTGGTTGTCTATCTTGCCGAGCTTGTCGGGATTCAGTCCCAATTCACGGGCCATCTGGACCTGTTTATCCGATAGCCGGTGACGCTTCTGCGCCACCATCCATTTTTCCAATATCGCTTTTGTCACTGCCATACTACATCGTTCATTTTTTTGCAAAGATAGGAAGCCTGCCATATAATAAAGGTATGGATACCTGAAATTTTCCGGTGGAATCTTCTGAAAGTGAAAAAGGCACACCGATATCACATCGGCATGCCTCCAAAAACTATGACTACAAAAAGAAACAATCAAACGAATTTGCCTATATCGAAAGCCTCCTTTTTCTTGGATGTGGACTTTCGTCTTGCCAACGGTCTGCCCGTATCATCCAGACATTCACTGAGCAATTGATTTACTTTTTCCTGATTGCTCAATTTGTCTGTAAGAAAAGAGAGTATAACCGTCTCCTGCATCTTATGGTGTATGGTCGAAGCTGCACGGATGGCTTTCTGTTCATCAGGATTTTCTGACATCAGCACCTCCGCCACATTGCTTATATCCTCGAATGTCATGGCCGTGACAAATTCCGGATCCGGTTCGGAGTCCACGGGAGCCATCAGTTCACGCTTATCCTCATCGGTCAGTCTTTTATCATCTTGCCGAAAATTATCCTCCACATCATCCGTGCGTATTTCCTCATCTTCCTCTATGGGTTCTTTTTTCAAAGGTTCTGAGCGTGTAGGGGTTTTCCTTGCCACTTCCGGATCTTCCAGATAGACAATCTTTGTTTTGCCTATTACATCATCGCCATTGGCAGGAGAAGATGCCTCCATTTCAGTTCCTTGCCCAACTGTATCCGGCAGCGGTTCCCGGAACTGTTTTTTGCTGTGCCTCGTCTTACGGCCGGCATTCCGTGCTTTTTCGGCCATACGCTTTTTACGATATTTCCATAACCAGATACGGACAATACGCATCCGATGATAAAGCCTGTCCCATACCTCGTACATTTTCTGACCGAAAATGAATGACCACAAATGCCACAATATAAAAATCGCACAGGCAATCTTTATTAGAAAATAGAGTGCTGCTTCCATAATTACAAAGGTTTATTGATACATTCCGTGTATAATGCCGACATCTCTTTCTCGTGTTTTTTCAGATGCTCATCTATAATCCTGCTTATAAAACCTGACATGGATGTATCCGGAGAAACAACAGACAAAAACCGTTTGATATAGGTATAACTGTCCCTGTTTATATATACCTGTATTCGATTACCGAGCGGATAAGTTATCAGATATGCAATCTGATACGATACCTTTTCTGAATTTTCTTTTGGAAGACTATCGGCATACTCTTCAATGACGGATGAAAAACTTCGTGCCGGCTCTATTGCAGGGTTTATCCGGTCTGAAGTTTCATACGAGGTGACCTGGACGGCTTTCGCTGTCTTGTTGTTCTTACGCAGTTTCTTGTAAATGAACAATCCCAATCTGTAGGCTGTGTAAATGCAGCAGCCTATGGCTGCGACTTGAAAAATAATCTGTGTCATGACTAAAACGGTTTTAATGGTTTATAATATTCTTTGTTGTACAATTCATTGATCTCCTCCCAATGCTGTTGGATATGCTCCACGAGGATATTGCTTATATACCCGGATATGCTCATATTCGGGGCAATGACCGGAAGGAAACGCTTGATACATTCGGCTACCTCACGATTTATATAGACATGGGAACGGTTGGATGCCGGAATATTGACCAGATACCTTTCCCTATAGCTACCCGTTTCCTCTTTCTTTTTCCGGGGCTTTGCAGCAACCGTTTTCTCTGAAGGGGCTTCGGCAGGTTCTGTAATGGGAGGCACTTCCGTTTCCGGCTGTTCCGTACTTTCTTCTTTGGGCTTCTCTCTGCCGAAGATGGGTATGTCCCCGACAATGATATTCTTGAGGACATCCTCATTCACTTCAACTTTTTTCTTTGTCATGACTGTACCAGTTTAAGTTTGACGATAAGTTCTTCCGCCAATTCCGCAATACCGCTTCCTTCCAGCTGCCTGGCAGGAGGCGGCAGCATGGTACAGCGGAAAAAGGCGCGTTTGCAATGGGTGATTTCTTTCTCGTAGCGGCACAAGTCGGGAAGCGTACTGTCAAGAACGGTCAGGTGCAGTTCCCGCATGACTTCCGAGTATGATTTGAAGACTTCCACGTTAGTACGCTTTTTCAGCCTGTTCCAAAAGAAGATGATATCCTTGAGCGGCACATCCTTCGTGTTTCTGACATAATCGAGTACCGTAGTGGAAAAAGCAAGCGTACTCTGCATGATGATAAGATCCGGCGTGGTAGGTGTCAGGACATAATCCATGTTGACGATAGTGCGGAATACCCCTGTGGATTCCACCGTACCGGGCAAGTCCACAAAAATCAGGTCATAATCTCCGTTTGCGGCAAGCTCGTCCGCCGCCTCTCTCGCTTTTTCCGCAGTGGCTCCTACAATAGGATAGGCTTTCTTCTTTACACGCTCCCATTGCTGGTTCAACAGCTGCTGGTAATAGGCATTGTTGGCGGCGGCTTTTTTGTCCCGTTCCCTCATGCGCACAAGGCTGTGCTGGGGAGAGTCACAATCAATGATTGCCACGTTCAGGTTTTTCTCGAAATGGAGGTAGCTGGAAAGCACCACTGTCAAGGCTGATTTTCCGACCCCTCCCTTTTGGTTGCTGACAGCAACGAATAAAGGTTCTTTGCTCATAATCTTAACTTTTTAGTTTGTTATTGAATAAATGTCTGTCTTATCCATCCGTCAATCCGTGAACGCTTCTTTCCAACCGACTGCCGGACACTGCATCCGTTATCGGATTTATCCATCATTCCAACCGATAGTGTATCCGTTATCGTATCCGACTTTCCGTCAATGGCCGGTCTGTTGGTCATGACATTCCGATAACCGTCATATCCGACATTGTTTCCACTATTCCGACCGCTAACGGAAGCATCCGACAATATGACCATTATTCCATTATCGGAAGCCCGGTTCCATCCGTTCACGCTGCAAATAAAAAGGTATTTTTTCATACCGTCACCATGTTTCAAGGGAGGTGACGACCTGTGTCACCATTTGTCATCACGTTACATATAACTTGCTATTTCACAGTAATATATACCGCCATAACTTTGCTGTCGAGAACGAAATGGATGTCGCGGAGGGGTAATCCCGAAGCCGAAGAATGAGGCTGAAGGTCAAAACACAATTTGACGAAGGAAAATTCATGTTCAAGTGAACATAGCAAGTTGTGTTTTGAGGCACCCGAAATGAATTCGGGCACTCAAAACAACTTGCCGCTCGCCTGCCGGCTCGGGGTGGGATTCACTCCAAAGTCGTGAATCCATGACGGAAGATCAGAAACAAAAAACATCAATGCGTATGGAAGAAAACAAGAACAGAAAAACAAGAAAAGGTGTAGGGCGGAAACCGAAAACCGACCCTGCCGTGTACCGTTATGTGGTGCGGCTAAACTCGGAAGAGAACGTAAAGTTCGATATCCAGTTTCAAAAATCGGGACTGAGGGAACGCTCCAAATTCATCAAGGCAATGATTTTCGGAAAGGAAATCAAGGTGGTCAGAATCGACAAGGCGACGATGGACTACTATGTCCGCCTTACCAATTTCTACCACCAGTTCCAGGCCATCGGCAACAACTACAACCAGACGGTCAAGGCAATCAAGAACAATTTCGGGGAGAAACGTGCATACGCCCTGCTCCGCAATCTGGAAAAGACGACCATAGATCTGGTGGTGCTGAGCAAGCGGATCATCATGCTGACCCATGAGTTTGAGGAAACCTACCTTATCAAAAAGCAGAGGGAGGAGGAATGACATGGTGGCGAAAATCAACAGGGGCGCCTCGCTCTATGGGGCTGTCATCTACAACCAGCAGAAAGTGGACGACTCCACGGCACGCATCATTTCGGGCAACCGCATGATTGCCGATGTCACGGGTAATCCGGAGCAGGTCATGAGGAACACGCTTTGGGCATTCGAGAACTACCTGCTCGCCAACAAGAATACGGAAAAGCCCATACTGCATATATCCCTTAATCCTTCTGTGGACGACAAACTGACCGATAGCCAGTTTGCGGATTTGGCAAGGGAGTATATGCAACGCATGGGCTACGGCGACCAGCCTTACATCGTGTATATCCACGAGGACATAGACCGCAGGCATATCCATATCGTTTCCACCTGCGTGAACGAGAAAGGGGAAAAGATAGATGACGCCTACGAGTGGAATCGCTCGATGAAAGCCTGCCGGGAACTGGAACGCAAGTTCGGACTGAAGCAGGTGGAGGACAAACGCAGGGAAATGTTGGAACCATATCTGAAAAAAGCAGACTATCAGAATGGCGATGTAAAGCAACAAGTTTCCAACATCCTCAAGAGCGTGTTCTCCACTTACCGCTTTCAGTCATTCGGGGAGTACAGCGCGTTGCTGTCCTGCTTCAACATCGAGGCGAAGCAGGTCAGGGGCGAATTTGAAGGGACGCCTTACAACGGCATTGTCTATACCATGACAGACGATACAGGCAAGCCGGTATGTACGCCCATCAAGTCCTCCCTTATCGGAAAACGCTTTGGCTATGAAGGACTGGAAAAGCGTATCGGATTCAATGCCCGTGAATACAAGGACAAGAAATGGCAGCCCAAGATACGGAACGGTGTCGCACTCGCCATGCACGGCTGCCGGGGCAACCGGGAGGACTTCATCCGCCTGCTCAACAGGCAGGGAATAGACGTGGTATTCCGTGAAAATAATGAAGGCCGCATTTACGGTGCTACTTTCATCGACCACAAGAACAGGGAGGTGTATAACGGCTCGCGGCTCGGAAAGGAGTTCTCGGCAAATGCCTTTGAACGATTGTTCAATGGGCCGAACAATATTCCTGACTTGGATGCTCCCACACCGGAAATCAGCAGGCAAAGCAGTTTCTCTGCCGACATGGAAAACGCCATCGGGCAGGCTTTCGGAATCTTCGATTTTGAAGCCAATGGTCCCGACCCGCAGGAAGAGGCTCTCGCACGCAGGCTGCAACGCAAGAAGAAAAAGAAACGCCGCTCACGGGGTATCTCCTGAAAACAGTATTCATTCACCATTAAAATTATTCAATATGCAACAAGAAGATGATTTGAGAGGATTGGCAAAGGTCATGGAGTTCATGCGTGCCATATCCATCGTGTTTGTCGTCATCCACGTTTATTGGTTCTGTTACCGGGCATTCGTGGATGCGGGTATCAACATCGGAGTGGTCGATAAGATACTCCTGAATTTCCAGAGGACGGCGGGGCTTTTCAGCAACCTGCTGGTGACAAAAGTATTCGCCGTCATATTCCTTGCCCTGTCATGTTTGGGCACGAAGGGCGTGAAGAACCAGAAGATGACCTGGCGGAAGATATATACCGCCTTCCTTTCGGGGCTTGTATTGTTCTTCATGAACTGGTGGATGCTTGATTTGCCGTTCAATCCTACGGTCAATGCCGCCATTTACACGGTAACGCTGACCGCCGGGTACATCCTTCTTTTGATGTCGGGCGTATGGATAAGCCGTATGCTGAAACACAACCTTATGGAGGACGTGTTCAACACCGCCAACGAGAGTTTCATGCAGGAAACCCGCTTTATGGAAAACGAGTATTCCGTCAACCTGCCGACCAAGTTCGTGTATCAGGGCAAGGAATGGGACGGATGGATCAACGTTGTAAACGTTTTTCGTGCGTCCATCGTGCTTGGAACACCGGGCAGCGGGAAATCCTACGCGGTGGTAAACAACTACATCAAACAGCAAATCGAGAAATCCTTTGCCATGTACATTTATGATTACAAGTTTCCGGATTTATCCGAAATAGCTTATAATCACCTGCTTAAACACAAGGAACATTACAAGGTTAAACCGGAGTTCTATGTCATAAACTTCGATGACCCCCGACGCTCGCACAGGTGCAATCCCATCAATCCCAAATTCATGGTGGATATTTCCGATGCCTACGAATCCGCCTACACGATAATGCTCAATTTGAACAAGACCTGGATACAGAAACAGGGTGATTTCTTCGTGGAGTCACCGATTATCCTGCTCGCGGCGATTATCTGGTACTTGCGGATTTACAAAGACGGCAAGTATTGCACCTTCCCCCACGCGATAGAATTTCTTAACAAGCCGTATGCCGATATCTTCACGATTCTTACCTCTTATCCCTCGCTGGAAAACTACCTTTCCCCGTTCATGGATGCCTGGCAATCTGGAGCGCAAGATCAGCTCCAGGGCCAGATAGCGTCCGCAAAAATTCCGCTTTCGAGGATGATTTCACCCCAGTTGTATTGGGTGATGACGGGCGATGATTTTACACTTGATCTGAACAATCCGGAACAGCCCAAAATCCTCTGTGTGGGAAACAATCCTGACAGGCAGAACATCTATTCGGCGGCCTTGGGACTGTACAATTCCCGTATCGTGAAGTTGGTGAACAAGAAGGGACAGCTGAAGAGTTCCATTATTATAGACGAGCTACCGACCATCTATTTCCGCGGCATCGACAACCTGATAGCCACCGCCCGAAGCAACAAGGTGGCGGTATGTCTCGGCTTCCAGGACTTCTCGCAGCTGACCCGTGACTACGGTGAAAAAGAGGCGAAAGTGATCCAAAATACAGTCGGCAATATTTTCTCCGGACAGGTGGTAGGCGAAACGGCAAAGAACCTTTCGGAGCGTTTCGGCAAAATCCTTCAGCAAAGGCAGTCCATATCCATCAACCGGCAAGACACATCCACCTCCATCAACACGCAATTGGATTCCCTGATACCCGCTTCCAAGATTGCCAACCTCTCGCAGGGTACATTCGTGGGCAGCGTGGCGGACAACTTCGGTGAGGAAATCGAGCAGAAGATTTTCCATGCCCGTATCATCGTCGATAACGAGAAGGTGGCGGCGGAGACCAGAGCCTACAAAAAAATCCCTGTCATCAACGAGTTCAAGGATGCAGACGGTAACGACATCATGCAGCAGCAGATAGACCGCAACTACTCCCGTATCAAGGCGGACGTACTGCAAATAATTGAAGATGAGATGGAAAGAATTGCCAATGACCCGTATTTGAAACACCTGATTCCACAGGAGGACGGAAAAAAAGAGGAATAGGACACCGCTGTTTTATTTCAGCCTGCAAAGTTCGTCCCGTGCCTTATGGATTGTGCAAGGCCGGGCCCTTCGGGTTTCGCGGAAAAATCATCCTCGCTGCGCTTGCGGTATTTTTCCCGAAAGCCTTGCGCAATCCGGCACGGAACGGCGGGGCAGGCAAGAAATAAAATCTCGGCTCTACAAAGCCGGGGATGTCTAACTCAAAAAACAAAAGGTATGAGCAGAAGCAACTTTACACCGATGGGACGGTTCAAAGAGATAATCGACCGATACGGACTGAAACTGATGGAGGTGGGAACCAACCACCTGAGAATATTCGCTGACAACAGGAAGCTGTTCGACTACTATCCGCTACGGATGAAACTGTTCGATTACCGACAGTGGAAACAGCTGACCTACCCGTCACTCATTGAGGGGGCGGACAAGTGGGAAACGGAGCTTGACGAAATTATAAAAAGACTTATGGTTTCACCCCAATAATCAGCAGGACTATGAATAACAATAACAGCAAGACGATCGTTTGGGACAACATTCCCGAATGGGCGATTTTTTCATTGGAGTACGGCATCGACGAGGAACTGTTCCTGCCCGATGAAGACAAGGAGATGATAACCAAGTTCATCGTTGAAAACTTTCCGAACGGTTACACCATGTCGGTGGATTGGGAGTCATACAACGAATTCGACACCAATCCGGCATTCGGAAAGGCGTGCAAGACTTATAAGGTAACTTTCTGTATCCTATAAAAACATTGACATGAAGAAGATAACATTAAGCGAATACAATTCCATATCTGAAGCCTATCGCGGGGTATGGACTACCGAGCGTTGGGATATACCCGACTGGGCGGAAATGCGTAAAAAACACATCGGCAAACGCACCATGATGGTATATGATAATGGTACTTGCCTGCTGGTCGAAGGGCTGGGTTTTGAAATCGTGGATGACAGTTCATGGAAAAAGCCGGATGAGGTCAGAAAGGAAATCGGAAGCCATTATCTTAAATTCTATACAGAAAAAGGATGTGAACCTCATTACGCGGATTGCGTGATACGGTGGAACGATACGTTGGAAACGGAAGAGGCAAGAATTGCTTTGGCTATGGATGCCGATACGGAAAAGGACGATGAAATATTCTTCTACTGCGACAGCCTGAATGATATGAAATCCATGGCGGACAAAGGCAGGGAAGATTTCACCATAGCAGAGTGTATCGGTTTCGGAACATACGAAGAACTATTATAAATCCAATTAAATCATGTTATGAAAATCAGATGTCAGGAACACTACGATAAGGTAGTGGAGTACGCCAAAAGTATCGGCGACACAACATTTCAGAATTGCATTGAACGCCTCAAACAATGGGAGAAGAACTCAAACGGCAGGTATGAAATTGAACTCTACCGGGATTTCGCCCCACATTCATTCGGTTTTGCGGAAGTGGCCGCTAACGGAAGCAGGGGTATTGTCGGAGGATTGCTTTACCATGGAAAACCGGACCAGTCTTATGCGGTTACACTGACTCCCATACACGGCTGGAGTATACATACTTGAACTTGTATATCTCTAAAAGGAATCCTGGATTATAAAAATGATGCGTAGGTCATCTTGTATAGAGACCTACGCACCATTTTTAGCACACCATTTTGCCCATATTGTAATTATTTACAATAGCCCCATTTCTGTATCTTTAAGGAAGTCAATCACATTCATGATTGATATGCCATCAGTATTCACATAAGAAGGGGTTAAGCCTCCAACTATGACTATTTTAGGGAATCCATCATTGATATGACGAAGTGAATTTGTTTCCTGATCAATTTTCTCAGGAGTAGGCATATCAAGTGCTGATTGTATATACATACGTTTGTTCCCACTGTTACAAATAAAATCCACTTCCAATAGTTTTCGTATTTTCTTTCCTTCGGCATTTGTTGTTCTCACCTCCACTTGCCCGACATCAACAGAATACCCTCTGATACGCAGTTCATTATATATAATATTTTCCATAAGGTGGCCACCGTCAATCTGACGATAATTCAGACGGGCATTGCGCAATCCTACATCTTCAAAATAGTATTTTGAAGGTGTATTGATGTAATGCTTACCTTTAATGTCATACCGAATGGCTTTTTCCACCATAAACGCATCTTGTAACATCCCGAGATAACTCTGTATGGTTGTATCTGAGATACTATGACCTTTCACAGATTTGAATGTATTTTCAAGGTTTGTCGGATTTGTCAGGCAACCGATATTAGAAGCTATAATGTCTATAAGTTCGTTCAAATCATCATCATTCCTAATATTATACCGTTCTTTTATATCGCGTATATAAGTACCCTGAAACAATGATTTAAGATAGTTTTCTTTCTTCTTTTTGTCAGAAAAAGACACAATCTGCGGCATTCCTCCATAAATCATATAGTCTTGCAGAGCGTTAAGTTCGCTTGCGTACTGTCCTGTCTTGAGAAATTCCGAAAAACTTAAAGGATGTACTCTGATTTCATATCCTCGACCACGAAATTCGGTTTTTACATCACTGGATAGCATTCGACTATTACTACCGGTCACATATACATCTGCATTTTTAATTTTCAGATAGCTATTGAGTACATCTTCAAATTCTGGAACAAGTTGAATCTCATCCAATAGTATGTAGTACATATCGTTATCTACAATATGCCCGTCAATATAATCCAATAATGTGTCCGGATTCCTGAGATCTTTACTACGTCGGTTTTCCAAATCTACTTGAATAACATGATCTTCATTCACGCCATTATCAAGTAATGATTGTTTGAATAACTCAAATAGAAGGTAAGATTTTCCACAACGTCGTACACCGGTAATAATCTTAATCATTCCGTTGTGCATCACACTTTGCAGCTCTTGTAAGTATTTGTCTCTTGGTATTTTCATGTTGCAAAAGTAGTAAAAATTATCTGTAGTGCGATTATTCTATTGGAAAAAAATGGGAAAAGTACCAAATTTCTCCAATAGCAATAGCCGGGCTTATTAATGTCGCTTCCCTTACCAAGTCCCATCAAGAAGGTAACTCGGAGGGCAAATACCTGCACGTTCAAGCCTTCGGTTTTCGGGACATAAAATTCCCTGCGGTAATTTTCCGCCCGAAAAAACGCTCCGGTATTGCCGTCCGAGTTGCGGAAAGGTTTGGGACTTGGCAAGCGAAGCGACCTACGACGCATAATACAAGGTCAATGAAAAAATCTGCCGGGGGATATTTTGCCGCGTTATGATATCCCAATGGGTCACGCCACCCGGAGTTTTCCAAATAAAATCTTCTTCCTGTCCCATCAGGGGGTACCTCAAACGGGGACAAGGGCTGCGCTCGCTCCCAACTCTGCATATTACAGTTTTTCCTTTGCCGTTTGCGTGCCGTCCTTGCGGTTTGCCTCCGTTTTCCGTGTCGTCCCTGCCGTTTTTCCTCGATTGGTTGCGGCTGTCCGTACGCTTCCCCCTTTTTTCCGCTTTCGGGCTTTGGTGCGTTGTTCCGGCTTCTCCCTCCGTTTTTCCCATTTTCCGGCCCACACTCTTTCCTCTCGCGGTGAAACATGATGACACTTGATGAAATGGATAGCCTAACGCGTTGAAATATAGTCATTTATCAAAATTATGCCTATATATTTGCGGTGACAACAACAATTATCAACGCTAAAAACTCAAAGTTATGGCAAAGAAAAACGTGAGGGACGAACCCCTCAAACCGCAAGTCACCGAGAACGAGCAGATGAGTGACATCGTCCTTATCCTCGACAAGATGGAGCTGCTCCTCCAGGCGGTCAGCAAGCTCGACAAGGACGGCAGGTACGAAACAGTGCCGGCAGACAAGGAGCACCGCAACTCCTTCCTCAAAATCGACCGCTACGCGAACATGTTCGAGAATTTCCTGAAGAACTTCTGGAGCCAGCTCAAGGACCCGACACGCTTCGGCATCCTTTCCATCAAGGAAGACACGCTGGACGACCCGAAAGTGCGGCAGGCCGTCGAAGACCTCGCCGCCGGAAAAAAGACAGACGCGGTGGAGGAATTCCTCAAACAGTACGAGATTGTCCCCCGCGACAAGGAAAACCAAAGTATCAACCATCAAAATCAAGAAGAAATGGCAAAGAAAAACGAAACACAGCAGCAGGCCGCCCAAGGTGACGGCACGCAGCAGCAGCCCCAGTACCGCTACAACGAGTCCATGATCAACTGGGAGCAGCTGAAGAACTTCGGGCTCTCCCGTGAAGAACTCCAGGAACGGGGGCTGCTCGACCAGATGCTCAGGGGCTACAAGACCAACCAGGTCGTGCCCATCAGCATGAACTTCGGCTCCGCCGTGCTACGCACCGACGCGAGGCTCTCGTTCCAGCAGTCCCGCTCCGGAGACATCGTGCTGGGCATCCACGGTATCCGGCAGAAACCCGACCTCGACCGTCCCTACTTCGGGCACATCTTCTCGGACGAGGACAAGAAAAATTTGCTTGAGACGGGCAACATGGGGCGTGTCGTGGAACTGAAGAACCGCAACGGCGAGTATGTCCCCTCTTTCGTCAGCATCGACAAGCTGACCAACGAGGTGGTGGCGATGAAAGCCGAGAATGTCTTCATACCGCGTGAAATCAGCGGAGTTGAACTGACCGAGCAGGAGCAGAACGACCTGCGGGAAGGCAAGAAGATATTCGTCGAAGGAATGACAGCCAGATCGGGCAACCCGTTCGACGCCCACCTCCAGGTCAACGCCGAGCGCAGGGGCGTGGAATTCATCTTCGAGAACGACAAGCTCTTCAACCGGCAGTCTTTGGGAGGCGTCGAACTGACCAAGAAGCAGATTGACGACCTGAACGAGGGCAAGGCCATCTTCGTGGAGGGCATGAAGCGCAAGGACGGGGAACTGTTCTCCTCCTACGTGAAACTCGACGAGGCGACAGGCCGCCCGTCCTACACCCGCTACAATCCCGACTCCCCGGAAGGCGCACGGGAAATCTACATCCCGAATGAAATCAATGGCGTGAAAATCACTCCCGAGGAACAGAAAGAGTTGCGCGAAGGGAAGCCCATCTTCCTCAACGACATGGTGAACCGCAAGGGAGAGGAATTCTCCTCGTTCATCAAGGCAGACCTCGAAACGGGCAGGCTGAGCTACTCGCGCACCCGGGACGGCTTCGACCAGCGCGAGGAGTTCAAGATACCGGCCAAGGTATGGGACGTAGAGCTTACCCGCAAGCAGCGTGCCGACCTCCAGAGCGGCAAGGCGGTGCTGGTCGAGGGCATCAAGGGGTATGACGGCAAGACCATCTCGCAGTACGTCAAGGCGAACTTCAACCAGGGCAGACTGGACTTCTACAACGAGAATCCCGACCGCAGACGCGACGCCTCGCAGCGCAACGTGGTGTCCGCCACACAAAGACAGGGAGAGGAAAACCGCCAATCCAGGGGGGCGAGCATAGCCTGACGGTCAAAGCAAAACGAATGTTGAACCCAAAAGAATCAGAACATGGAAATGAACAAGGAAAACAACACGCCTTTCAAGGCGGAAGACGTGAACTGGGACGAGCTGGCAGCCATCGGCATCCTGAAGGATGAACTGGAAATGGCCGGGGAACTCGATACGCTGCTCAGCGGTGAGAAGACAAACGTGGTATCGCTCAGCCTGGTGCTGCTCGGCGTGGACGTGGTGATGGACGCCACACTCCAGTTGGTACGCAAGGACGGCGACCCGCTGCTCGAAATCCTCGGTATCAAGCCCGTGGAACAGTAACCCCGCCTTCTTATAATATGTAAACCGAATGTATAACCGCCGTTTCCCGTCTTCGCGTACCGGCAAGCGGGAAACGGCTTAAATTTTATCCGAATCATGATAGCAATCATAGCAGAGAAACCGAGTGTCGGTCAGGACATAGCCCGCGTAGTCGGGGCTACAGAAAAAATGGACGGCTACATAACAGGAAACGGCTACATGGTGACATGGGCGCTGGGACATTTAGTGTCGCTGGCATTGCCGGGAACATACGGCTACACGAGGACCACCGCCGAAGACCTCCCGATGATTCCCGAACCGTTCCGCCTTGTGCCACGGCAGATACGCACGGACAGGGGGATGGTGACGGACATCGCCGCCGGCAAACAGCTCAAAATCATTGATGAAGTATTCTCCAAATGCGACAGCATCATCGTGGCAACGGACGCGGGCCGCGAGGGGGAACTTATCTTCCGGTGGATATATTCTTATCTGGGCTATACCAAGCCCTTCAGACGGCTGTGGATCTCCTCGCTTACCGACGAGGCCATCCGCGAGGGCATGGCGAACCTCAGGGAGGGAAGCGGATACGACAGCCTCTATGCCGCCGCCGACAGCCGTGCGAAGGCCGACTGGCTGGTGGGCATGAACGCGAGCCGCGCCCTGGCGACAGCCTCCGGATCGGCGAACAACTCCATAGGCCGTGTGCAGACTCCCACGCTCGCCATGATATGCGCACGCTTCAAGGAAAACCGGAACTTCGTCTCCACTCCATACTGGCAGCTGCATATCGCGCTGAAAAAAGACGACGTGCACCGGCAGTTCTTCCACCCGGAGGACTTCAGGGACAAGAATGGGGCGGAGGCCGCGTACAGGCGCATTACTTCCGACTCTGTGGTGACCATAAATAAGGTAGAACGAAAGACGGTATTTCAGCAGGCTCCGCTTCTGTATGACCTTACCGCACTACAGAAGGACTGCAACATCCACCACGACCTTTCGGCGGACAAGACCCTTTCCATCGCCCAGTCCCTGTACGAAAAGAAACTGGTCTCCTACCCGAGAACGGGCAGCCGTTATATCCCGGAGGATGTCATGGCACATGTCCCGGCCTTGCTGGAAAAGGTCATCACCATGCCCTGGTTCAGGGAATACGGACGGACTTTCGACCTTTCCGGCCTGAACACCCGGAGCGTGGACGCCACGAAAGTGACCGACCACCATGCACTGATCGTCACGGGCGTCGTTCCCGAAGGGCTGTCCGAGGCGGAAGCGGTTGTTTATGAGATGATAGCCGGAAGGATGCTGGAAGCCTTCTCTCCACGCTGCGAGAAAGAGTCACTGAAGATGGAGTGCGTGTGCGAGGGTATGGATTTCCGCTCACAATCCGCCGTCATCGTCAATCCCGGCTGGCGTGCCGTGTTCTCCCGGAAGGAAGACCGTGAAAAGGACGAGCCGGAAGGTAACGGGGGAACGGCGGTGTTTGCCGAAGGCGAGGAAATCCCGGTCATGGGATACGGGCTGGCACAGAAAAAGACCCTGCCCAGACCCCTTTACACGGAAGCGACCTTGCTCACCGCCATGGAGAACTGCGGTAAGGAAATCGCTGACGGACAGGCACGGGAAGCGGTGAAGGAGCTGGGCATCGGCACGCCCGCTACCCGTGCCGCCATCATCACGACCCTTTTCAAGCGTGACTATATCGAGCGTTCCGGCAAGAGCATCCGCCCGACGGAAAAGGGGCTTTACCTCTACGAGTCGGTCAAGGGCATGATGGTGGCCGATGCCGAACTGACCGGTACATGGGAGAAGGCACTGGCACAGATAGAGGGGCACACCCTCGATCCGGAAAGCTTCATGCTCTCCATCCGGGAATACACCGGGAAAGTGACCGGTGAGATACTGCGTCTCAAATTCCCCGAACCGTCGTCACGCGCCTTTACCTGCCCCAAGTGCAAGACCGGCAATGTGATAGTGAAGGCAAAAGTCGCCAAGTGCGACCATGAGGGGTGCGGACTGCTGGTGTTCCGCCGTTTCCTGAACAAGGAGATGACCGACCAGCATCTGGAACAGCTTTTCTCTTCCGGCTCCACCAGGCTGATCAAGGGGGTCAAGGGCAAGAAAGGGGCCTCTTTCGACGCCGCGGTAGCCTTTGACGCGGACTTCAACCTGAAACTCTCGTTCCCCAAGCCCAAGGGAGGGAAGGGGAAATAATGCACTGCCATTCCAATTCAAGGGCAAAGGTAGCGGAACCGCCCGTTTCCACCCGCAAGGTCGGGCCTTGCAGGTTTCGGGGAAAATCATCCTCACTCGCGTTCCGGTATTTTCCCCGAAAACCTTGCCGGTGGAGGCGGTCCGCTTTCCGGCCCCTGAAATTGGAAATGACATGTTTCACCCATTAACCATATACGGTCATGAAAACAAGGGAATGTATCGAAAAACTCAGGACAGCCAAATGGATAAGGATTATGGCATTGGCCATTGTCGCCTTCATCGTGTTCAGCTATCTCCACTCAAGAGGAATATCGCCCGTATGGGCGGCAGTCGCCATCGTGTGTTTCAAGGGATTCTTCAGGTTTTTATATAAAATAGCCTGCCTGCTGGTAGCGGCGGCTATACTTTTCTGCATTCTCAGCTATCTGGTTTTCTAAAGATACAGACATATGAAGCGGATATACCATACAGGTCCAAATATCACCTCGCGGAACAGGGCTGTCCTTTCGGGCGGCTCTTTTTGTTTCCCATGCCTTATGGAAATGAGAATGACGAGGACACGCATGGAAAAGACAGGGAAGCGCATACAGCCATTGACAGACCGTGAACTACAGGGCAAAGTTGGCAAACGCTTCTTTTCGGACGGCAAGGCCGGGCCCTTCGGGTTTCGCGGAAAAATCATCCTCGCTGCGCTCCGGTATTTTTCCCGAAAGCCTTGCCTTTCCGGAAGCGTTTACCGTAAAGCCCTTGTAGTTCAACGGGCTGCCAAAGCCCGGATATTCACAATTAAAATTATAAAGTCATGAACCAAGCAATCATCTCAAGACCGCCGATGGCACCGGTGCAGATGCCGATGCCCGCAACAAGAAGAAAAAGGACAGTGGAGCCGAATCCCGTAGTCAAGTTCCCGCCAAGAGGCACAGGACCGGTACACATCTCCACGCTGCTGAACCCCATCCTGGAAATATGCCACCATCCCGACAGGGACAGGCTGCTGGCGGAGTTCTTCAACCGATAAAAAATACGATTATTCACACTTTAAATTATTACAGTTATGTTTTTTACAGCAATCAACCAGATGATGACCGAGGGCGTGGACCTCACGATAGTCATCCGCAAAGCGAACGGACAAATGGCGGTATCCACACTGCCGAAGTCGAACGGGCTGAAGGACGAGGCCCAGAACCACATCGTGCCCCTGACGGTCAGCGGACTGCCGGAGGAACTGGACGCGGGATTCCTGCAAACCGTCGCCCGGCCGATACAGAAGGTGGCGGGACTGATCACCAACATGGCGCAGTTCGAGGCGCAGGCTGACAAGGCCGCTGCCGACAGCAAGGCGGCGAAGGAAGAAAAAGCCAAAGAGACGAAGGAGGAGAAGGAGAAACGCGAGAAGTACGAGAAGCATCTCAAGAAGGCGGAGGAACTGATTGCCGCCGGGAAGCACAGCGAGGCTGTCTCCGCACTCGGCCAGGCACGCCTCCATGCCAAGCCGCAAGACCTGAAGAAGATTGACAGCATGGTGGAGGAACAGAAGAAGGCGATGAACAAGGGCAGCCTGTTCGAGCTGATGGATGAACCGGCACCGCAACCGCAGCCACAGCCACAGCAGCAACCGCAACCTATGGCGGCAACGGCACAACAGCCACAGCCACGACCAATGGCAGTTCCCGTGCAGCAACCGCCCTATCCGCCGCAGCCCCAGGCTCCGAGACCGATAGCAGGACAACCGCAGCGGCCTATGACGGCACAACCGCTGCAACAGCCTTCGATGTGGCCACCGCAACAACCGCCGCAAAGACCGCTTCCGCCACAGCCGCAATATGCCGGACAACAGCCTACGGCTCCGCAGCCTCCATACGGGGCACAGTCTGACACGCACTGGCAGGAACAGGCATTCTCTCCCGAAGACTACCCTGCGCAATATCCCGCGGACGGAGAAATCAATTACAATCCCAAGGATTACGAGGAATATCCCGATTTTCCCCAATCCATGTTAGAACCCAAGTATTCACCTTATCAGACAGTTTAAGATTATGGCACTCGAAATCACAGGAATGACACGCTCGTTCACGTTCAAGAAAGGCAGCGGAATGATTACGCTCGACGATCCCAACCCGTCGGACAGCCCCGAAATGGTCATGAGTTACTACTCCAACTTCTACCCGGAGCTGACCACGGCGACGGTACACGGACCGGTCATCAAGAATGACAAGGCGGTGTACGAGTTCAAGACCACCATCGGGACAAAAGGATAGGAAACCATGAAGAAGGACAATAAAAAGAAGAAATCATGTGTACCATTGGACGAACATCAGTCGGCACTGCTCGCAAGGCTCATCATCGGCCAGACAGAACGGAATGTACGACACGGTGTGAACAGGACAGAACGGATTACGGCTCCAAGCGGGGCCGTAATTCTTTTCTGAATACGGCACTTGCCCCGATAGCACAGAAAAGTATTGTCGTGGATTCATACGGCAGTAATGGCATCAACGTGATTACGCAGGAAAACTACGAGTTCCTGCGTGACTCGTTTTTCAACTATGCCCTTTTGTTGAAACAGGAAGCGGTGCATACTCCGGGCAAAAGTATCGGGGCAAGCATAGCCAATCTGTACGACGAGATGGACAAACTTGTCGGGGAAGGGATGAATGTGAATATCGAACAGGATAACGGCAGGCTCTATTTCAATCTGTGGAAGTGTCACAAATGGGGCGAACTGACCTTGTACTATTTCCCGATGAAATTCGTGGAGGCTCTCAATCCCACGCTCAGGCGGATCTCAATAACGTTTATCCACAACCTGATGCGGGCGAACGGAATATCCACCATTCTGGACGAGGATGACACGGATTATGTATTAATGTGGCTGAAAGAGGATGATCCGCAGGAGGAGGAAGAGGAAACTGGTAAAAGGCTGGAACTGGTACGGTCATACGAGAAAGGGAAAATCGGCAGACTGCTGAAGCATGTTGAAAAAAAGTCCTATTACAAGGATTTGCCGAAAGCACTTGAAAAATACACCCCGCAAAACGACTTCGAGCGTTCCATTGTCGGAGCAATGAAAAAGGGATTGCCCTTCCTTAACCCGGAACACGGTATCATGCAATACGGCTATGATGCCTTTCACGAGGAAGAACCGGATTTTCAGCCGATGCGTCTGGATCAGCAGATAAGGGTGGTCTATGACTGCGACGACATGGTGTCCGAATATCTGGTGGACTATTACAATAATAACAGCCAGGAGACATACGATATCATCCCGATTACCACCTGTGCCCTGTCACCGGAAACCGACCGCCTGTTTATCATGGATGACTATCCGGAACGGTTCTTCAAGTGGGCGGATGAATTTATTAACATTGTATATTGAAAGATTATGGTAGAAACGAATGAACTTACAAGAAAACTGAGGACGCTGCTTCATCCGAGGGCGGCGTTGATTGTCTATGCGGAAGAGAATGACAACCACAGCACGGATGACGACGGTTATTTTATCGAAGTCAGGGACATAGACGAAAATGGGACAATGGGCGAAGGCCGTCCGGTGACGGTGGAGTTCATGAACGAACTGGTACGGGGCTATTCCGAAAGCCACAGTGTGACACCATACGGCAGGATACCGTCCAACCTGCTGTGGTTTGACCCGCGCAAGGGCAGTGAGAAATACATCTGGTACAACCCGCCCCAAAAGCGCATGATGTTCTTCCATGACATCCTGAAGATTGAAAGCGCGGAATACAACCTGCCGGGCGTGATCTATGAGGCCGGAGAAAACCGTCTGAATGTCTATGCCTATACAGATGTTGAACTGACAGACAATTCGGACCTTTTTGCGGCTCCGTTCTTCAATGTGACGGGAGCGAGCGTCTGTCTGGGCTCCGCAAAAATTGAGAAGCCGAAAGACCTGACCTACACGAACCTGCTGGAGTATTGGGAAAAGAGGTTCTGGCTGACGGAGTTCTCCCATCTGGGTGGAGGTGGGAACCCCACGAAATCCAATCTGGTACTGGTAACGAAAGCGGCAAAGGACAAGCCTTTTGACCTTGACGAACTGCAACCTTTAAAAAAACTGAAACTAAAAGACATATTGCGATGAAAAGAGTACATTATACAGACAGTTACCTGATGAACCCGCAACATCCGGTGACGGTAAACATCATAGGCGCGGGCGGTACAGGCTCGCAAGTGCTGACCGGTATGGCAAGACTGGATGTCACGCTCCGTGCACTCGGACATCCGGGATTGTTCGTAACGGTCTACGATCCAGACATCGTGACGGACGCAAACATTGGGCGGCAGCTCTTCGGACCGTCAGACCTGGGACTGAACAAGTCACAATGTCTGGTCACAAGGATAAACAATTTTTTCGGAAACGACTGGAAAGCGGAGGCGAGTTTCTATCCGTCGGTATTGAAGGAGGTAAAGCGGACCGAAATTGCGAACATCACCATTACCTGTACGGATAATATAAAATCCAGACTCGATTTGTGGAACGTGCTTGCGAAAGTTCCTTCATCCTCCTATACGGACAATAACACGCCGCTCTACTGGATGGATTTCGGGAATACAAAGACCGCCGGGCAGGTTGTACTGGGAACCGTGCCGAAGAAAATCAAACAGCCGGTTTCCACGATGTATGAAACGGTCGGCTCACTGAAAGTCATCACCCGTTTTGTGAAATATGCGAGAGTGAAAGAAGTGGATTCCGGACCGAGTTGCTCACTGGCAGAGGCATTGGAAAAACAGGATCTGTTTATCAACTCCACGCTGGCGCAACTCGGCTGCAATATCCTCTGGAAAATGTTCCGCCACGGGATGATTGAGCATCACGGGCTGTTCCTGAACTTAGAAACGATGAAAGTCAATCCGATAGGGGTATAAGACAGGCAAAAGCAAATATGAAAAAGTGGAACCGCCTTGCCGGAAAAGTTTCTGCAAAATAATATCATTCAATTCATTGCGGAATGAGAAATTATTTGTACTTTTGCTATTGTATTTCGAGAATGTTTTGTTAACGATGTATGAACGGCAATAAAAGCACATATAAATACCACCCGTATATAACAAATATTTTTTGTTCAGGCGGTGCTTCGTCCTATAAGACGGAGGCTTTTTTCGTGTCATTACCGTTTCGTAAAGTTGTTTCCATATCCGGAAAATATTTGTCCGATGCGCTTAAAATGTGTGCCGATTATTTGGATATTCAGATAATTCGGTTACTCTCTCTCTCTCTCTCTCTCTCTCTCTCTCTCTCATGGCTACGCGCGTCAATATACAAAATATTCCTTAAATACCAATCACTTACGGAGAGTCCGTTTTCCGGAATATCTCTCCTTTCCACGTTATTATCCGAACCTTTACATGCCGCCCTCACCAATCGGGGGCGCGTATCGTCATATCCGTCGGCGGTGTATGCCGGAGCATGGAACAACAATGCCCGCATACGCCGCCGATATGCTTTTTTATTAACCCGTAACAACAAATCTTATCAAATATGACAGTGATAAAACGAATATTATTGACGGTCTTTCTTGCCGTTACAGGATTGTCGCTTTCGGCACAGGAGAAGCCGGACTCCACTGCCTACCGTTTCCGGTTCGTGGCAGAGAACTATATGTTCTTCTCCCCGTGGAGCGGCAACGGACAGGAACTTGAGCGGTTGCTTGCAGCCATCGACGAACACCGCCCCGCCATCGAAGCCGGACAAATGTATCTTTTAGTGACAAGCTACGCTACGGACGGCAACGAAGAACAGACTGCGGCGCAAGTGGCAAAGACACGCCGCAATCGTGTGAAGTCGGAACTGATTGTGCGCGGCAAGATAAAAGAGTCGAACTTCGTCACCGACCAGTTGTTTGACGAAGCCTATACGGACGGGAACGGAAAATCCCTGCACAACATGGTCATCGTCACCCTCCCTGCCTCTGTTGAGAAAGTGGCGGAGATAGCCGGTGCGGAAGCCGCCGCCAGAGTGGAAGCCTATAACAAAGAGGTGTCTGGCGAGGCGGAGCGCGAACGTATGGCAGCGAAAGAGCAGGCAAAAGCGGAACAGACTGCCAAGGAAAAGGCAGAACAGGAGCGTATCGCTGCAGAGCAGGCAGCCCGAGAGAAAGCCGAGGCGGAACGGATGGAGCGTGAACGCATGGCAGCGGAACAAGTCGAAAAAGAGCGTCTGGAAGCGGAGGAACAAGCCCGCCTGCAAGCTGAAGAAACGGCAATAGCCACCCCGTATCATTTTGCCTTGCGTGCCAACCTCCTGCGTTGGGCAACCCTCACTCCCGATTTGGGTATCGAGTGGCGCATCAACCGCCATGTGGGTATTGCCGTGAACGGTACGTGGGCTTCATGGAGCTGGGACGACAAGAACCGCCGCTATGCCCTTTGGGAAGTGGCCCCCGAAGTGCGATGGTATCTCGGCAAGGAGAAACGGGGCTATATCGGTGCGATGTACAAGGCCGGGCAGTTCAACTACAAGCTGTCCGAAACAGGCCGTCAGGGCGACCTCATGGGCGGTGGTATCGTCGGAGGTTATCAGCTGAAACTCAACAATGCCCTTTCTCTTGATTTCAACCTCGGCATCGGCTATATCCATGCCGACTATGACAAGTATGTGGTCATCGACGACGTGAGGGTAAGGCGCGGCAGCGGAACAAAGAACTGGTGGGGGCCCGTCTCGGCGGGTGTATCCTTGGTGTGGAACATCTTTTAGCGGAAAGGAGGAACAATGAATACAACGACAATCATACGACAGATAAAGGAATATACGGGAGCATACGGAAAGGCTTATACCTTATTATATCTAATAGGTGCGGTGGCCATACTGACCTCGTGCGTGAAGGACGACCTCTATGACACGCCGCACCCCGACCGTGGGGCGGTGGTCGTAACCACGGACTGGAGCGGAAAGAGCACCGAGGCGGACATACCGCAGGCATACACACTGCGCATCGGCGGGAGGGAACAGAACGTGAGCGCGGCGACCAACGTGTTCGACGCGCTGCTCGCGCCCGGTGGCTACGGCCTGACGGTGTACAACTCCCCGGAGGGGATTAGTATCGACGGAAACAAGGCAACGGTGAATCCGGTGGATCTGACGGGTGCAATAGAGCCGCACCCCGGCTACCTCTTCGCCTCGCACCAGGACATCAGCGTCGTGGCGGACGACACCCTGCACGTCACCGCCCCGATGAGACAATACGTGCGCAGGCTCGACATCGAACTGACCGCCACGGAAGGCGACTACAGCCGTGTACAGTCGGCTACGGCAACGCTCTCCGGCGTGGCTTCGGCAGCGGATATGGCAACAGGCGACCGGAGTGCAGCGGCACAAGTAACAAACGCTTTCAGGCAGGACGGCAACAAGTTCACAATCTTTTTCCGACTGCTCGGCATCGTCCCGACGGAAACGCATACGCTGACGGTGGACATCACTTTCAACAACGGTGACACGCAGCGGGTAGTGAGCGACCTTACCGAAGACATAAGGGACTTCAATAACGGCACCAAACCGGTTAAACTCACGGGTAATCTGCTTTTGCCCGTAGAGGCCGGGGTAACGGGCGCAATCATCACGGACTGGAACGAGGTAGAAAGCGGCAATGGGGATGCTAACTGACGATAAATATTTTAATCAAAAAAACAAGATTATGACAATGAACATGAGGTTTTTCATTATTGCAGCAGCAGCAACGCTATTGGCTGCGTGTACACAAGAGAACGAGGTACAGAACAATCCGGTGGAAGCACGAATCACGGCAGGCGTGAGCGGGCCGAAGACCCGTGCTGTGGACAACGGGTGGAACGCCGACCGAATCGGCGTGATGGTGGTGGATGCCCCTGGCACGACCACGACCATGGGCGGCAAGTACAAGAACGTGGGATACGCAACCACGAGTACCGGCACCAACGCGGACTTTACCCCGATGACGGCGGGTGGCGGCATCTTCTTCGAGGACGCTTTCCTCGAGTTTACTTTTGCCGCCTACGCGCCTTACGCATCGGGCGCAAACGCCTCCACCCTGCCTGGTACAGACGGGAAGATTACGGTAAATACAAGCAACCAGCCCACGACCACGGAACAGGAGAAGGTGGACTACATCCATGCCACGGGAGCCAAGGCCGATAAAGACAGTCCGACCGTCAGCTTCACGGACAACACCGCCGCGGGCGGCAGCGACTGCTCCTTCAAGCACAAGATGGCCCGTCTTATCCTCAAGGTGCAGGTGTCGAACACCGACGGTTTCGACGACACTGCCGTGCTGGAATTCGCCGACTACAAGCTGGGCGGCCTGGTTCACGAGGGAACGTTCGATGTGAAGACCGGTACCGCCGCGACCGCGGGCAGCGTTGTGAGCGACTGGATGTTACGCCAGTGCACCGGTGCCCCGAAGACGGCCACGGACAAGTGCGTGGCAACCTTTGACGCCGCCACGGGCGTGATGACTTTCACCATGATCCTGCTCCCGCAGACACTCGCCAACGCTTTGGTGCTTGAGATATCTCCCGATGACGGGGAATACCAGAGCTACTCCAACAAGGACATGATCAAACCCGCGTTGGAGGCCGGTTATTCTTATACCTACACCATCACGGTGAAGAAGACGGGGCTGACCCTTAGCGGAAGCACCATCGAAAACTGGAACGACGGTGGTAGCCATGCGGGTGATGCAAAAATGTAGTGTGTCTGAAAGCCACTGCCGTGCATCAGGCGTAAGCACGAAGGCACGCCATATATAATAAATGGTGCGGCAGCCCGCGTCGCAACGGGCAGTGGCACAAAACGAAATAAATAAAGACAATATGAAAATAATAAGGAACATAGCGAGAAGGCCGTGGCCGCGCATCGGCGGCTGGTTGCCGGTTGTGATGCTCATCTGTGGGGTGCTCGCTTCATGTAGCAGTGAGGATGAAAGCACCACGCCCCTGCCCGACGGCAAGTATCCGCTGCAACTGACGGCGGAGGTGGCGCAGCCGCATACCCGCGCCGCGGGCAAGGACGCGTGGACGGGCGGCGAGGAGATTAGAGTGTCACTGGAAGGCGTGTTTGGTAACAAAACATACGTGATGGACGCATCGGGCAATGCAAGCCCGAAGGATGCCGATAATGCCTTCTATTGGAAGAACACCGATGAAGCCCGCGTCAGTGCATGGACCCCGGACATAGAATCGGAAACGGATATTTCCGACCAAAGTGGCGGGTACGCCGCTTTCGATGTCCTGTACGCCAGTGCCATAGGGCGTTATGACCAAGCCATAAATCTCCGTTTCATCCACCGCATGGCGAAAATCGAAGTAATTCTCAAAGCTGGCGAAGGCATTACGGAAGAGGAGTTGGAGGGTGCGACCGTCACCATTTTCGGAGACCCGCTAACGCACTCAACCGCCGGCTTGGTATCACCGGGTGACCAATCGGACGGCGAGATAAAGCCCTATTACGATGCCGCAACGAAGAAATACGAGGCGTTAGTGCCGCCGCAGGATATGACGGGCAAGCCGCTCATCCGAATCAGCATAGGCAGCAATGACTTTACCTACACTCCCGAAACAGAAGCTGCCGGCAAATTTGGGTTTTTCGGTGGCAAGCGGTATGCCTACACCATCACCGTGAAAGCAAGCGGAATAGACGTGCAGGCGGTGACCGGTGGCACGTGGGTTGCATGTGGCGAGGAGAACGTCACCTCCAAAAAGGTAAAGCAAAGTTTCACAGCTGACGAACTTAAAATCGGCGACTACTTCTATTCCGACGGGACTTGGAGCGACGGCGGCCTGCGCAAAATCTATACTGACGGCAGTATGAAGATAGCAAGCCCCAAGCCTGCTCCCGTACTCCAAACAAAAAGTGAAATAGAAAGAAGAGTCATCGGTATCGTTTTCCAGACGGACCCGAGCCGTATCGGCACTGCCGAAAAGTCCAAATTGGGCGAAGGGAATGTGCATGGCCTTGTAATGGCCTTAAAGAACACCGCAACAGATATCCAATGGAGCCATGAAGAGAATAATTTGGAAGACGTGAAAGACTGCTGGTCCAAGTCTGAAATCTACTCTGACATCAGCGGTCTGCACAATTACACCAAGATTCTTGACCATGCAAATAGTATCGGTGGAATTGAGGCATATCCGGCCTTCGAAGCCGTCGAGAAATGGAATGATATGTACAGTATAAATGAATACCGCCCACCTCGTAATACCACAGGCTGGTTTATTCCTTCCTCCGGTCAGTGGTGGGACATCCTTCAGAATCTGGGCGGTTGTCCGGCTATGGCGGATAAAGGTCAGCAAACCTCGTCGGATTCCGGTGATTTCCGTTGGCTAGGTCAAGGCGATGTTCCAGCTGCCTTGAATGCTTGGATGAATAAAATTGCAGCCGACAGCAAGAATGATTTTACCACCGGTGACCGTTTTTGGTCGTCATCGGAGTTAAATCAGTTCCGCGCACGGAACTGGAACGTGTACTCCTCTGATTACGTGTGCTGCGACTTTGTCTATAAGAAATGGAGTAACGCTGTCCGTCCCGTCCTTGCTTTCTGAACTATTTGCCTATTTAGTCCTTTAAGAATATGAAGATACAAAACATATACCACCTCTTGCAAGCTGCGTTGCTCCTGCTGCTTGTATCCTGCACGCAAGAAGAGTTCCCTGCCGTGCAAGACAAGGCGCAGCAACTGACAATCTCCGTTACCGATGGCGGATATACATCGGCTGTTGAGAATATGAAAACCCGTGTCGAGACCCGTGCCGTGGAGAACGGCTACACCACCGAGTTCACCGAAGGCGATGCCTGCGGATTCTACATGGTGCGCGGCGGAAAGCCGGTTTATTCAAACGTGAAGCTGACAGCCGAAAAGGATGCCGCCACGGGCGGCATCATGTGGAAAACCGACGGTACGACGCTTGCCGCCGGAATGGATGGAGAGAGCTACTACCTCTACTATCCTTATCAGGCGGACATGGCGGGCAAGACTGCCACACCTGCGGAGGGGGCGGTCATGACCGATGCCGAGTTCTTCAAGCCGCTCATTGATGGCTGGCAACCCGGGGACGACCAGAGCACCCATGCCGCTTACACCGCCTCCGACCTGATGACAGCCGGAGGCTCAACGACAGGGACGGGCAACACCATCCACCTCTCTTTCGCCATGAAACACCGCATGGCGTTGGCCGTCATCGAGATGCCGAAGACCGTTTACAAGTTTATCGACGCGAATGTTCCCGACTACACCGTGGGGGCAGAAGCTACGTTCACAGGCACCGCCAAGCCGCTGCGCATGGCTGACGGCACTTACCGCTACTTGGTGCACTCGTCCATGCCGACTATCGAGGGATGTTATGACGGGGGGAACAGGGAGTTTACCATCACCACGTCCGCGTCCCATCCTGTCGTAGGGGAATACAAGAGATACAAGGTGGACGGTGCGCAGGCTATGGAAAAGAATTATAACTTGCAGATGGGCGACTACCTGTGCAAGAATTCCGATGGTAATTGGTATATTATCCCCGGTGAGGAAATGCCGAATGAGGAGTGCATCGCCATCGTGTTCCATGCCGGTCATCACGAAAACGATGCCTCCGATTACTCCGCCACCGGTATCGGTCAGCAGAAGTGCCACGGCTATGCCGTTGCCTTGCAGGATGCCACAAACGGTTATTGTCAGTGGGGCGTTTACGGAACCGAGTTGGGTTGCTGCCCCACGGATGGAAGCGGAAACAAACAGAACAATTACTCTACACCTGACATCGACTGGAGCGGCTACGCCTGGACACAGAAAATCATCGCCGCTGCCGGAGGTACGGGCAACTTGAATGCCGCCGAAGATTCCGGTTATCCTGCCACCTACTATGCCGTTGTGGATTATGCGAGCAAAGTCCCGTCCCCTGCCAATAGCAGCGGTTGGTTTCTTCCTTCTATCGGTCAGATGTGGAATGTTTATCAAAACCGTACTTCTTTGTTTGACGGCAAGACAGTGGTATCAGGCTTAAAGTCCGATTGGTACTGGTCCTCCTCGGAGGACTACCGCTTTCCGGCGAGCTACGCTCTTTATGTGGATGTGGACCGCGGCTACGTGGGCGGCAGCGGTAAGCGCTACAGGAATAGCTACGTGCGTCCGGTCTTGGCTTTCTGACCTATTTACCTATTCAATCTATTTATCTATTTGCGGCGTAGCCGCTCATTTAAAAGATGGAATACCCGCGAAGCGGGTCGGAAAAATTTTTGAAAAATCGAGTTATGGCATTATCCGAAGAATTACCCCTATACCGCGACACTTACCGGTTGTTGAACAACCTGTTGATCCTGACGCAGGATTTTCCGCGCTTCTTCCGCTACAGTATGGGCAGCCGTATGGTGGATTTGACTTTGGATATGCTTTCTCTGATTTACAAGGCGAACAGCAGCTATGAAAAAGTGGGCGTATTGACCGAATTTCTCGACCGTTACCGCATGTTGCAGATGCTTTTCCGCGTATGTGTGGAGCAGAAGGTCATTACCGAGCGCAAATACGCCTCGTTCGGGCTGCTGTTGGAGAAGATAGGCAAGCAGGCTACGAGCTGGAAACAATATAACGAACGCGGAATGAAGAAACAGGAAGATAAAAGGCAATGATTTATCAGTCGGGATTCGGGCGGTCAAGGCTTCCCGAAGCGAACTGTTTATTATTGAAAAAGGGTTGTCGGCAGGCTTTCCTCGTGCAGGGAGGCTCGCAAAGACAAAAACAGACAACATTTACTGGTCCTCCTCGGAGAACTACAACAATCCGGCGAACAACGCTCTTTATGTGAATGTGAACAACGGCAACGTGAACAACAACAATAAGAACAACAGAAATAGCTACGTGCGTCCGGTCTTGGCCTTTTCAATAAAAACTTTACGATAAACAAAATGGTATTGCGATATGGAGTTACAACAAAGTCTTTTCACGGATGAGGAACTCGGAGGCATTCCGTTGGAGGATGTTTTCGAGGCGTATTTCGAGTGCCGTAAAAAGAAACGCAATACCTGTAATGCCCTTGCCTTCGAGAGCGATTACGAACGCAGGTGTGTGGAACTGTGGCGGGAAATCAATGCCGGCACATACCGCCCTTCGCGTTCCATCGCTTTCATTATCAACAAACCCGTGAAACGGGAGATTTTCGCTGCAGACTTCCGCGACCGTGTGGTACACCACCTCATAGCCCGCAGGCTCGTTCCGCTTTTGGAAGAGAAGTTCATCAATGACAGCTACAGCACCCGCAAGGGAAAAGGTACGCTCTATGGCATCGAACATGTGGCGGAACATATCCGGCTCTGTTCGGAAAACTACACGAAAGAGTGCTACATCCTGAAAATAGACATCCGTTCGTTCTTCATGAAAATATCGAAGAGGCGGCTGTATGACCTGACCGAAGAACTCTTGCACGAACGCTACGGGGGAAACGACCTGGCGATACTGCTCTATCTGCTCCGTGAGACTATATTCAACCGTCCGGAAAAGAACTGCATCCGCAAGACGCCTCCCCAAAGCTGGCGCGGATTGCCCAAAGACAAGAGCCTGTTCCATTCCGACGGCTCGTGCGGACTGCCTATCGGCAACCTGACAAGCCAGTTGCTCGCCCTTAACTTCCTGGACGGACTGGACCATCTCATCAGCGAAGAATGGGGCGTGAAGCACTACGGCAGGTATGTGGACGACATGGTGCTTGTCCATCCCTCGAAAGAGCACCTGATAGAGGTGAAAGCGAAAATTGCCGGCTGGCTCTCCGAACACGGGCTGTCGTTGCACCCGCGCAAGATCTATCTGCAACATTACACGAAAGGTGTCCTGTTTATCGGAGGGATGATACTTCCGGGGCGGAAATACCTGAGCAACCGCACAGTCGGCTTCTGCTACGATGCCATCGACCGCCTGAACCGCTTGGCGGCAGGCTCGCCCGATTACGTGAAAACCCACGGGGAGGAGTTTGTCAGTACGATAAACTCCTATTTGGGAATGATGCGGCATTTTTCCTCCTACAACCTGCGGTGCAAGGTCATGAGCCGTATCGGTAAGGAATGGTGGCAGGTCATCTATTTTGCCGGACACTTGGAGAAAGTCGTGTTGAAAAAACGGTACAGACAGATTGAATGCAAAAAAGAGGAGATTTGTAATGAAATCAAAGAACTGAGGAGGACTGTATGACAGAACGCGAATTGATACAACAACAGCAGGAACTCGGCGACAGCCGTTTCCTCGTGACCCGGTCGGGCAAGTTTTTCTCCGCCTACGGTTGCGGGGCTTTCGCCTTGGCACGCGCCACAGGCTACCGTGTCATGCACCGGCAGCGTAAAGGCGGAAATTTTGTGCTGACCACAGGATTCCCGGAAAGCCATGTAGGGAAAGTGATGGAACAGATAATAGCCGCCGGAGGGAAAATCGACCGGCAGGACGACGGTTCTTTCGTCTTTTCCGGCATAGACGGCAGCGAAGCGGAGGCGTTGGTCTCCATCCCCGAAAAAACGGAGGGCGGGCAAGACCGCAAGGGCAGCAAAAGTTCGTATGACAACAGCCTGCAGGCTATGATACTCTCGTTCGACCTCTCTCGCTCCACCCCTATGGATGCCATGAACTTTATAGACCTGCTGCAAAAGAGGATTTACGATACAGATGTTTAATATGACCTTGTTATATATGAACAGAAACATACCCCTGCAAGCTAAAATCCTCTTCGGCTATATGATGTTAATGGCGGTCATCATCAGCATGGCCGCTATTCTTTTCCATGAACACGCACGCCTTCGGAAAATCGAGGCCGACACCTACGAAATCAGACAGGCACGCCGTGACATATCCGAGATACACCGCAACATCACGGTACTCGCCTCATTGGGCGAGAGCGTCATCGCTTGGGAGGATGAGGACTACCATGCCTACCAAACGAGACGGCTGAGGGTGGACAGCCTGCTGCAAATGCTGCAAACGAACCATAGCTACATATTCGGTCTGTCGCAGATAGATACCCTGCAACAGTTGTTGGCGGACAAGGAGACACACCTGCACCAAATCATGCAGGTGTTCCACCGGCAGGACAAAGCCGACAGCCTGCTGGTGAACCATCTGCCAGAAGCTGCAAGGCAAGCGACACAGACCCGTACCGTCGTGCAGAAGAAGAAAGGCATAGCCGGATGGTTCGGCGGCAAGGAAACGGTGCAAGTGCCCGCCTCGTCCGACAAGCTCCGCTCGCTGAACGAACAGCTTATCGCCCTGCAAGCGGAGCGGATACGCAACATGGAGAATTACACCGACAGCCTGCGCATCCGCAACAGGGAACTGAACCGCAAACTGTTCGCCCTGCTCGGTAACATCAGCGACCATGCACAAGCCGCCTTCCGGGACAGGGAAGAGCAGATAGCCCAAGCGCACCAACGCTCCACCTCCATCATCACCGGGCTGATCATCGCCGCCATCCTCCTGCTGGTGTTCTCGTACCTGATTATCCAGAAACATCTGAAACGGGATTCGCTGCTCAGGAAAAAGATGGAGGGTGTCATTGACCGGAATAATGAACTGCTGGAAACGCGTAAAAACGTCATACTTACTATCTCGCATGACATACGCGGCCCCCTGAACATCATTTACGGATATGTCGAACTGGCAAAAGATACCCGGGACAGGAAACGCAGGAATCACCATTTGGAAAATATCGAAACGGAGTGCAAACATATCCTGCACCTGCTGAACAATCTGCTGGACGTGTACCGCCTGAACGAGTCCAAGGAAACCTGCAACAATGTACCGTTCAACCTTAATGATCTGTTGGAACGTATTGTGACCGGATTTTCACATATTGCCAATAATAAGGGAATCATATTCCACCATGATTCCCAAAATACGGATGTCGTACTGTGCGGTGACATGGATCGTATCTCTCAAATTATAGACAATCTACTGACGAATGCTGTGAAGTTTACAAACGCCGGTATGATACAGTTCAATGTCCGATATGAAAATGGAATGCTTTATATAGAAATAAAGGATACGGGAATCGGTATGGATCAAGACACCGTTTCGCGTATCTTCCGTCCGTTTGAACGCCTGTCGTCTGAGGCGAATGCCGAAGGTTTCGGGTTGGGCTTGCCCATCACAAAAGGATTGGTCAAACTTTTAGGAGGCAGCATTGATGTGGAAAGTAAAATCGGGCATGGCAGCACATTTCGTGTATCCCTGCCGTTAGCGGTTTCCAATGAGAAAATCAATAGTGAAGCGTCGGCAGTTCCGCAAGACCGTCTGCCATTGCCACAGCGCGTACTTGTTATAGACAATGACACATTACAACTGGAAATAGCCAAGGAAATGCTTGAACGCAACGGAGTATCGTGTACCACCTGTTCCAATGCCAAAGAACTGGTCAATGAGATGCGCAGGCAGGATTACGACTTGCTGCTAAGCGACATACAGATGCCGGAAACCAACGGTTTTGAAATTCTGGCATTGCTTCGCAAATCCAGCATCGGAAATTCACACACAATTCCGATAGTAGCCATGACTGCACGAGGAGAAGGAGAAAAAGAGGCATTCATAAAGGGCGGATTCACGGACTCCATCCACAAGCCGTTTTCCATGAGAGAACTGTTGGATATGGTCTCTTCTGTGGTGTCACGCGATGTGGAAGAGTCACATACACCGGATTTTGCCACGTTCACGGCAGATGTGCTTGATAAAAGAGAACTGCTAAGAACTTTCATTATCCAGTCCGAACAAAATATGGCAGACTTGCAATCGGCAATAAAGACAGGGGACATTGAAAAGCTCCATGACATAGCCCACGAGATAAAGCCCTCGTTGGAGTTGTTACGGGCCGATGCTCCACTGGTAAAACTCCGCACCACGTTAAACGATTCTGCATGCGATATGAATACCGTCAATGAACAGGTGAAGCTGCTGATAGGACACATCTCCGGACTTATAACAGAAGCTGAAAAGGAAATAAAGAAAATGAGCGATGAAACAGAAGGTACTGATAGTTGAAGACAATATAAGTTTGTCACAACGCCAGAAAGACTGGCTTGAACAGGCGGGGTACGATGTAATGACCGCCATGCGTGAACCGGCCGCACGTGCATTGATACGCAAGCATCGGTTCGACTTCATATTGTCCGATGTGCGCTTGCCTGAAGGTGACGGAATATCGCTTTTAGAGTGGCTCACAAAAGAGAAGAAAGACATTCCATTCATAGTGACAACGGAATACGGGTCTATACCGGATGCGGTACGCGCCATCAAGTTGGGGGCAAAAGACTATCTGCCCAAGCCGGTACACCGGGAACACCTGCTTGAACTGGCGGAAGAGATATTCCGTCCGCTCGCGACTGTCCGCACGAAACCGAAAGACCTGTTCAGACGTACCTGCCCTAAAATACTTGAGGTGGAGAGATACGCGAGGATAGTAGCCCCGTCGGATATGTCGGTGCTGATACTCGGTGCCAACGGTACCGGCAAGGAGTCCGTGGCACAGGGCATTCACGCGAACAGCGGACGTGACGGCAAGTTTGTAGCGGTCAATTGCGGAGCGTTGCCACGCGAACTTGCGGCATCCCTCCTGTTCGGACACGAGAAAGGCGCCTTCACCGGTGCGGATACGGCAAAGAACGGATATTTCGACATGGCAAAAGGCGGTACGCTCTTCCTGGATGAAATCGGCACGATGCCTATTGACATACAGTCCATGCTCCTTAGAGTGTTGCAGGAGAATACCTATACCCCTATCGGCAGCGACAGGGAGCGGATGGCAGACGTGCGGATTGTGGCGGCAACGAATGAAAATCTGGAACGGGCCATCAAGGAAGGACGATTCCGGGAAGACCTGTACCACCGTCTGGCAGAGATGGAAATCAGGATGCCATCTTTGGCCGAGTGTGCTGATGACATTTTGCCTTTGGCGGAATTTTTCCGTGAACGGTTTTCCAAAGAACTTAAGAAAGAGACAAAAGGCTTTTCAAAAGATGCCATATACCGACTTCGTTCTTATCGTTGGCCGGGCAATGTCAGGGAATTGCAGAACCGGATCAAACGGGCGGTGTTGCTTACGGAAACCCCTGTATTGGAGTTGCCGGACTTGAACGCAGACAGTCAGACTGATATTCGGATTACGGAGAAAACTCCGGACATATTGCCTTTGAAAGACGAAAACAGCGAGAGGGAAGCCATTGCAAATGCCCTTCAAGCGTGCAACGGGCATCGTGAACAGACCGCACGATTGTTGAATGTAAACTCTTCAACACTGTACCGGAAGATGAAGAAATACGGGATAAGATAATCCCCGATATTCTATCTATTTCCGGCAACAGTGTTGACACAGAATATATTGAAATGATTTTTCAATCCGACTGAAATTTTGTAAATTTGCAAAAGATTTGGCAGGGTATAGCCTTGCCGGTCTGAAACATAGAAGAAAACCGGTGGAGGGAAAACCCCTCTGCTGATTATATAACATAAGAGCGCAAGCTTCTCGGACAGAAATCTGGTAAATTGACGTTAAAGGAGAATGATTGCGTAATGCTTATGCTATGCTCTGTCATAGCGTGGTGTTGCGTGTTCTCCTTTAGGCTTTACCAGAGCCTCTGTCTGAGTGCGTGGCTACCACGCTTCTTTTTTTAGACGGACAGGTATGGCAAGAATACAAATCATAACGGCAGTGACATTGGACGGTTATCTTCCCGACCCGAATGAAGAGTTGTTGCAATGGGTGAAGACGGACAGCCAAGGTTTCCCGTTCTGGCACGAGAGGAGTACCTTCACGCTGTTTCCCGGCTATCCCATGCTGGACTTGATTTGTGAAAAGGACGAGAAACCGGACTCCTTTACCTTTACCTCAGAAATATCCGACCCAAAGAGCCTTGACTTGCTACACGGGCTTTCCATCTACCACCTCATTGACGAAATCATCATCTACATTCTTCCTCTGACAACAGGCAACGGTACGGACTGCCTGCATCGACTTCCGGTCAATCGTTGGAAACTTTACAGGACAGTTGCTTTCAAAAACGGAATTGTCCGTCTCATTTATCGCAAATCCTCGCGATAGTCCATTGCATCCTGCAAGGAAATCTTGCAAATTGCAAGATTCGCCATTTATTCATTTTTACAGCATCAGATTTTTATTTCACTGATATACAATGTTATATCAGTTCCTCTTGGTGTCTATCGGTGTCATTGGTACGCTGTTGGCCTTATAATATGATATAACCTGTTGCGCAACAAGGTGTAAGCAAACGATTATTTACACTTAAAACAGATTACTCATGTTACAGATAAACAGCGAGATGTTCGCCCAAATCATGGAACGGTTCGACAGGATAGAGCGGGCATTGGAGCGTATGAACAAGCTGAAGGAATGCCTGGACGGCGACACGCTCTTGGACAACTACGACCTGTGCCGGCTGCTCGGCATCACCAAACGCACGCTGGCGCGTTACCGCCAGAAGAAGCTCGTGACCTATTACATGATTGACGGGAGAACCTACTACAAGGCATCCGAAGTGGAGGCGTTCCTCAACCAAAAGGGCAAGTCATTGCCGGCGAGGTTCAGACATCAGCCAAATGTTTAATTAAAATGAAGCAAGGATTATGGAAATAATATGTGTTGACAAACAGACTTTTGAAGAATTGCGTGTCCGGTTCTGTGATTTTGAGGAACGGATGACGCGGGTATGCCGTCCGGCCGAGGACCTCGGCTTGAAAAACTGGCTGGATAATCAGGAGGTGTGCGATGTGCTTCGCATCAACAAGAAGACACTACAGGTATATCGCAACAAAGGGATATTGCCTTTCAGCCGTATCAAGAACAAGCTGTTCTACAAGCCTGAAGACGTACAGAGATTGTTGGATTTGAATTATCACCCTTTAATAAAAAGCAGATTATGAGCTATCATTTCTTGGACGACAAAGACCCTCGGATCGACGTGATGTTTCAAGGGCTGGAAAAAATGGAGAAGATGCTCTCCGTGATTGAGAAGATGCCGAAATCCCTCTTTAACGGTGAGCGCTTCCTCACTGACGAGGAACTCTCCAAAGTCCTGCGGGTAAGCAGGCGCACATTGCAGGAGTACCGGACATTCGGGGTGGTTCCTTATTACATGGTGCAGGGCAAGACTCTGTATAAGGAATCGGATATTCTGAAGATACTGGAGGATTCCTACAAGCGTTGCCGGGAAGAACAACGATGGGTATAGCATCGTTCACTAAAAGAGACGGAGAAATGATTTCCTTTTTACAAAGGGCATTTCTCCGTTTTTATTTTATGCCATTTCAGACTTTCTTCCCCGTTTTTTCTTGACGATGAAATCTTCTTCGCAAAGCTGTATCTGTTTTCCGAAACCTGTGGACTTTAGCCGTTTCATATCCTCGTCCACTTTGGTGTCCGTTACTTGGGCATACAGCTGGGTGGTGGAAATGGAGTTGTGTCCCATCATGCGGCTGACCGTCTCTATCGGCACACCGAGCGAGAGGGTGATGTGGGTCCCGAAATTATGCCTGGCCTGATGGTAGGTCAAATCAAAGCCATATACCTGTCCCAGCTCTCGTGTCAATGTTATAAAATATCCACGATTGTAAACATTGAATACCTTGTCCCCGGTTCTTTGGCTACGATATTTCTCGATGATTTGAAGGGGAATATCCAACAGGCGGACAGACGAAAGCGTATCCGTCTTTTGCCTGTGGATGTGAATCCACCATGTGCCGTCCTCAGCCTGCGTGACATCATTGACCGACAGTTTTTTCAAGTCCGCATACGCCAATCCGGTAAATGTCGAGAAAATGAACATATCCCTTACGAATTGCAGTTGAGGCTTCTCCACCGGGGTGGTCATCAGTGTCTTCAAGTCCTCCAATTTCATGTGCCGGCTTTTTCTTTTTGGCAGTTCGGGATGCAGGCGGCAGTAAGGGTCACGGCGCAATGTCCCCTGGCTGACCGCCCGCATTGTCAGCTTCTTCAGGCGGTACAGGTGTTCATGTACGGTCTTGGGTTTTTGGTTGCGGTTCGTGCGCAGGAACAACTCGAAGTCGTCATAAAACGCACGGTCAAGGCTTCTCAATGTCACGTCCTCCACGCCTTTCTTCTCCTGAACAAAAGCGGAAAGGTGCTTGTAGGAACGCTTGTAGGAGTCGTATGTTTCCTGTATGCGGTCTATCCCGATACGCTTCTTGAACTCCTCGTTATGCTCCCTGAACAAGGCAAGCAGGGTAAGTGGTTTCTGCCCGATGCCTTTGACTGCATTCTTGACAAGTTCCGCTGTAATGAACCCCAGACTGTTCTTTATCCTGTCGTAATGTCCGGTTATCTCGTCTGTCAGGTCATCTATGGCGCGGTTCACCGTAACTGCATTTTCACTCCGTCCGTCGGCGCGTCCTTTGTCGGGATTCCAAATAGAGGGATTGACGGATACTTTGGTTCCTATCTGTGCCCATTCGGCATCGATGCTTACCTTGCACAACAACTGGCACATTCCGTCCTTGCGGACTTTCGTGCGGTTTATATAGAACAATACGGCAAATGTACTACGCCGCTTGATATTCTGGTTTTCCATATTCTTTTCCATGTTCTTGTTTTTTTAAGAGGTAATCAAATCACGACGGAAAAACGTTCCGATATTTTCCGGTTCAAAGTCCTTGTGTCGGAATCAATCTTGTCATCGGTCACTTTCGCGTAAATACGTGTGGTTTCAATCCGGCTATGTCCGAGCATTTTGCTGACGGTTTCAAGAGGAACCCCATGCGAAAGGGTGATTTCCGTGGCGTAGGTGTGCCTGGCTACATGAAATACCAGCGGACGGTTGATGTTGCAAATCCGGGCAATCTCTTTCAGGTAGAGATTCATGTTGGAATTACAATACATCGGTAGCAGCCTGTTATCAGAAACGGCATCACTGTACTTTTTCAGAATCTGTAACGGCAAGTCCAACAAGGGGATTTCAAATTCTATCTTGGTCTTCTGGCGGGCACTTTTAATCCACCATGTGCCGTCTTCCGCAAGCGACAGGTTTTCTTTTGTCAGCGAGCGCATATCCCTGTATGAAATGCCGGTGAAGCAGGAAAACAGGAACATGTCACGGACAAGGTAAAGTGTCTGCCTATGGAGCGGAGTGGTCATAAGCCGTTGCAGCTCTTCATCGGTAAGATACTTCTGCACCGCTTTCGGACGAACCGGCTCGTAACCCATGAACGGATAAACGGTAATGATACCGTCAGCGATAGCCTCACCCACGATGGTTTTCAGTTGGACGGTCAGGTTGATGACGGTTCCGGGAGCGAGATTGCGTTCGGTACGAAGGTACAGGTCGTATTTGTCGATGAAGGAGCGGTCCAATGCCGAGAAAGGAATATCCGTTAGCCTGTATTTTTCTTGCAGAAACTTCTCAATGTGCCTATAGGCATTGCGGTATGCCTGCAAACTTTTGGCTGTGCGGTTGACTCCAACTCGCTTTTCAAAGTTGTTGATGAATTGCCTGAAATAGCTCAACAGTGTTTCCTGCCCGCTTGCCATTCCAAGCAAAATGCTTTTCACTTCCTCAGCGGTCACACCGTCACGGACGGCAGACTGCTCGTTATAGATACTCAACGCCACCGCACGGATCTCATCCAGCCGGTTGTTGATTTCCTTTGCCGTCACACTCTTGCCAGACGCACGCCCCGAAGTCCATCGGGATTGCGGCACTTTCATCTTCACGCTGAATGACGCTTCAGAGTATTTTCCGATGTTCAACTTAGCCATTACCGGACATTCGCCATTGGCATCCGCCTCGCTCTTTTTCAGGTAGAACGACACCTTTACATTTGCCTGATTCATAACCTATTCCTTTGTTTGCAAAATTATTATATAGCGAGCAAATGAATGGCATGAAAAATATAGCGGAATATAGAAAACCCCCCCTTGACTTCCAATCTGAGACTGTATTTTTTCCTGATACGGAAAATTTTGACTAACTTTGCATTAGCAAAAAACAGACAGAACAGCGTTCTTGCGGTGGTGAACAGGGGTAGAAAAACAGTTTTGGAAGTAAATTTCATACCTATTTTCAATCCCGAAAAGGCAACGGATAAGTAGCGATTTGTTTGCCTAACTCCCCAAAAACAGGTCAAAAACCTCAAAAGGAAGAATGTGGAACAAAACGACTTATCCCTTTCTCGTCCAAGCACTTTGCATTATTCCTCTGAAATCCATCCGTATGTGAGCGAGTTTCACTATATTTGTCAACCTATAACACGTTAATTATGCAATCTATATCAGCCATCAAACACACCCCTTCTGTTACTTACAAGGATTTTGTCGATTCATTGACAACAAGACCTCAGTATTTTAGGTTCTTCTTGGATAAGGCGTGCGGTATTGCTGCCAATATCGGAATCAGATATGATGACGAGAAAGAGGATTTTGCCCTTGAGGCTATCGTACATCTATGGAGAAATCTTGACAAGTACGATGCGTCTAAGGCAGAATTCAGTTCGTTTTTCAATGTTTGTGTCGGGAACAAGATTCGAGAACAGATCAGATCATCAAATTCCGATAAAGTTTTTGGACTGAACAAAACTCTTCGTGATGATTTGGAGGGATGTGGCGGATCGTTATTGTATGAGGAAAAAGACAGGGCTCGCAAAAACAAGGAATTTACCGACAAACTGATTATAGAATTCAGAAAATTCATTGATGCCCTGTCTCCTGGGGAGCAAATGATGATTTGCGGATCTGAATTTGGTAGACTTGCGGTGGGAGATAATACTTCGGACAAGAATTACGCTGATCTGATTGCCGCGCGGACCGGCCGTACTGCTGCAGCGGTAAGAAAGATTGCTGAGAGGCTGAAAAAAAGAGCGATAGCCTCTGCCGGGCAAAGCGGACTTGATTATGGCGCATATCGTGAGTATGTCGAATTTCTTACAACCACGCCTGCGGAAGACAAGGTGGACTTTTCTGTCCTGGACTGGAATTCGCTTTCCGATGTTCAGCGATTGAAATTGCGTATGTATCTTTATGAGAAGTCGCTGGCAGATGGAATAATTTCGGATGAATAAAAAAAGTCAAGAATTGATGTCACAATACGGGATAGTTCCCGTAATAAAGGTTGTAAGATTAAATATATAAAATTATGGATGCTAAAATAAAAAGGATTTTATGTGAATCAGCCGAAGAAGAGTTGGTGCTTATTTTTGAAGACAAAGGTGTCAAATATTATAGGAAAGGAGGGCTCTTTGGTGCTTCAGAGGAACAGTTGCGGACCGGGAAAGGCGAGGCGTTCGCTCTTATTACAAGTAAATACTGCAGCAAGGATATCCATTCTGTGTTTAAAGCGGATGACGCTTTCTATGATGACGCTTTCAATGATATTGAGTGGACGGTTGTGGGAGTATGCAGTAATGTGAAAGCACCGACGCGAGGAGAACATAGAGAGAAAACGATCGTCCGATTACCTTCTACGGTTGAGTACATTGCTATGGAAGGCAAGTATGGTTGTCACAATTTCTTATTTGATGTAGATAAAGATAATTCACACTATAAGAGTGACATATATTCGTCTTATCCTGCTTGCGGAGCGGTTTTTTCAAAGGATGGTACTGAACTGCTGTGCTGTGAATCGAAAACCCCTGATTATGGATATCTTAGGGGTGTAAATAAAATCGGGGATATCTCGATTACAGGGGAGTGTGACGAATTTAATATCCCATCATCTATAAAATCTATCAATTCTGCACATCTTAAATGCAATTCCATTAGATTTGAAGGCGACTTGCCTAAACTTGGAGATATATCAGATGTGTATGCGAAGAAGATATATGTCAACTGTCCATTAAAGGATATTCCAATAGATGCGTATGAGAAGTTATCCAATGTGTTGACTGATGTAAAATATCGTGGCGAGTTCAGTTTTAATGCAAGGGTGATTACCAAGAAACCGAAATTATCAACAAAAACACCCAACGCTCCTGGGCTTATCGGTCTTACCCGGGTGGATAACGACGAATATGAATATATCAATCCGCGCTATATAATAAAAATGGAACGTGTGTCGTTTGAAAAATTTGACGGGAATGAAACAGGCACTCGGGTTCTTTATGCTGCTTATGGTACTCAGCAGGCAATTTCCGTCGATTATTATGAAAAGCTTTTAGATGTCGATAATAAGATTAAGGACGCCCAGGAGGCTCTTGCCAAAAGCATCGGTGGACTCGCTGGACTGCTTGATATAGTCAAGGATATGTACGAAGCAAGTCAAAAGGATATTATACTATGATTGGAAAAGAAGATTTGATCAGGTGCCATATCGCATCCGGAGATGGTGGGTCTGTTGCAACGGCGTATTTGTTTGATTCGGATTATACTGAAGATGAGGCGGTCGCTTTGGAATATGAGGCATTGTCTGAACTGTATGGCTACGCGGGAAGCGATTTTGTGAAACAGGAATTTCTTATGGAGAAGGGTAAATGTTTTGATGCAATAACATTTTATGAAAACGATTGCCAGCGGACGATATATTTTGATATTACTCAGCATTTTGGCAAATACGGCAACGCAATATCAAGAGATTGTGTCGGATAGTTTAACTGATCCCGACAAATATGCGGGCAAATTCATAATTTATCGAATTAAATGTTAATTATTTATGAAAACTAAAAAAATTATGGCAAAAAGTGTAGATGGAGAGAATATCTTATACCATATTCTCCAAAAGCAGATTATTCAAGCATTCGATGCTGTCAATCCGCCAGATCACGTAAAATATATGATTGAGCAGTTGATGCTCTGGGGAGGCGTTTGGTTTAGACCAGAGACGTGTGCTCAAATTCCGATAATGCTTCCCTATGTAGTTAGGGATTCTTCTTGCAGAAGAAAGAACCCAGCCACAGGGAAGGACTCTTGGGGAATGTCAAATGCTAGGGGGGTTCTTGCGCGATGATAATTCCTTGATCAAGTCAATACCTCGCTCATTGAAAATTCAAAGTGCCTTTTCTGAAATGAATGGCCGCACTATGGGGAATGGTTTTGTTGCTTCTCATATATGGATGAGTATGCGAACCCGATCTGGACATGCGTGTGAATGGGAATGCGCCAACTCGTTCATTCCCAATTTGGTGTGGCTTCCAAAACAGTTGTCGAAACTAACAGACATTGACGGTAGTTATGCTCAGCAGTGCCTTAAATACATTTCAGGAATGCTCTATAAACCGAAAACTTCATCTGATCCGGTGTTGGCCTCTATCTGGAAAGAACTTAACGTGCCAAGTATTGAACCGATAAGTGAAATTGACCTTGGTAAACTGAATTATTTTGAGGATGATATCAATTGGCTTAGTGGTAGGAAAAGTTCACTCGTTGATGCTTTGCAGTCTATTCTTGATACGATCCACTTTGGTGCATCGAAAACAATTAGGTCGAGCAGTCGTTATATCAGCTCATTGAAAAAAGTACTAACGTCTATGAGCAATAGCGATAGGCAATATCTGGAAAAGTACAATCTGGATATTCTAAAAGCTGTGCCATGTACATTTAAGAAAAGCAGCCATACTACTGGCGTCAAGACGCCGTCAGTTGGTTTATCTGCGGCAAGAACAAGTCGTTCTTACACGATAAATGGTGTTGGAATGTATAAAATGCATCAGGTAATAGGTGAATATATTATTTTTAAACTTAAAGGAGGAAAATCATTTCTGGAGATTCATGATGAGATAAGTAAGAATGCCAAGTTTGTCTCAGATAAGCAAGATGGCGTCTCGGTGAACAACTCGCGGCACGAAAAGCCACATTTTGTAGAGTATAAAGGAACAAAGTATTATATAACAACTCAGCTGAGGAACCGCAGACCAAATGAGAATTTCAGTGTGTTTATGCGTCATGTCAATGAAACGGAGAGCGATTTCCAGATTTCTCCACGTTAAAAATGTGATTCACGACGGAAGATTATCAAGAGTCTATACAAACGCTTTTGTATCGAAGATTTCATCTATGATATCAAAACTTTTGGAAAGGAATTGCCCATCAAAATGAATATCTTGTCAGGCTCAGGGGTAATTGCAGAGAGTGTAGTGTTCCCATATTCTGCAATACTCGCTTCAAATACTGATATACAGTGATTTTATGTGAAATGGCTAATATGAAAAGAACTGAACAAGTATCTGTTGCACAGCTCATTGAGGAGCTGAAGAGATTCGAGAAAGATTACCCGGACGTGAATGTTACATGCTGTATTCCTGATGGAACAATATGTTATGCCGTCAGCATTGATCAGGATGGGGACGGACAGGTCTGCATTGGCTTTGAAGAGGAAGAGGAAGATAGCGGGTGCCTTGAAGTGGAGATGCTCATCGCGGATCTGGAGATGTATGACGGCAGCGCAATTGTGCGTATGGAGGCATGCGGCCTGTCCATGACTTTCTCCATATTCGGCGACGGTAGTTTCTTCGTCTATGATGAAAATGAGGAATGTGTTTGCTGTGACGGGGTAGTTATAGGCGAGTATGAAGAAAAAGAATCTGGCTCCGGATGGCTTACGGAGGCGGAAAAACGGATGCTGGCGGAGAGAGCCAGAAAAGAGAATCGCAAGAGCAAGATTGAATATGGAGCCTTGCTGATTATTACAATTCTCTCACTATGCGGGGTTGCCTACAATGTCTGGGCAGTTGTAGCCGCCTCAGGAGACTCGCTCTGGGAGAATATACTCTATGGCATAACATGCCTGTTCTGTTTCATGATTGGCCTACTGGCGCTCCATTACGATAGGCGATAATTACAGTGTTGGGAAATTTTTCGAGAAAGTGCTTTATTTTTTTTGTCACAGACAACAAGTCTTGTCGTAATATATATTGAAAAGAAAAATTAACTTGATCATGTATATTTCAAAAACAAGATTTATCAACTGGACACGCTGTCCTATGTATTTCGCGAGGGATTTGAAACACAATCCGCTCAAGAAAACTGATATCGACGCCGAACGTGAACGTCGCGAGGAAATGCTCGCCGAACTGATAAACGAGACCGGCTCGTCAGAAGGGGCTGAAGATGAAGAAGAGTTCGATGCAAAACCAAGCGAGGAGCTTGAAGCCCTTCTTCCTTATTATAATCAGGTTGAAGATGAGGCCCTGAAGGTGGCGAAGAGATATTTCAAGGGCACGTTTGTCGCTGATTCGAAAGATGTCCACAAGCAGAAACTCTTTGAATATGTCCAGCACGGCCATACCTACCGTTGCGATGTGGATATTTTTAACGAGAATGATGATGAAATCAACATCATCGAAGTAAAGGCCACGACCAACAGCAAGTATCTTCTCAAGACGAACAAGGATGGCAAGCTGGACGGCTATTGTTTCTCGGAGAAACGCGGAGCTGAAAAGCACCCTATGTTTGTCAGAGAAGGCAACATCTGGACACTGAACCATGCAGGCTGCAAGGCCAATGCTGATTTGGAGAAGAACTTCGAGCAGAAGAGGAGAGCCTTGCTTGACCGCTATTCCGACCTTGGAAAGTATCCGCATGATCTTGCCTTCCAGAAGTATGTGATTGAACATTCTTTACGCAATGCCGGCGATAACCGTAAGGTGAATTACTATCTTGCCGTACTCAATAGCGAGTATGTTTATGACGGCGCCAAGGATGCTGACGGCAAGCACGTCTATAACAATATCGAAGGTCAGGAACTCATTGTCTTCCTCGATATGAATGAGACGGTCGAAGACTATCAGCCGATTATTGTCAAAGAAATCGCAACACTGGAGAGCTACATTGCAACTCCTCATGATGTGAATGCCAAGACTCCGGTCGGTCCATGGTGCGACTGGGGGAAAAACACCGAATGTGTGTTCTACATCCACTGCTTCAAGAAGCTCCGTGATGTTCCTGATGCCAATAGGTCGAACAACTACATGAATTTCCGCGGCTTCAAGGCTGGAGCTATCGGCGACAAGTTCCAGCTCATAAACAACGGTTATTACAAGTTCGATGATGTGCCTGTTGAGTGGTTGGAGAAAGAGAACCACAAGATTCAGAGAGAATGCTATGACAATGGAATCGAACATATCGATAAAGAGAAGATGACGGCATGGTTCAGATACCTAGGGGAGGGTCCCATCTATCATTTTGATTTCGAGTCGTTCCCTTGTCCTCTGCCTCGTTTCAAAGGCGAGTCTCCCTATCAGCAGTCGGTGTTCGAGTTCTCGCTCCATATCGAGCGTGCTCCAGGAGTATGCGACAAGAACTCCGACAATATCATCTTCCTCAATGAAGAATGTGACACCGACGAGCGCGAGGCACTCGTAAAAGCCATCGTGGACAACTTCGAATTCAACGAGGACGGCTCTCTCCATGGCATCATGCTGGCGCAGAATACCAGTTTTGAAATCGGTCGTCTCAATGAACTTGCAGCAATTTTCCCCAAATACAGCAAATACCTGCTTGCAATTGCTGACAAGACGGCGGACCTGATTCATCTGCTCAGGACTAACCTGGAATTGTACGAAGCGGAATTCGGGAAGGAATCGGCAGGAACCATAAACTACTACCATCCCTACCTCAGTGGAAGTTATTCCATCAAGAGGACTCTTCCAGTCCTTGTTCCAAGCCTCTCGTATGACGAGATGAAGAAGCATGAAGTAGGCAATGGCGTGCAGGCGTATATAACTTATCTCAGTTATAATGAAGACCCCGGAAAGACACGCGACATGAATACCAAGAAAGAGCGTCGCGAAGCCCTCTGCCGCTACTGCCAGCAGGATACCTGGGCGATGGTAGAGATTCTGCGTGCTGTCAGAAAGAAAATTGGTCTTTAATATTGTAGCCTATAGCGTGTATAGAATAAGCCCGCATTGTGTATTTCTCGACGGTCCCTATCCGGTCAATTTTCAAAAGCTTTATAAAGGCATTATTGTCGTGGTCGATACGGATTCCGGTACGAGCGATCCCAAGTTCTACCATCTCGCGATCTGCACCCAGAAGACAAGAACATGTATATGGAAAAGACGGCAAGAAAGAATGGATCGTCTTGTGTTTGATGATGCGTGTCTGACAATTACCTGCTGTTACGAGCAGGCGGAGAAAAGTCCAGTGATACCCAAGAGCCTGACTCTTGATAAGGATATCTACGACGAGATCAAGGAGATCCTGCCTGGATTCATGGATAGTTGCGGCTGCTATCATGACAAGGTGGAAACCAGCGGCGGTCTGGAATTGATAATCAAGTAGCGGATCTTTAGTTTCACTTACTGGTTAGCAGAAAGTTTTGTAACTCTGATAGCGGATATATATAACGACGCATGGCCATATTCTATCACGGGACATCAGTCCTCTTCGATCACTTCGAAAGGCAGTTTATCACTCTAAATCCCCGAAGATGACTGCAAAGCACTATCAGAAACTTGGCAATCATCGTAGAACCGACTGGGGCTCCATGATAATTGATGCCATGAAGTTCTGCCTTCAGCTGAAATACGAGCAGTCCCTGGAATTCAGGAACGAGCTGGATAGTACGAAGGGCAGTTACATCGTAGAATTGCAGGACAACAAGACCGATACGGTCTCCTCAAGGCCTAATGGCTGGGGTGTCAAGACTAAGGGTGAAAAATATGTGGGCCCGAATATTATGGGACAGTTGTTGATGAGTCTCAGGGACAATGGAAAATTGAAATACAGTCTTCCGTCTGACGCTCTCGCATTTATCGAGTTGTTGAAATAAAGTCATAGCAGAATCGAGTAGGTAGAAGATGAAATGATTCTCGTACTGCAGTTTGACTGGTTGGTTTTGTCCAGGTGCTGCGGTATCGCAGCACCTGGACACTCTGACAAATATTTAAGCACAGCCAATAATTGAGATAATAGAAAACCTTGTCATTTAATGACACTTTATTCGATTAGTTTTTGGATGCGTAAAGAAAAACAGTTACTTTTGTAATCGAAAACCCCGTCATAAAATGACATAAAATTCGATTAGTCAAATTCGTCATCCATTGGCAGGTAATATTGGGTACTATTTCCTCGACGATTCCGTCAGCCGGCCCAGTGCATTGTTCCTCATCTTCTTCATGGACCTGCGGTTGACCTGCATCCGTCGAGACTTCTGCCGCCCCGCCCTCCACGACAATTCCTTGCGACTGGAGTGTCATTGATATGTCGTCCTTTATCCTGTGATAGTTATCCTCGCTAACGGAATCTATATACATACAGATATACGTCTCTGCATAACGTCGTCAGAAAAGTGCTACAATACGGAGGAGATGTATAGTCAAACTGCCAATAATTGAGAATCGGCCTTTGCTGTTTTCGAAATTTACTGTAAATTTGCAGTAGATTTCGAAAGTAGAATATCATGAATGCTTACGTAAAACGGGATTTGTATCTTAACCGACTGATTGTCAGGAGGGATAATGGGCAGATTAAAGCGGTTACCGGACCGAGGCGTTCCGGTAAATCCTTCCTCTTGGATCCCATATACAAGGATTATCTCCTCTCCAAAGGTATTCCCGAAGATAACATTATCATCATTTCCTTTGATATTGAGGATGAGGACACTCCCCAGGAACTACTGGACCGCGAGAAGCTGAAAGAATACCTTTATTCCAGAATTGCCTCGCAGACTGAGAATTACTACGTCTTCCTGGACGAAATTCAGGAGGTCGATGGATTCGAAAGGATTGTCAATGGCCTTAATAAGCGTCAGAATGTAGATGTGTATGTCACCGGCAGCAATTCAAAGTTCCTTTCTAGCGAAATCAATACCATCTTCCGCGGGCGCAGCGATGAGGTCAGCGTCCTTCCGTTCACTTTCCGCGAATTTTGTCAGGACCGACAGGAAAGTGTCAATGACCTGTGGAAAGAGTATTACACTTATGGAGGACTTCCAGCACTTAGGAAAATGCCGACGGCTGAACAGAAGACCACCTACATCCAGAAACTGTGGAAGAAGACCTATCTGGACGATGTGGTCGAGCGCCACAACGTTGAAAATCGAGAAGCGCTTGAAGCCATAGCCGATGCTTTATGCTCATCCATCGGTTCCCTTACCAACACGACACGTATCACCAATACGTTGGGAAGTGTCCGCAAAATCAAGATAACGGATGACACAGTTGCAAAGTATATCGGCTATCTGGAAGAGGCATTCTTGTTCAACGAAGCCCGACGTTATAATATCAAGGGCAACAAGTATTACGAGAACATCAAGAAATACTACTCGATAGATGTCGGTCTTAGAAACGCAAGGCTGAATTACCGCCAATTGGAGCAGACACATCTGATGGAGAACATTATCTTCAATGAATTGCTATACCGTGGTTATGTGGTGGATGTGGGAGTCGTTGAGCACCGTAAAATGGTCGATGGCAAGTCTGAATACAAACAATATGAGGTAGATTTCATTGCTACTGATGGGAACGAGAAGTACTATATTCAGTCGGCCTACGAGATAGAAACCGAAGAAAAACGTGAGCAGGAACTGAATTCGCTCAAACGCATTGATGATTCCTTCCAGAAGATTGTTATCGTCAAGGACGACATTATGCCCTACAGGGACAATAATGGAATCCTGTTCACCGGACTGTTCCAGTTCCTCTTCAGCGACAAATTCGTATAAGATCTCTCGAATTTTATTGTAAAAACACAGTGTTTTTCGACAGCCCTCCAGACAAGTGACAATATGGTTGTCGGGTATAACAACGCAGTCCTATCACTTGAAATGTGTCCTCATGGCCAGCATAATGGATTCACCGACTAAAGCCACGTTTGCCAAAAGATAATGCTGCTTGCCGTCATGTCTGACTGAATGTCCAGCAATTTCTGCTGTCCTCAATATGTCTTTACTGATTGAACTGTCATGAAAATAGGTTGCAGCTCCTGTCATAAAGGCAGTCCCGGACGGACTTAATTCAAATAGAATCGGCCCGGCATCTATATCCACACCCAGATAGCATCTCCGGTCATGGTATTCTTTCAGGCCGGCGATTATGCCGTCTTTCCAGAACAATGATTTAAGTGACTCATATTGCTCTTTGGCGAATTGAGGGTCAATGCAAGTCAAGTAGTAACAGTTCAAGGCCGAGTAGGAGCCTTTTACAGGTACATCTTCATATTGAGTACCGTCCTCTTGCAGGAATGAAACCAACAATCCGGTCTTTTCGTCAAGCCATTCCTCTGTTGCCCGACTTGTCCACTTTCTTATGGTACTGCGGTATTTCCCATTGTTAAGATCAGCATATTTGTTTAAAGCGACAATGGCGACAAGCATGTCCGGAATATATATGGACTCTCCAGGATAAGTAGGCAAATTCATACTGTCACTTTTGAGTATCCTTCTGTTCATTGTCTTGCATAAGTCTGACAGCAACTTGTCATATTTTGAATCACCGCCAAGTTGCTTATAACCGCACATCATCCAAGCCAAATGACTGAGGTATGATATGTGGCTTTCGTCGCCGTCCAAACTCTCCAGAGGATCTTCACCCCATCTCAAGTAGTCATAATAGCTGAGTTCAGGAGACATCACAATGCTAATGAGGCTATCGACATATTGGAGATTCTCTTGCCTGGTCTCTGGATATAACTTAGACATGTCTACCAGTGCCGCTGACAACATTGAGCATGAGTACAATGCCCATTCTCCCTGGAATTGAACGCCTATGGCTGACGGCATTTCGTTCAGGACTTCTTCTGGCGTCACGAGCAGCTTGCCAAGCAGATAATTTCTTCTTGCCAACATTTCGTTCCTTTCCATTTCCGGTGTCTCTTGTCTTGAAGATTCCCAAGAGATTCCAATAGTTTTCAGTGAGACAAGAAATATGACTAGCGCTGCGACTGTGACAATCCGACCAAATTTGTTCCCTTTTCGGAAGCTCTGAAATAATCTTTCACTTCCTCTCGTCAGAAGGACGCATGCTGCCCCATACAATGGAATCAATATCGAAAACAATATCGAGGCATTCCATGTCCCGATTGAGCAGCATAATGTGACCGCAATGGCACAATAAGCCAGATACGGGATCCAAAGCAACCTGAATCTGTTGGCTTCCGATGCAAATTCCCAATACACTGAAAAGGACGTTGTATATAGCAACATCAACACTACAGTTGCAGTGTCATAATGATTCAGCCAAAGATAGGGCATGCAATAGAACAGAAGGATTTGCCAAAAGAACCATCGGCAAATCCTCCATGAGGCTGACATCATCTTGATTTGAAAATCCTCCATCATAATCCAAGTGCATTCCAGAACTCTTCCGGAAGTGTGACATTGTCAAGTACTGACGCTTCTTTGAAAAGCGAAGCTATTTCACTATCACGCCATCCGGCAATGCCGCAGCCGATGCGCGTTACCAGGAATGTCAATTCCGGGTGCGCTTTTGCATAGGCCGTAAAATCGTCAACGTGCTTGCGGATAATGTCAATGCTTCCGTCCATTGTCGGAATTGCATAGCATTGACCGGTCATACCGACACCGACGCCCCATTCTGCGCCGAATTCTTTAAGCTTGCGGTTGAGATGCACGCGGCTTATACCCGCGTCCGCGCAAAGTGCGGCGCCGGCTGGAGCCAAGGTGAGCTGGCCCAGCGCCAGCTGGGACTGCTGACCTTGACCGCTTTTCTTCTGACATCGGCCCAAAACATGTCCAGGTAGTGTCGGTAGTGATGATAGTGCAGGTAGTACAGGGACAAAGTAAAGTATATCGCAGAGGGACATTGAGATTCGGAGAGTTATGCTTAATTTTGCAGGTGTAACCCCAAGATTATGACTACAAAGCAAATGAATGACCTTGTGGACCGTTATCTGGATTCCAAGGGACTGAGTAATCCGAGCATCAGGAAACGGGCTGCGCGGAAGGTGCTTGGATATATGGACACGACGGGCGCATTCTTGTCAGGTGGCCAACTTGCGCTTCCTTCTGACAAAGGCGTTGTCGTATCGGCGTATAAGCGCCATAAAGGTTCAGCCATCAACGGTGCAGAGAAAAGTGTCATCAACCATATCTATGAACTGGCCGGATCTTCAGTTGGCAAATCTGCTTTCCGCCATGCCGTGACTCCGAAAGCGACGAAGTCAGTGGTCACTGCCCCGAAAGCCGTGAACGGGTTGGCTGCTGCGGAGAAAAAACTGCTGCAGGGAGAGTTTGTTTCCGTCGGCGCTCTGTCTGGTGAGATGGTTCCTGATGTGCCGGGGCTGTATTGCATCAAGCTCTGTAAAAGTGTCCGCTTACCGGCAAAGTATGGGAAGGTCCGTGAGGATGGCGTCATCTATATCGGCCAGGCATCCACTTCCCTCCGAAAGCGTTTCTGGAAACAGGAACTGAATCATATTGGAGCGGCAACGTTCTTTCGGAGCATTGGAGCAATGCTGGGGTATTTGCCTCCGAAAGGTTCGCTGGTTGGAAAGAAGAACCAGACTAATTTCAAATTCAGCCCGGAGGACACGGAGGCCATTCGGCAATGGATGAGAGAATCGCTCACTGTCAACTTCATTGCATTTTCTACTGAGACCATGGATGATGTGGAGAAGAAACTCATCGACAAATACCGTCCGCTGGTGAATTACACCCATAATCCCGATTACAGTCGAGAACTGGAAGCTGTCAAAGATAAATGTAGAGAATATGCCAGAAGTAAATAATCATAACGAGAAGCCCTGGTATCGGAAGTCCAGCAGCTGGGCCTGGATTACCATTGGCGTGTTGATTCTGACCTATATCATCGTTAGTGCTGTAACTGACGCTCAGGAAAAACGGGCCAAACAGAACCAGTACAAGCCCAGGTCTTACAAGGAAGTCTTCACTCCGGAAGAGGCAAAGAAGATGGATATCGGCGGGCACATCGACGGGCCCGGCGACTGGAAACCCGACCCGAATGCCGCCAAGAGGACGAAGGAATTCATTGAGAAGGGCGGCAATGCAGACCCTGTGGGTGATGCCATTCAAGATGGAGACTACCATGACCTGCTGGACCAGAACGGCGGTCCGGAAGGGTTCTGACAATAGACACTCCGGGCATTTTTCGCAATAAACAATCGCACCACAGCTACCTGTAACGCGTCTTTTGAAAAACCAGAAAAGGCGGCCCATTGTAATAATGTTCCACCTTAACTATTTAATTATTAAGCAATTAACTACTAATACTCTTCCTCGTTAAAGATGGAATAACGCTTAATACACGCAATATATAAGATATTGACGAAGATTCAAGTCAAGTTATTTCATCGTAAAATCACATAAAATGAGGATTACTCGTGTCTATAATCTGTCTATCGCGTCAAGAAGAAAGTCCTGCACATTAATGTACGATATACCGTGCTCATCAGTCCAAGGAAGAATGTCATCCTTGACAACAACCAACTTTTGAAAAGAGTCATCAATCCTCAACAGAGAATTCAGTTCCTGATCTTTTTTTTCTTGGGTGGCAACTGTAAACGCCGACTGGATATAATACCGCTTATCGGCTTTATTGAGCACAAAATCCACCTCCAACTGAGAACGTCTGCTTCTTTCCGCATCATCTTTCCAGTTATATTCGACAACACCAACATCAACAGAGAAACCTCTTGAAGACAATTCATTGTACAGAATATTTTCCATAATATGAGTTTCTTCCTGCTGCCTGAAGTTTAATCTCGCGTTTCTCAATCCGACATCCGAAAAATAATATTTTAGTGGCGTGCCTATGTAAGCGCGACCTTTGATATCATACCTTTTGGCTTTTTCCAGTATAAACGCATCAATGAAATAGTTAAGGTAAGAAGATATTGTGTCGCTCTTGATTTTAATATGCTTGTCACTTTGAAATGTGTTCGATAGCCTTGTCGAGTTTGTCAACGACCCTATAGCCGAAGCCACAACATCCAAAAGGTCCTCGAGAATGCTCATCTGCCCCTTTATCTTGTTCCTTTCAACCACATCCTTAAGATATGTCAGTTCGAACAAGTCCTTCAAATATTTGGCCTTACCCTCGTGAGATTGAAGATGCATGACATACGGCATTCCTCCATAAGCGGCATACTCTCTCCAGGCATATCTCTTGTCGGAAGGGAACGCATCGTAAAATTCACGGAACAACAACGGGTGGACCCGAATTTCATCGCCCCTATCTCTGAACTCTGTAACAATGTCCGATGAGAGCATTTTTGAATTACTCCCGCTCACATATATGTCAATGTTTGGCTGTTTGTTAAGTCCGATCAATACATCGACGAAACTTATAGTGGCATCTTCAGTGTCCGGAAGATAAGGATTATGTATTGTAGCGACTTTTTGAATCTCATCTAACAGAACATAGTATTGTACGCCATCATCCTTAGTCAGGTTTCTTACATACTTTCCTAATTCCAAAGGATTCCTTAACATCGCGTTGATGTCGTCATCCAGCGCAATGAATATTACATGCTCGTCTTTGACTCCAATAGATGCAAGATGTTTTCGGAACAACACATTCATCAAATAAGATTTGCCACAGCGCCTGATGCCCGTGATTATTTTAATCTTTCCATTTCCTCTCTTGCTCTCCAGCAACGAAATGTACCTGTCTCTTTTTATCTCCATATCGTATCGGTCATAAATGCGTATTTACGCAATTTTATCCTTTATGATGCAAATATAACAAGTTCTGACTGGTCAAACAAATTTTCGTGATATCTTCCGAGACTTCCAAGACACTTGATTGCCAAACCGCAAAAGCAGTCGCCACTCAGTTAGCTGAAAGACTTCCAAAATATTCAGAGTACGTCAAAGTAAAAACAACTCGTCCATAATACTGTATTTCAACAAGATAGCATAATTCATCTTTCAGAGATTTGAACATTTTGTAGGGCAGATTTGAACATTTTGTAATGAAGGATCTAAGTTTATATTGTACAATTTCGGAGTTGCATTTATTATTTCTCATTTGTACCTTGCCTTGATTTCGTGTAAAAAGATGGCAGACGACATCTTGATTACGTGTATTTTTTGCTGATTGTATAACTTGATTACGTGAAAAGAGATTCTCCATCGCATTGGTCATAAATGCGTATTTACGCAATTTTACCCCTTATGATACATAATATAGATAATATTTCAACTATTTCGAGCCACACTTCCAACAAAAAGCAATTTACCCGAATCTTTTTTCAGTCGGCTGAAATAGCGTAGTTTTACAAACACAAAAATGCGTAAATACGCAATTATTGTACTATAAAAACAACGTTTCTTATGGAGAAGCGTGATATTCATATTGAAATGAACTTGTGACTGCACAGTATTTGAAAATAAATGACACAAGCCATATGCGGCCTGTGTCATTTTAAGATTTTATGCCGGAACGCCGCTGACGGGGACTGCCGTTTCGCGCCGTTCAAATATTAAAGCGGCGCGAAGGAAGGAACGGCGCGGCGGGACAGGTCAGAATATCTTGTACATCGACTGGTTGCCGGACAGAAGGTACTGGAGACGGTCATCACGGTCGTTCAGGTCGTCGCTCATGTGGAAATGCTTCCGAAAGTCGGACGTGATCTCACCAAGACGGAAATCCTCCGGCGGATCGGCGATCTCGTCCAGCACGCGGATCTCAGCCGAGTTCTGCAATGAATATACAAGGAGCTCGTCCTCACCCGGCCTCTTGCCGAACATATACCAGCAGGAATTGTAGGACAGGGCGTACGGGATGAACTCAAATTCGAGAACCTCTGGCCTGATCTCAACCGGATACAACATATTCTCATCCTTGACGGCGGCATACTTCTGGTAAAGGTGTTTGTGTTTCACGAATATGACTCTGCTCAGGGATATGGCCCTCGCGACCACCCTCGCATATTCATTGTTATAGCTGGCGCTGATGAACACACGGTCCTTCGGGAAGCGGTCGTCCGTCAGCATATTCCCCATCAGGAAGGCGTTGATGCAGGTCAGGCGGAGCCGGTCGTCAGGACACGCGCCTTTATTCGAGATGTAATATGTCGATGAGCTGCCGGCTCTCCTGCATTCTATTATGACACCGAAGATATCCTCTATGTCCCGCCTGTACCTGTGGAACGTCCGCAGGTCGAGATCCCCGCCTTTCGTGCTTCGCCACCATTCCTTTCCGATCCGCTCGAAACTTGCCCCGGTCTCGCCGAACGAATCGACGATCTCCAGAAGCCTGATCCTGTCTTTTATCTTTTCCGCCAACATAGTGTCTTGATTTTTTCTCCGGCAAAGTTAACCCATTATATCTGACAAAGTATGACAGACAGATATTTTTTCTGTGTGTCAAGTTTTGTCTTAGAGCAAGGACTATCTTTGCGGGCGAGAAAACAGAGCGTTATGGATGAATACAAAGAGCTTTTCTGGAAAAGCGTCATCGGTTTCAGTCCGTTGCTGGTGACGGTGGGGCTTGTCTCCATCAAACCGTTCGAGGTAAGGGCGGCGATGTTTGACTCCTGGTTCCGGTGGGTCATTCTTGCGGCGGCGATATGGACGGCATTCGGATTCCTTTGGTGCATCGACACTGTTGTGGACATAATCAGGATGGAATTCAAATATCTTGTCATCAGGACCATCGGCAGGAGCGGCAACAAGTACATACGGGAGATAGCCTATTTTCTGGAACCGATGTTGCTGCCCGAATCGAGGGCTGATTTTTACGAATGCCGTAACGAGGCCAGAAGCGGCGATCCCGACAAGGCCGACAAAATGTGTGACTTGGGATTCAGATACGCACACGGAAGGGGTTGCAGGAAAAATTATCGGAAAGCCCATTTCTGGTATGAGGCCGCATACATCAACGGATTGATGTTCGGCGGTGTGCTGTCGGATCTGATGATGGAGAATCTTGATGATGACACCAGAAAGAAGATATTGCGGCGGAACAGGCTGCCCCTGAAACTATACAAGAAAAAACAGGCGATAAGACTATTCATTATGCGAAAGTGCGGGGCCTCCCGGTTAATCTGAGACGGGGTTCCGGAATATCATTGTCCTTGGGCGGGTCGGCGGCTCCGCACTTTCATCAATAAAGCGCCTGACGGGATTGTTTTCCTCGCCAGGCGCTTTCAACATATTCATCAATTATGGTTAAATGAATATCAGGCCGTTGTCGATGTAGGTCTGAGCCTTTTGAAGATCGGCCGGAGACGGTTCGGCGACACGAGGTATCTGAATATTCGGATTGTTCTGTTTGAGAATATTCTCAATGTCTGTGAGATAGTTGTTCGGATTGTACAGCAGGTAGCAGATCGCCCTGAACAGATTCTGAATGGCCGCAACAAGGTGATGCAACTTAGGATTCTTGTCCATTATGCCGTTGCAGTGGGCCGGGATTATGACAACGTTCCACAGACTTGAGAAATAGAACGGGTCTGCCGTGCTAGGCCAAATGTGGGAGATTACGTAGTTTCTGAGCATATTCACCCTGTTGTTCTCACATACCCACACTCCGGTGTAACGGCGGATCGCCGTCCTGACAAAATCATTTCCGTCGTAATCGATTATTATCGAAACCCCTCTGTAATCGGCCATTGGTGAAACCGGAACAACACCAGGAGGTATCGCTCCCGGATAAATCTGGGTATAGACATCCTGCGCCTTGCATATTTTGTTGCCAATCCTTTTCTTCGTAATGACTGGTCGCAGATCATTGCCGAACACATCCAGATATTTGACATTGTCGGCATCCTCAGAAAAACGCACCGGCAACTTTGTATTACCGTCAAACTTTGATTTACCTTTTTTGATATAGTTGTTCGGCTGGTTCTGATTGCGTAACAGATTCATCAGATCATCCATCTGTTCCTTCACTTTGTCAGGGCAGATGAATATCGAATTCTCCACCATATGCTTTTCCAGCAATATTCCATGAGAATCAAACTCATTGATAAGAATATCGAGACCATCCGGCACAATGATCCCCGTTCCGTTAAGGCATTTGACACCGGTGCTTGTCACGCCTTGGCAGGTCTGGTTGACCTTGGTAAGATTCTCACAACTCAGCCCGGTGCAAGGTGTCGTCGGGCAATCCAGCCCTTTGCACTTGCTGCCGACACCAGCGATTCTTTCACATGTAACCATAATTGTAAATTTTGAGTTAAACTATTTGTTTGTAATACGTTAATATCATATCCGATTCTTCTATCGTCAAATCAGTCAGTAATGATCACCGCCCCTTTAGGCTTCACTTCAGAGATCTTATCAATTGTCTTCTTGTCACAGCCACGCATGATTATCTCTTTAAGATTATCACACTGGTCAAACATATAATCCATTTTCGTGACTGTTCTTGTGTCAAATCCAGATAAGTTCAAACTTATAAGAGATTTGCAACCTCTGAACATATTGCCCATATCCGTGACATTTCTCGTGTCAAATCCAGACAGGTCCAGACTAGTGAGAGATGTACAGCCATAGAATACGCCTCTCATACCCGTAACATTTTCCGTGTTAAACGATGACAAGTCTAGACTTATAAGAGAACTACAATCCTCGAACATAAAAATCATATCAGTGACATTCTTTGTGTCAAATGAGAACAAGTCCAGACTCGTGAGAGATTGGCAGTTATAGAACATCGAACTCATATCCGTGACATTCTTCGTGTCAAACGAGGACAAGTCCAGACTCGTGAGAGATTGGCAGTTATAGAACATCGAATTCATATCCGTGACATTCTTTGTGTCAAACGAGGACAAGTCAAGACTAGCAAGAGCACTGCAACCACTAAACATACAGTACATATTCGTAACACTCCTCGCGTCAAATGAAGACAAGTCAAGACTAGTAAGAGAGCTGCAACCGCCGAACATAAACTCCATATCCGTTACATTCCTCGTATCAAACGAAGACAAGTCCAGACTGGTTAGAGATTTGCAATTTAGGAACATCCGATTCATATTCGCGACATCTCTCGTGTAAAATGAAGACAAGTCCAAACTTGTTAGAGAGTGGCACTCTTCGAACATTCTTTTCATATCTGTGACATTCCTCGTGTCAAATGAGGACAAGCCCAAACTGGCAAGGGAAGTACAATAAAAAAACATCTCGGACATATTCGTAACATTCCTCGTGTCAAATCCTGACAAGTCAAGGTTAGTAAGAGCACTGCAGACACCGAACATCCTTCCCATATTCGTGACATTTCTCGTATCAAGTGAAGACAAATCCAGACTAGTGAGAGAGTAGCATCCTTGGAACATGCTGAACATATCAATGACATTCTCTGTATTGACATTCGAAAGATCAGCCAAAATCAGGCTTCCACTTTCTGAAAACGACAAGGCCTCCAATTCAATTGGTGTCACAAAACTCAAAGATTTCAAATCGTAATTATAGTTACCAATGTTGTCGTCATAAGATCTCTTATTAAAAATGCAACTAAATAAATTTCTTTCGACTGGAGAACCCTCAATGTATATTCGCCAAGCATTACCGACATGACTATCAGTCAATGACAAAGCCGAATCGCCTCTTTTAAACTCGAACAAACTGCCGTAATCTATGCGGTCTCCTGTCACAGTCGTATATTCAATGATTTGGTCATACGACAGCAGCGGAGACAGCGGCAGGTAATCGGAAGATATAGATTCACTTCCATTCATCTTCACGGCGAGGCGCAGATTTGCAGCCACAGGTATGTCTGTCGAAAAGAACAAGTCATCAAGCGACTTGGCGTTAATGGTGACGACAATTATGTTATCCTCGCCACCGACCACATCCTTTATATTCATTGTGACAAAGTCTCCAATGCTAGCCTTGGTTGATGAGGCATAAATGGCCTTGGCGGTCAGAACCTCTTTCCAGTTCTTCACGATGTAGTCAACCGCACCTTGCGGCATGACCTCAAACATAATCACTATATCCACCGGCACATTCTTACCGCCAATCTTTGAATATCTCACCTTAACAACACCGTCAATACTCTCCGGCACATACTTTATGCTTGACACGGCTGAAACTCCGGCAATAGGTATTCTCAGGGTGGTCTTCTCTGAGTCGTTCATCACAAAGACCGCATACCCGTCTTCAACGGTGACGCTCTTGAAGAAAACGTCACCATCATTGCCATCTTGTCCATCCTTGCCGTTCTCACCCGTCGCTTTACCTAATTTTGTCCAGTACTTTCCGTTGTCGTAGGAAATGTACCAGAAGCCATCAACTATTTTCAGTTGAGGTGTGACGGCATCCTTTCCATCCTTGCCGTCTTTCCCGTCAAGACCGACGGCACGAACCTTCTTGCCATCGACAATAAGCCAATCACCGTCCACTGTCCAGTAATAGATTCCGTCAGAGTCTTTACGGACACTGATCTTCGGGGTCACACCGTCAGTGCCGTTCTTGCCGTTGTACAGATAGATCACCTTGCCGGAGACGAATTTGACGGAATAGCCCTGACCGTCCGGCAGGTCTGTAACGCTGACAACGCCGTCCTGCTTCTGGATCGCGTCCACAATCGCCTGAAGCGATGTCAGGTTCTCGTTCATGTTCTTGCATTGCTTTTCCAAAGCCGCCATCCGGGACTTCAGGTCGTTGATGTCGGACTTCAGCTCCGAATCGTCGTACTGGCCGCAACCCACCAGAGTCGCCAGCACCGTGAAAATCAGCAGAATACCTTTTCTCATTGTGTTTTGGTTTTTATAAATCATTATTGGTTCCTGTTATGGAATCGTGTTATCAATATTGTCTTACGTCACTTCGGCGGGCTCAGTGACCGATTGTTCCGCGGTCTGAACGGTCCTGTCGGTTCAACAAGCTCTCGACCGAACGGTACACTTCGACAAGCTCAGTGACCTTTCGCGGTCATATTCCACCACCAAATATCAAAGCCAAACCTATAAACACGACAAAAGTGTGGAGCGTTCCGTCAATCTGAGCTGGGGTTCCGGAATAACCTTGAGCAAATCGACAACTCCACACTCGTATCCAGAAGCGCGGAGAACCCGCACGACCATACGATACAAGTATGAAAGCCGCTCTTTTCCTTGCTCATTGAAATTTTCCGGATTTCAGCCCAAGGACAAAAGCTTTTCACTTTCATCTGATATGTGCGCCACATCGCTGTGACGCGCCAAATTTACGAATAAACTCAAACTATCCCAAAACATATTCATGGAAATCCGGTGGAAAAGCCAGAAGATTACCGAATATTCTCAAAAAAGTGTCAGAAAAAACATCCATCAGATGCCGTATCAAATGCAACAACAGAATAATATTCAGTCCATTATATTCATCACCACGGTCAGAATCTGTTTCATTCCACACTGCGGACAATAAGACACGTCGCCGGCCGCCAAGTTCCGCCTTAAAATAAGATATAAAGCGGCGCGAAAATTTCCATAAATCACGGATTATCACTATCTTCGGAAAAACAAGGAACGATTATGGACGTCGTTCTTTTATGCAGGGTATCAACCGCCGGCCAGGACTATTCCAGGCAGGTGGACGAGCTGTCCGACTTCTGCTCAAAAATGGGGGTGGAACGTCAGAAGGATATTCACCGCCAAGGTCTCGGGCGCGAAGAAAATCGAGGAGAGAAGCGAGCTCACCGAGATGCTGGACTACATCCGCGGGAACAGTATCGACAAGGTCTGCGTGCTGGAGATAAGCAGGCTCGGCAAGAACACGCTCGAGGCGCTGAAGGTGATCCGGCTCCTGAACGACAACGGGGTCTGCCTGTACATCAAGAACTACAACCTGGAGACGCTCGGCGCCGACGGGAAACCCAACCCGATAGCGAGCATGATATGCACCATACTTCTGGAGGTGGCGCAGATGGAACGCCTTACTATCATGGAGCGGATGGCGTCGGGCCGTGACAGGTACATCGCCAAATGCAGGGCCGAGGGGATAAAGATGGGGCGGCCCGGTACCTACAGGAAAAGCGACGAGCGGATGAGGACCCAGTACACAAAAGAGCTGGGCCTGCTGAAAAAGGGAATATCATTGCGGAACATCAGCGCCATAACGGGCACATCGGTCGGGACGATAAGGAAACTGTACAATTACCTATAATATTTTCAGGCTATGAAAGGAAAGCGGAAGAACACATCGGACATCGACTTCGGGCGGGACAAGGTGACTGTCTATCTCACCGACGCCGAGTACGAGAGGATAGAATCCGTCGGCAGGGGCGGATTCAACGACGACAGGGCGGTCAAAGGGATGCTCAGGACGTTCGCGGCAATAAGGCTATACGGGCTGGCGGCGGGGACGACAGGGTACGTCCCGATACACAGCGACATATTCAAGAAGATCGCCGGTGCCAGGAATTACGCCAGATACCGGGACGCACTGAAAGCCGGCGGCTGCATTGACTATAAAGACGCCGTCATCGGGAAATATGAGGAGAAGATACAACGCGGTGCAGAGACCGTGACGCTGAACAGGATCAAGACCGAGATGCCGATGCGGTACCGTACCGGAATGATTCTCGGCAAAGACCTGTTTCCGTCAGGCAATACATACCCGGTCATCTTGGAATTCGGCAAGGAGAACATCGACGCGCTCAAATCACAGATTGAGCATATAAGGAAACACTACGGCGGCAAGGAGCAAACAGGCAAGCGGGAATCGATAATGGCGGTGTCCTGTGACGAACTTGTGACGGTGTCCAAAATAAAGGAGCTTGTCAAAGACATTCATTGCGGCAGGATCAAGAACGCAAGAATAATAACGCGGCATATCAAAGACATCAAGGGAAGCGGTACAAGGGAAGAAAAAGACTCCAAAGGAATAGAAGAACTAATAATAAGGTTATTAGATAATATTAGGGAAGAGAAAGAGGATAAGAATGAGAATAGTGAACATATAGGAGTAAGCGAACTATCCGAATTATTTGGTATCAAGCGTATTACGCAGAATATTTCAGCGCGTCAAAAATTAGGGTATTACGCCGGCCTCAAATACGAAATCGAAGCCCTTGACGACTGCTTAACGATGTCCGACCTCCAGCACCTCGCAAGTGTCAACACGGTCCCGGCTTTCAAGGATGACGGCAAACTGTATTCCCGTCTCGCGAACCTCAGGAAGCCGATCAGAAAGCACATCACCTACGGGGGACACAGGATAGTCGAGGTCTCGGACATCCATTGCGCTCATTTCACGATGCTGCCGGTGATATTCAGAAGAAACGGCGTTGACATCCCTGAGCAGGAACTTCTGCGGTTCATCGACCTGACGCAGAAGAAAGACCTGTACGCCGAGATAGCCCCATGCGCCGACGGATTCGGCAGGGATGACATCAAGCCCGTGATGCAGCCGTTCTTCTCAATAAAGGACGAGGGGCAGTTCCTGTTCGACGCGGAAAGGGGCAGGCACATCGTGCTTGACTTCTTCAAGCATAACTATCCACACATTCTGCAAGGGCTGCTGGACTGGCACGACAGGTTTCCGGGCGTCTCGATAAAGAGCGTCGCCAACAAGGTCGAGAGCGACATAATGAACCCGATATGCGACAGGCTGAGGAATATAGGCCTTCATCCGTTCCGCATCCACGACGCCGTCTATCTTCCCGAGGACGAGACCTGCAAGGTGGACTTTGACATCAACAAGGCGGTGTTTGACTACATAAACAGGAACGGGACGGCGTCGTCACCGCTCTGTTAGGTAAGCGAAAAAACAAGCCGGTAATTTTAAGGATTGCCAAACTGAATGAAATCGTGTGATTCCGCATATAATATACAAAGACAACGTGAATCACCATGAACGACACATTCAAGGACGAAGGCGGGAAAATACTCTACACCAACAAGGAGATGCTCGAGCTTCTCCGGGTCAACAACGCCACCCTGAAGAAGTACAGGGACGGCGGGTATCTCGGATATTCAAAGATCGGCGACAAGTACTTCTACTCAATGTCGGACATCCAGGCTTTCCTGAGGAACACACACAACGAACCTTATCTATTCAGTTAAACGACAATTCAGCAGGCGGCAGGTTATTTCTTAACGATTATTAATATGGGCAGACAGACATCAACGATACCGAAATCCACCTTCTTCATAAAGAACAAGACGAAGGGACGGGAATCAATCCTCTACATCAGATACTTCGTGTGCGGCAAATATGTCGAGCACAGCACCGGGATAAAACTTCCGGCGGCTGACTGGGATGCCGACACCAGGCAGGTGAGAAGATCAAGCCCCAATTACAAAAGGCTGTCGGCTCAGATCGACGTGTTCCGCTCGAAAACCGACTCGCAGATCCTGGCGTGCGAGGAACGGCTCACGCCCAAAATAGTCTCGGACATCCTTAACGGGGAATACGCGCCGGACCCGAAGAAGACCGGAAAGGTGGACTTCATCGAATACGCCGCCACCTACAACAGGCTGCAGTACGACCTCGGAAGGCTGGGATACTCGACCTACTACAACGCCGACCTGAACATAAAGAAGTTCGGGAAGTTCCTGGAAGACAGGATTGGGATCGGGACATTGTACATTAGAGACCTCAGCGTCGATATGTTCAACAACTACATCCTGTACAGGAAGGACACGCTCGGGAACACAAGCAACGAGGGGATCAACAAGGCCCTGGTCCCGCTGTACAAGGCCGTCAAATACGCCGCCGACAACGGCCTGATGGAAAAGGGGCTGGCCACGTCGATCTCCACGAACTACATAGAGAAGAAGACGCGGTCGTACAGCGGCGAGACCGGCGAGGAAAAGGTGCGCTACCTGACGGACACCCAGTTCCGCGACCTGCTCGATGTCTATGACAGGACAAGGAACGAGGCGACAAGAAAGATAATGGACATGTTCCTGTTCTCGTACTACGTCTGCGGGCTGAGATATTCAGACCTTCTGACGCTGGAATGGCGGCATATAGACTTCGAAAACAGGACGCTTACCAAGAACGTATATAAGACAAAGCGCTCGATATCCCTGCCGCTCGTGGACAAGGCCATAGAGATCCTGCTCAGGTGGCGGAAGACCGGCGGCAACAGCCGTTTCGTGTTCAACCTGCTCGACGAGGGATTCGACCTGTCGGACATCGTCAAGCTGAACGTCAAGCTGAACAACGCAAGATTGACAAAGAACAGGAACATCCAGCAGTCGCTCAGAAGCGTCGGGATAAAGATGGGGTTAAAATTCAACCTGACGATACACGTGGCCAGACACACATTCGCCGTACAGGCCTTGAAGAACGGGATGGACGCGCACACGATAAGCCACCTGATGGGCCATTCGTCAAGCCTTGTCACCGAGAAGGTCTATGCCGAGTTCCTGCCGGACACAATCAACACGACCGTCCGCGAGCAGCTTGAAAGGAACGTCATAGAGTACTCTTCTTCCTAACATTGGAGGAATAGCTCCCGCTCAAAAATAAGACAACTAATTACCCCGTGACATACCTTAAAACGGCACAAAACGACAGTAGCCGACTTCGAAAGTCAGCTACTGGCATATTTACAAAAGATTGAAAATCAATCAGATATTCCAGAAATCAAGACTAATACTCTTCTTCGTTAAAGTAAAGGACAAAACCCTCTACAGGCCATTCAGAGGCCGTTTTTGAGGAGTCCGAAAGATTTTAAGGCAGATTTCAATGTTCTTATATGCCATCAGATACCAGTCGTGGTTTCTTCCTAAAATCCGCTGTAAATGTCTTCGCTTCTTTGTCGCAAAAGTACAAAAACATATGGAAAAACCAATACTTTTGGTGGCATTTGATACGCTAGGCAGATTATTTTGGTAATTATAATTTTTCTAAAAACGTGCTTTTTTAGAAATATTGAAGATGCCATCATATTCCAACATATTCCAGCCAGAGACATCATTTCGCACTCAAATTGTCGATTTGGAAAACGAAGACAAAAAATCTGTCTAATCGGCTGCGATATTTCCTGACTTTGACAATGATTCACCCAATTCACTTACGCGCGTGCGCGACCCCTTCAATTAGAGGTTTGAGAGCTGCCTGCTGAGGTGTATTGTATATCGTTTCGGTGTACAACTCGCCGTTTGGTAATCTGATTTTCAAAGTGGTGATTGTTTTGGCAATGAACAGGACCTTGTCAACACTCATTCCGATTTCCATTATTCGAAGTGTACGCTCTAACTCCTTGTATACCTTGTATGCTACGAAGCAGATACAGATATGTGCTTCGATGCGTTTGGGCGTAAAGTGGAACATTGGCCTCATTTCCAAGTTTGACCTCCCGATTCGGAAGGCTCGTTCTACTACCCAAAGTCCATGATATTGCTTGATAACTTCCTTTGCATCAAGGTTGGTGTTAGTGATGTATCCCTTCAATCCGTCCCAACGGGCATCTTCCTCAATCTTGTCGTAGTTAATTGAAACCATGACGTCCTTGCTTATATCTAGGAACTTGTTGTATCAGCGTTTGTTTACCTTGTCCTTTGTCAGCGTACCCTTCGCATAGGCTTTTCGAAGTCTTGCGACGCCTTTTCTCCCGGTTGTGGGCGTTTTTCTTAGCCCTGGCCTCGGAGTAGCTCACAATAAGCCGTTGACCAGCCCTTTTGACGTATTCCGCGCAGTGACCATCCTCCCGGTCTATATCCAACAACCATTTCTTCACCTTCGGAGATTCGCTACGTATACGGGCACCAAGTATATATTTGTATCCTGCCGATTCCAGCAGATTCACGTTGTTCTCGCTCATCAGGCCAGAGTCTGCTACTACGATGAAGTCGGTTAAGTTGAAGCGTTGGACGAAGTCGTCAATGATTGGTATCATGGTGTAGCCCTCATACTGCTTTCCGTTAAAGACTGAGTATGATAGAGGGTAACCGTCTTCACTCACAAGCAGGCCTAGTACTATCTGAGATTCGGCAGTCTTGCCGTCCTTGGAAAATCCGTCCTGACGCAGTTCGTCCGACGGATCTGGAGCTGACTCAAAGTACAGCGTGGTTACGTCATAGAACACCAACCCTATCCGACCGCCAAATATGTCCAACGTGTGAGATACACTAATCTTCTGGATTTTTTCCTGTTGCGTATTATACAGTCAGTCCATGTAGCGGTAGATATTGTGAAGTTGAACATCCTCATCAAAGTATGATTTTAGATATTCCACGGTTGCAACTTTACTCATGGGCTAGCATACGCGCGCAATCGCCAAGTGGCGAAGGATGTCATCTCCGATTGCATTGAACCCAATCCGGTCATATACGTGCCCGAGAATGACCTGTGGTGCATTCTGCAGCGTTCTCTCAATCATGGATATCGTTCGGCGTATCTCCTCCATAGCCTTCTCTGACTCTTCAAAGTCGAACGTTTGCTGTCCATCATAATGATCTATCCAACGCTGAGCTTTTACCTCAAGCTCCGCAATTTCTTCTGAAGTGGAGGCTACGCCAATCGTAGTCAGTTCCTTGAACCGGCCTGAACTTTTATCGACGACCACCACGCTGGTCGTACCTGATTTATTGCGTCTTTTGCGTACAAACATACTTGCAAAGGTACGCAAAGGTGATGCGATTCACCCTAAATAAACTACTGTTTTTTATATATATCGCTGATAATCAAACGTTAAGAAGATAGCTATTTTTTAACTGTCAAAGTCAGGAAATGATATTGTTGTCAATATCAGTCGTTGCTCCAAGATCGTCTTTGTCGCTTTCGGCAGTTTCACTCGCATCATATCCAAACCCTTTCAATCTTTGAGTCTGACGGAATCCATTAGATATGAAGATGTCCAGATGGTCAATCTTGACATTGAACTCACGGTCGAGGAATGCCAGGAACTCTTTAACTTTTTTAATCTTCTTGTTGTTTCTGTCGTATTTCATGATAATGAAATGTTATCACGCCTTCATTGACTGTTTTCCAGTTTCTGGAATAATACGGCAGCCAGTTTCCTAGGACGAATTTTCCGGACTTGTCCCTAAAAGCCAGGACGTGTGTAGTGCACAGAAGATATGAGCAATCATTCGGATTCATCCAGTAATACATCGAATGAATATCGTAATGCCTATCATCTATCGGCTTGGCAGATAAAACAAGATTCTTCACGGCACTAAAGTCTTTGGCCAGCGAGTAAAGTACAAGACCTCCCTCTGAACGAAGAAGATCGTAACTGCTGAATTTCAAATGCTGGTCACTCATATATAAATTATTCCAAGTTTTTTCGATCTATCGGAATGAGATTGTAGGGGGAGACTGTCTTAAAAGTAAAAGTGTCCCCAGTGAGGATTGAGAATTCGTTGTCGCCCCTGTATAGGGGTACAGACTTTTCAACTCTCGCAGAGACTTTTCAGACAGTCTGGGGGGGGGGAAAAAAAAACTAACGAGTTGAAAAGGGAAAAGTTCATGCAAGGTAGTGACATGCCACCTTGTCGTGTCGAGTATAGAGTTTTATCTGCACCCATATACCATGTATTCGGTATTTCGAACCTTAGCCTGTTAATCTTGACGTTTAACAGGCTAAAGAAAAATAATTGTCTGACCTTTGCCCTCGGAACAATTTAGAACCTCGCGATGTATAGGCAATCGCAAGCACGCTATGATACCCAACAACCGTCTTACCATCAAATTCCCCGATAGGGAAACCCGCAACAAATTCCGTCGCGTTTATAGCGGTAACAGCTGGTCCCACCATCCGAACTATGATGGCAGCTTCACTGACGATGAAACATTGTTCGGCGGCACGATTTATCTCTATATGGAGAGAAACCGCGTAAAGGACTTAACAAGACTTCGTCAGGACGTAGAGTTGTACAAGGGAGAGATTATGATCGGCGACTAACACTTGATGACATTTGGCACATCTATCAACAATCTTAATCACATTACATTATGGACGACAAAATTCACATCCGTTTCAATTCCGAGGGAGACATGGACAAGCTCACCTCAGCTTACGACAAGTACGAATCCAACTACAACGGGTCTATCGACACCCGCAGGGATGGTGATGGGTTCGTCGCCAGCCTCGACCGCGACAAGGTCGGTGATTATGAACGCCTTTATCAGGACATCAAACTGACCGGAGGCGACGTTGACCTCAACTACTAATTATCTGCGGCCTACGGTCTCCGTACCGGGGGCCTAAAAACTAAAACAAAAGTATGACACCCGGTTTTACATACAATATTATTGGCAGATTCGTGAATCTGAGGACTAATGATGACATGACGCCCTTTGTGGAGGAACTGAATAGCGACTATGCAAACATCAAGGGACAGCACCCAAATATTTCGCAGGATAATCTCCTCGTAATGCTCGCTCTCCGTTATGCACTCAAGAAGCGTAAGGTGGAAGTGAGAGGGAACGAAATGATACCTGCAAACGTAGATGTTCTGGGACTTTCGCTACAGATGTCAGTTGCAAAGGAGTCAGAGAGTGCAGTAAGGAATGCCGCCGAAGAAGTAAACTGCCGCTACAAGGTATACTGCGCGAAATCTCTGGGGACTTCCCGAGCCAGCCTTATGCGCCTATTGCTTTTGAACCTGCTCATGGAAAGACATATTGACAAGGAAGAGAATGAGGTCAGACGTTGTATTGAACAGCTATACGACATCCTTTTGGACAAGGTTCGTTCGTTTGCAAAGAAATATAAGGACGGGCATCATGACGATATGTATATGCAAGCCGTATCCGATGTCATTGATATTACTCTGAAACTTCGTAACGGCGGAGATGGCGCTGTTAATAAAGAGCTTGTTCAGATAATTGTCGCAGAGAACATCAAGGATTCGGTCATTGGTATGCAAAGCTCCAAGATGCTCCCTTACGAAGACGCCCGCAGCATCATGCTGACCATCCTTTACGATGACTTCACGGCATCAGAAGAGATTTGGGATGCTCCTGGCATTAACTACGACCTCAGGAACGGTATAGGGCAGATTAAGAAGTCCCTGAATGAAGCGGCCATACTTATACCTGCCGCTGAGGAGTACAAGGCGTATTTGCAGCTGCGGAAAACCTATCATGAGAAGTACCTGATTTCGGAGCTCAAGGTATCAACCCTCTGCAATGAGGACGATGTCGAGGTGTTGGACGAAATGACAAGGACAATCAGGCAGGCTATCTCCGAAGGGACCAGACCGACCTTCTGATGCAGTTTTGTGGATGCCCCGGCTGCGAAGGTATAGCGTGAGCCGGAATCGCCGGGGCTGCCCATTTTAGAAACCGATTAAAACTCAATATATTCAATACCATAGCATGACAGAAAATATACCCCTACGAAGGCAACACGACAGACACAAAGTTCTATCTTCTCTTATCCCAATGTTTCATGACTACATTGTTAAGCCTTCATGGGACATTCCCGCCTTGGAGATAATACGCGATGTTCAGGAACTGCTCCGTGATGGCGAGATCAAGGAAGACGCCACCGGAATCATAATTGCAGAACACCGTTCTTTTATCACCGAGATACGTGCCCCGGAAAGGACGATGCATGTCCGAGATGACATTGTCACATCAGCATTGTCCCTTGTCGTCAATTCCATGTTGGTCAGCCAGCAACTTATAACCGTCTCATCCAAGCGCACGCATATTCTCACCGAAGAATGGGGCAGGTATGATTTCGACTGTATTCCCAAGAAAGACCGCGAGCTTTATACAGAGATATATCAATGTGTTTTGTTCCATGCAAAGGGGCGGGAAGTCGTTGCATGGCTGTCGGAATATTTACGTAGCGGACAGTACAAGATGGACATGTTGTCGCCTCTTGCAATGATGATAGCACGTACTTATGAATATAGCTTTAGCTGTGCGGAATTGCACAAGATAGAAGAAACCCTTCGTAATTGTGACAACAAACTCGCTGCGTGCGATGCGTCCGGAAGGAACACGATTCTGCGCACTGCACTAAGTATGACTCTTGCTGTTCTGAAATCTACCGCGGCAGGGTCAAAGAGCATATCGGCATCTGACATGAACTGTGAGGTCATAAGTGATATGACGTTCTCTGGCCTCCAAACAATTCTTAAGAAAGTGGAAGACGTTGGAGTTTTATGGAGCCGGCGCTCTTGCATCCATTGTAATCATGTTCATACAGCCCTTATCGACAGGGATGGTAGGGGATGGAAAATACAAAAACTATAGAACTCTGCGAATTCGGCCTAGCTGAAACCGAGAAGTCGACATTTCTGAATTATCGTCAGATTAAAGGGTACCTCCTGTTTACATTGTCCCAGGCTTATGAGAATCTTGGGAAGCATAGGAAGGCTGCAAATTATCGAAAAAAGGCCAACAAACTCCTAGCCTATTATACAGGGCACAACATCACTGGCAAGTAGAGCACATATGGACACGAAAGAACACGAAATAATTATTCGCTGCATAAGCGAAGCCGACACGAGGAAGGCCGTCGACATGGTGCTCTTTATGAAAAGAAACATAGAGGAAGCCCTTAATGCACTTTCAAAACTGGTCAGAAGTGAAGACTTCGATCTGGATGTTAATTATAAGCTCATCCTTGGTCTGAAGGAAAAGATTCTTTGCTCACCTCGGGCTTTGATTCACTCGTATGAAGAGTCGTATATCATCGATACGTTCGAGCCAGCGGTATGGAAGTTTCATAGAATTCTGTCCTGGCCTATCCAAAACATAAATAATAGCATTAAGCTGGAATGGGCAATAGGTAAGCTTGATTATTTCAAGGCGCAGGTTGAGAATACGTCTGAGTTAGATACAGATAAATTGAAGGCGTGCATGAAAATCTGCTATAATTTGATTTGCCATGGGAGTAACCGCATCCGAAGCCGCATATATTTCGCTGCTGATAATCTGGCGTCGAAAATGACTCGGGCCGGCTTGATGAAGGAATCCATACCTTTTTAAGGCTTGCGCTCATGGCACTTGAGCACGATATTAAAAATGTCTTGATTCCTCAACGCAATGCACGTTTGTTTTTTTACGAAAACATATCTGCATTTGGTTCGGCGTCTATGGAGTAAAGGCAGTATCTTTGTAGAATTACAGAAATAATGGAGTAATCGAAATGAACAAGGGTTGGCCATTTATTAAACGCCTTATCAAAGAGGCAGAAAAGCAGGATGTGGCACAGTCAGAGATGCCCGCCTTCCTCAAGGAACACCTTACCAGAATCCTGGACACTTTGGAAGGCATGGTTCAAAAGAGTCTAGACTTGTCGGACAGGAAAGTCATTTCCAACTTAAAGAATCTTGAACTGGCTCTTCATCAGATTCCACAACACCGCATTTATTCCTGGGATGTGCCAATTGTATTGGACATGTTCCAAGAATATGTTGAGCACTTTTATCTTATTCTTTCCATTCCAAAGCAGAATGCGGAAACCAGTTTTACGTCGCGTTGGATTATCAATCAATTTGAATCTTTTCTTTCTGAGAGAGATTACTTTGATAATTACCTGTCCTATCTTGAAGACGATATCCTGGAAGAGCAAAAGATACTATATTGTTTTGAGAGTAGTAGAGCTAAAGCCCGGACAGCGATAAAAACTCGCATTAAGGAACTGGAAGAAAAGAGAAAGAAACTAGCAGACGAGAAGGAACAATGGGGACAGAGGCTCAGTAATAATCTTAATCGATATTTAACCATTTGCAACAACCTGAACAAGAATGGTAGCGATATGCTACGTGCCATGATTGCAACTGTAACAGAAGAAGTGGCCAATGCTCTGTATTTGGATGCAATGTGGGAGGAAGCAAAGCTTCTATGGGGGCAGGTTGTCTCATTGCTTGAACAGAATAATGTCAGAATCATCCAGCGAAAAGGACGTCTCAAAGTAGCAAAAGATAATCTCAGAAGGATTACTAATTATCTCAAACACATTTAACCTCACGAACAATGGAATTAAGCTGGAAAGGATATGTACAGTGGGCACATATAAGTAAGAAGTCCATATTATCAATATGTGGTGCAGAAGACAGCCCCTCAATGGCAATCTACACGCTTCTAAAGACAGCATTAGATTTCTGCATTACACGTTATTGGTGGCTACCTGACTCGGATAAAGATATTTCAATCATCGTTAATGAATATGGAGACAGGGGCAACCTTCCGAGCGATGTAGTAATACAGGTAAATGGTCCCGGTCTGCATTTAACTAACGAGACACTTAACAGGATCATTGCTGATGATTGTTATGTCCACGGCTTTCTCATGCAATTATCAGACGGGACAATGTCAGAGTGCGACATCTCGCTGTCTGTTGTCAATGCTCTATGTAGTTTCTTCTTCATCGGCACCATGAGGGGCCGCCTTGAGTCATATTTAAAATACGAGGACGCAAACGAGTTCTTCAATCTGATTGACACCAATGAAGAAGACGGAATTCTAATAAAGTTCTGTCCCGACAAGGACGTGTTTGGCGAGTATCGATTTGAAGTAGATTATATCGTCCCGATGGTAAAGAAGTTGGTCAAAAACTATCGCGGTCTCAAAATCACTCTTCAAGAGAGATTTGACGGAGAGCCGGTTGTCTTCAAATCTCACACGAGCCTCCCTTTAATGATGACGTTGGCGGAAGCAAACGACCTTCTTACTAAATCTGTGGCACATCCTATCTATGATATTGAGGCAGACAAATATCCTGATTTAATATCCGGCCATCACAAGGCGGTTGTGTTTAAAGTGAACCAGGAAGGGAATACGGAAACTATTGTTGAACGAACCCTTTCTGCTCTTGGATCCCTTGAAGGCAATTACCAAGATGCATTTTATGCCTACGAGGTTGCGAACGTAACAGCCTTGGTGCCCGACAGCAGTATAATTTCGAGCATAATGGATGAACGTTTTAATGTTATTAAGCAAAATCGCAGGGACTGATAATCAAGATGATAACCAACGGGAATGGTCAATGCATTTAACTTACACCAATGTTATAGTTGGTGTGGTCATTCCAGCTAATAATTGAGAAAACATATGGAAAACTCTTTTATAAGAATATCCTGTATCGGGGACTCCATCACTGCCGGTTTCGGACTGGAAGACTGGGAGGACAGCTATCCCAACCAGCTGTATTATTTACTTGGTGGAGGCTATATCATCAACCCTTATCTAGGCAAGGATGGTGCTGCAGTTTGGCGCCACAGCCTTTTACCATATAAAAGCACGGATGAGTATTTTGAAGCAATTTTTTGGGAAACCGATATCATGATTATTTGTCTGGGCACGAATGATACTGAATATTCCATAAATGACTCATTCTGTGAGGAATTTAAAGAGGACTATAAGGTATTGATTAGCGCTTTGTCGAATGCGAATCCTAATGCTCGAGTGTATCTTTGTACTATTCCTCCCATGTTCGGCTCCCAAAATGCTTTTTTCGCGGCTAAGGTCCCTATTATTAATGCATTGATTGCAGATGTTGCTGAAGGTTGTGAGGCATCCCTTATTGACATAAACGGAGCTATGGCCTTAAAACCAGATTTGTTCTCTGACGGAATTCATCCGAATGCAATGGGGGCGAAGATAATTGCCGAAACAGTAGCAAGTGCCATCGAGAGGATAGTATTATGACAAACGAAAACTTGAAATACGGATTTGAGCACTGGATGGAGTTCCATACTTTACTTAGGACAATAGAAAGTAATATGGTCGAAGTGCCTGAAGGTAAGGTCAATATTGGAGAACGTGAGTTTCATGTAGGGGCCTTTAAGATCTCCAAATCTCTGGTTATAGAGAGTTGTTGGAGGAAAGTTATGGGAGACGACAGGCATCTTTCGCGAAAATCAGTCACGAAGGTGTCATTTTCTGAGATTTCTGATTTTTTGCAGCGTCTGGGTGTTTCCCAAAATAGTTCCGGCCGCTTGTCGATTCCAACAGAAGCACAACTGCTTTTAGCACAATAAAACGAATACATTCGTCATTACAGAAAGCATAAGGAAATCTGTCTTACACAATTCCGTGAACCCGATGAAATGGGAGTGCACCACTTCTTCGGGAATCTCCCCAAGGAGGGACCATTTGATTTGGTAGTTAGACAGGGCGAAAATCGCGATCCGTTGCCATATAACCAGTCTGTAAAAGATATTGGATTCCTGGTGGATTATTATATGCCCAGGCGTCAAGTCTCTGCAGCAATTGTAAATACCCTTGAACTAAGCGAATACAGCGCGGTTTATAAGAGAAATGGATCCTGATGATATCATGGGAAGGCTTATCAGGTTGAATGACGATAGTAAGGAATCCGAGCTTCGATTTAATGCCCCGTGGCTATATCACGACAACGCAGACATGAATAGGGTTCTGTATGTTATCAAAGAGCTTCGGGCCCTCAGCGATCTTCACGTTATTGCCGCTCTCCCGGATGTAATAAAGGACGTTCTGACTGCAAACGGCGGGTTTAATAAACTGTTCAATAGCACTAAGTAAAATTGAATAATCGAGACACATTGATATGAACGCAGATGAAATTGTTGCCTACTTTGTGGATGAGGTAGACCCAGTGTACGATACCCGGCAGGACAAGGGGAAGAAAATCTATTACGCTATCCTGCAATCACTTTCCCCCCCCCACTGACCTTTTCGAAGAAGTCGCTTCCAAACTGTCTTGTGAGAGCCACATTCCCTGGGACCTCATGGGATTCATCGACTGGATGCGGAAAGAGCGTCCTAAGAAAACGGAACAATCCAATGAGCCCATCACCACCCTGCTCCGCTGGTATCAGGACAACGGCAGCAAAAAAGTCAGGTATTCATTCGAGCGATTGGTCAAAAGATTCGATGCTCAGAGCTTTGCAGACCAGAAAAAGATTATCGGTGCATTTCTGGCAGGCGGAAAGAAATCATCTGAGTTGGCAGCGACGAGGTTGCGCCGAAACTGGATTCCTGGATTTGAGGATGAAATAAAGGCAGCGTGGCATGAATATAAAGGTCCCTCGATGACGCTGACAATCATGTATATGATGCCAGAAGAGTTCGTTATGAAAGAACAAAACGAGCTGGTAGAAGCTGCTTGTCTTCCGGACGCATACGCAATACTCTGCGGTAGGCTGGGCAGGACGCCCGGATTCACGATTAAAGAAAGCAGGCTGAGTATTCTTGACTGGTTCTATGTGATGGGAAAACTTGGCTTGTCTGAGATGATTCCCGAGATTAATGGTAAGGTCAACCAGTATATCCTTAATTTGAATGCGGATGACTACGTTGGCTACATGAACGCGAAGGGATATAGTTTGGTCTATATCCTGGGGATGAGCCGTATCATCTGGGCAATGAAGCAACTGAATGATACGAACGGCCTGATTCGTATTGCTCGATTGGAAAATAAAACTATGGCTTTAACTGAGGATGCAGGCAAAGAAGATGAATGGATTGCATCTGCCATCATTTATCTTAAATCTCTGGTGTGCAATGACTGCCCTGAGTGAAGGAACTATGCTATGCTATGCTATGCTATGCTAATAAACTAGCCGCCATTCATTGCTTCTCGAAAATCTTTTCTTAGTGCTTTCTTACCCTCAGTAATTGCTGAAATGTAATTCGAATAGATGGAAGAGTCTGATTTCTTGTATATTGCCGACATTGATTCCATTCGGGAATACATAGACATTAAACTTTTACAGTTTTTTTCTAATTGCTCCAGAGATTCATGATTCCCATAGTAATTGGCGAAATCATCTTCTTTCAGAGCATCAACAATATCTAGATAAGCATCAATCGAGCGCCATGAAAATACATACTCGTTTATGCCGATTAATACATCTATCACCTTTAGTAATTGCTGGCATGTTTCAATCAGTTCTTTCGGATAAACTAGTGAATGAACTCTATAAATCATTAGCTGAGAACGATATAATTCCATTAATTTGCAATCAAATGCTGCCGGATTGTATGCTACGCCACCTTCTAAAATTGATTGTGCTTGATTGAAAGCGGCAATAGCTTTGTCTGCCGAATACATGGCATAATTATCTGGCCATTTCAACGGTGTTTGTTGAATGTACCGTCCTTTGAAAGTATAGAATTCGCCAACACATAAGCGATTACTTGAATCATTGAAATCGCAATCCTTTATCAATTCTTCAGCTTCTTCAAGATACTTTTCAGCTGCCGAATATTCCTCTACTTCACATGCGGCAACACTTGCCTTCGTAAGGAAACGACACATTAATGACTTACTCGGGATAGATACTCTTCTATAAAACGTCAAGATCTGCTTAATCTGCTTATACTGTTCTTCAGGATAGCCACGGAATATATAATCATATACCAACTCACATTTGAGCGCCGCATACGTCCCAGATATATCATCACCTTCGTCTATATTGATAGGTTCTAAAAGCCTATACGCTGAGTCTATCGTTTCGTATAACTCATCATTATGATTGTACTCATCCAGCGAACGGCAATAAGATGATAATAATTCAACATATTTGAGTCGGACTTTCATATTCCCATTGTCCTTCCTAAGTATGTCCTCATAGATAGCTTTCGTGGAAGGAACTATGTCTAAGACTTGCGAAAAAGAGTACCCTTCGGCAAAGAATTGACACATAGAAGTGATGTAATTAGCAACATACAGAGAATCTGGGACTGAGGAGCAGTAATTAAGAGACTTACGATAGAGCTCATTGCACTTAATGCGATAATGAATATCCTCTATATTTAGGCGAGTTATCTCATCTGACACTGATTTAATAGCTTGAATTGCCTCTTCTGAAGAGTAACTGCCAAAAGTCATATTAGACCCCTCATTATCCGATATATCCGTTTCAGACTGAGTATCGTCTTCATCAAGATATTCCTGTTCTGGGTGCTTTATCCTATAATCAGCTTCAATAATGTTTTCTCTTACACGATTAAGCAATAGCTGCTCTTTCTGGTTAAAAAGCCGAGACCGGTTTTTCTCTCCACATCTCACAGCTCGCTCCCACAATTGTTTAGCCTCCTTATATCGTCCTTGATTAAATAGATATGGGGCGTAATTACAGCAAATAAGAATAAGGTACGAAAGGTCATTACGGTGAGAACATGAATTGAACCAATTCGCTACGTCAAGGCTCTCTTCGAAATAATCTTCCGCTTTGCTTTGCGTCTCCTCTTTAGATTCATACAACATCCCTAAATAAGACAAAGTCAGAGCGTAATTGTCTTCAAACATCTGAGGAGAAGAGTTTCTGTCAAAGACTCTCCTGTAGGATATCTCCGCCTTGATCAAGTATTCCAGGGCATTATCGGAATCACCACGATCGAGGTATATCATCCCGATGGACGAATTATACTTACCTAAAGAGGATGAATAATCCGCGTTATTTTCGTTGTCATATATGGAAAGTAACGACAATGCTTCTCGCCACTTTTCAATGGCTTTATCACTTGCCCCAGTCATAAAATCAAGATTTGCCATGGAATCCAAAGTGGTGGCTAATCTGCTAGTAAAAGCATTGGGGGCCGTGGTCACCAATTTGCGTCTAAGACCTTCTGCTTTTAGCAGCATGTCTTTTGCCCGTTCAATCTCTCCATTATCTCCATAAAGAGCTCCGAGGTTTTGAAATACCGTTGACAATTCCTCATCATACACATTGGGGCATCTTTCATTAAGATCATTTATATATAGTAGTGCCTCATACAGTATATGTTCCGCATTTTGAACAGCATCATTGTCCTGAAGGGCAAGCGAGTAATTAATCATGGCATTGACCTTCTGTGGTGCGAAATCATCAAAGTTTTTCTCTGTCAACTTATCCAGGAATGGCATGGCACGCTCATACGCCTCGATACTATCATCAATCCTCCCGACAAAATAATAATAAGCCGCCAGAGATGTGATGCATTCAACGAGCATATACAAGTACTCGGTAGGTTTCTCATCGGATAGTCTTGAAAATAAGCCGGTCGCCTCATTATATTCATCATCTACAGTGTCAAACTTTTTCATCTTGACATGGATGCCAGCTAAAGTATTGAGGAAGATTGCGATGCCATAGGAATACTTGTCGTCAGAGTCAGCAAGTTCACGGAAAATACCGAGGCCCTCCAGTGTCTCTTCTTCAGCAAGAGTATAATTACCCAAGAACGAATGTAGTGCTGCAAGATTCTGGAGGATGAGAGCATACTCTTCCTTGGCCATGCTGTTTCCGGACATCATTTCTTCACGGATGGTTTTCAAACTTTCCTCAAGGAATGAAAAGCCTTTCGGGTAATCCTTTTGGTCTAGAAGATGAGAACCATACTGATGGATAATAGGCCCCAAGTCCAGCTTTTCCATGATTCCCTTACCATCGTAAATAGCATTAAGGTACTTCTCCGAAGCATATTTCTGCCATCCTTGGGGCTTGTTCTTTTTTAAGTGCTCTATTTCTTTAAGACGTTTCTTGACGGCACCCGAGGTGTCTCGCAGCAGTTCATCTTGGAGTGCCTGAATCATCAGCAGCCTTCGTTTTCTGCTTATAACATCGGGATCTGGAATAATGCCATATTTGCTGGCATCCCGGAAATCATAGTTTAATGAGGGCGCATGGCGTCTCATAATTTTCGAAGATTCACGCTCTTTATCATAACTTTTCAAATCTTCAAATATGGAATATCCGGGGGTCCGATACCTATAAATAGATAGTTCATTGATTTTCGGATTATTACGAAGATACCATAATGTTGCCTCACTCATAGAATACCGCGAAAGGAACTCGTCACTATCTGTTGAATGTATCTTCCTAATATCTATAAATAACCTTTTAAACTCATCTCGAATCGGATTAGCAGGTTTCTTTTTATCTTTGACAGATTTATCATTATCGTGGTCTGCCTTTTCCTTTTCCAGAATTCCTTCAATATCTACACCTCTGCGCACCAAGGCCCAAGCATCAGTCATTCGATTGATCGCCTGATTTATATTAGTTCGGTAGTACCCTCCTACTATCTCCATCAATTTTTCATAGCACGCCTCTTTACTGGATGGGTTGCTATATTCAACGCTTTTGAATACTTTATCTGCGGCCAGATTGAAGTCTATATAAGATGCCCAGCCTGATGACAGTAGGCCGTCAATCAACTCAATTATTGTTTCTTGCTTTGGCCTTTCTTTTGTTTTACTCTCAGCCATATTGAAATCTTGTGTTTTAACGAGTTCTATAACTTTCTAATTTACAAAAAACATTTAAAACGCCATGTCCTATTCGAAAATACTAAGCAACAAGGGGCTTACACAGTTCTGCGATATATTCCCAGTTAATGGTTTCAGACACGGCCTGACCTTTGCCTGCTTTTTGTGCATAATAAAGAAGAGGGTAAACACTATAATACCTTGAAAGATTCTCATCGCCAATTTCGCGGGAGCATTCGGAAATTTTCAGCATTATCACCATTATTAGATAAAGTTCATCCTCCGCCTCCTTTTCATTGTTATCATCTTCCATTAAGACTCCCAAAACTTCTTCATATTTCATGAGTGCCAGCTCCCTTTCTCCGGCCAGACACAAATACTCGCACAATGCGTTAATAACTTTTGCATACGTATTAACCGAGCCGCCCTTTTCTAATTCCTTTCTGCATTCCTCTTCCTTTCCCGCCCAAAACAGGATCTCTTCGAATGCCACAGAATCAGCTACCGAATTGTTACCTTCGGGAATAGGGTTCGGGATTTTGTTCTGAGCACGGCTCATTACTGAACTCAACTCTTTTCTGCAATCTCTGGCGTTTTGGAGCATGTTATTAGCGCAATAAGCTGAATATAGCATCTTTAACACCAGAATATATTTAAGCCATTCTTTCCCGTCGGAGTTGAGATATCCGGAATGGGCTTGCTCTACATCTAGTTTGAGAGCCTCTATATTTTTTATCATAACCTCATCTTTATCACTAAATTTCACTGAAGCAAATGAAAAACCTCATTGGCATCCGGTTTCGTAAGACCGTTTATCTCAATTCTCCTTCCGCCGCTACTTTCGATAATTATATCCGCGAACAAGATATTAGAAACCAGTCTGACACTTGAGATGCTTACTCGTTGTATGGCAGTTGTTTGGTATCCAATCAATGCACCTTTATAGTAGACAACCCTGTCTTCTTCCACATCTATCCTGTCCGGAAACAAGATGTTGTGATTGGCTGAAATGCGATTTGCAATGAATGTCGGCATGGCTAATTTTTATAATTTGAAAGTTCTATGGTAGTCACTATCATGGTAATCAGGTATGCGAAGAAAGCTGGTACGGCGAAAACCGCAGTTAATAAGAGGAATGAGAGAAGCTTGAAGGACAAAGCCAAGGGGCCTTGGGCAAATGATGTGCCGGCGAAGATATTGCTATTCCAGTTTAGCACAATCGGTACGGCTGCAAGGCCCAAGGTGCAGACAACTATAATAGCTGCTTTCTGTCTCTGTTTTAGCTGTTCATATCGTGTCATGGAGTACATGTTTTGGGTGAAGAAAGAAAATTTTGTCGAAAATGCTGTCCAGGCGCGGAGTATACGTTATTTTTATACGGCGGTATATACCTGCTTGAACCAAGCGTTCAGGAAGGGAGTAGATATCTCCTTCGGTGTAGAAGAAATCTTGTGAAAGTAATGAAGCATCAAAGTCCTCTTTGAAACGGGCGTTATCCTTGACAATGAACGGGCAGTAATAGAATGCGCTTTCCTGCTGATGCAAAATAGAATAAACCGATTCCATGGATGCCAGTATGGATAGGGCCTGGAGCATCCGTTCCCGTTTCCTATTCAACAACTGTAATCCGGATTCAAAGTTCTCGCAGGCTAACAGGGCAGCAAGCGGGTGCATGCGGCCATTCAGCGCAAACTCATGAGATGTCCCAATCCCTAAGTCCCTCTCCTGCCTATGAGGGTGCTGACATGTATAGATGAGCCTCTCATATAAATCAGAGTTGTCTGTAATGACAGCCCCTCCTTCGCCACCTGCAAATATGGTTTTTCCCCCACCAAAAGATACGACCATCGCATCGTTGTATGCTGTCACATTTGGGTGAGAGTATTTTGCCCCCATGGATTGCGCAGCATCAACAAAATGGAACAATCCATGCTCATTACATATTGCGTGGATAGCCTCCATCTGATGTGGTATACCCGCATAATCAACAGCAATAACAGCTTTGGCTTTTGGACGTATTTTGATAATCTCGCGTACTGCGTCCGGGTCGATGCCGAGTGACTCATCTATGTCTGCAAATCCAAACGACCCCCCCAGGCTTAAAGCTCCGGCAATAGTGCCGCCAAAGCTAAGCGCAGTTGTTATTATCTCGCTTTTCCTAAGGCCGGATGCAAGCAGGAGATACATTAAACCATTTGTCGCGGAGTCAACGCATAAGGCATGTTTAGCGCCGTAAAATGCGCAAAGCTTCTGTTCTAGTTCAGCAACAACTCCGTTCCCGGCCCAGTGGCTGCAAGCCAGGCCGGTATCGGACATTGCTATTCGAATGTAATCGTCTATTTTACTATACATTGACATAAGGCTGGAGTCTCTTGATCTCATTATTCAGTTTTACCGGGTCCACTTGGTGATTTTCGTCCAAGATTGCTTTGACATAATCCGGAAAGGGATATGTATCTTCATGCCCATGCCATGGCAGAAGGCGCTTAGATACCGTCAGGGAGATTGCGCACAAATCTGCATAGATAGCGGAGAGCCAGCTTGCTTCGTCAAGAGGATTTGCGTCTTTTGCGGCCTCAAAGACAGCCTTGGGGGTTAGACCATCCTCACAGCATACAAGTTTTAGGGCCGCCCTTATCCTACGCGGCATTATGTGCTTCTCATAAAAAATCTTGGCCGCCTCTCTGATGTTATAATCTTGGGGATTAAGAGTAGTACCTGAAACCTGTTTAGCTATGCTGCAAATTATTTCCGGGAAGTCCTCGATTGACGGCATGATAACGGGAACTATGACAAAGCGGTCCCTCATTGCCGACCCCATTTTGAACCCGCAGTTTGTGGTAGCTATAAGCATGGATTTGCCTTCTCTGGTATTATCCGAAAGCGTGTTCAACAGCGCTTGCATGACCGCATCAGAGGCCCCGCTGTCAAGGTTGTGGGAGCGTTGCATGGGCATAGCTTCAGTGATTTCATCTATAAAGCCAAGGCTGGGAGTAGTGGATGCAAAAATGCGGGCCTGAAGGGCTGAGCGGCGCTCAGTTTCTCCGACGATTCCGGCCTTGGGGCTGTTCAGCTGATAAATAGGAACTGTCGCCCACTGTGCCGTCAGAATGGCAATATCGGTCTTCGCAGTTCCGGGAGCTCCCATCAAAAGAATATTCGGATGAATCGTTTTATCGCGGGAGCGTAAACCATTTGCCTGCTCTCGCAGAAACTCCATGGGAACACGGACATTTTCGCCTTTTAAAGATACATTCTTGACCCTTGTCGTATCCAGCATTGCTATCGTCTCCTCGCTGATTGTCTGAACATCCTTGGTCTTCTGCTCAATCAGGCCCTTGACTTCAATCGGGAAGCCGGAGATATGTGAGGCCCGGAATACCAGGTCAAGCCCCCTGTTTGGAGTGCTACTGGAAAGGCTCGCTATCAGCTGGTCATCAAGTTCCGGAGCATATTTGGCATTGGGATACTTGCGGTGAAGGCCTTTTATAAACACCAACTTCTCTTCATAGCCGGGATAAGGAAGAAATTTATGATATACCAGTCCTTGAACCTGACCGTCGATCTTCCCCTCGACAGCATCAGCCAAAATGAGAAGATTGCCATTGTCAAGAAAAGGGCGCGAGTATGCTAACTGGTAAATCAACTCGCGGGCAACCAGTTGGTTTACACTTGCCGCCGTGGGCATTATGTCAGAAGTAAACTCAAACAGAAAGAGAAACTTCATCTGCTCACCATCCTGCCATTTCAGCCCGGAATCTGAGGATGATACCATCCGGGATATGCCCCTCAATATCTCCACCAATTCTTGGGATGCCTGACAGTTGCCGGAAGCACACTTCGCGTTTGTAATAACGTTTGAGGACAAGGCATTCTTGATAGTTTCTACATCAGCTTTGCCATACATGTTATATGGGACAACCAAGCCGTCTGCAAGGCTGTAACGGACCATCACTAAATGAAGTCCTTTGGCGTATTCCGCCATCATTTTCACCAGCGTGGTAACGGAGCCGTCCTCCCTGCATTCAAAATCATATATGGAACGGCCGGTCAATATCATGGTAGACCGCCCATCCTTCTCGTAAGGGGCAAATATTTCTTTAGTAGTCATTGAATTACCTTTTAATCGTTATTGTGGTTTCATTGCCTGCTCGGCTAATTTGAGTCTCATCCGCAAAAGTACGCTGCTGAAAAACGCGCGGTTTTAAGATGCGCTTAGCATAAGGAAGATGGGGAATACCATATGTGGATTTCTGTTCCTTTTTCCTAGTAGTAATACCACGCGAAATCATCTCATCGTCAAAGGCCCGGATTACCTTTTCACAACTTCCATCCGTATAGCCGATGAGCTCAGTACGAATGTCAACCTGCCGTTCAATTTCTATTTCGGCGATAAGGTTCTGTCCCGTTTGATTGGTAGCTACTACTCGGATCATCCCCATGTGCGGTTCTTGGATTGACACGTTCCTGAAACCTATCGCAACTGCGGATTCTTGCACAGCGGTGGAAATATTTGAGACGAAAGTCTTCGAGTGCTGAGATTTTATCTCTTTGAATGTGGCTTTAATCTCGCGAGTAACATCCTGTACTGTCTGTGCTTCTATAATGTGATGTATCTTGTCGGCCACTACACTCGGTTCAGAGACAAGCAAATTGTCCTGTGACTTTTCCAGCGTTGTAATGGCTGCAACTTTCAGTTGCTCCACCTTTCCGGTAGTTTGTCGCTCCGCCATGGCCAGATGGCGATTATAATCCGTCTGGATTATTTTCATCTCCGACGGCGCCATGAGCGATTTCGCTTTAGTCCTTTTCTTTTTGCAGCATTTCTTCACATCTGCTTTTACCTCGGCAGGTGCAGAATTCATAACTTGTGCGATAACTGAGGACATCTGCCTTTGGAAGTTATTTGCCTCCTGGATGGTCATCACCCGTTGATAACTCATTTCTTGTGACATCGTTATAAGTGGTTTAAGGTTAAACTACCAGATTCCGCCGCCATCTTGATCGTCTTCCTCACTGTTTCCGGCATCCGAGGCTGTGCTTGGCGCGTTCTGGTTGGCCTGAGATTTCGGCTGAGACGCCGGAGCCTTCAGCCCACGTTTCTGCTGATCTTCAATGGCCCTGATAGTCTCTGAGAGAGAAATACCGGTCGGCCCCCTCTGCATCATATAATCCAGGAAGATGAAATCATTATTCATGAAAATGTTACGTCCACCAGAGACATAAGGGAAATCGACGAAAGGGATGGTTGATACGGTTCCATTAGATTCATAATATAGCGGAATGACTTCGCGGCGGAAACACACCAAGTTGCCGATATAGATAACTATCTGGTTAAGATAATAGTTGGCATCTTCCTCAAACTGACGGATGTGCTCATTCCTTGCAACGGCAAGGCTACTGAACTTATCAGTAAAATTATTGTAATGTTCTCCAAAAGAGGCAAGTATACTTTGGCTCCTTCCGCGAAGATCGGTGATTTCCTTTTCAATAGCCCTCTCATCCGTTTCTTTTACATGTTTAATGGCGTCTATTTCGTTCTTCTTCCGGAAATACTCCAAGGCCTCCATCTGTCGTTTGTAACCAGATATAATCAATAACTGAATAATCAAAGAGATAAATGCAAAACACCCGGAGTATGTCCATTGTGTTCCGCCGTTGAACGCGACTTCGCCGATAATGTACATCAAAGGGAGAGAAATCACAGAGCCTGCTATTGCGATCTTCTTGAGGACCTTCATGGAGTCAGAATTGCTTTCTTCTTCTAATGAAGATACACCGAGCCGGCTGATAAGGCTTAACCCGAGTCCAACCCCGATTGACAAGACGGCGCCGATGGACACGGCAACGAAACCGGAAATCGAAGAAGACAAATCGGCAATCTTTGATGTTACAATGGGGAATAATGCGAACCATGCAAAGAAGCAATCCAGTGCCGGCAGAGCGTAATAGGCAAAACGGCGAAGACTCATCTTATGCTTCTGGGTATCGTCAACTTTGGGACAAGCATAGACCTCGGATGCAGTGCTTTGGAACAGTTCCTCTTCTTTGAGTTTTTCATTCAATTCGTCCTGACACTGCTTCATGTCACGACCGTCCTTAACCATGGCGGCATAGTTGCTTTCAATATTCTTACATAGGACATTGATATTTCCTTGGGATGATGCAAGAAGTTCATCTTTGGACCTCTGCCTTAGAACTTCTTGCTCGGCCCTTTCCTGAGCTTCACGCTCTCGGAGATTGCTGAGGATAGCATTGTAACCGGCGATGCTGGTTCTGCGGGTTGTTGTGTTGATTGTAGTGATCATAGCTCTATCTTTTAAATTTGTTGATTGTCTCACTTGAAGATGTATTTGATCGCTTGATGAAGCGTAACGAATTCCCGGGTTACTAAATCCCCATACTGATGTTTAGAGACATTCGAGTTGATAATGAATAAATCTGTATCAATGGGCAGTGAAGAGAGTCCTTTTCCTACGTTATCGCATCCATCCGACACAAGGATAATACATGAGTGATTGTCCTCAGACGCAGTAGCTTTCAGCAACCGGGAAGCTTGATTGATGGCGCCATTTACGTCCGAACATCTGCGTTGATGAGCGACTTTATCGGAGTATGCCGCTTCCACAATGAATGAGATTCCCGGAGTAAACGCCTGGAGTGCCTCTTCCTTACGTGCCTTGTAATCATCTACTTCCTTTTGTCTTTCCGCGCATTGTTTTTCGTAATCATCACTTTTTATGTAGCTCGGTTTGGTGCCAATCGGCTCTGGACTCATCTCTGACCATTCGTAAACCGCAACTCGGTTGTTATCGCAATTGTCATCAACATAAGTCACATATAGGTTACCAAGCCCTTTTTGTGTAAGTGTCCAGGCTAAGTCGAGGATTTCTTCTACGGCCACACACGGTACTCCGTTCTGCTCGCTGAGCCGATCTGTTCCGTCTAATACGAGGCAGATGTTATAAACGGACGGAATAGCTTGGACTTCCTGATGCGACGAGCCAGTGGCATCGCAGCCGGGAAGCAAAACTGAAATGGCAAATATTGCCGTCAAAAGATGATTGATTCTCATATTTCAATATCGTTTCTTTAGTTTAACATGAGGATTTGCGAAAGAATAGCCTTGGCCTCCGCATTCCCGTTTTTTGCCGCTTCTATATACCACTCGACGGCCGTTTCATAATTCTTTTTCACGCCGTGCCCCAAATAATAGCACTCACCAAGCATCAGTTGGGCATTATCACAGCCCTGTTCTGCAGACTTCCTGAACCAGTAAAACGCCTTTCTGTAATTCTTCGGGATGCAATTCCCTTCGTAATAGTATATTCCCAGGCAGTACTGTGAAACATACTCATTCTGCTCTGCAGCACTTTTCCACCAAGTCACAGCCTCTTTCTGGTTTACTTCACACCCATATCCGATAACATAGCAGAATCCCAGAGCCTGTTGCATAATCGGATTGCCTTGTTCAGCCACGTCGTGTAGCATTTTGAACAAGTCTTCCCTAGTATAAGTGTCCAAATACTCCTTGAATGAATCATCCAGGAAGGCCGTGGCTTCGGCGGGATCTTCGAAAGACCAACATGCTGTTTTCTTCATAATGATATACCTTGATTGTTACTGTTGACTTGCTTCTGACATGCGCTTTGAGATGGCTGTCATCCTATTTATTGCCTTTGCCGACATATGTCCAGGCTGGTCTTTCAGTGGAGAAGGCAGGCAAGCGGCGAGTGTGACAGCTTCTTTTCTGGATAGTTCAGAAGCACTCTTCTGGAAATAGATGTGAGAAGCGGCCTCAGCCCCAAAAATACCCAGGCCAAACTCTGCAACGTTCAAATAGGCCTCGAGAACGCGCTCTTTACTCCATATCGTCTCCGTAAGTACAGTCCACCATGCCTCCGCTGCTTTCCTGGCCCACGTATGTGTGCCGAACGTAAATAGGTTTTTTGCCGTTTGCTGCGTGATTGTGCTGCAGCCTCGCAAAGGCGAATCGTCAGCCCGATAAGATTTCCACGCCTCCTGAATCTCTACCCAATCAAAACCATGATGATGGTAAAAACGGGAGTCTTCAGCTGCGAGAACTGCCTCGATGAGTTCCGGAGAGACATCCTCCAATGATACCCATTCCTGTTCAGCATGGTAACTCTCCATACCCCTAAACTGGAACTCACGCTTCAGCATCAGCGTAGAATACCTAACAGGAACCCATCTCAGCAGAAGTACAAGGATTACGCTCCCGAGAACGACTCCGAAAGGAATCCAAACGAAAATACAGTCTTTGACATTCCGTTTCATGCCGACATCATTTCACCACTTCACCCTTTCCATTGAGGATTACCTCGGAGTAATAGTCTAAGAGGGTCGCCCGGAACATATTGGACCTGACGGCCACAATGCTTTTATATATAGGCTCGGTCAGTCTTACCAGGCTATTACCATCCATCAGTCCGCAACGTCCTCCAATGGTGTACACGAAATATCCCGTTTTCACATATCTCTCGGCATAACAGACTTTACCGTCTGGGGTAACATGCCTTTCTTCTTCCGCATAAGTAAGTTCTTCCAGGTTATCCAGTACGAAGGAGTTAATGATGGTACCGTCATATCCGACCTGCAGGTTGACACCGGCCTTTGTCGCTATGGCGTATTCCTCGAAAGTGCTGATGTCGTCAAATTCGGGAAATATTAACCAATTACCCACACGGTCAATGACACCGACCTTACCGGTCGTATCTGCAACGGTACAGTGCCCGTCCTCAAAAATGAAACTGGATAGAGGCTTGCCATGGTAAGGATACTTGAAGTCTATCACTACATCCCCATTGTGGTTGATAAAGCCGATGTTCCCATTTTTCTGAACGCCGGCCAGCCCTTCAGAAAATACCCACGCACGACGGTACTGGGCAGGGACGGCAATCTCACCCGTGTACATGTTGTAATAACCTCTCTGACCATCGGAGCAGAAGACGCCCAGGGAATCGTTGCAGGAAGAAGCTGTCCAGTCCAGTTTGACATCCTTGATGGTGTATTTCCCGGTTGAAGTATTCATGATGGTCACCTTACCACCTTCGCCCCTGAACGCGACAAGGTTGTCGTTACGGAGCAATCCGTCATCGGACACCTCTTCGTTGACTTTTTTCTTTGATTGGGAGCATCCCGGGATGAGTATGGATGCACACACGGCGGCGATAACCATCCAGGTTACCACTGCGATAATAGATTTTACTGTCTTTTTCATTGTCTTGAGTATAATGTGTTTTTGTTCGGTATCTCTACTTGTTCGATACAAAGGTCAAGCTAATTTTTATGGTATGCCTGTTAGAAGAAAAAAATAACAGGTGGCGGTAATTTGTTCTTTATCTTTATCAATGTCGTCTCTGCTATCGAAAAAAAAGTAAACCAAAGGGCTTCTAGAAGCATTTTTAAGGGAGTTCTGCCAAGTGAAAAATATGTGTCCTGCGTGATTGTTAGGATCCTATTTTCAATTCGACCCCTATTTGTTCAATTCGACACTTTCACAAGATTCAGCCTTGCCAATATCAGGAATTCGCTAACTTTGCATCATACATTTGCTAATGAATGATGGAAAACTGTTTGGTCACATTAAGGGGTACAACCGAAATGTATCGATTCCCGTTTGAGAGAATCGTCAACATTGATGGAAAGCCTCTGAATAGATTTGGCTTATTCTAATCCACTTATCGATGATTACCCCTGACAATTTTAAGAATAGCCCCGAGTTTAAGCAATGGAAAAAGGGCATAGTACGAAGAAAATTGGAAAAGCTGGATGAGCTCCTTTCTTCCGGAGAGTGGATTAGCAACTCCAGAATGATTGAAGAAGTCAATGCACTATATCTTGAAGCCCCTAACGACGAATGCTACATTTCTGATGTCCCGCATCGGATTCTGTAGTCCAAGGAAACAAATCTCAAGAGACCGTATGAAAGCGTCCTATATCTGACTTATGCCGGAACCATCCGCCAAGATAGGAAAACGATTCATGATATTCTTCGTTTGGTGGGCAAAGAACACCTATAGGAAACGACCAACGAGGGAGATGGAACGGAAGGTTCTTACAGATATAGAACCAACTACTCCATCTTTGACAGGTACACCATCAACGATATTGAGTTCGATGATTATGAGCTATACAAAAGTGTCCCTGTCGTTTTGGAAGCCATACAGTCGGGGCTGAAAACCGGAGAGAAGGATGCCTATCTCGAAGAGGTTGCAAACGATATAAAGAATTTAGATTTTGCCACGACACAGTCTATCAGTCTTTTGTCGACGCTTGACAAGGCTTTGAAACAGGCATGGGCTATCAACAACAATATCGTAAGTTCTCTTCTGGACAACGTCTTTGGAATATATGATGGACAAAAAGGGGGGGAGACTGTCTTAAAAGTCGTTGTCCCCGACTCCTATGATCCAACAACGGCTGGTCTTCCATGCCCCGCAAGAAAGTCAAAATAATCCATTGTCAATCCAATGATTATTTGTAACTTACTATCTGTTAAACAGATGAAGGAAAATGGCTTTTAAGAGAGGAACAGACAGAAAGCAGACGGCGCTTTTCCCTGAGAGTCTGGACGAGTATGTCGCCGCGGACAGCCCGGTGCGGCTGATTGACGCCTTCGCCGACAGTCTTGACATGATCGCCCTTGGATTCCACAGAGTCGAACCAGATGACATGGGGTGGCCGGCCTATGACCCGAGGGACCTGCTCAAGGTCTTGATTTGCGGCTACTTCTACGGTGCGAGGTCTTCCAGGCGGATGGAGCGCGAATGCAAGGTCAACGTGGAGGTCATGTGACTGACCGGCAAGCTCACCCCGGACCACAACACCCTGTCGGAGTTCCGCAAAGGCAACATCCGCTGCATGAAGCCGATGTTCCGCGAGTTCAGCAGGTTCTGCCTAAGGATGGACATGTTCAGGCTGGACTACGTGTCCATAGACGGGAGCAAGCTCAGGGCGGTGAACTCAAAGGACAGGAACTTCACCCTCAGCAAGCTGGACGACCGCCTCAAGAGGCTGGACGCGCATATTGACGAATATCTCGTGGCGCTGGAGGAAAGCGACGGGGATGACGTACGCAAGTTGTCCAGGCGGGAGGTGGAGGAGAAGCTTGCCGTACTGCCTTAAGGGCGCCCTCACGGACGCATCCGTCGAAGAGGTCACGTTGCGCCACAGGGAACAGACTGACGCCGAGGCCTCCAGAATGACACTGGAGCAGATGATCGCCAAGGCACACGAAGGGTACTTCGTCAGGGACGCCGGGCGAAACCTGGTCATCTGCCCGCAGGGCGAGACGCTGCGGCCGAAGTCCTTGAAGAGAAACGGAGACATCAGGTACTGCAACAAGCTGGCTTGCAGGCGCTGCAAGTCAAAGTGCACCACGTCCAAGTTCAAGGAGGCGGACTTCTCGAAGGACTGTCTGATCAAGAAAGTCGGAGGGAGGAAAGAAGACGGCAGGCGCGGAGACAACGCCCCGCAATCGAAGTTGGTGACAGAAAGGAGAGCGGTCGCCCGGTTCAAGCTCCACATGGACGAGAGGAAGATGGACAACCGCAAATGCCTTTCGGAACATCCGTTCGGAACCATCAAGCGGACAATCGGCGAGGGCTTCTTCCTGCTGCGCAGGATGTTCAAGACAGAGGGGGAGATGGCCCTGTACTGCCTTGCGTACAACATGCGGAGGGCATGAATATGCGGACGATGGGCGAGCTGGTGGCCGGGATGGCAGAATGATGGCGCGGAAGCCCCGCTCGCGGGCCAGATGACACTGCCGGACGGACTCAACCCGCCGAGAATCAAGAATTTGGAAGCCACAACTATATTCAGGACAACTCTCCAGATATTGCAATGTCAGGAACTTTAAAAGCGACTTTTAAGACAGTCTGGGGGGGGGGGGGGAAATCTTGAAGAAGTCAATCAATGTCTATGCTGCTGCCTCTCATCCTGTTGCCGAATTCGATAAAGGCCTTTTGTATTATATTCGGATGCTGATTATAATCACAAAGATAGTTGACGGCGCAGGCTCTGACATTTTGGATTTGCTGAGAAAGGAACTAGAGGAATCAAAGGTTCAGGACTTATCCTCAAAATATCCAGAAGTGGTAGAATTCGTTCCGACGACTATAAAGTATTATGTGTTCGAGTTTTCCGGCTATGAGGGGATGGCGAACGAACTTGAAAAGCATTATGAAGCCTGCAGGAAAGAGAATCGTGTTACTGAAGATTATGGGTTAATGGTAGCCATCCACGCTTATATATATCCCGAAGAATGGCAATACCACGAGAGGATGCATAAGTGCTTATGCGAACTCATAGAATTATATAAAGGAGTTTCCGAAAGGGATGACTATGTCTCATGGATGTTGCTTCTGTTCGTTTGCCTCAAGCAGTATATGGAAAGGGCCAAGAATGGTACTCCGGACTGTGGCTTCTCGGATTGGTCAAGGCTTAAGTTTGAGTTGATATCGTCTCTTAAGTCCGATTCCATCGGTAACATGGTCTACGAGAAAGCACCGGATGATGATTTTCACGCGATGCTCGATGAAGTAAACCTCGCCGACCAGGGACGATTCGTGGAATATATGGTCCTTACCGACATGAGGTTTGATCTCTCTGACGTTTTGCATTCTCTTATGGAGGGGAAAGATGACTACCTTCAATACATATCGGCCGAGGAAGCACTACGCATGTACGAGGAACTCCTTCTGAGGTTCACAAAGCTGGATAATGTGTTTGCTGAAGCAGAGAACTCTGCCTTGCTGAATTGCCGATTGTCCCTGGCTCTTCTTCATGATGCCCTGAACCATAAAGAAGAAGCGTTGAAGTACTATTTGGCGATCGACAAAATGAAGGGAGTGGAAAACTAGAAGAAAGCGCTCAAGAGCTTAATAATTAATCTATTTGAGAGACTCGGATAGTTCGTCTCCGCGAAGATGAGCTGACGCTCTATTTATCACACGTGCCTCTCAGACGCGGAATTGAGGAGCAAAATGGGCGAACGCTTATCGTATATATTGGACAATGGGACATATTTGTTTGTTTTTTTTGCCATTTTGCGAAAAAAATTACTACCTTTGAAACGCTACTATAAACAAGTAAAGGCATAAAACATTAAGCCAGAAGCGAAATTGTTAAATTGTATAGTCATATGATTTCCAAAGATGTAACTGTAGGAGATATCGTCGTTGTTAATCACAATGCTTATTATTCTAATTTAGCCTATTCATGCGGCTGTGGGAGTGATGATGACTGCGGCTGCGAGGGCGGCGAGGGTAGTTGCGAATGCGGTGGGGATCCAGAGTGCGAATAATATAGAGTCTTCTAAAACATTTCTCATTTTGCATAGAAGTCGCTAGGTTATAGTGGCTTTTTAGTTGTTTTGTTACAATGGGTGTAAACTTACGCGACGATATTTTTATCATTCGAGTAGAAAATGATAGGAATATTATATACGCACCGCTACGTGGGGTAGCCTTTTATGCAAATGACAAGGCTGCAGATATTTGTAAATTGTACATTCCCACAGGAAGAGTTATTGATGGGTCTGAAGTTCCGTCATTGAGAGAGCACATTAAGGAGTTAGAGAAAATACAACCCATGATACCTTTTAAGTCTACAATAAGGGCAGCATCTAATTTAGTTGTGATTCTATCTCAAATGTGTAATCTAGGATGTTCTTATTGTTATGCGCAAGATTCTCGTTCCAAAGATGTTTTGAGCAAGGAGCAATTAAAAGTCGCTATTGACTACATTTTCAGTCAAAAATCAGAACGAAAGCATTTTTCATTTATAGGGGGTGGCGAACCCACTCTGACATGGGAACTATTAAGTTGGTCTATTTCATATATTAGAGCCTCAACTTATGATCAAAATAAGGTAGGTATTGGAATAACCACGAATGGGACTTTATTGGATGACAAGAAAATCAATTTCTTCCAAACGAATAAGGTCGATATAAATTTATCCTTTGAAATTTTGCCCGATGTACAGGATTCTCAAAGATGCTTTGCGAAATCATCACAAAGCACATTCAAAATTGTAGATGAAGCGATACGTAAACTCTTGAAAAAGGGTGTACATGTTGGTGTTCGGTCGACAATCACAAAACTAAATGTCCGGCGAATGCCCGAAATGGTTCTGTTCGCAATCAATAATTATCCTCACCTGAAAAAAATCCATTTTGAGCATGTTACATCCATATACAATGACAAAGCTTACTACGATGACTTTGTGAAGTATTTTATGGAAGCCAGAACAATCGGAAGAACAGAAGGTTTAGATGTTTATTGCTCTGTATCTCGTGGGCTGGAGAAACTTAAAAGTTGTTTTTGCAGAGGGGAATTCTGCTTAACGCCCACCGGGGATTTCGTTGCATGCCATAGAATCTCTTCCAAAGAGGATGCTGCTTTCGAGCAGTTTAAGTTTGCGGAAGTTAATTGCAGAGTCGTCTCCATTTCAAAGGACAGAAAAGAAAGAATAGAAGATTTTTATAATTCCAAACGCGAGGAGTGTAATGATTGTTTTGCCAAATGGCATTGTGCCGGTTCTTGCCCGATGGAAAAGACTATCTATACTGAGAAAATGCGAGATTTGAGATGCTATTTTACAAAAGAATTAACGAAAGCTCTTCTCGATGAGCGGTTAAGTAATAGTGCAGTCGATAAGAGATCGGGATAAAGCAATAAGCGCAATTCTGCGATGAAACCGGGTTACGTTCATTTAAGGGCAGGCGGTATCTTTTTTAGCTACTCACCGAAGTATGAGCCTGAGTAAGGCATAATCCAATTTGGAATTTTCATTCTATGTTATTATATTCGCAGATGATATTATCAATGGAGGAAATAACTATGCAAGGAACTATAGACACCAAAGAACTGAACAAATGGTTGGAGGTAAACGTTGCCCACATGAAGGAATCGACTATTTTGACTCCAGCATGTTGGTATGACGGGTCCGATGGCACGTGCTCGGCATAAGACTATTCGGTCTTAAAAATAAGCAACTTGGGATTCCATAACTTGCACATTTTAGCTTGTTATGGAATTCTTATTTAAGAACGAATCCCGATTAGAACTAATGGCATATAGCAGACATATTTTTATACAAACCAATTTAAGTTGCAATTTAAAATGCACTTATTGTTATGAGCGGGAAAAGAACGGAGAAATTTTTGATGAACATCTCGCGTTCAATAAGCTTCGAAATATTCTCTCTACACCCACGAAATTTGGCACAAAAATCAAGCTTATAGGAGGAGAACCATTCCTCGTCTTCCCACAGGTTAGATCACTTTGCGAAAACCTTTGGGCGCTTAACCTTAAGGAGAAGTTCTTTATTCAAATAACAACTAACGGGACTTTGGTCCATGGAGAAGTAGCCAAATGGTTACAAAAGAATAAAGAAAAATTAGAGTGTAAATTAAGTATTGATGGCGATAAGGATTCACACAATATTAATCGCCCGCATTCATTTGAATTAATAGACACCAACTTTTTCACGACAACTTGGCCCAAGGGAACTGCTAATATGGTAGTTACCCCTACTACGTTGCGAAATTTTTCGGATAATGTCAAATTTTTACACTCGCGTGGTTTCTATAATATCGTTCCAATTTTTGCCGTATTGACTGGTTGGGCTAACAAGGGCTTAGAGAAACTGTTTTACGAACAGTTATCCTCCATGGCAGATTTTTATCTTGCAAATCCGTATCTTAGACGATGCCAGACTTTAAGACATCCTCTGGATAGAGTTTTGTTGAAAGACTGTGACTATCCCATATGTGAAATAGGCAGGAAACAGGCATTTGACATTAAAACAGATAAGCTATATCCTTGCCATTTGTTCTTCCCGTCTATATGCAGAGAGAAAATGCCTTCAAATTTTGAGGGAACGGATTTCTCAAAGCGTTCTGCTCTTGAAAAGGAGCCTTGCCTTTCTTGTCAATTTATTAACATATGCCATACTTGCTATGCGGCTAATCATATAGAACGAGGCGCATTTGCAAATAGAGACATGACTATTTGTAAGTATATGAAGATAAGTTTTCTCGTTAATGCAAAGTTAGAATACAAAAGGATACTATCTCTTTCGACCATCACAGATGAAGATTACTCTATCATGATGGCAATAAAATCTTTGATGCCAGAGTTGAATAGTATCGAAAAGCAGTTATTGTAAATGAAGCGTTCTCCAGATATTCTTTTTATGATTACAGAGTCATGCAATTGTTGTTGTTCATTCTGTAGTCGCAACAATTTAGTACTGCAAAAGAAAGAGCCCCTTCCGGAGCTAGTAAAAGGTGCGTTTACAAAACTAGGTGAAGAATTCTCGCAATCAAAAGTTATTATTACAGGGGGAGAGCCATCTTTATCCCAAAATTTCCTACAGTACGTCAACTATGCGATGTCAACGTTTCGTAAAGTAGAGATACAAACTAATGGAACATTTTCGAACTCCTTATCAGCAAAATTACAGCCTCTACTCAAAGAAAATCTCTTTATCCAATTCTCGTTAGATGGGATGCAGAGTTATCATGATAGTATTCGTGGTAAAGGCGTTTTTTCAAAAGTCGAAGATAAACTCCGCTATTTTTCTGAAGATGCAGAGCATATATCTATATCCATGACTGTAACGGCAGAAAATATGCAATCGGCCTTGGAATTAGCCAAGCATCTTAATGACTTCAAATTTCGGCGCTTATCAGTTTCCATTGTTCAACCGGTCAATCCTCTAAAAGAGAAATTAATATCAAAAGAGGAATGGAATAGCTTCGTAGACAAGTTGCTTACGCTATGTTATTATCGCGTTGATATCTCAAAACTATACGACTTCGAGATGATGGATATGTTCTTACTATCTGGACAGCTATGGAATGGCTATACGAATTGTGGTAGAGGTTCTTCCCACTTTTATGTAACACCATCTTTCGATGTCCTCCCTTGTACTTGTATAGATGAACGCGTTGGGAATTTATATGCAGATGATATTCGCGAAATAAAGAATAGGCTAATTAAAGCGAGTAAAATCACGATCTCAGAGGATTCAATATGTCATTCATGCAAGTATCTGAGTATATGTAATGGCGGTTGCCCTGGAATTTCCACCAAGGTTTTTGGCGTTCCCAATATGGGCGATATCCGGTGCCCTTTTGTCTTGGCCAATATAAAACAGTCGACAATAATGCAATAGAGAACTTAGAAGTACTCGCGGCAGAAGTGAACGAGAATGTCAACAGCTATATTTATATCATTATATGACGCAACTTCGACTGGAGTATGCATATATCGCGTTGGAATACTAATTAACCCTGTTTGAATACCCCCTCTTACAAGTTGTACTTTTGCCACATCTGTTCCAGAATAACCAGGTATCGATTCAATTTGGAAATCTAAAATTTCACGTTTAGCAATTTCCTTCATTTTATTTTGAATAACAGAGCAAAAATTAGCTCCAACAGGAATAGATGGTCCGCATCCCAGACGAATGTCGCCATGGGCACTCTTATTTATACCTGGATAATCTGTAGCATGAGTAGCATCAACAGCAATGCAGACATCAGGGTTAATGCGATATCCCGCGGTAATAGCCCCTCTTAATCCAAGTTCCTCCTGAGCGGAAAAGACAAATATGATACTGTTGTTTGTCTTATCTTGCTGCAAAGATTCTGCGACGGATAATAAAGTTGCTACCCCAGCTCTATTATCGATACTTTTTGAAGAGACTAAATCACCGGATAATTTAGAATAATTAGGATAAAAAGTGATAGGATCTCCAACAGACACAAGTGATTCAGCATCTGCCTTATCCAGTGCGCCTATATCAATCCAAAGTTCGCTAATCTCCAGAACATGATTTGATTTCTCTTTACGAGATAAGTGAACAGGACTCTTTCCAATCACGCCATTTATTAATTCTCCCTGGTGGTCAATTATAACACGAAGCCCGTATAAAATTGAAGAATCTATACCACCGATAGGCGTGAAACGAATAAAACCGGAATCATCAATATATTTTACGGAAAACCCGATTTCATCGCAATGCGCAATAAGCATTGTGGTTTTATCATAATTACCTTCTTTCTTTGCAATGATATTGCCAATATAATCCTCGGATATTGATAATCCATTAAAGGACTTTAAGATATCCTTTATTGTCGAATTTACACGAGATTCATATCCCGATGGAGATGGAATCGAGCACAAGGTTTTCAGATATTTCCTAAGGTTATTCATTGCATGAATGTTTTAACAAAACAATCCCAATTTAGTAAATTTTAGCGATTTGACATAATTTATGTCAGAATAGCAGTCCAATAAGGCTTACAGCATATAACACGTGGTTTTCAGTTTTCATGTTTTGATAATAATTTTGAAAATTCGTAAATTTGCGATTATTATGGTTATGCGATGACTCAATGAAAATAAAGAAGTTCCCCTCCTTAAAGGCAAACATAGAGATTCAAGATTTCCCGGTTGATAATGAGTGGGCAAGGATACAGTCTGAAGCCACTTCCTTCATGGATGCTCTTGCGCCACTAGAGGTTAACGATATCAAGGAAGTTAGACGTCACTTGCAAATGGCCTATGCGTATCACCAGCAAGATATTGTGCAGCCAGTAGTAATGCTTGACTGGAATGATGTCTGGCGACCGCTTGAACTAGGAAAATGCAGACGCATCCAGATGCTACCGCCGGTAAAGGCAAATACTTTGGAGAGTCTTATGGATAAAGTGAAGTCATACTGCGAAGAATATGTCCGCTTCGGGAAAGATACCTTTATGTTGCATTATCTCCTTCCTGCCAGTTCTGACTGCTTGGTGTTTCGGCGCTTGATGGAACTCCACCACACTATCTGCCCGAAGTCCATTGTTCGTGCTCCTCTACTCGGTTGCTCACTCTTGGCCGACAAATCCCTGCCATTCATTGCTGTGATGGTGGTGTATAAAGGGAAAGAAATGTGAGAGTGGTAGGTGGAAACACTCCGCTTAGTTTATCTTCCTTTCTGGGAAGATTATATTATAGCGTATGACCAATATACCAAATGTGTATATTTGATGGATAGGTACATTTTTCTTGACATTGACGGTACCTTGAATATCGGCAGAAGTGACCACTTGGATCCTGCTCGCTACGGTCACCATTTCGACAATGCGGCCGTTCAGAATCTCCGACGAATTATTGTCTGCACATCGGCAGAGATTGTCATCTCGTCATCGTGGCGGCATATGGGAATGCCGAAGCTACACGAGCTATGGCAGAAGTGGGACCTGCCGGGAAAACTCGTCGGATGCGCACCTGGGTGTTGGGATGACCCCAGAACCTTCAACTCACGGGGCGAGGAGATTCAGCACCGGCTGAAGCACACCAAAAACTATTCCCCGTCTTTTTAAGGTAGCGCTTAAGGTAGCGTGTAAGGTAACACGGCCTTTTTCCAGCCCTTTTTACCCATTTCGTCTCCACCCGCTCCAATCGGCTCCGGAGGGCAAAAAAAGGCTTCCTGAAAGCCCCTTCGGAAAGCGGGTTTCCGTTACCTTAAGGTAATTATGCAAACTTCTGTAAATCAGCGCTTTGCAAAACCTTCGCCGTCATAACTATTCCCAAGCAAAATTACGCTTGTTTTTAAGGTAGCACCTAAGGAAACTGCAAAGGCGATAAAAAGCGGCCGTATGCGACCAAACTAAAAGCCTGTCCGGACCGGGCAGGCTTAAGTAAGCTCGTAAATGCTGATTTTCAGTAGATTATCTTCTTAGTACTCCTCCTCGTTAAAAAAGAAATCGTCCTTGGTAGGGTAATCCGGCCAGATGTCTTCGATGGATTCGTAGACTTCGCCGTCGTCCTCAAGTTCGGTGAGATTCTCGATGACTTCCTCCGGAGCGCCGGAGCGGTTGGCATAGTCGATAAGTTCTTCCTTTGATGCTGGCCAAGGAGCGTCGTCCAGGCTGCTGGCAAGTTCAAGTGTCCAATACATATTCTCGAACAATTAAATTGTTAATAATCATTAATATAAATCAAAAAGTCACAAAAAGCGGCTCTATTTGCCCCAAAGATATGCAAAAAATCATAACAATAAGTATTTTTTGCCTAATTTTGTAGGCTTGGAAGTTGTTTCAACAACCGTACCAAAAGAAGAGCTAAGGAATATGTCATACGAGAAAAAGGAAATATACGAGGAAAAGACGACCGCCGAGATCGCTATCCACGTCAAGGAAATCCTCCGTCTGTTAGGCGAGAATCCTGACAGAGAGGGGCTTGTGAAGACGCCGGAGAGGGTCGCGAAGGCGTTGCAGTTCCTCACGCAGGGATATTCACAGGACGGAGGAAAGATCATCCAGTCCGCCATATTCGATGAAGAGTACCGCCAGATGGTGCTGGTGAAGGACATCGAGCTTTACTCCACCTGCGAGCACCATATGATGCCGTTCCTGGGAAAGTGCCACGTGGCGTATATTCCTAATGGGAAGATCACCGGGCTGAGCAAGGTTGCGCGGGTCGTGGAGACTTTCGCGCGGCGGCTTCAGGTGCAGGAGAGGCTGACGGTCCAAATCAGGGACTGCATCGACAACGCGCTGCATCCGTTGGGAGTGGCGGTGGTCATCGAGGCGATGCACACGTGTATGTCGATCAGAGGGGTGCAGAAGGCCAACGCAACGACCACAACCTCCGCATTCTCAGGGGCTTTCCTGACCTCGGCACGGACGAGGAATGAGTTTCTGAACCTGATTAAATAGAACAATACATATGATTTGGCTGAAAAAGACAAAAAGAGACAATGAATTATTAGGATCAGATTTCAAAACAGGCGAAAAGACAAGACAAAGATTATAATACGAACTAAAAAACACAACGGTATGTCAAACAAGATAATACTGACAGGCGACCGTCCGACCGGACGCCTCCACATTGGCCACTACGTCGGCTCCCTGAGGAACAGGGTGGCCATCCAGAATGCCGGCGACTACAAGAAGATGTTTGTCTTCATCGCTGACGCGCAGGCGCTTACCGACAATTTCGACAACCCGGAGAAGGTTCGTCAGAACATCATCGAGGTGGCGCTCGACTACCTGTCAGTCGGCCTCGACCCTGACAAAGTGACAATATTCATCCAGAGCATGATTCCTGAGCTCACCGAGCTGACATTCTACTATATGAACCTTGTCACGGTGGCGAGGCTCCAGCGCAACCCGACCGTCAAGGCGGAGATCCAGATGCGCGGCTTCAGCCAAGACGGCGAGGAGCAGGCGTTCGGAAGTGGCCTTCCTGTGGGCTTCTTCTGCTACCCGATCTCCCAGGCCGCGGACATCACGGCGTTCAAGGCCACCGATGTGCCTGTGGGCGAGGATCAGAAGCCGATGCTTGAGCAGGCGGTCGAGATCGTGCGCAGCTTCAACCGCATCTACGGCGAGACCCTCGTCGAGCCGAAGGCTGTGCTGCCTTCCAACGCGGCGTGCCTCCGCCTCCCTGGAACCGACGGCAAGGCGAAGATGAGCAAATCCCTTGGCAACTGCATCTACCTGGCGGAATCAGCTGACGAGATGCACAAGAAGGTGATGTCGATGTACACCGACCCTCAGCACATCAATGTCAGCGACCCTGGCCACGTGGAGGGCAACACCGTCTTCACCTACCTCGACGCGTTCTGCCGCGACGAGCACTTCGGCCTCTATCTTCCTGAATATGCCAACCTCGACGAGCTGAAGGATCACTATAGAAGAGGCGGCCTCGGCGACGTGAAGGTCAAGAGATTCCTTGAGAAGATCCTCAACGAGGAGCTTGAGCCTATCAGGGCGAGGAGAAAGGAATATGAGAAGGACATCCCTGCCGTGTACGAGATCCTCAAGAAGGGCAGCGAGGCCGCCGAGGAGGTCGCCGCCGCCACTCTCGACGATGTGAAGAAGGCGATGAAGATCGACTACTTCAACGACAAGGCTCTCATCGAGGAGCAGGCCAAAAGGTTCAACCAGTAATGAACAAGAATGAATATGCCCGCTCCAACAAGGAGTGGTTGGCCGGGAAGGCGAAAGAGGATGGCGTGACGCGGCTGGCTAAAGGAGTCTGCTACAAGGTACTCCAGTCCGGTCCGGAAGGCGGTAAGCAGCCGACTCCGAACAGCGTGGTCAGCTGCCATTATCTCGGCCGGACCATAGACGGCAAGTGCTTCGACACCAGCCTCGGAGGCTACCCGCTGGCCATCAGGCTCAGGGATCTGATCGAAGGCTGGGTCATCGCCCTGCAACAGATGCGGGTCGGGGACAAATGGGAAATCTACATCCCGTCCGAACTCGGTTACGGGAGTTTCTCCCAACCAGGGATTCCGGCCAACTCGACGCTGATCTTCGAGATCGAACTGCTCGGAGTGCAGTAATGATCCGAAAAGCAACCGAGAAAGATATTCCGGCGGCGATGGAGCTATTCACCGCCGCTAAAAGTATCATGCGCTCGGACGGCAACAGCACCCAGTGGGGAGACGGCTACCCTGACGCCGGCATCGTACGCACGGACATCAGCATGGGCGGAGCGCACATCATTGAGCAAGACGGAAAACCGGTCGCCTACTTCGCCCTGCTCCCCTCGCCCGAACCGACATATTCATCAATCGACGGCAAGTGGCTTGACGACAGCTCACCCTACCACGTCATCCACCGCATCGCCAGCACCCCCGAGAGCCACGGCGTTTTCCGGGAGATCATTGAATATGCCCTCTCAGTCTCCGGCAATCTGCGGATTGACACCCACCGGGACAACCGGATCATGCGGCACGTCATAGAAAGGGCTGGATTCTCCTACTGCGGAGTGATCAATCTCCCTGACGGATCCGAAAGGCTGGCTTACCAAATGATAACTTGCGCATTGTGAGCAATAATTATTCACACGATATCGGTATATATATATTTATTATTCAACCTTTAGAACAACTATTCAATCTTTTTGACAAACTTTTATCTAAAGGAAAAGAATATTCATCAACAATACTACGTAACTTTGAATTGTTGGTTAGTAGATTCTGGTTACAAAATGGAAGCTTGGACTATCGAATATCTTAACATCCGTCAGGTGCTCCTTTGCGATAGTTACATAATAAACCATACAAAACGTTTAATAAAGAATATTTATCACTATCTAAATAATTTCACAATGAGAAGATTGCTTGTAATGTTCGCAATCCCGCTGCTGGTCCTTTCGGCCTGCGGCGAGACAACGAAGGAGGAGATCGCGGATGTCCTCCTCATCTCTCAAGACAATGTGGCCTTCCCGAAGGAGGGAGGCACGGCCACCATTTCCGTGGCATGTCCGTCACAGTGGCACTCGATAGTGTCAGACGGCACTTGGATCACCGCCACTGACGGCGAGGGCAAGGTGACGATCACCGTCACCGCCAATGAGACCGGAGACTCAAGAAAGACTTCAGTAACCTTGGAATCGGCGACGGACAGGAAGGAAATCAAGGTTTTCCAGTCATGGTCAGGAGCCGTGTTGACTCTGAAAGTCAACGGTCCGGAAAACATGGAACTTGATTCCGAGGGAGACAGTTTCAAGTTCTCCGTGGAGACAAACGCCGAGTGGAAGGTTGAGTCAAGCGCGGCATGGCTGACAACAAGTTCAGAAGAGAATCTTGTAAGCGTCACGGCGGCAGCCAACAGCGAGGCACATCGCGACGCCGTGGTCACAATCACCGCGACTGTGGGCGGGAAGTCAGAAATCAAGGAGATCAAGGTCTCGCAGATCTCACGCGAGGAGAACCCGTACTTCCAGATGCTGGGCAGCTACGGACTTTACGCCGAACGCTGGTACTATGGCGGCAACGCGATAAATGTTCCAGGAATAGGATCATACTGCACTATCGAGCAGAAAGAGTACGGCAAGACCTTCTCCATCAAGAACCTTTTCGTTGAGGGCACTGAATATGAGGCTTCCTACGACAAAGAGACAAAGAGAATGGTGCTGACGCTTGGCTCACTGTGCCTGACCAAGACATTGGTGCAATCACAACAGACCTACTATTATTATATGGTCCAGCCTAACATCATGGAAAGGAAATTCGAGACAGGGATCATCTATGGAACTGTAGGGACCGCCACTGACGGAAAGAGCGAGAATTGCCAGGCAATCCTGCTTGATGGCTTTGATGAGGCATACGGTTCGCTCGGACTCATAGTCAGAATCGGTACCGGCTCGAATATGGCCATGCTCAGCGACGTGTACTATGCCGATGGCAAAATGTACTTTGTGAGAGCCGAGAAAGAAACACAGGATTAACCATTTAAGACTGTAGATCATGAAGAAGATAATATATTCAGTATTGTTGGCCGCTTCTTTCTGCGCCTGCACAAAGGAGACGATCAACTACCAGAATCCGGTTCCGGGAGAGAACGGGAGCGAGACCAACGCCACCTTGGCGATAGCCTCCAGAAACACCTTGTTCACAGCTAAGGATGATGTCAACGCCAGCATAGCTTTCAAAAGCCTTGGCGGAAAGGTCGTATTGGACGTGAACACCAACAAAGAATGGACCTACGAGATTGGTGGAGACAACTTCGTCAAAGCCGAAAAGGATGACGAATCCAGCCTTCTGACCCTGTCCTGCGACCAGAACAAGATCGACAGGGCACTCGCGGCTACCGTGACCATCAAGGCCGGAGACAAGACAGCGACAGTCTCAGCGACACAGAACGCCTACGGGACCGTGGAGATCGTCGCTTCAGAGAACAATTTCCACCTCGCGGCCGCAGGTGAGCTCACGGCATCCTTTGAAGTCACCTCAACCGATCCGGATTGGACATTCGAGACCTCAGGCTGCGAATGGATGCTCGTCACCAAGGACGGCAACACCATCAACCTCAGCGCATATCAGAATGAGGAATATACCGACAGGGAGGTGAAGTTCACACTCAAGGCCGGAAGCGGCGACAATCTCGTCACCGAGACCATCGACGTGCTTCAGGACAGGGCGGCCCTCATCGAGCCGTCTGCCTCAACTGTTCCTATCACACCGTTCTCCAGTGAGGCCAAGGAGGTGGAAGTCAGTGCGAACTTCGATTGGGAATATTCCATCTCAGGCAACGAAAGCGGCTGGCTTACAATCGAGAGAACCGAAAAGGGACTCAAATTCATTCCTACCGCGAATCCCGGGTCTGACTCAAGAACTGTAAAGATCAAAATCACAACCGGCGACGGAAAAGAGAACATCGACACAAAAGAGATCACTGTCTCCCAGCCTGGCATCGACACACAGGCGTTCATCATCGGACTCAATGTCACCAAGTCTCCATACAAATCCGCGATTCCGGTCAGCGGGGTGACAGCCGGCGCCACTGTTGACTGGGGAGACGGCACGACCGAGACCGTGGAGTCAGACTACCCTGCCCACACCTACACGGATCCTGGCTACTACATCGCTTCGTTCAAAGGCAAGGCCACAGGAATCGACGCATACTCAAAACTGACCACTGACCAAAGAATACAGATCAGCGAGGTATTCTGCTGGGGAAATCTGGAGGTGGAAACGATGAACCGCGCTTTCTACAACTGCGACAGTCTCAAGAGGATTCCTACCGATGTCATCGGCTCGTTCACCAAGGTAAAGACATTCGAGGAGACTTTCAGCAACTGCCAGCACCTTGAAGCGATTCCATCCGGGCTTCTGAGCAAAGCTGTTGAATGTGAGTCCATCAACTCAATGTTCATATACTGTCATTCCATTAAGGAAATCCCTGCGGATCTGCTTTACAACTGTCCAAAATTGACAGATGTCGGATCGGCCTTCGACATGTGCAAGTCAGTGACTCATGTTGACAAGAACATCTTCTCTAAGAATCCAGAAATCACAGACTGCAGCTCGACATTCTCAAGAATGCATAAGCTTCAGTCCGTCAGCGAGGATTTGTTTGCCAACAACCCTAAGATAACCACGTTCAACGCTGTGTTCAACGCCGACAGCAGCCTGACTTCTGTTCCGGCGGGAATATTCAGAAACCAACCTGACTGCGAGTCATTCCGTATGGCCTTCACAGGCTCAGGGCTTGTTGAGATACCGGCAGGGCTGTTCGCGAACAACACAAAATGCGAGACTTTCGAGCAAACGTTCTCCAAAACAAAAATCAAGAGCATTCCCGCCGATGTCTTCAAAGGCTGCTCATCCGTGAACTCATTCATGTCATGCTTCAACGGATGCTCTGAACTGGAGAGCATCCCTGCGGATCTGTTCAAGAACTCTGGCGCCCAGGGTGTCGTCTATGGCAAGAGGGGTGCCGGAATGAACATGATTTTCCAAGGCTGCTCGTCGCTGAAGGAAATCCCGGCCGGAATTCTGGACGGATTCACAAGAATCACAGCGCTCAACAGTATATTCAACGGCTGCTCCTCTCTTGAGAGCATTCCGTCAGACCTGTTCAAGGACGCCGCGGCGGTAACTTCCTTCTCAAGCGCGTTCAGCGGATGCACCGCACTTAAGTCAATCCCAGCCGGAGTTTTCAAGGGATTGGCCAAAGTGACATCCTTCGCTGGAGTTTTCCAAGGCTGCACAGGAATCACAGAAATCGGAGACAACCTCTTTGAAGGTTGTGACGCAAACAAAAACATCTCCAATCTGTTCAAAGGTTGTGTCAGTCTGGCAAAAGTTGCGGAAAACGCTTTCAAAGGTTGCGGGAAAGTGACGAACATCTCCGGTCTGTTCTACGGATGCACGAATCTCAAGGCTATTCCGGAGGGAGCGTTAGCGGAACTTGCCGGGGTTACAAATGCCAAGGAGGTTTTCTCCAACTCCGGAATCCAGTCGGTACCCGCAGGATTGTTTGAGGCAATCGTCAATACCACCTCTTTCGAGGGAGCGTTTTCCGGATGCGCGTCTTTGGCCAGCGTCCCTGACGGTCTGTTCGCGAAGAACAAAAAGGTGACCACCTACAAGACCGCGTTCAAGGGCTGCACATCGCTCGCTACTGTAGGCAAGATTTTCGGGGCCGGCACTAGCAAAACCAACTTTGAGTCCACCTTTGAGGGCTGTACGGCTCTCATGAGCATTCCAGCCGGATTCTTTGACGGACTTACCGGTGCGGATTCATTCAACAAGACATTCTACGGATGCACCTCATTGAAGACAATCCCTGAAAGATTGTTCGCCAAAAACACCAATGCTACCACGGTTCAAAGCTGTTTCCAGAACTGCACCGCTCTTCAGGCCGTGCCCGCAGGTCTGTTCGGCACGACAACAAAGACAAAGACCTTGACCTCGATGTTCGCAGACTGCTCATCGCTGGCAACGATCGCGCCTGACGCGTTCAGCGGTGTCAACGCGGCTTCCGGAACCGTGATGAAGATATTCCAGAACTGCACGAGTCTCAAGGAGGTGCCTTCCGGACTGTTCAAGAACAACGAGAAGATCATCAACTACACCTATGCGTTCAACGGGTGCACAGGGATTGAGAAAATAGGATCGGAGGTCATTAACTGTAAATTCGGCAACGCCAACATAAGTTATATTTTCTCCGGATGCACATCACTTAGGGAAGTCGGAGATAACGTCTTCATCAACCCGGAAAAAGTCAAGCTTCTCACCTACGTGTTCCAAGGCTGTTCGGCACTTGAGACCATTCCTGTCGGGACATTCGACAATTTCAAGGCCGCGACCAACATCAACTATTTGTTCGACGGTTGCGTCTCATTGAGCGGGGAATCACCTTACACGGTAGTGAACGGAGTCAAGTACCATCTCTACGACAGGACTAACGAGAACCTGGAAGCATCAGGGTTCGTTGCCTTGTCATACCTCCAAAACGCTTTCAGGGGATGCACAAAACTGACGGACTATGGTCAGATTCCGGACATCTGCAAGGGTAATTAATCTTTAATCATTTTAGAATATGAAACTCAAATATATCATACCGATGATTCTGGCGGCCGGAATGGCTGCCGGCTGCACGGAGACCACAAAGGTCGGCCCGGACTCCTACGAGGCCCCGCTTTTCCTCCAGCCTTCAGATTCCAAGATCGTGTTTGACAAGGAAGGTGGCAAGGCTCTTGTCACAATGGCGACCAACGCCACGAGCTGGAATTACACAGCGCAGTCTGGAGACTGGTTCGCGGTCAGTGTCGATGCGGACAGTTGTCTCGTTGTGGAGGCTCAGGCAAACAACGGTTCCGTGAAGACCGATGACATAAAGGTTACAGCCGTGAGAGGCGATAAGTCCAAGGAGGTTTCACTGAAAATCACCCAAAGGGCCGATGACGCCATAGACCTCAGTGCGGCCGGCACGGCGAACTGCTACATCGCTCACACAAACAGCGCTTACAAATTCCGCGCTGACATCAAAGGCAACGGCGGCAAGGACGGCAAGAGCAAGTACATCGAAAGCGAAGGACTTGGGATCAAGGATGTCGCCTATGCCGAACTGCTCTGGGAAGCCAGAAACGACGGTGACCGCACGATGTCCTACGAGATCATTGATGGAACACCGGCTTATGGCGCGGGCTACATCTCATTCTCGACCGGCAGAAGCGAGGGTAACGCCCTCATCGCCGTAAAGAACGCCAAGGGCAAGGTACTATGGAGCTGGCACATCTGGGTGACTGACAACGAGGTCACCACACATGACCACATAGGTCCGGAAGGCAATGTCATCGCGCAGATCATGGACAGAAACCTTGGTGCGCTCAACAACACTCCGATGGACATAGACAACAGAGGCATGATCTACCAGATGGGCAGAAAGGATCCGTTCATCCCTTCACGTTCACCTTATGCGGATTACAGCGGAATCACCGACTACGAGAACGCAAAGGACTATTGCGATAACAAACCGGAATGGAACAAGCAGAACAAAGAAGTCGGTGACGGCACCGGAGAGTGGGAGATCGACTCCAAATTCAAGTCAAAGGCAATGTTCTCGGCTCCCGGCAACATTCCGTTCTCGGCTGAGCATCCGATGAGATTTCTTGTAAGTTACTATTCAAGCGGCTACTCATGGTACATCAGCTCGTCTGACAAGGACAGCGTACAACCTGGACTCTGGGGTGAGGAGAAGACCATTTTCGATCCGTGTCCTCCAGGCTACAAGGTGCCGGGAAAGAACATGTGGGGAACCGCGGTCGGCAATGAAAGCATCAAGACAGGCGGCAGGCACAATGAATATGACGAGACGGGAATCAGCAGTGATTTCCTTTGGAACGCCGAGAAAGACTGCGGCCGTGTCTGGAGGCAGACCGGGGACTTCTACCCGATGGCCGGCAACATCTATCCATCAGCATACTCGCTCCCGGGAACAACGCCTTACAACTACGCCAGCGGACAGACATTCTACCTGACAAGCCAGGAGAAGGTGTTTGACACTGACGAGGGCAAAAACCAGAACTGTGCCCACTATGTGGCGGCGTTCAATGGCTATTGGGCATCATACGAGACAAGGGCGCAAGTCTATACCGGTCAGGTAAGATGCGTGAAGGAATAAACTTTTAACAATCAATAATGAAAAACAGATTCTTGACAATCGCTCCGCTGCTCATCACGTTGGCGGGGTGCAACGGAATCGGTGGAAATGAGAACAATGGGCCTGGGTCGGAAGACAGCGGGCCTATCGTTGTCTTTTCGCCGGAAGCGGCCATCCAAGGCGAGATCATCGTGAAGATGAAGGCCGGAGCCGCGGACGAGACTATCACAAGGGCGGGAGGCGTGACCTCCGGCAACACACAGATCGACAGGGTTCTGATGACAGTCGGCTCTGTCAGCTTCGAACGCCTGTTCCCTTCATGCGGACGGTTCGAGGCGCGAACCAGAAAGGAAGGACTGGACAGATGGTTCATAGCCAAGTATGATGAGACTGTTCCAGCGAAGGAAGTGGCGGAAATGCTCTCAGGATGCGACGGGGTGGAGGTCATTGAATATTCCATCCCGACGGCCGTGTCGGCATATTCAAAAGCAACGGCGGCGGAAAATGAGGAACCGGTCGCCACGAGGGCATATTCATCGGCAAGGAATACTCCTTTCCCTTTCAACGAGAGTGTCCGCTCGCAGAGGATGCAGTGGCACTACAACAACACTGGCAATGTCTATGCAAACTCCACTGTCGTTGGGGCTGACGCTGATGTCTATGCCGCATGGCAGCTTTGCACGGGAAATCCGGATGTCATCGTCGCCGTGGTGGACCAGGGCGTGAAATACGACCATGAGGATCTCGCCGCCAACATGTGGGTGAACAAGGGAGAGATTCCGGACAACGGCATCGATGACGACGGCAACGGCTACATCGACGATGTCTATGGATTCAACTTCACTGACAACAAGGGCAAGCTGACATTCTCGGCGGAGAACATGCACGGGACGCACGTCGCTGGAACCATCGCCGCCGTCAACAACAATGGCGTAGGAGTCAACGGAATAGCCGGCGGATCTGGAAATGGTGACGGAGTCAGGATCATGTCCTGCGAGACTCTCGGCGCGTCCGAATCCGGCAACTCTGGCGGCGGTCTCGGAGCACAGGTGCGCGCGATCAAGTACGCCGCCGACAACGGTGCGGTGATCTGCCAGAACAGTTGGGGCTACACGGCCGGCGCTCTGTCCAAGAATGACTGGACCAGAGGCAATTACTCAGCTCTCGCCGATGCCATCCACTATTTCATCAAGTATGCGGGACTGGACGAGAACGGTGAGCAGGAAGGGCCTATGGCCGGCGGAATCGTGATCTTCGCGGCGGGCAACGACGCTACCAACGAGCTCTGCTACCCTGCCTCGGACGAGGCTGTGGTCAGCGTGTCAGCCACCTCATGGCTCGGAACACCGTCCTATTTCACAAACTACGGCAAATGGGTAAGCCTTTCCGCCCCGGGCGGTGATCTTTCCCTCAACTCGACCTACGGTGGAGTCTACAGCACCAGCGTGGCCGGGGATGGCGGCTCTGCCTACGAGGGAATCAACGGAACCTCAATGGCCTGCCCGCACGTCTCCGGAGCCTGCGCCCTCGCGGTCAGCTGGTACTACGGAGCCGAGAAGAAAAAAGGCCTGACCAACGAGATGCTGAAGGAGGCGCTTCTTTCAAGCGTCACCCCGGTCGATCCGTTCTGCGACGCACCTTATTTCGGGAATATGGGAGCCGGCTCGCTGGACACCTACCAGCTTCTGCTGGCGGTGAAGAAAGTGGCCATGATCCCGGATGTCACCGTAAGCCGCGGTGGCGAGGTGACCGTGAACCTTTCGGAATATTTCTACAAGACCGATGTGCTGACATATTCAGTGGCGGCGCAAGGGATAGTGGAAGTCAGCCTTAAGGACAGCGTCCTGACAATCAAGGGAGTGTCCAAAGGCAAGACTGTAATCAGGATCACCGACGGCAACCAGTCCGTCAGGACCATTAACGTGACTGTGAAATGATGAAGACTTCAAGAATGATAAAGTCAGCCTTCATTACGGCTGCGTCATCGGTTCTCTTCCTGCTCGCCGGATGCGGTTCTGAGACAAAGGAAGAGACTTTGAGCGAAACCCTGAAGACCCCCGAGGCAAAGGTCAGCGAAGTGACTGTGTCAGGCTTCCGTGTGGACTGGAGCAAAGTCTATGGTGCGGAGAACTACACCTACTCCCTCGATGGTGCAGAAGCGGATTCCACCAAGGACTTGTCCGTGACATTCAACGGATTGGAAGCTTCCAAGGAATATGTTGTCCGTCTTCAGGCCGAACCAGCGAAAGGCAGTACACGGACATCATCCGAGCCTGTCTATATCCACGTCCGCACCGCAGACGTGAGCCAGCTGGAGAAGCCTGAGATCACTGTAGGGAGCACCTATGCCTCCAAGACAATCATCAGCTGGAGCGTCATCCCTGGCGCCGGAAGTTATGAATATACCATCGGCGACATCAGCGGGACGACAACGGAGAACCGCGTCGCGCTTTCAAATCTGGCAAAGGGAACCGACTACATATTCACAGTCAAAGCCATCCCTGCTGAAAGTGGCAGCACAGCCTCCGAGACAGCACAGGCCAGTTTCACGACCTCATCCGATGACGTGCCGGCCTTGCTGATCGTGCCTGAAAACACCCTTGCGGACGCTGTTGTGTTCGATGTCTATGCGACCCCGGACGCGACATATTACTACGATGTTGTTTCGTCCTCGTCCCTTATGCAGTTTGACGAGGCGACCATAATATCCAGGTACAGGACAGCGATCATCGAATATGCTAAAAGCAAGGGCATCAGCCTCCGGCTCGCCATGGCCTCGGTCCTCAAGGTCGGCACGAACACCATCGGAGTGTCCAGCCTCGCCTCGGAGATGAGCTACGACATCATCGCGTTCGGGATGGACTACGATGGCAACGTCACCACAGGTCTCTACACCAAACGGATCACCACGACAGCCACCGGCTGGTCCTCCGGCCCGAACTACGGCGGAGCCAATTGGTTCAGTCAGAACTTTTTCATCACGAACTCATACCTTGGACTCACCGGTTATGGATGGACAAACTCAGTCTGGACGACATGGAAGGGTTCCGATGTGCAGAGCATCCGCTACCGTCTTCTTCCGACAAGCACTTTCAACAAGGTGTTCAGCGACCCTTACGACAAGGAAGCCATCAAGATCTTCCTCAGGGACACGTCCTACAGCTATGCGGTCAGGACTGACTATCTGGCACTTGTGAACTCCTCCAACGGCTACAATTCCGTGACCCCTGGCAATCCGGGAGTGTCCTACACCATGTCCGCGCTTGCTACATCCGCGTCCGGAGAAGAGGAACTGACCGTCAACTCCATCACGACCAAGACAACCAACGAGGCCTACACTTGGTTCTCGCTCGCGGCGCTGGTCAACGAAAGATACGGCCCGACCTCGACCAAGATGGCATGCGTGCTGAAAGGTGTCGGGATAGAATCCGCCAAACTTGTCGTCGTGAAGACATCCGCATTGGCCGGAATACCGGAATCATCCTACCCGGCGCTCATCAAGGACAAGGGCAATGAGTTGAACGCCACCTACATCGAGTACATCAACGGGGACGGTCTTGCGCTTCTTGTAAACGTCGAGCCTCAGACCTCCTACACGGCTATGGCCACAGTGGTGAACAAGGCCGGTGACAAACTGACCAGACACGCATCCGTGACCACCACGGCCGCTGAGAGCGCCACTTCGGCGAGGACAAGGGCAAGCGTCAACCTCGAGAACCTCGCCGTGAACGCCGAGGCCACCCCGGTAGGACTGAGACTTGACGGAGTGGAAGCCATTCCTATCCTTGAGGCTCCTGCCGCGGCAGATGACCTTTGGACCATCATCCACAACATGAACATATTCGGAACAAATTATGAAAAATAGCATAAAGAGAACAATCACCGCCACTCTGCTGGCCTTTCTCTGCGTCCTAGCCGCCAAGGCTCAGAACATCAACGTGAAAGGGACGGTCACAGACAGCGGCAACCTCCCGCTGATCGGAGTCGGGGTCTTCATCGAAGGCACCACGACAGGAACGGTCACGGCGGAGGACGGAACATGGTCCATGTCCGGAATCCCGTCCGACGCTGTCCTGACATTCTCCAGCATCGGCTATGTCACCCAGAAGATAAGCGTGGCTGGAAAGACCGTCATCAACGTGGTCCTTCAGGAGGACGCGATCGATGACGAGATCGGTGAAGTCATGGTTGTCGCCTACGGCACGGCCAAGAAAAGCAGTTTCACCGGCTCGGCCTCAGTCGTGAAAGGAGACGAGCTTCAGAAAAGGGTAACCGGCAACATCACCAAATCCATCGAAGGAACAGTGGCCGGACTCCAGGTCACCTCCGGAGGCGGACAGCCTGGCGAGGGAGCCTCGATCATGATCCGGGGAATCGGGTCCATCAACGCAGTCTCAACACCTCTGTACGTTGTGGACGGAATTCCTTACGATGGCTCGCTCAGTGCCATCAACCCTGCTGACATCGAGTCACTTACCGTGCTCAAGGACGCATCGGCCGGCGCGCTCTACGGAGCCAGAGGAGCCAACGGCGTCATTGTCATTACAACCAAGAAAGGCAGCGGAGAGCGTTCGGTCATCAGCTACAAGGGCAGCGCCGGAGTAGCCTCTCGTTCCCTCAAACGGTACGACCTCGTCGGCATGGACGATTTCATCGAACTGACCTACGAGTCCCTCAGGAACAGCGCGCGGTACAGCACGGGAATGGATTTCGAGGGTGCGAGCGCATACGCCGCGACGAACCTCGGCCAAACCATCGGAGGTCTCAAGAATCCTGAATATTACAACCCGTACAAGAACTACACTTGGTCAACCCTCATCGACCCGGCCACCGGCAAGGTCAAGGATGACGCCGCGGCCGCTTGGAACGAGAACTGGATGGACGAGATCAGCGACAACGCCGCACTGCGCACGGAGCACATCTTCTCCGTGAACGGAGCGACCGAGAAGATCAACTACCTCATCTCTATGGGCTACTACAAGGAAAACGGTATCCTCCAGAACACGGACTTCAACCGCTACACGGGCAGGGTCAACGTTGACTCCCAGGCCAACTCCTGGATGAAGGTCGGAATGAGCGCGAACTTCTCGCACACAAAGGCCGACTACCAGAACTTCTCCGGCTCGTCCACTTCCAACGTCTGGTACACGGCACAGTTCATGGCTCCCGTCTATCCTGTCTATCTCAAGGACATGGAGGGAAACAACGTCCTTGACGAGGCCGGGAACCTTCAGTATGAATATGGTGACGAGGACGACAACGGCTACGCGAACCGTCCTACCGCCCAAGGATTCAACTCAAGGGCCGAACTCTACAACAACAAGGCGTACTACTACCGCAACACTTTGTCGGCCAGGTCGTACATCACTTTTGGCACGACAAAAAAGGACGCCCTTCTATACGGTCTGAGGCTGACAGCCAATCTGGGAACCGACTTCAACGACTACCAGCGCACGATCACCAACGACAAGTACCACGGCAACGCGGCCGACCAGGGTGGCCGTCTGAGCAAGACCAACACCCGCACGCTCAGCTACACCTTCAACCAGATCCTGAACTACGACCGCACGTTCTCCGACCACGACGTCAAGGTCCTCCTCGGTCATGAATATTATCGCTACAGGTTCAACTACGCGATGGGAGAGAAGACCGGAATCATGGACGGGATCGACGAGCTTGATCCTGCGGTCACGACTTCCGGCAACTCCAGCTACTCGAACAACTACGCCATCGAATCCTGGTTCACAAGGCTGAACTACGGATTCAAGAACCGCTACTATTTCGACGCAAGCTGGCGTACCGATGGTTCCTCAAGGTTCTACAGAACTGACCGTTGGGGTAACTTCTGGTCGGTCGGAGCGTCCTGGAGACTGTCACAGGAAAAGTTCATGGAACAGTTCTCCTCATGGCTCAGCAACCTGACCGTCAAGGCCTCCTACGGAGTGCAGGGCAACGACAACCTCGGAACCTACTACGCATGGCAGGGTCTGTACGACTACACATGGGCCAACGGAAGCGAGGCCGGAGCCTTCGCCTCCAAACTTGAGAACAAGGCGATAACATGGGAGAAGAACGGCAACCTCAACGCCGGAATCGAAGCCTCCCTCTTCGGCGGGAAGGTTACTTTCACCGCTGAATATTACAACCGCCACACCCGTGACATGCTTCTTGAGAACCCGCTGGCGATCTCGACCGGATTCACCGGCTACGACGCAAACGTCGGCTCGATGAGAAACCAGGGATTCGAGTTCTCCGGAAGGGTCAACATCATCGACATGCCGAACTTCAGGTGGGACGCCAACGCGATGGCCTCTCTGAACCGCAACAAGGTCACAAGCCTCACCTCCTCTCAGGACTTCATCAGCGCCGGAGCCTCGGTCATCGAGGTCGGCAGACCGATCTACACCTTCTACCTCTCCAAGACGGCGGGAGTCGATCCGGCGACCGGAAAGCGCCTCTACTACGCCTACTGGAAGAGAGGCGTGGACGAGACCGGGGCCGTCAGCAATGTCAGGTGTGACGAATATGTGACCGACAACGTCTCACTCGCGTCCCTAAGCAAGTACTACATGGGAAGCCGCGAGCCGGCCGTGTCCGGAAGCCTCGGATCGAGCTTCGTGATATTCAAGAACATCGACCTATCCTTCCTGACCACATGGTCGATCGGAGGCAAGGTCTATGACGGACTGTATTCAGGCACAATGAACGTTCAGTACGCCGGCAACAACTGGCACAAGAACGTCCTGCGCAGATGGCAGAAGCCGGGTGACGTGACGGATGTCCCTATGGTTGAGATCGGTGGATCCGCCCCGGCGAATAACTCCGCCCTCATCAACGCTTCATATTTCGCGATCAAGAACATCACGCTTGGTTACACGTTCCCTAAGAACTGGCTCTCAAAGATGGAGATCAGCGCCCTGAGGCTCTTCCTCACCGCCGACAACATCGCCATGTTCAACCACCTCGACGGCATGGATCCACAGTACAACTTCACAGGTAGTGTGTCATATTCCTACACCCCGTCGAGAGCCATTGTGGCAGGCATTGACATTCAATTCTAGGAGGATATTCAATGAGAAAGAAACTATATATTCTTGCGGCTCTCGCCATCGCGTCCGTTTCCTGCGACAGCGACATGCTTGAGTTCAGCCCTACGGATTCCGGCTCCGGAGAGGAGCTGATGAAAGAGGCTTCCACGGCCATCACCTCCATCAACGGAATCTACCGTTCGATGTGGACCGCCGGATGGTCAACCACCGGCAACACCCATCAGAGTTTCGGTATCGCCGCCTACAACCTCGCCCAGGAGACAATGGGAGACGACCTCATCATGCAGTCCCAAGGCAACGGATGGTTCTGGTACGACCATGTTTACAATGTCAAGAACCAGTACACATCCTCGGCGTTCAGGTCCTACGATGTCTGGTACGCCAACTACAAGTGGATCGCCAACGCCAACAGCGTCATAGCGGCCAAGGAGACGATGGGCGGAGGCTCCGCTGACGTGTCCTACGTCGTGGGACAGGCCTACGCCATCAGGGCGCTCTCCTACCTCAACCTTGCGACATGGTTCGCAAGAGCCCCTTACAATCCGCTGACAGACAAGTACCGCTGGAGCGACCCCGGAGTGCCTGTTTACACTGAGCCGACCTCAATCGGAACAGAGGGCAAGCCGAGGGAGAACCTTGAGGTTGTCTATGCGCGGATCGACTCCGACATAGACTCTGCCATCGTGCGTCTCTCCAAGGGTGAGGCTTCAACCCTGAACAAAGGCAACAAGTCCCACATCAATGAATATGTCGCGCTGGGCATCAAGTCCCGCGCATGTCTCGCCGAAGGGGACTGGGAGGGAGCCTACAAGGCGGCGTCCCAGGTCATCGATGGAGGTGCATACGAGATCGGAGGCGAGAACGAGCTTATGGGAGGCATGAACTCCATCAGCTACGGCAACGTGATGTGGGGAGCCGGAATCGAGACTTCCGAGCAGTCCGGAGCCTATGCCGGATTCTTCACCCACATGGACAACGCCGACGGAGCCTATGCGAAGTCCGCTCCCAAGCTGATCAACAAGCAGCTCTACAACCACATCGGTTCAGGTGACATCCGGCTCAGATGGTGGGACCCGGCCGACAAGGAATCCCCTTATATTTCCAAGAAGTTCGCGTTCTCCAATGTCCAGTCCTGGCTCGGAGACTACATCTACATGAGGGTCGAGGAGATGTACTTCACGGCCGCAGAGGCCGCGCTCAGGCTCGGAAACCAGGATGAGGCACGCGACCTGATGAACAAGGTGATGGCGAAGAGAAACCCTAAGTACAACGCCTACAACTACTCCGGCACCTACCTCGGGGCGACCACGACCACATGGACAGGTTCCCTGCTCGAGAACATCCTGATCCAGAGGCGAGTGGAACTTTGGGGTGAATATGGCCGCGTCTTCGATGTGCGCCGTACTGGCCAGGGCATCGACCGCCGTACCGAGGACGGATTCGCCGAGGAATGCATCTCAGCCATGAAGAGGAACGGCATCGACCTCACCAAGGCCGACACCTACGATTGGGTGCTGACCATCCCTAAGGACGAGCTCGACGCCAACCCTAACATCAACGAAGAAGATCAGAACCCTTGATAGCATTTAGACACAATGAAATATTCAAAAACAATATCATGCCTCGCGGCATCGCTGCTGCTTTTGGCGGCCGGCTGCGACAAGGAGCAGAACGGTACCATCTACAGCCCTGGTTCCGAGGACGCCAAGGAGATCCACTTCATCCAGTCATCCCTGACAAAGGAGTTTCCTCAGGGAACAGAGACCGGCACGATCGAGATTGAGCTGGCCCGCCCGAGCGACAAGGGCGAACTGTCCGTGGGTCTCCAGAAGAAAGGCGAGAACGAGGACTCTTTCTCCGTTCCGGAGACCGTCACCATCCCTGACGGAAGCTATTCCGTGAAGATTCCCGTTGAAGTGAACCTTGGAAGGCTTCTCGCCGGTTCCTCTCTCAACGCCACGATTCTCATCTCCGACCGCCAGGAGGAGGCAGGGAACGGAGCGTATGTCACCCAGTTCTCGGACAAGATTACCCTGAGCGTCTCCTACGCCCTTGAGTGGGAAACCTACTACAGAACCGACGAGAGCGGCGCAAAGGTGCCACAGACCGCCACCTACCACTACAACGCCTTCTACACCGGGCGCGGCTCCGGGCTTGAGGTGGAGAAAGCGGTGGGAGCCAACATATTCAAAGTCAATGATTGGGCGAGCGGGGTGTCATTCAAGTTCATCCTCAACGATGACAACTCCTGCACCGTGCCGGCACAGTCGATAGGCTACTACAACTCCAATTACAATGAATATGTCAAAGTTGCCGACATGGCGGAGTACACCGGCAGCAAGGCCGCATACAACTCCTACCCATGCACCTACGACGGCAAGGGCACGTTCTCGTTCTACCTGATCTACTACGTCTCTGCCGGCTATTTCGCCCAGGGCAACGAGACACTGACGTTCGACGGCAACGAGGACAAGACACCTGTTGTGGAGATCTCGTTCGACGGCATCGAGACCACGGAGACCGGCTTCAAGGCTCCGAGGATCTCTTTCTACAAGAATGAATATGCCAAGTTCTACAAGGCGACCGTGGTAAGCGGTGACATCACCGGTAATTCCTCCCGTCAAGAGGAGATCAAGAAGCTGCTCTCCGAGGACAAGACACCGGGAAGCGCTCCTGTCCTCACCTTGTACGATGACAGTTCAGAACTATGGAACGTCGGCTCCGGAAACTGCACGGCTGTGGCTCTCGCCTACGACTCCACGTCAACCGCCACTATCCTCTACATGCAGAGGTTCACTTGCGATCCTGACGGGAAGTACCTTCCTAAGGTCAACAAGTTCGAGTGGAGAAGTGACGAGTCCAACACTCTTTACTCCCCTTACACGACCCTGTTCTGGGATATGCAGGCGGACAACGCCGTGTCACTCAAGTACCTCTGCATGAGGACAGACTATCTCGACTACATGGTCAGGAACCTTGGCCAGAGCGCGGCTGAGATCGCGTGGGAAAGAGGCAACGAGGTCAACGAGGAGTTCGTCCAGAAACTGAACTCCGACGAAGGTTTCGCGACTGTCTTCAACACCCTCAAACAAGGCACGACCTACACTCTGTGCGTCTGCGTTGTCAATGAGTTTGGAGACACATCCTTTGTTCAGAAGACGGCCTCCACAAAGGGCTACACTTCCGCGGATTTCGACCAGAGCAAGACGGTGGAGGATTTCATCGGAGCGTTCAAGGCCTCGGCCACGGTTGACGGGGCGTCCTCATCCGCTGAAGAGTCATTCCGTGTGGACATCTACAGTCTCGGCGGCAACGATGTCACGATCAGCGGCTTGTCCAACACCAGTGACTTCACTCCTGACGTGAAAGCGTACTTCGACCCGGAAAGTCATTCGATCATCATCGAGCCGCAGAAACTGGGCCGCTACAAAGGCAACTATGTCACCCTCGGCTTCTCTGACGGCCTGTCCATCTACTGGGGAGCCAACAGCATAGCCCTCGGTTTCATAGACGGTGTGATACACATGACACCGAGCCCTTATGCCAGCGCGGCTGTCAACAGCTACCAATTTTTGCTGTTCAGCACCGAGAACGCCACCGGCTCATCCTACCTGAGGCAGAGCGTAGGCTCCAAAACCTACAACGCCCTCACTCTGGAACCGTTCGGAACAACCACAAAAGCCCAGATGAACACTCAGGATGCCTCTTTCCTCGGAGAGAAGGCGGTTCTGGCAAGATAGAGTTTTCCAATGAATATGAAAGGCCGGACTCAACAAACGGGAATCCGGTCTTTTTCGTTTTGTCATATTCATTAATCAAATTCATTTCACTAAATTTGTCTTGGTTTGAAAAACTCCGGATCAATGACATCATCTACTTTAAGAATATTCAGACGCACGGCAGTGGCCATAACACTTCTGGCCGGCTGTGCTTTCAGCTTAACAGCACAGGTATATCCTCAGGAAGAACTTCATTTCAGGGCTCCAGCCGTCCCTCGGCTGATCATATTCGCGGGAGACACGGTGCGGTTCGACAGGAGCGACCTCTACGAAAGAATGGACAGGGAACTGATCTCGTTCACCTACATGCACTCCAACTCGATCCTGATGCTGAAGAAGTCAGACCGCTATTTCAGGATGGTTGAGCCGATCCTCCGGCAGAACGGCATCCCGGATGACCTGAAGTACCTCATGGCGATTGAGAGCAACCTAAACCCTAAGGCATATTCATCGGCTGGCGCGGCTGGTCTCTGGCAGTTCACAAAGACGACGGGTAAGGAATATGGCCTCATCATTGACGCCGAGGTGGACGAGCGTTACAACATCGAGAAAGAGACTGTGGCGGCTTGCAAGTACCTTCGCAGGGCGTACGAGAAGTACGGGGACTGGATGACTGTGGCGGCAAGCTACAACGCCGGGCAGGGAGGAATATCCCGCCGCCTCTCCGACCAGAGGCAGAAATCCGCCCTTGATCTTTGGATGGTCGAGGAGACCTCTCGTTATATGTTCAGAGTGCTTTCCGCCAAAATGTTTTTCGAGACTCCGGCCGCTTTCGGGTTCAATGTGAATGATTTCGAGAAATATCCTTGCTATTCTCCTAAGGAGGTTGCCACTGTAAGCGGGGCGATAGCCAGTCTGGTGGATTTCGCCGAAGAGCACGGTGTGACCTATTACCAGCTGAAAGAGGCCAATCTCTGGCTTAGGGACAACAAACTGCTCAACAAGGCCGGCCACACCTACAAGATCATCATCCCGAGTGGAAAATAGTGTTTCCTCTCTCCGGATTACCATTCAGATGTGTTGTGGTCACTGAGCCTGTCGAAGTGACGAAGTGTAGAAAAGGCAAAGCGACTTTATGTGTAGGCGACATCGAAAAAAAGACAAACGTCAAATTTTGCACGTTACCAAAATTTGACGTTTGATTTTTTTCGCTGTCTATTGGTGCACTCTTATGGATTTGCAAGTCATAGAGTAAATAGTAAGGCACAAGCCTAAAGTGCATAGTCCGGTTATAAATAACTTAACCATTCGGGCACAAAGGCGCGCGAAAAATAAAAACCTGAATTTTGGTCCACCGTGCAAAATTCAGGTTTTTCTTTTTTCGCCGCTCTCACAAGCAAAATCACAACCAATCCAAATACATAAGAGAAGCGAAATCATCAATGATGTAGTCCGCACCGGAGCCTTGCAGTTCCTCGCGCGTGGAGTTGCCATAGGTGACACCGCAAGTCCTGGCGCCGGCCCCGCGGCCCATCAGGATGTCAAAAGGCATGTCGCCGACAACCAATGTCCGGGATGCGCTGAATCCCAGTTTTTTCAAAGTCAGAAGGACAGGTTCCGGATCCGGCTTGGCTTTCGTCACGTCATCCGCCCCAAGCACAAGCGAGATTTCCTTGTCAAAACCGAAAGTCATGACAAAATCCATGAGCGAATGATTAGAACGGGAAGAAGCGATTGTCAACACGAAGCCCCTTCTGCGAAGTTCCGCCAGAGTTTCCGGCACATTAGGAAAAACCTTAGGAGCGAGCAGTTTCTTGTTCTCCTCGAATATGTCCCTGTACGCCTCGGCGCACTCCTGAGCCTGCCCCTCCGTCAACGACGGGAACATAGTCTTGAAGCTTTCACTCAAAGGAAGTCCGATTGTCGCCGCGCAGGCATATTCATCAGCCACTGGCAGGCAAAGTTTCTCCATCGTCATCTGAAGCGTCTTGACAATGGTATCTCTGGTATCGCAAAGGGTACCGTCAAAGTCCAGAATAATAAGTCCGTTGTTCATATCGCGGCAAAATTAACTCAAATTGTCGAGATTTCAAGCCCTCGGCACAGAAATGGCAACAGTACCATCGCCGCGCCAAAAACGAAGCGGACAATTATTATACCAACATATTAATTTTCATGAATATGAAGTCAAAGGATTTCGGCTTGCTCTGCGCTGCCATCACACTGTTTACGTTCTGTGGTCCTGTTCAGGCCGCAGGTTCACGCATGGAATTGACAATCAAAAACTACCATGGATGTTTGGCCGCACCTGAAACCAGCCTTACGGAAACATCTGCGAGTGCAGAAGATCCGAACGCGGCCGGAGACAACATCATCGGTGATTACCTTGTCGATCATAAAGGCGAGAAAAGCAAGGTCAAGGTTTTCAAAAATGCCGACGGCTCCTACACCGCACAGGTCTTCTGGGTCCAGAACAGGACAGAGAAAGATGGATCTGTCCGCAAGGACGCCAAGAATCCGGACAAGTCGCTGAGGAATGTCGATTGTGACAAAATCGTGATATTCAAAGGTTTGAAATACGACGCTTCTGCCAAGGTCTGGAGTGGAGCCAACATCTATGACCCAGTGCGAGGCATCAACGCCTCCCTCAAAGCCTGGTTCTCGGACTCCAAGACCCTTTCGCTAAAGGGCTCCAAGATGGGCTTCTCCGAAACCGTGACCTGGACCAGACTGTAAGCTTTCTTCATAAGGACAACAATGGAACAGAATCCAACAACATTCGCCGAAAGGGTGACCGCTGAACTGGATGCGCTTCATTCAGAGGAGAAGCGCGTCGTGCTGCCACGGTTCTTCAAGTGTGGAGTCGGCGAATATGGTGAAGGCGACCGTTTTCTGGGTGTGGTCGTGCCGGATGTCAGGGCCGTGGCGAAAAAGAATCTGTTCGCATCGTTGTTCGACATAGAGGCCTTGCTAGGTTCTCCTTGGCACGAAGCCCGTCTATGTGCGCTTATAATCCTCGTGCAGCAGAGCCGGAAATCCGTCCCGAAAGAGGTTTTCGAGTTCTATCTTTCACACACCTCCGGAATCAACAACTGGGATCTGGTCGACCTGACCGCTCCATCCATTGTCGGTGGCTATCTTCTTGAGAACCCACAGGAGCGGGAGCGGTTATATTCATTGGCGGACAGCACTTTGCTGTGGGAGCAGAGAATCGCCATCGTCTCGACTCTGACTCTGATCCGGAACGGCGAGTTCAACGACACTTACTCTCTGGCTGTCAAGCTGATGTCCCATAAGCACGACCTGATGCACAAGGCCGTCGGCTGGATGCTACGCGAAGCCGGCAAGCGCGACCGGCGCCGCCTCGAACTCTTTCTCGATGAATATGCCACCTCGATGCCCCGCACGATGCTCCGCTACTCCATCGAGAAGTTCCCCGAACCCCTCCGCCGCCACTACCTCACCATGAAGTGACCTCGTAACCTTTCACCTTGATGAACCCTGTATTTTGCCGCTGCCTATTAGCAATCCCGTCAATTCCCTAGCCTTCACCTTATGGGACGACGTATTTTTGAAGTTGACGGAAACAGTAGTCTACAGTTAAATGGCTTGCAGGCATATTCAGTGTTCCCGACACAACTTTCTGACACCTCTTCGGGGACGACACCATGTTGCTGAAACCCACGCAAGGCACATTAGCGTTCCCGCCAATTTCAAAGAGAAGGGTGATAAAAGGGCTCTTTAATTCGCTTCAATCACCAACTTACTACCCACAGTCACTTTGTGACAGCCCTGAGGAGCATGAAAAAAGGTTACGGGAAATCTTTTGGCCGACATAATCTAATGACTTCCAGTCTGGCTACTATGTTTGATACAGCATTGTAGATAATGAGACTTATTTTCATGGAAAGCTTGAAGATATGTGATAATATTCATAAATTTGTTTCGATTGCCACAGTGACCTGCCGCAGGTCGTGAACCGGTGTTCCCGGCTAAAAAAGTAACCCAAACAACTAAAAAACTTCATTATGACCACACAAAGCATCAACGGCTGGATAGACAAGCCTCTGGAAGGGTTTTATGCCCACATCTACTCTAACGGACACTCAGTCAAGAACCTTTTTGAGACCGAGGAAGACCGCATCTTCGGCATGAACCTTCTCCCCATAGCAGCCCATGCCTGCGATGTAAGTTTACTGATGATACAGGTCATGGGGACACACTTTCACGAGATTGTCCGTGGCCGGCCGGAAGACTGCGAGAGAATGAGACGCTTCATAAAGCGCCAGCTTGAGACCTGGATGAAAAAGACAGGGCGCAAGGAATATATTCCCAAAGGAATAGACATCTCAATTGATGGGATCGAAACGGAAACGGAACTGAAAAACAAGATCATCTACGTCTACCGTAACAGTATCGCGGCAGGCTTCCCTCAAGCGCCATGGCGCTACCGCTGGGGACCCGGTGACATCCTATTCGTGGATCACAACGTGACCGAAAGCTATGGGACCTGTATCGGAAGCCTCAGTGTAAGGCAGCGCAAGGCTATGTTCAATACAAAAGTCCAGCTTCCATCCGATTGGAGATACGATGATTCCGGAATGATTATCCCGCATTCCTATCTTAACTGGGATGTAGTCGAAAGGTTGTTCATGTCAATCAGGGCTTTTCTCGCTTTCCTTCATCAAAAGAAAGACATTGAGGCTCAGATCGATCGGGAGTCCTCGAACAGTCTACTGCAGGACAGGTCCGACAAGGCGCTCAGGGATGAGGCACGTGAACTTTGCCGTTCTTTGTTCGGCAGGGATTCCGTCAGCAAAGCAAGCATGGACGAACGCATGGCCGTGGCCCAGAAACTATGGGGAAACCGCCGGACCTATTCTATTCCACAGCTGGCAAGGGTCATGTTGCTTGACAAAGAGTTACTGTCTCAGGTGTTCGGCCGCCAATCCCATGGCTGAAAGCCTCCCTTAAACCTACGATGTTAAGAACCGTGCGTAATACCACCTAAACTGACTATGTCCAAAAAACAATCCCGAGAGCCAAGCCATTCTCGGACATGAGAGAGCTTTTGCAATTGAAGGGAACACTATTCTTGTACTGAACGCCTTGCAGGCATATTCAGTGTTCCCGACACAACTCTCTGATGCCTCGTCAGGAACACTATCATGCCACAGAGAGGACTACGTGACGCACTAGCGTTCCCGCCAACTGCAAAAGATGGATAGTAAATCCGGACACAAGGTCTACATGAATATGTTGAACACACTCTAAAACAACATACATGGATTTTTGAAATTGGCTAAGAAAACCAATGCCGCTCCGTCCGACCTATCTCAACAAAAAAAGTGGTCAGGAAAGAATCCTTGACCACTTATCGTCAAATAAACAAAGTTGACTTTAGAAGAGGTAGGCGACACCGATGTTGAACTGACTCCTGTGACGGGTTATGTCGCCGTCACCGGTGTAACGGTTCACGAGACCGTAGTCATAGCCGACATTGAAGCGTACCATGTCGAAGAACTCGACCGCCACACCGCCGCCGAGCATGACATCGAAACGTCCGTAGTGATAGTCGTCACCATAGTTGTTGATCTTGGTGTCCTTTGAGAAACCGGCGATGGATCCCTTCACCTTGGTGTCGGAAGCAATACCATAAGCCAGCGAAGGACCGGCGTAGATCCTGCCGACAATGCCGTCTGCGAAGGTAAGGCCCGCATTGAACATCACAGGGATGGAAAGATAGTGTTCTGTAACGTCAACATTAGTGTTGATGCCGAAATAGCTGTCCGCATCACTCTTGGTAGCAAGACCATAGTACAGTCCCGGAGCCACGCCAAAAGAACCGGCAAGGTTAATGTTATAGGATCCGCCTACATAGAAGCCGCTCAGATTAGTGGTCTTGGTCGTGCTGCCGGACTTTACCTTGTCCGTAGAGTTAAGGTAGCCGATGCCGAGTGATGGCTGCGCGATGGCAGCGGTTCCGATAAGCATCATTGATGCCGCAAGGATAAATGAAAATACTTTCTTCATAATCAAAATGAATATTAATTGTTCAACTTTCAAACAGTGGCAAAGATATCAAAAATTAATCCATTATTCCAAAATATCACTGAAATACAACCATGCGGTTAATTATTTCATCCAAAAGATAACCTCCAAAATATCTTTTGGAAACATTGATGAAGCTTCACCGACCGGCAAAAAAGTCCGCGAAGAACTTGGCGTAGGAGTGCCATGTGTTGCGGGCGATGAAATCACGGAGAACTCCAGGATTGACGCTCCGGTCTGACTTCAGGATCTCGATCATCTCGGCCTCTGAACCATAGACAAAACAAACATTCTCCCTGGAGAGATCAGCGAACGCCCCTACCGCCGGCCCTACCGGATTTCCTCCCATTGCCAGAGTGTCCATCAGCACACCCGAACTTGACACACTGCCTGGCAGATACGGAAACAACACAAACTTGCTGGAACTGACCAAAGATGCAAGTTCATCAAAGTCAGCGGTTCTGTTCTCGAAAATAATCTTCGAGCGAAGAGACTCAGAACCATTGGAATAAGAGCCGACAAACTCGGCGGAATCGCACTCGGCCACAGCCTTTTCGATGTCTTTTGCCATTCCTGGATCCTTGCACCGGCCGACTATGCGGACATTAAGCCCGGCGACCCTCACGGCCGGACTGGAAATAAACTCCAGCACTCCTTTGTACGGAAGGATATTTCCCCAGATCAAAATCTCATCAGACCTGCCGGAACGCCTTGTTTTCAAGGAAGGCGCAAAGCCATCATCAGCCTCGGCGACAACAGAACCATCATCACCGGCGACTGCGACCGGATGGCAGACATAACGCACCTTGTCAGGCGAGCCGCCATATTCAGAAATCAAAGCCCTCGCGAACGCGGCGGTCTCTCCGGAATGCGAGACGACAAGGCACGACTGAAGCAACTGAACCTTCGTCAGCGACCTCGACATCCAATTCTCCCCCTTGTGCGGACGAGGGTTATGGAATATGAATACGATCTCTTTGTGCCTCAACCTCATTATCAAAAAACTAAGCCGTACCATCAAGTACTGCGCGAAAGCCAGTTTGTGGAAAGCTATCGTCTCCACGAAACTGAGCAGGAATATGTCAGCCTTGAACGAATGTTTCAGCAACGCCCACCCCTGCGTCAGGTATGGCTCGTTGTCCGCGTCAAGCACATCGAAATACTCAGCCAGATTCTCCTTCAAAAAGACGAAGTAGCGGTTCGGATAGCCGTTTTTCCTGTTAGCCGACGGCGACACGTAAATCTTCTTTCTCATAACCTACCTCTTCAGCAATTTTTTCAATGAATATGTCAGGTCCGCCACCAGAAACTGCCACGCCGGAGTCCCGATGTAGGTCCTATAGTAGTACTTCTCGCTCTGATACTTGAGTTCCCGCACCCTGACCTTGTCGTAGTACTTCCTCGTGGTCGCCCCATGTTCATGAACGACCGAGACTTCAGGGTAGTAGTAAACACCCTTTCCTATCCTCTTAAGCCTTTCGGACAGAATCATTTCCTCCGCATAGAGAAAGGTCTTCGGATCCATTTTCCCGCAAGCGGAATAATCTTCGGCCTTGACCATGAAGAAAGATCCTGAAATCCTGTAATGAAAGCCTTCCTTAGCAGTCTGTGAATATTCCTCCCAAAACGGTCTTCTTGATTTGGATGAAAACAGACTCCTCCAATAAAGAGCCACATGCCTGTCCCAGAAACTGATGAACGGCTCTGGACTCTGGAACCGCCCGTCCAGTCCGACAACCTTTGGGCCGAGAGCCCCGGCCTCCTCCAGAGACCTCAACCTGGCCGCCATCCTTTCGACAACATCAGGTTCTACAAGACGTATGTCATTGTTGGCGAACAAAAAAACATCAGGAGCAAACTGATTACGAGCCACTTCCGCCCCAAGATTATTGCCTTTGGCAAAGCCAAGATTCTCTTCGGACGGCACCACGAAGACATACTGGTCCGCCCCCTTGAACGCCTCCAGCAGACGGTCCCTGCTTAGTTCCGTGCTACCGTTGTCCACAATCACCACTGCATAATCCGACCGGATCTTCGCAAGTTCAGTCCTCACGAACTCTATCGTCTTCTCCTCACTGTGATAATTAATAACTATAACGCCTATCATTTTGTCAAAACATCATATACACGCATTATCTCACTGCCGTATTCCTCTTCAGAATAACGGGCCACCGCATCTTTCTGGGCCTTGCGGACAACGTCAAGCGGCAGAGCCGACGCCAGCATATTCATAAGTCCCGAGCATTCCTCAACCGTGTCAAAAAAGAAACCGTTCCGCCTGTCAGTGATTATCTCCAAAGTGCCTCCAGACCTTCTGGCAATCACCGGACAGCCGTAGAACATCGCCTCAATGGTCACACGCCCCAACCCCTCGAACTCAGAACACATGAGATAGGCTGTAGCTTTGGACATAAGAGACCTGATGTCAGCCACATAGCCCCTAAACTCGACATTGTTTTCCACACCGGCCTCTTTCGCCACCTCCATCAGGCCGGCCTTTATCTCTTCACGACAGTTTCCCGTGAAGACCAGCGAATACCCTTTGGCCGCCAAACCGGATCCGCCGAATGCCCTAATGGCTGTTTCCGGACGTTTCACTGCCCCCATCTCACCAGCACAGAAAAGGAAATACTTTTCTTTTTCTGTATCAAGGACGACATCATTCTTAGAACGCACAGCATCAGGGAAGCAGTATGCCGACAGACAGTCCTTTAGCCCAAGATGCTCCCGCAAACCGTTGGAAATCAAAATGACAGCATCAGAGCGGCGAAGTTCCACATTCCACCTTCCGAATCCTCGGAAAGGTCTGGCGTTCAAGCCCAGGTCAAAATATTCACGAATATGCCAGACATGCCTCGCGCCAAGTTTTTCCGCCAAGGCCAGCCCGATGTCGATGACACCCGAGTTACTGTGGACAATGCTGACGTTTCTGCCAGCAAGAAGTCTGGACACATCCTTGACACACTTGTGGTTGATCCAGGTGTTCGTCACAAGGTGAGGAAGAAAACGCAATGTCCTTTTCAAGACTCCCCCTTTGTATGTCAAGCGCCTGAATGAATGAACAATGCACTCGTAGCCTTTGGATCGGAAAAAGTCGGCCACAGGTCCCTCCGACCTCAACAGAATGACCGGAATGACATACTCATTGACCGACCTGATGAGATTGACGAGCGACCAGGAAGCCCCACCGACAACGTTATCCTCATGGTTCACATACAGAACCGTTATCTTGCCGTTCTTTGTCATGACATTGATGCTTTCAAGAAATCAACAGCCTCCTGCCTTAACCCGTCCAAGGCCATACCTATCTTATCATTGTCTAGAGGCAAGTCGATGGAATATATGTCCGAACCGTCAGAAAGCCGGTTCTCAAGCCCAATCTTTCGAAGCAATGACTCCACACGAAGATTCCTTTTACCAGGTTCTACGACCGATAGGAACTTTTTTCTGAATATGATCGAAAAAGCCGTTCCGTGAAATGATGATGTGACAACATGGGACGCTCCTGCGAAATACGACACAAACTCCTCCGGTCCAGCCCATTGCACCATATTCTTATACGGTCGGTACAATGCATTCTTGGAAAGTATCACGAGCCGTAGTCCTTTTGCTCCAGCGATCGCGCCGGCGGTCTTTATCACCAATTCATCACAAAGCATCGGATAAGCCAAGACATATCCCCCATCCTTGACTGGGCCGGCCAATGCCTTCCATTCCCGTTCGCCCAGCATCAAGGTCGGATCCTGAATACACTTGACCGGAACCGATGTCATACCGCTGACCAATTCCTTCAAAGAATCCTCCCTGACGCTTATCGCATGAAATCCAGACAGGCATTTCGCGGCATATTCCATGTCCGAGAAAGACAGGACGTTGGCGCTGGCAGCCCAAGCGACTTTTCTAGCCTTGGTAGTAAAATCTCCCCAATATATCTTGTCAAATCCGCCAGTGATCATTTCATTCCAGATCTGATCGCTGCCGAACAGCAACACATCAAAACTGTCAAACGGATCTTTTGACAACACCAGACATTCTTTCATGAAATGTCTGAACCGGCTATTCCTCATCGCCCTGGAGAAGGCTCTTGGCAAAGTCTTCAGCAAGTCTGTCTTGAAGTTCCAGGCAGCGTAGCCTTCCTCTACTGCCTTATTGCGATAGTCAACCACACAGACATCATGTCCCATCGAGCGCAAGAACTCCTGCGTGGCGTAAGTCTGCAACATCGCCCCGTAGTTGCACGCATAGTGAAATGTCAGGATTCCTATTCTCATAGCTACCAGTCACATCTGATGTGATTGCCCTCATTGCATGGAATAATGGCTCCATTGATTGACCTTGACGCGTCAGAGATCAAAAACACGACCGTCTCGGCAATCTCTTCCGGAAGCAGCACACGTCCGCCCGAAGTTCCCGGTCTAAAAAGATTTCCGTTCCTGTCAACACCAGTCATGTCCGAAACCGTCACCCCGGGAGCGACCGCATTGACCCGAACGCCATCCTTCAACGCTCTGCGCGCAAGTCCCTGAGTAAGACTGCAAACCGCCGCCTTGGTGAGGCCATAGGGTTGGTCGTCGCAGTACAGTCCCCTTTCAGATGTCACGAATATTATGCTTCCTCCTGAATTACCGGTAGCCTTGAAATTATTCAGAAATGCCTTCGACAAAAAGTATGGTCCCTTCAGGTTGGTTCCGAACTGAGCGTCAAATCCTTCCAATGTCACATCGTAGATGCTTCCCTCATGCAAGGATATTCCAGCATTGTTGACAAGGACATCAATCCGTCCTCCAAGTTTCCGGGAACACTCTTGGACAAACGAAGGAATATGCTCGTAATCTGTCACATCGAAAACAGAATAAAGGCAATCGCCCAATTCCGAGGCTGCCTTTTCAAGGGTTTGTGAAGATCTCCCGCAGATGAGCACTTCCGCTCCCTCGGCGACACACTTCTTAGCTATCGCGAAACCCAAACCTCTTCCACCACCCGTTATCAGGATCTTTTTCCCTTTCAATATGTTAGAAGGTTCCACCATTCCAACATCGACCTTGACATTCACTTTCGGAATGCCTTTGAATATATAGTCAATCGCTCTCGTCAAAGTCTTTCCCATAATCTATTTTCCTATCAATTTATTAATACGGTTGATGGAATCCTTCCCGAACACACTCTTGATCAAATCCTTGGCCTTATCCTTTGCATCCGGTCCAACGGCATTGCCGAACATTTCCAAAGCCCGGCTCTCGTCCTCACTGTCCGTGAAAACCTCCAGCACCATGGAACGGGACAACGAAGGCGAGACAAATCTCTCCGAAACACTATTGAACTCTTCCGCATTTGATGCGGAAAGATATTCAAGGCCAAGATCCTGGGCATAGTGAGAGACCAACTCATGGGATTTATTCCCATAATGACCACTGGCGGCGATGTATGCGTCGGCATCGTCCCCCCACATCGAAGCCGGATGGCTGTAGTTTCTGAATTCGGTTCCTTTGCCGTTGTTTATCAGCAAGATTCTGATGTTCTTTCCTATGTGTCTGTTACCTAACGAGTTCATGTCATAAAAGAATGCGAGATCACCGAAAACGCCGAAATGCAAAATTTCAGGAGAGGCCAAAGATGAACCCACCAACGAGGACAATCCGCCGTCTATTCCGAATCCGCCGACATTGGAAAACACTTTTACTGATGGATCTTGTCTGAAAAAATTCCAGCTTCTTAACGAGTTGAGTATGCCAAGATGAAGCACTGCCCTGGAAGGCAGCGCGCCGGAAAGACGCCTTGCGACCCAAAGATTGGAGAAAGGCAGTTCCGGAACAGATGAGAGCACTGCCTCATATTCCTTTTCTATTCCAGTCATTTTCATGGATGGAGCAGACGGTGCCTTCATGTCTGAATAACTCCGGAAAAAGAACTTCTCGGACATATTGAAAACCTTGGTCAGACTTCCGAAAGCATCCTTTGGTTCCCCATCCCGGCTGACGCGCCACACAGCTTTTGGTTTCAATGATTTCCATGTGTAGTAATCACCCGAGACCTCTCCGATGTGAATCAGCAGGTCAGGTCTGAGAAGTGAAGTATGGATGTACTTCTGTGAGAAAACAGCCGCCGCCCTCGCAGCGAACCGTCCTGAATAATTCGATGTCAGATCACAAAAAGCGACCGCGTCATATCTGTCACAAAAATCCTCCAAGGCCTTCTGTTCATCCTCTTTCCATGGAAGATGAGATCCGATGAAGACACAGACGTTACACTCTGGGACTGTCGGTAATTTGTCGTCATATTCATAATAATCAATTTTGGGAACGTCCGGCAACTCCATGACTGAGAAATCCGTGGAGATTCTTGTCTCCACATCAAGATGCACCGGTCCCCCCCCGCCGGCCCGAAGCGCGATCATCGCCTTGTTCACTGTCAGAACACATAGCCTTTCATCCTCACAGTCATGGACAAAAGGAAGGAAGGCTGAATAAACCGAGACATCCTTCTGAATTCTGGAACGATCGATTATCTGTGGATTGAGATTTCCGATTTTCGAACGTCCGGCCATGGACGTGACCGCAAGCACAGGTAGTTTCCGGTAATATGCTTCAGTCATTCCTGGAATATAGTTTCGTGACGCCGTGGCTCCAGTGCAGGTTATCACCACCGGCTCTCCACTTTCCTCCGCCAAGCCGCAGGCCATGTACGCCGCAGAGCGCTCGTCCGCCGCTGAATACATTTGGAAGAAAGGATCGCTCTGCAGACTGGCCACAAACGTGATGTTCGTGGTTCCAGGGGAAGCGATGACTTTTCTTATTCCGTTCCGCTTTAGAAGACTAATCAGAATCAGAACGTTTTTTTCGACTGTATAATGTGTGTTCATGACAATACTTTTATCTTGCTGATATTCTTGATTTTTCTGATGACAAAAGCCTTTTCTCCATCGGTCAGTCCTGTGAAATACACCGTCACAGCCACACTGCAAACGCTGACAAGGCTGACAATCAGGACTCTCCAGACAGACGGAGACATTCCGAACACCAAAATTGAAGGAACAGCGGCCGAAAGCAGTGTGACTGGGATTATCCTCATGAAAACCTCCTTGACAAACAAAGACTTCGGCATGCCAATATGTCCGGACACAATAACCAGACGGACAAAAATCAGGACAAAATACACCAGAAAATAAATGTAGAAGGCTGTCTGTGGCTCACATCCCAACTTGAACGCCACCAGAGACAAAGGAAAGACCAGACCTCCGACAATAGTGACCCAAGTCTGATACCGGCCAACATTACCTGTTGCATTGACTGCAGCTAAAAAAGTGTGACCAAGCGTGTTGCATAAGGCGGTAGCCAATGACAACCGGACGAATACAACTGAATATTCAGGGACATTCTTTAGCCAGAGACGAAGGATGGCGGGGGTTTCCAGCACCAGCGGCAGAACGAGAATCCAAAGAAGGAAGTAAGAATATTTTGCCCCTCTGCAAACCAGATGGTACATATACTCATAGTTTCCTGCAGCGTAGGATTTCATTATCTGCGGATTTATCGCCGTGATGAAGTTCGTGACGAACCTGTTCACTGATGTCTCAACCTTGGACATGACCTCCCTGGCAGCATTGAGCGAGACTCCGAAAAAAACATTCAGCAACTGGTTCACACCTTGAGTGTTAAGCATATAAGCTCCATTTCCGAGGAAACTCCATCCGGCGAAGGAAAGCATCTGGCGGAATATTCTCTTGTTCCATCTTAGTTTGTGTCCGCACTCGTCAAAACGTCTGCAGTACGCAGCATAAGTGAACCTCACAACAACGGCAGAAAGGAACATCAGCACCGAAAAATATTTCAGACGATCAAACGTACTGTGCATTATAAGAAGAGCCACGGTAAGATTCAAGACTCCTTCAAGAATGCTGATGTAGGCGTATGCGCTCATCTTCTCATGCGCGATGATAGCTGCGTTGTAGGGCACGGACAACAAGTTGACCAAGAATGTAAGCAATGAGAACTGGAACACCCATCTGGCAGCTTCTACACGTTCTGGAGGCAAGTTCATCACGTTTCCGACATACCAGACCCCGGATGGCTCGGCGATCACAAATACCACAGCGGCCAGAAGCAGGATCACGATGATGGACATCGAAAAGACTTCCCGGAGTCTTGCTACATCATTCTTACCAAGCTCCACTGTCAGAAAACGGCTTATGGCCGAGGCCAACGAGCCGGACAGAAGTGAGCACATAGAGACGATTCCTCCCACGGCTCCGTATATGCCGAAGTCAGTCTCTCCCAATGCGTTAAGAACCACCCTGGAAGTGTAGAGCCCGATCGCCATCAGCAGGAACATGCGGAAGTACAGCGCAAGGGTGTTCCTCGCGATCCGTCGGCTGTTGTCCGAGATCTGTCCTGTCTGCCGGTCACCCATATTCAAAGATCTACTTCAGGAATATATTCAATGTCCTATTTCAGCGGATTAAGGTCGCTCTTGTACCATTCCATAAACCGAGAAATTCCTTCGTGAAGGCTCGTGCTTGGCTTGTAGCCGAGTTCTGTCTCAAGCTTGGTGGTGTCGGCGTTGGTCTGATAGACATCACCGGCCTGCATCGGTAGGAATATTTTCTGAGCCGGCTTGCCGTAGGCCCGCTCGATCTCGCTGATGAAATCCATCAGTCTGACAGGGTGGGAACAGCCGATGTTATACACTTTCGCCGGGACTCCGTGGGCGCATTCCTCAGCCTTCGGGGCATGGTCAATCACACGGATCGTTCCTTCCACGATGTCATCCACATAGGTGAAATCACGGATCATGTCTCCGTTGTTGAACACCTTGATAGGTTCACCTTTGGCTATGGCCGAAGCGAAAAGCATCGGGGACATGTCCGGACGGCCCCACGGGCCATAGACGGTGAAAAAGCGAAGCCCGGTTGAAGCGAATCCGTAAAGTTTTGAATATGAATGGGCCATCAGCTCGTTGGCCTTCTTGGTGGCCCCATAGAGGCTCACAGGGCAGTCAGCCTTGTCATCCTCCGAGAACGGCACCTTCTCGTTGAGCCCGTAGATCGAGCTTGATGAGGCATAGACCAGATGCCCCACACCGAAGTTGCGGCATGCCTCAAGAATATTCAGGAATCCGTGCAGGTTGCTCTCAAGATAGACGTAAGGGTTTGTGATTGAATATCTCACCCCTGCCTGGGCGGCAAGGTTCATCACCTTGTCGAACCGTTCCTTCCCGAACAGACCGTCAAGGGCGGGCTTGTCACAGATCGACATCCTGACAAAGCGGCAGCGCGGGTACTTTCCGCTGACAACCAGCTCTCCTTCCTGGAACGGGCCTTCGAAACCGTTCTCACGCAGCCTTCCGTACTTAAGGCGTACGTCATAGTAGTCATTGATGTTGTCCAGTCCGACAACTTCATCTCCCCTTTCAGCAAGTCTCGCCATCAGCCTTGAGCCGATGAATCCGGCTGCACCTGTCACTAGTATCTTCATAACAACTATAATTATTTGTAAATCATTCAACAAAGGCCGGCACAACCACACGGTCATGCCAAATGCCCTCAAAATTACGAAGATACAAAAAATTAACGAGATTTCGTGAAGTTTTGGCCAGAATAATGCCCCAACGCACAGACTGCCATCATTTGTGATAGACCCAGTCAGGGTAGCCGATCTTGGATTCCAAGGACGCGATGTCGGAGGCGCGCCTGCTGATGTAGGAGGACGGTTTGCCGGCGTTACGTTTCTGCGGATTAGGAAGGCAGGCGGCGATCAGGCAGGATTGGCGGCGTGTCAGCTTGGCGGCGGAAGTTCCGAAATGATGCTCCGCGGCAGCCTCGACCCCGAATATTCCCTTGCCCATCTCGGCGACATTCAGGTAAACCTCCATAATTCTTTCCTTGCTCCAAAGGAACTCGATCAGAACCGTGAAATATGCCTCGAAGCCTTTGCGCACCATCGACCTGTGCGGAAGCAGGAACACATTCTTCGCCGTCTGCTGGGAGATAGTGCTTCCACCCCGGCGGCGCTTGCCGCTTTCATATTCCTTCTGCGCCTGCTTTATCGCCTTCCAGTCGAAGCCGCTGTGCTTGTCAAAAAGGTTGTCCTCACTGGCTATCACGGCGCGGGCCATCTCGGGAGAGATCCTCTTGTACGGCACCCAAGTCTTATGAATATGATAGTTCTTGTCTCCGCGGTACTCTATCGTCCTTTGGATCATCAGAGGGGTGACATAGACCGGACACCATCTCAGGATAAGCGCCCACAGGAAAGTCAGCACGAAGAATGCCAACGGCAGCTTGATCAGAAGCAGCCTTGACAATCGTCCCAACAATGTTCGGTTCTTACTCATATTCAGTCAGTTTCAGTCTAAACTTCAGACTTCGGCCTCCATTCGGGAAAACCTTGTCTTCCTCCTGCGAGAATCCCAGCTTACGATAGACATCCCCGTCTGACCAGGACGCGTCGGCGTAACTCATCACATCGTCCGGCCTCACGTCCCCGATGAACGCCTTCAGGAGCTTGCCCATCCCGCCGTCCACGCCGATTCCTTCCAGAGAGGCATAGCGGACCCATTCGCAGGAACGGATGTCTCGCTCCCCTTTCCGCCATATTCTCGGAGCGGAGAAGCCGGCGACGGCGACCAATGTGCCTAAAGGAATATCCTCGCCTCGTGTGACGTACAGGCCGTAGAGGTGGCGGCATCTGGTGTAGCCCAAACGGTGAAAGGATTGAAGGAACGGTTCGGCGACCGTCCTGTCAATCCTTCGCACCTCGCAGTTGCGGGCGTATATCCGTTTCAGGCCGTCCATTGTCTGTGTCAAATCCGCATGGCTGTCGGACACTTCGACAGGTTCAGTGACCGACTTTCTTATTTCAGCCCCTCAAGGCAAGCCTTGACGTTGGCCTCGATGGCTTCGGCGGAATATTCAGTCTTCTCGAACTTGTCGCCGGTGATGTGCTCGTAAAGCTCGATGTAACGGTCCGAGATCCCGGCCACAACCTCAGGAGTCATCTCCGGAACCTTCTGTCCTTCCTGTCCCTGGAAACCGTTGGCCATCAGCCACTCACGGACAAACTCCTTGGAGAGCTGCTTCTGATGCTCACCTCTGGCAAGCCTCTCCTCGTAACCATCGGCGTAGAAATAACGTGAGGAGTCCGGAGTGTGCACCTCGTCCATCAGATAGATCTGACCGTTCTTCTTGCCGAACTCGTACTTGGTGTCCACCAGAATCAGTCCGTGCTGTGCGGCGATCTCACATCCACGCTTGTAGATGGCCCTTGTGTAAGCCTCAAGCTTCTCGTAGTCCTCACGTCCGACAAGCCCCTGGGCGATGATCTCCTCCTTGGAAATGTCCTCGTCGTGTCCCTCGGCGGCCTTAGAGGTCGGGGTCACAAGCGGCTCAGGGAACTTCTGGTTCTCGACCATCCCGTCCGGCATCGCCACACCGCAGATTGTCCTCTTGCCTGCCTTGTACTCCCTCCAGGCATGTCCGGCGAGGTAGCCGCGGATGACCATCTCAACCTTGAAAGGCTCACACTTGTGGCCGATGGTGACAGCCGGATCAGGCACTGCCACCTTCCAGTTAGGGAGGATGTCAGCCGTAGCGTCAAGGAACTTGGCCGCAATGCGGTTCAGCACCTGTCCCTTGTACGGAACTCCTTCAGGCAGAACGACATCAAACGCTGAGATCCTGTCCGTAACAACCATAACGAGATACTTTCCGTCAATGTCATAGACATCACGTACCTTACCGACATACTTTCCAACCTGTCCCGGCAAGTTGAAATCGGTTTTAACAATCGCTTTCATATCAATTGAATTAAGTTCGACTTATCCATCCAATGATCCGTCCTCTGTGAAAACATCCCATTCCGGATCCGCAAAGTTAACGATTCTTCTTCAGAATCTCATCCACCACGGGGGCTATCTTTTCATATTCATAGCCTCTTGTCAACCCGAATTTGATCAGTTTGAACTTCTCCTGCGGATCTCCCTTCAGCGCACGGTACCTTGCCTCAAGCACCGAGACCATCCTGCTGTCGGCCTCATCGGGATCAACCTCCTTCAAAGCCTCCGAGACCACGGCCCTGGATATTCCTTTGGCTGTGAGCGCGAAAGAGATCTTCACAGGACCCCAACCCGACAGGCGGGCCTTCTCCCTCGCGAACGCGGCGGCATATCTCGAATCATTGACAAAACGATCCTCGACAAGCGACGCGACCAATCTCTCCGCGGCGTCCTTGTCCCCCTCCAAAGCGGTCAAAGCCTTTCTGAATATGTCCGAGCGGCAATATTCCCTCTTCGCACATTGAGCCTGAAGCCTGTCCAGCATTTTCGCGAAATCATCCATATTCCTAAAAATCAAATCCAAGGCTCAGGTACAGCCCCACTTTGTGCGTGTAGTTTGACCAGTGCACATTAAGGCTCAACGGTCCCACGATCGAGTTGTAGGTGTACTGAAGGCCACAGCCCAGATATCCGGCCACATCCTCGTCCAAATTCTTGAAGGCGGAGATCTCATCGCAGGACAAGGCAAAGTTGGCGATCGCCGACAGGTAGTTGTTCTTGAACAGCTTCCAGCGCCAGTCAGCCCTGGCCACACCGAGAATCTTCTGCATGGCCGCGGCATTGTTGATTCCGATGAACGGGATCTGCTGGTCTAGATACCGGCCGGCCATGCTACCGCCGATCGTGTTGGTGAAAGGCACCGGAACCTCGTCGCCGAGCAGGTAACGGATGTTCAAAGACGGGATAAACGCGAACCTGTCACCGCCCACAACCTGTTTGGCATCCAATGTCAAAGCATGGAAGTTATTGAATTTCTGCGGCCCGCCACCGAAGACCCAATCGTAGGAGAGGCCGAAAGACTTCCCTTTTGTCGGGATGTAGGCGTTGTCGAACGAGTCCTTGCGGGCATCGATGAAGAATGTCACATAATCATTGGACAGTTGGTTGACATCGTAGTCTCCGAACGACTGCTCGGCCATCAATGAATTGACGTTGTAGTAGTCGTTCCTGAAACCTGTCTTCAGATAGAAAGTGGACCATGTGATGTTGGACAGAAATACCTCCTGCCGCACATCCAGAAAGTTGATCCTGAACCTGTTGTCTCCGATGCTGAACGTGTTCCTGTCAGTGTACCTGACCCCAGCCAGCACATTGAACGACATTCCTTTCGGCGAGATGTAGGAATATGTCACGCTGGCGTTCGGATTGGTTCCCACCTTGCCGGTGAAATCCAGTGACGAGCCCTGGATCTTGTGGACTCCCCAGCCCAGATTGATCAGCACCGACACAATCTCCTCCGTGTCGAAACGTCCGCCAAGACCAAGCTGGCAGACAGGACCCTTCTTGCAGTTGAACCTCAGCCTATAAGGTTCCTCGTCTCCAAGCAGTTCATAGTTCACATAGTCAAACGCGTTAGTGCCGAAGATTGTGGCCACGGCATCCTCGATTTCCTGATTGCCCATCCTGGAGCCAGCCCCGATCTTGATCTTGTTCATCAGGTAAAGACTTTCCCTGTCATTTACTCCGGCGATCTCAACTCCCGACACAAGCACTTTCCTTACCCTGATGTCATCAGCCGGATCGTTGCTTATGACAGTCCTGTCAGACCCGACGACCTTCTTCAGCGAGTCAAGCTTGTCAGCGACGGCCAAGGCGGCCTGGTAGCCCCTGTTGATGATGGTGTCAATGCTGCGTTCGTCGAAGCTGAGCATATTGTACTCGTGCAGGTCAGGCTTGATGTTGACATCCGGGATGTCTATGTTGGACTCGAAAGAGGTGCGCCCCAACATGTCGATGCCGGTGTTGATGATGTCAGCAAGATTATTGATCTCGTTATAGCCCTTGTAGCCACTGGAAAGATTGACACCGATCACGATGTCAGCCCCGACCTTCTTGGCAAGGTCTGTCGGGTAGTTGTTCCTCATGCCGCCGTCAACCAGCACCATGCCGCCGACCCTGACAGGGGAGAAGAGTCCCGGAATCGACATCGTGGAACGGAGAGCCGTGTTGAGTTTGCCCTCGGTCCATATCTTGGCGGTACCGGACACGAGGTCGGTCGCCACGCAAAGAAACGGAATCGGAAGGTCATAGAAATCAGTCACATCCTGATAACCGACGGAAAGCGAGCTGAATATGTTGTTGACATTCTGGCCATAGACCATTCCGGACGGAAGGCTCCCCAGAAGGTTGTCCTTGACCATGTTCGTGGCGTCGGCTCCCCCCGCGCCGAAGTGGATGTCCTCGACCCTTCTTGTGTACCGACCGTCGGCGTCCTTCATCTGCAAGTACTCATCCTTGTCATAAAAGAACGGGAAGGACAGGACATATTTCTCCTTGTATTTGATTGAGGAATAGGACAGGTAGTCCCTCGGCACACGGTCGCTCAAGGCCTGGTCCCAGTCTATGCTCCGGATCAGGGTGTCAAGCTGCTCTGCATTGTAGCCAAGGGCATAGATTCCGCCCACAAGGCCGCCCATGCTGGTACCCATCACGATGTCAACCGGCATTCCGATTGAATCCAGATACTTTATCACGCCCACATGAGCCGCCCCTTTGGCTCCGCCTCCGCTCAGCACAAGGGCGACGGTCGGACGATGTCTGAAACGCCTTATGGAGTCCAGTTTATGCCGGATCACCTCAACCCTCAGATCAGCGGCCTCCCTCCTGTCATCCAGCACCGAATGCTGAGACCTGGATTCCGCCAAGGCCGTCAAGGAGACCATCACGGCCAGTGATGTGAAAATCAATCTTGTTCTCGTTCCCATAGTCATTGAACGTTATTTGCCATATTCATTTCCTACTGTGTTCCCCGGCCAGCATCCCACATGCGGCAAGAATGTCCTCTCCTCTGGAAGCCCTTATCGTGCAGGTGATTCCGTGGTTGGAAAGCCTGTCCCTGAAGCGTTCCATGATGATCTGCGGGGTCGTCTCGAACGGAGCGTCCGGAATCTTGTGGAAGCGGATGAGGTTGACCCTGCACTCCAGTCCGCGAAGCAGCCGGATAAGCGCGTCGGCGTGGCGCTTGTCATCGTTCAGGCCGGCGAACATAGTATATTCAAAACTCACTCTGCGCTGGCCTGTGAAGTCATATTCACGGATCATGTCGATCACTTCCTGCACCGGCCACGCCTTTTGCACCGGCATCATCTCCGCCCTTTCGTCCGGGAACGGGTTGTGGAGGCTGACGGCGAGGTGGCAGCGGGTGGATTCGAGGTATTTCCTCAGGTTCGGAAGGACTCCGATGGTCGAAAGGGTGACACGCTTAGGGCTCCAGCCGAATCCCCAGTCGGAGGTCAGCACCTCGATCGCCCTCATCACATTGCCGAAGTTGTCCAGAGGCTCGCCCATTCCCATAAAGACGGCGTTCGTCAGCTCCGCAGCCTCGTCGATGGCGATGAACTGGGAAAGGATGTCCGCCACTGTGAGGTTGCCATGGAATCCCTGCCGTCCTGTCATGCAGAACTTGCAGCCCATCCGGCAGCCGGCCTGCGAGGAGACACAGAGGGTCTTCCTGTCCTCGTCGGGGATCATCACCGCCTCTACGGCATTGCCCTCACCCACCGGGAAAAGGTATTTCTTCGTGCCGTCCGAAGAGACCTGGCAGGTCGAAGGCAAGGTCACGCCGAGGGAATATTCCTCCTTCAGCCTTTCGCGTCCGGCTTTCGAGATGTTGGTCATCTCATCGATGCTCCGGACCTTCCGGCCGTACATCCACTGAGCGATCTGCTTGCCGGTAAAGGCAGGCAGACCGACTTTCAAAGCGATTTCCTTCAGTTCATCAGGGGTCTTTCCCAACAGTTGCTCACGCATAACTTTCATGTCGATTTTTCTACTACAAATTTAATGAAAAATAACGCCGGATTGGACGTAATTTTATATCTTTGTCACAAAGGCGACATCTTTTCGCCCAAAAACAACTAACATTTTATTTTAACATTATGGCAAAAGAGGTAGAGGCTAAGGCCACAGACACCGGCGCCGCCAAACTCAAGGCGCTGCAGGCCACGATCGACAAGATTGAGAAAGACTACGGGAAAGGAACGATCATGAAGCTGGGGGAACAGCCACAATGGGACGTGCAGGTCATTCCAAGCGGTTCCGTCGCGCTTGACCACGCGCTTGGAATCGGAGGTTATCCGCGCGGAAGGATCGTGGAGATCTACGGTCCGGAATCCAGCGGTAAGACCACTCTGGCGATCCACGCGATCGCGGAGGCGCAGAAACAGGGCGGCATCGCGGCGATGATCGACGCGGAGCACGCATTCGACAGAACTTACGCGAAGGCTCTGGGGGTTAACCTTGAGACTTTGCTCATCTCACAGCCGGACAACGGCGAACAGGCGCTTGAGATCGCCGACAACCTGATCCGTTCGGGAGCCATTGACATTGTGGTGGTTGACTCTGTCGCCGCGCTGACTCCGAAAGCCGAGATCGAGGGCGAGATGGGTGACAACAAGGTCGGCCTCCAGGCAAGGCTTATGAGCCAGGCGCTGAGGAAGCTGACGGCGAACATCTCCAAGACGAACACCTGCTGCATATTCATCAACCAGCTGAGGGAGAAGATCGGCGTGATGTTCGGCAACCCGGAGACCACGACCGGTGGAAACGCTTTGAAGTTCTACGCCTCAGTCCGCATAGACGTGCGCAAGACCACCCAGCTCAAGGACGGCGACGAGGCACTCGGCAACCGCACCCGCGTCAAGGTGGTGAAGAACAAGATGGCTCCGCCTTTCAAGAAGGCCGAGTTCGACATCGTGTTCGGCGAGGGCATCTCACACGCCGGCGAGATTCTGGATCTTGGCGTTGAATATGGCATCGTGGGCAAGAGCGGATCCTGGTTCAGCTACGGCGACCAGAAACTGGCCCAGGGACGCGAGGCCACCAAGCAGCTTCTCAAGGACAACCAGGAACTCTGCGACGAGATCGAGGCGAAGGTACGCGAGGCGTTGAAGAACGTGAAGGACTAAGCCTCACGTTCCCCGGCGATCGCCTTGTTGTAACATTCACGGCACAACGGCTCGTAGGCATCCTTCTCTCCAAGGACCACGAGCTCGGTGCTGTGGGACAGTCTGTGGGAGTGATTTGCGAGATTGCCGCACCTGACGCAGATGGCATGTACCTTACGGACTTCCTCAGCTACAGCCATAAGGTAAGGCATCGGGCCGAAAGGTTTTCCGAGAAAATCTGTGTCAAGGCCGGCGATGATCACACGGATTCCGCGGTCGGCGAGTTCCTGGGCCACATCCACAAGCGACATATCATAGAACTGGGCCTCGTCAATCCCGACGACCTGCACATCCGGACCGACGTTCAGCATCTCTTTCGGATCCTTCACGGAATGGCAAGGGATCTTGTGGAAGTCGTGCGAGACAACGTCATCCTCTGAATATCTTGTGTCGATCGTCGGCTTGAAAATCTCGATCCTGAGGTTGGCGAACTTGGCTCTGCGGATCCTGCGGATCAGTTCCTCTGTCTTGCCGGAGAACATTGAGCCACAAATAACTTCAATACATCCGGTTTTTTTTATGTTTTCTGAAAACATTTCGTTAGATTTGTTGAAATAATCAATAACACTCGCAAACCTTGCGGCGCGGCGTGGTTTTCCGCCCCTTCCGGTTTGTCAGGCAAAGATAGTATTTTTATGGGAAACATCGACGAAAAAAGGCTTTCCGCGCTGCTGGAAAGAATTGGCAATATGAAGGCGGAGCTTGAGGCTCTTGAGGAAGAAGTCCGCGCGCTTGGAACCATCTCCGGTTCCGCGGAGAAATCTGTCAACGAGCCGGAGCGGAGTCAGATGCCAGCCTTTGACGAAACCCCTATTGACATTTCCATCCAAGACATCGACATCTCTCCTGTCATAGAGGATCCCGCCGCTGAATATGCAGCCTCGCCGATGGTCGCTGAGCCTGCCGAAGCGACCACAGAACCTGCTGAGCTGGCGGCACCGGTCGCTGAGCCTGTAGAAGCGACCGGACAAGCGGTAAACGCGGTCCCTGACGACCTGCCTTTCGATGATGATTTCCCGGCCGACGAGCCATCCGCTGTCCCAGAGCCGATTTCCGAACCGTCCCTCGACATAGAGCCGGAGATTGCGATAAATCCGACATCAGAGGAGCCTACGCCGAAGCCAAATGCCGCTATCCTTGACAGCAAGAAAGCCGAGACCGCCGTCATGGATGTGATGGCGGAGAAGCAGGCATGGAGAACCGACCGTCCTGGCTCGCAGGTCAAGAATGTCATCAGCGCCATATCCCTCAACGACAGGGTTCTGCTGATCAACGTGCTGTTCAGGGAGGACCCTATCCTCTTCCAAAGCACAATCAGCGCTTTCAATGGCATGACCAACCTCGATGAGGCGATATCCTACATCCAGACGAATTTCCCGGACTGGGACCTGAACTCCGAGCCTGTTTACAGGCTGATGATGGCGGTCCGCAGAAAACTTAGGTAAAACCCCGGCAAGGGAAGCCGCCACGAGTGGTGGCGGACCAGATAATATCAAAACAACATCTTACGGCAAAACCATGCCCGGAATCCTCTACATAGTCCCGACACCTGTCGGAAACCTGGACGACATGACTTTCAGAGCCGTTCAGGTGTTGAAAGACGCGGACTTGATCCTTGCTGAAGACACAAGGACGAGCAGCGTCCTGCTTCACCGCTACGACATCCACGGGAAACTTCAGTCCCATCACAAGTTCAACGAGCATCAGACCGCCGAGATGATCAAGGAACGGATTCTTGGGGGATTGAATGTCGCATTGATCAGCGACGCCGGTACGCCAGGCATTTCTGATCCAGGCTTCCTTCTTGCCCGCACATGCGCGGCGGAAGGAATTGAGGTGCAGACACTTCCCGGAGCCACGGCCTGCATCCCGGCGATAGTCTCCTCCGGCCTGCCTTGCGACAGATTCTGCTTCGAGGGATTCCTGCCCGTGAAGAAAGGACGGCAGACCTTGCTGAGGGCCTTGGCGGAGGAGCCTCGCACGATGATCTTCTACGAGTCGCCGTACAGGCTTGTCAAGACGCTCGACCAGTTCATTGAACATTTCGGGCCGGAGCGCGAGTGTTCCGTCGCCCGGGAGATTTCCAAAATCCACGAGGAACACAGGCGCGGCACGCTTGCGGAAGTCTCGGCATGGTACAAGGAGCACGAGCCAAAGGGCGAGATCGTCATAGTGGTGGCAGGTGCGCCGCCAGAAAAGAAAAGGCGAAAGGCCGAGGCGGAAGAGTAGCCCATGAATATGTCCGCCCTGCTTCCAAGCATCACTTTTTTTATAGCCAAACATATTTTATAGCCAAACATATTCACTTATGACCTGAACCAGATTTATTTCAGAGTATCATGAAAGACTTCAACTCCAACAAGGATGGCAAGAGGCCGTCCGCTTCATTCGTTGTCGGGGCTGTGGCCCTGCTGTTTCTCATTGTCGGCTACCAGGCGGCACTGTTCATCCATAAGGCCTCGGTCGCACGGATCATCGCCAATCATGACGAGCCGGACACCGTGTTTGTTTACGCTTCCGAAAATGCCAGCCAGGCAGTCGGCGTAACGGCTAACGAAAGGCCAGTCGCTTCGACAAGCTCAGCGACCACCCAGTCCGACAACCATACTCCGGACGCTTCGATGTTTGGTGAGCCCTGTCAAACCACAGGCCCAGCGACTGATCGGGCCGGCAATCGTTCTCCGGTCGCCGGGCCTGCCGAAGCGGCATCACCGTACAGGAAAAAGCCTTCTGGTGTACCAAACACATCCGGAAAGGCATTTGGTACAGAAAACAAGGCTTTGGTGTACAAAAAGGGAAGCGGTTCGGTCAGCAACTCATTCCGCAGGAACTCGGAGCACTCTCCTCTGGCCGAGCAGATCAGAAGAAACAACACTCCAAGAAAGTACGAGAGTTTCCGCTTCGATCCGAACACTGTCAGCGTTGATGATCTCATGCGCCTTGGATTCACTCAGAAACAGGCGCAATCCATTGACAACTACCGGCAAAAGGGAGGACGATTCCGCCGCGGGAGCGACTTCGCCAAATCCTACGTCGTGGAGGATTCCGTGTTCCGAAGGCTTGAGAAGTACATTGACATTCCCAAGATCGACATCAATACGGCGGACTCGGCAACCTTTATGTCGCTGCCCGGCATCGGTAAGTTTTTCGCCGGGAAGATGGTCTCCTACCGGAAGGAGCTGGGAGGATATTCCTACCCTGAGCAGCTGATGGACATCTGGCACTTCGACCAGGAGAAGTTCGACAACCTCAAGGATCTCATTAAGTGCGACACTCTCGCCACGCTGCCATATTCATTGTGGACACTTACTGAGAAGGAACTCGCCGCACACCCATATATCGGGAAACGAGCCGCGCGGAGCATTGTCATATTCAGAGAAAACTCTCCGAAATCCGAATGGACCGTCTCCCACCTCCAGAAAGCCGGCATCCTCGATCCTGACAAAGCCTCCAAACTAGCCCGTTGCCGCATCGCCAAGCCATAGCCCCGCACTCTTGGGCAACGATTTTAGAATAAAGCGTCGCCCAAGAGGGACATTAGACACTCTCGGGGAACGCTTAGATGGGAAAACGTCGCCGGAGAGGGATACGAAGCACTCTTCGAGAACGTTCCGGGAGCAAAGCCTTGTCGGAAAGGTATCGAGTCCCCACAAAAGTACGTGTTAACTTAACGAACGGCAGGGGAAAAATCAAATGGCAAATTTTGGTAACGTGCAAAAATTGCCATTTGCCTTTTTTCCCCTGCCGCCAAGCATTATTTCTAAAAGATGAGTTCCCG